>WNFD01001259.1_pt1 | contig 38769 bp, 31 predicted proteins | sample 5400491 | NCBI WGS metagenome assembly WNFD01 (sample SAMN13153343, study PRJNA577476) | soil metagenome | isolation source: 120 cm saprolite under Douglas fir tree site 2 hole 2 replicate 2 | place: USA:California | collected 2015-04-18 | reverse complement strand
TCGATCACCGAGAGCTCGACGCCGCCGGCGTTGGCGACGACGATCGTGTCGCCGTAGTTGCCCAGCGTGTCGTGCGCCACAGCGCGATGCCCCAGGGCTGCGGACCCGCGGTCGGGATGCCGACGGCGACGAACGATGTGTTCGCGACCTGGAAAATCTCCACCCGCCCCAGTGAGGGGTTCGTGAGATAGAGACTGCTATCGTTACCGTTGAAAATCGCGTCGGCGATGCTGCCGCCGAACGGCAGCGCGCGCGTCACGCCTGCGACCACCGTCACCGTATCGACCAGCCCTTGCGCCGATTGGAACAGTACTGGTACGGCTGAAGCGCTGCCGATCGGCGCCGGCGCACTCGGGATGAGCGTCGTGCTGTTGGTGAACGAGCAGTTGCGCGCCACGGCGCCGTCGCAGGCGTAGCCCACGACGACGATCGTGCGCGGCAACGGCTGCAGCCCCTGCAGGCCCAGCGAGAAATGCCGCGTGACGTCGGTGAGGTTGCCTGCCGACACGTTCACGGTATCGAACTTCATCGTCACGCCGTTCGTATCCACCTTGAAGCCGATCCACGAGATCGCGCTCGGGTCCTGGGCGCGCACGTGCACGGTGTCGTCCACTTCCACCCGCGACGCGATTCGCTGCCCGACGATCGGCGGCGTGTTGTCCGTCGCGACCGATTGAATCGTGACCGTGACGACGTTGCTGAACCCGCGCCGGCCCGCCGAGTCTTCGGCGAACCCCTGGACGTTGAACGTCCCGGTGGACGGCACGACGATGAGCGTATCGACGTACTCGACGGAATCCGCGAACGGCGCCGAGAATATGAGCGAGTCGTTCGGCGGCGTGGTCGGATTCGTGACGCTCGCGGCCGGCGAGACGAGGAAGCCGACTTTCGCGACGCCGGAGTTTTGGACCGCCACTACGTCGACGGGGATGCCTTTCCCGGTTGATCCGAGGGCGCCCGGCGACGGCAGGTTGAGCCGCACCCGCAACGCCTGCACGTTCGAGAGGAAGATGAGAATGGAATCTGAGGCGTTGTTAGCGGCACCATCCGTGGCGCGGCCCACGATCTTGATCGAGCCGCCGGCGCCGGAGTTCGAGCCGAAGGTGATCGTGTAGGACTTGGTGTATGTCTTGGTCTCGCTGATGAACGTCGTGTCGATTGTAGAGATGAGTCCGCCGCTAAACGTGAGGTCGATGCTCTTCAATGAAAGGTTATCCGCGGCGGATACAGTGAAGCGCAGACCGCCCGCGATTTGCTGTGTGTCGCCCGCGGTGTTGGAGAGCGTAAGGACGGGCGGAATCAGGTCGCGCTGAATGCCGCCGGGATTACGCGTCGTCTCGCACGCCCAGACCACCAGGACGAGCGCAACGATCCCCCAGAGTGCGGTTCCGCGTGTCACCAGCCGCATATCCACTCGCTCCCGGCTTCGCGCCTCGGGGCTATTGCCCCGTGGGCGCGACCAGATCGTCAATGATGTGAGGCGTGATCAGAATCAGGAGATCACGCCGGTTCTCCGTCTGGGACGTAAATCCGAACAGCTTGCCCAGAATCGGTAGATCTACAAGGAACGGGATTCCGGACTTTGCTACCGTGACCTCGGTCACCGTAAGTCCGCCAATTACGGCCGTTTCGCCATCACTGACCAGGATTTGGTTGTCCGCCTGCTGCGTCTGGAACGTGAACCCGATGTCCACCGACGCCGGCCGGACGTTGGAACGCTCGGCATGCACTTCCATCAGGATCTGGCGGTTGTTCGTCACGTGCGGCGTAACGCGCAGGTTGATACCGGTCTGCTGGAACTGGACCGTCGCGCGCGGGACCGCCGTCCCGCCACCCGCGCCGGTGCTCACGGCGCTCACGTCGATGACCCGGATCGGCACGCGGTCGCCAACCAGGATTTCAGCCTGGCGGTTGTCGAGTGTGGTGATCGTCGGCTCGGCTTGAATGTCGGCGAGATCGATGCGCTGCAGCGCCTGCACGAAGGCCGTGAGATCGAAATTGCCGATGGCCGTCGAAAAGATCAGGCTCAGCGCGGGGTTCACCACTTCCTGGCTCGCGTTGCCGAGCGCGGACAGTGAGTTGCCGCCCAGGTCGACGATGTTCTGGTTCGCCGGGAAGTTTGCCTGCGGCACCAGCGCATCAGGAATGCCGTCCAGGTTCGTATCGACCGGCTTCGCGGTGCGCGGGTCGGGCCGCTGCACGAGCTGGTTGAAGAACTGCGTCGCCGAGCCGAGGTCGTACTTCACGCCGAGCTCTTCGACGTCGGTGCGATCCACGAAGATGATCTTCGCCTGGATCGATACCTGCGGCGTGCGGAGGTCGAGGCCTTTCACGAACGCGACGACGTCCTCGATGCGCGAGCTCACTTCGGTGATCACGAGCGCGTTGCTCGTCGAATCAGCGACCGCCTGGCCGCGCTTGCTCAGAATCGACTGCACCGACGGGACGAGCGACGTCGCCTTCGCGTAGTTGATGCGCACGAGGCGCGTCGTGATCGGCACGGTCGAATCGGCGCGCGCCAGCTCGATCTTGCTGACGACGTTGAGAATCCCGCCCGGCAGCGTCTGCACCGCGAGTCCCTGAGACTCGAGCACCGCGTTCAGGGCCAAATCCCACGGCTGATTCTTGATCTCGGCCGTGACGTTGCCCTTGATGTCTTTGCTCAGGATGATGGTGCGGCCGCTGAACGCCGCGAAGCCCGCGACGACGTCTTCGATGCTGGCGTTGTCCCACTGCACCGTGATCCGCGGCGCCTGCGACTGCAGCGCGTCGGCGCGATGCACGGCGAGATACTCCTCGATCGACATCGAGCGGTCGAGCGTCGGCGTGGTCACGCGAGCGGCTTGCTGGGGACCGCCGGTGACCGCCGGCGCCTCGCTGGCGGACGCCCGCTCCGTATTGTGTGGAGGCGGAACGACCGCCGCGGTTACGGTCGCGCTCGACCACGCGGCGAAGCTGGTCCGCTCCGTCCCGATGTGCACGCGTACCTGACCGGCGACGTGCTCGACCTGATAGTCCTTGAGTGCGTCGAGATCGATCACCACGCGCACGACGTCCGGCTTGAATTGCGCGTAGCGGATGTTCTTGACGCCGCCGCGATTCAGGCCGTCGTACAACGTGGCCGGCGCGGCGAGCCGCGCGCCCGTGAGATCGATGACGAGACGGGCGGGATTGGCGAGCGTGAAGTCCGTGACCTGGGCGCCGCCTTGCACGTCGATGATGATGTCGACTTTGCCCGAGGCGGGGAGAACGCTCACCCCGCGGACTTCGCCGTCCCGGCCGGTGCTGCCGATCGTCGTCCCCGCAAGGGCCCGGGGAGCGACGATGGCGAGCACCACCGCCAGGCGAAAAATGACCTTCATGGCGTCTCCTCCTGCTTGGCGAGCGACAACGTCTGCTGCCGCTCGAATCCGAATTCCTGCACGGTGAACACGACCTCGCGAGGCCGGATCTGCGTGACCTTCAGGCGGCCGACGATGTCGCCGGCTTTGACCCGATAAATGCGCCGGTTGGTGATGTCGCGCAGCACGGCGACGCTACGCGCGGCGAACCGACCGTCATAGACGATCGTGGTGAGCTTGAGATCGGAGATGAGCGGCCGCACGTCGCCGGACTTCAGCAACGACATGAACGGATCGCGCCCGCCCCCTTCATACGCGAACACTTCGCGCTGCAGTGAGGCGGCTTGCAGTGACGTGTCGGGACGCGCCGGAGCGGTTTCGCGCTGCTGCGCGCCGGCGATCGCGGGCCCCGCGAGCAACAACGCGAGCGTCAGGCTAGCTGCGCGCACGCGGCGCCCCTGCTGGCGGTTTGGCGGCCGGCTTCGCGCCCGGCGGCGGTGCCGACGACTTCACGAACGTGCGAATCGAGAATTCCGCGAGGAGCAATGAGCCAGCGGTGTCGCCAAGCTGCTTTTGGGCGGCCTGCGACGCGGTCGAGAGAATGACGTCCTCCGGCACGACGATGCGGGGCAGCGACGCGACGTCGGCGAGATATTCGCCGATCTGGTCGTAATGCCCGTAGACCTCGAGCCGGTACCGATAGGTGTCGAATGGCGTCCCGAGATCGGGCGTCAGCGGCTGAATCTTGCCGAGCGTGATGCCGCGGGTCTTCGCCTTCGTCGAGATGTCGTCGATGAGGGTCGGGACTTCGTTACGCTCGGGGACCAGCCGCCGCATCAGCTCGAGTGAGCCGTTGTACTCCTCCACCCGGCGCCGTAAATCCTCGATGCTGCCGCTCGCGAGGTCGCGCTTCGCGGCCTCGACGATCTTCTCCAGACTGTCGGCTTGCTGCGTCGCTGCGGTGATCTGCGCGCTCTGCGGCTGGTGCACCTTGGTCCAGAAGAAATAGCCGCCCGCCAGGGCGACGAGGATCAGGAGCGCCATGATCTGACCGCGTTGGTCGGTTGGTAAACCGAGCGCCATGGCTCCCTCCTACCTCAGCGACTGCACGAGTGGGACCGTGCGGATGTACACCGAGTCCGCCACGCGATAGCGCACTGTCACGTTGAAGGCGGTCACGGGACGATCCGCCTCGCTGACGATCTGCGAGCTCGCGGGCGTCACGTCGGTGAACCAGGGCGATGCGGCCAGCTGCCGCAGGAACGTCGTGTACGCCTGGATGTCCACCGTGCGGCCCTCGATCGCCACGCGCACGGCCGGCGCGCTCGACGTATCCATCGCGACGGCGGCCGGCTGGTTGGCCGGTGGGGCGGCACCTGGAGCGAGTGTCAGGGTGACCGCCTGGATCCGCGTGATCCACGTGTACGGTGGCAACGCCTTCGTCGCCTGGTCGAGCACGTGCGGCCAGATGTAGCGGTCCGCATCGATGTTGCGGATGACCCCGATCTCATAGACCAGCGAGTCGCGCACCTTTTCCATTTGACGTTTCTGCGCGATGACGATGTCGTACTTGCGCTTCTCGCCCTGCACGCTGGTGAGCCGGGCCTCGGCGGCCGCGAGCCGGGCGCGCTCGGCGATGAACAGCGCCGCGCCGCCCCCGCCCACGATGACCCACGCCGCGATCGCGCCGATCAACCATGGGTCCTTGACCTGCGCAAGGAGGCCTTTGAAGTCCGGCATCGCGAGCTGAAAGCCCGCGCCCTTGGCCGCCTTCCTTTTTCCGGGGAGTAGATTGATTTCAATCATGCGGCGCGCCTCAGCGCCAGCCCGACCGCCAGCATCAGCAGCGGAGCAACTTCATCCACCGGCACGGTCTCGAACACATCATCCCGCACGCGCAGGCGCTGCACGGGATTGGCAAGCTCGATCGGCACCTTGAGCCGCGAGCTCAGGACGTCATTGAGCCCTGGAATGCGGGCGCCGCCGCCGGTCGTGTAGACACGCGACAGACCACCCGCCGACCGCGATGCCGTCGCCAGGAAGGCCGCCGCCCGTTCGACACCCACCGCGATCTCCTCACCGCGAGCATTCACATAGCCGGCGAGGTCCGCGTTCTGTGACATGCCCTGGATCACTTTCTCGGCTTCGTCGCTGGCGAGACCCTTTTCTCGCTGGAGGTCCTCGCGGAAGCGTCGCGTGCCGACCGACAGGTCGCGGGTCAGGACCGGAATGCCATCCTCGAGAATGTTCACGTTGGTGACTTCGTGACCGATGTTGACCAGGCCGACGACGCCCTGCATGGCGTCCGGATGGTTCAACTCGAAGGCGTTGTGGATCGCGAAAGCGTCGACGTCGATGATCGAGGGATCGAGACCCGCTTCGCCGAGCAGGCCAACCCGACTTTCGACCAGCTCGCGTTTGGCAGCGACGAGCAGGACGTTCATCTGAAGGCCTTCGGCGTCCGGATCGAGGATCTGAAAGTCGAGCTCCACGTTGGCCATGTCGAAAGGCACGTGCTGCTCGGCTTCCCAGCGAATGACCTCGCGGGCATCCGCTTCTTTCATCCGATCCATCTGGATTTTCTTGACGATGACGTCGCGGCCACCGACGGCCGTCACGACGGACTTCCGCTTCACTCCGGCGGCCTCGAACAAACCCCGAATAGCCTCCGAAACGAGGCCGGGATCCATGACTTCGCCCTCGACAATGGCGTCGGCGGCCACCTCGGTGGTGGCGACCTTGCTCAGTTCAGGCTCGCTGCCACCATGATCGATGACGACGAGCTTGATAATCCCCGAGCCGATATCGAGGCCGACAGAGGTTTTTTTGCCACCTAGAAAGCCAAAAAGGGCCATGTGCACCTTTTGGTCTAGAGACAAGAAGGGGCGAGGGCAAACTACAATAGGCCCCGCCCCTTATCGTGTCAAGCCTCGAACCTACTTGAGGCCGAAGCAACAACTATTGTCCCTGCCGATACTTAGATCACTTAAAACAGCTGCGCCCAGCCCCTTGAGCGCATCATCGAAATCGGGCTCGTCGCCTGCAAGACGGTTAAGATAGTGCAGCTGGAGAAGTTCAGCGTCGCCTTGCCGCTCAGGCTCTGCGTTGAGAGGTCGGCGTTCTTCGCCATGACACCACCCCAGAAGTGCGCGTCGGTTGAACCACCACCTGACGTCTTGAGGTCGTTTTGCATGATGGCGATGCCAAAGAACTGGAACGATCCCTGAACCGACAAGGTCCCGTCCACCAACAGGATACCTTGGCCCTGCACGCCGTTCAGCGTTGCATCACCGGTAATATGGATGATCGGGAAGTAGCTCCCGCAGGGGGCCGTGGGGTTCGTCCCATCGCCCCAGTTCGTCATGACCGTCTGATCGCAGGCACCTGCGCCGTTTAGCACCGGCTGTATCTGGTAACTGCCGGGCGCGAGGGTGACGGTCGCCTTCGCGGCGAGTTGGGCATACGTCGCGCCGCCGAAGTTGGTGAACGTATTGTTGTTCACGGTCGGATCGTTGACGATCGGGGGAGTACCTATCACGGTGCCGTTACCGGTCGCGCTGACGTTCGCACCCGGGTCGCGAATTCCGGCCTGGGGGAGTCCAGTCGGGCCGCAGCTCGTCCACCCGGTCGGGATCTGGTCAGTGCCGTTGACGTCTGCGTTACCGGACAGGCTGACGCCGCCCTGTGTCGTCAGTGAAGCCTTGATGCCGAAGTCGACCGGCGCGATGCGAGTCAGCATGCCGATGCGTTGCCGTGCTCCACCGCCACCAGCGATGGCGCCTGCGGCGCTCGCGTTGTCGCGGCCGGTCACGTCGATGAGGAACAGGTTCGCACCCGTCTTGTAGCTGTAGCCGCCGTACGAGCCGGTACCATTCGGGGCGTTCGTGGTCGCGATAGCGACGGAGTCGGCAGGGTAGACCGGCCGCTTGTTCATGGTCGTCGGATCCCAGGCCAACACCCGCTCCTGGGCTCCCGCCTCCGCCACGCCGAACGATGTCTGCACCCGGCGCTGGTTCTCACCGACTCGCTGCTCCTGGGTGCCGGCGAAGAATGCGCCCGCGACCAACGCGCCCACGACAACGAGGGCGAAGATCGCAACCGCGAGCGCCATGCCGCGCTCGTTCCGCGGAATTCGTTTCATGCCTCTCTCCTTCATGAGTTCCGGACGGCCCTAAAACCGCCGGTTATTGCGCAAAGCAACACTCGTCACGACGCTGTCGATCGCTGTTAAGCGCGCTGCCTGTCCGCCCGCGCGAACCGCAGATGTCGTTCTGGCTCGCACGGTGATGTCGATGCGGGCAACCTGTGACCGTACAGCCGTCGCATTGTTATTGATATCGAAGTACGAAAATGTGAGTCCGTTGGTCAACACCGGTCCAATGAGCGGCTGCATCGATCCGCCCGCTGGCTGAAAGCCCACGTACCACGATGTATCACCAGCCGGCTGATAGAGCTGATAGGTGACACGCTCGAATCCCCACACGGGCGCTCCAGTCGGGATTCCCCCGGCGGCATTCAATCCCAACCCGAGGAGGTTGAGGTTGATGATGAGTCGCTGGCCGTTTTGACCGTCGGGGCAGTTTTGGCCGTTCGGCGCCGCATTAATCCCGGCTATGGCCCAGAAATCATCGGCGCGGGTGGTCGGATCGCCGTCGAAGTAGATCAGCAGCGAGTCGGTGTTATTGTTGATGCCTCGCGCGCCATAGAAGAGCGGTTGTCCGGGTGCGCCACCGCGAATGATGACCGACACACCGTTCAAGGCGCCCCCTAGCACCGGCGCCTGGCACGCAAATCCCAACCAGCGCATCGCCCGGATGGAGATACTGGTCGCCGACATCGCCGAGATGTCCCCCTCCGACGCGTCGAGCTGGCGGAACTCGGCCGGCAGGATCGAGCCGGCTGCGCGGATGTTCTGCGACAAATCGATGCGCGCGGTCTGCTCCTGATACAGGCGTTGGTTACTCACCAGCACGCGGTACAGGGCCGCGCTCACGATGCCGAGCAGCACGAGCGCGACCAACAGCTCGATCATCGTGAAACCGCGACGGGTCCGGGAGGAGCTCATAGGAACGCGTTGCATGTGATCGTCGTCTCCATGGAATCGTTGCGCACCCGGTTCTGTGTCGTCTTGTACGTGGACACGACCTTCAGCCGATAATTCAGGTTGCCGAGATCCGTAAAGGTCCAGTTGTTGAACGCGACCCACGTCGAACCGCGATACAGCGTATCCGAGCCGTTCAGGCGCTGCGCGTTCACGCACGCGGCGACGCGCATCCGCTCGATCCGGCGAGCGGCGAACGCCGACGCCGAGGCGGACCGCTGCCCGCGCGCAATCATCCGTGTGACGAGGGCCGCAGTCGTCACCATCCCGAGCACGCCGACCGTGAGCACGATGATCGCGATGATGATCTCGATGATCGTGAAGCCGCGCCGCGTTGCGTTGGCGTTCATTGCTTGATCACTTTCCCCAGCTGGTTGACGACCACCGAGTCCTGGTTATGCGGCCCGATGACCTGCACCGTGGTGGTCTGGAATACCGTCGCGATCCCACGCGGATCGTACACGATCGTTGCGGCCGATGGACCCAATTTGACCCCAAAGTCATCTCCAATGAGCTTCTTGGTCCCGACCTGCACGTTGTCCGCGGGCGGATTGACGCCGCAGGCAGTCACCCAGGCGCTATCAACCGTCATGTTCAGCGTCGCGGCGCAGCCGCGCTGGATCGCGGCACCGCGCGCCGTCGCAACCATGGTGGCGATGAGTGCCTTCGCACTGCGGACGTTTTGCTTCTCGAGTCCGTCACGCAGCCGGGGAAAACCGATTGCCGCGATGATCCCGATCAGGATCATGACGATGATCATTTCGATGGTGGTGAAGCCCTTGTGACTCATGAGAAGCCTCCGTTCGCTGGCCCTTCTCTTACAGGTTCTGTGCCTTGAGGTAAATACAGCTACTTAAACGAGTTACGTGAACTCGGACCCTCAGAAAACCATGCAGAATGCTGCACTAGTGCAGAATTTTGCATCACCCAATCCCATACCGATCGATCTTGTAAAACAGGGTCCGCAGGCTCACGCCGAGGCGTTCCGCCGCTACTCGACGATTGCCGTCGGTCGCTCGCAGGGCGTCGACGATCGCCTGGCGTTCAGCACGCTCAACGATGTCGCCCAGCCTGCCGACCTCACCCCCGGACTCCTTCTCCGCTTCGCCGCGCGGGGGAGCGGTGTGAAAGTCTTGGTCTTCCAGAACAGGTTTTTCATTCAACACCGCCGCCCGTTCGATCGCGTTTTCTAACTGCCGCACGTTGCCCGGCCACTCTTGCTCCTCGAGCCAGGTAAGTGCCGCATCGCTCAATGACAGCGGGCGGGCCAAGCGTTGTGATAATCGTGCAGCGAAATGCCGCGCGAGCGGCGCGATGTCGTCCCGCCGCTCGCGCAGCGGCGGCAGCTCGATCGCGACGACGTTGATGCGGTAGAACAGATCTTCGCGAAACCGCCCGGCCCGCGCCTCCGCCTCGAGATCCCGGGCTGTAGCCGCGAGCACGCGCGCATCCACTTTGCGTGTTTTCTGGTCGCCGACGCGGCGGATCTCTCCTTCCTGGAGCACCCGCAGCAGCTTGGCCTGTAGACCGACCGGCAACTCACCGATTTCGTCCAGCAGGATCGTGCCGCCGTTGGCGTGCTCGAACAGTCCCGTTTTGTCGGCGCTCGCGCCCGTGAAGGCGCCGCGGACGTGGCCGAAGAGCTCCGACTCGAGGAGGTTCTCGGGAATCGCCGCGCAGTTGATGCCGACGAAAGCGCGGTTCGCCCGCGGGCTCGCCCGATGGATCGCGCGCGCGATGACTTCCTTCCCGGTACCACTTTCACCGGTGATGAGCACAGTCGTATTGTGCTCGGCAACCCGAGCCACCAAGGCCAGCGCCTGGCGCATGGCGTTGCTCTCGGCGATCAGGCCGCGCTCCGCGGGACCGCCGGACAGCTGCGCTCTGAGGCCTGCCACTTCCTCCCGCAGTCGCTCCCGCTCCTCCGCCTTGCGCAGGGTCAAGACGACTTCATCGGGCCGGAACGGCTTGGGGAGGTAGTCGTAGGCGCCCTCTTTCATGGCCGCGATAGCGGCATCCTCGCCGCCGTATGCGCTCATGACGATGACGAGTGCGTTTCCTCCGCCCTTGCGATACTGGCGGAGGAACGTAAGGCCGTCCATTTCCGGCATGCGCACGTCGCACAACACCAGATCGAACGTCTCGCCCGCGGCGCGCTCGAGCGCGCGGCGTCCCGTCTGCTCCGCGACGACCGAATACCCGGCATCCGTCAGCAGCAGACCGAGGCTCTGACGCAGGCCAGGTTCATCATCGACAATGAGAACTCTCTTCATGAGCCCGGAACGATGGGGAAGAACAGCTTGAACGCCGCCCCACCCTCGCGCGCGCCGTCTACCCAGACCACGCCACCCATTTCGTGGACCGAGCGCGCGACGATCGCGAGGCCGAGCCCGGTGCCATGGCCCGGCTCCTTGGTTGTGTAGAATGGCTCGAAGATCTTTTCGCGATCCGCCGGCGGCACACCTGAGCCGGAATCCGCCACGAACAAAAGGGCGCCGGGTTGGCCCGCCGAGAATTCAATTCGAGCCGGCCGGCGCTCCGAAGTGCGTGGGAAGCGAGCATATCCGGGATCATCAGCGCGTTTGGGAATCGCCTGCCCGGGCTCGTAGGCCCAGCGTCGCGCGCCGATAGCGATGGTTCCGTCGGGTGGCGAGGCGTCGATGGCGTTGAGGAGAAGGTTGACAAGCGCCTGCTCGAGTACGTGGGCGCGGCCCAACACCATCGGTACGTCGGACCCAACATCCAGCTCCACGTGCAACCGACGGAATGCACCTTGCGCCCGCAGCAGCTCGAACGCTCCCCGACGCGTTCGACCTCACGCGCGATGCCAGCAGTGACCTCCTGATCCGCGCCGCGACGGCGCAGGACCTCCATGTAGGTCACGATCGCGCCGAGCGGGTTGCCGACTTCATGCGCCACGCCGGCCGCGAGCCGGCCGATACTGGCGAGCTTTTCCGAGCGCACGAGCTGGCTCTGCGCATCGAGCAGGCGATCGGTCATCCGATTCAGGCGTTCAGCAAGCGTGGCGAAGTCGCGGGTGGCAGCGTCGGGCGCCCGCGCGCCGAGGTCGCCGTCGGCGACGGCATCCGCCGTCTCCATTACGCGATCCAAAGGACGGAGGACCAAGCGGGTAACGAGCGAGTGCCCGTAGAGGACGAAGATGCCGACCTCGAGAGCGACCAGGATGACAATGAACGCCACGCCGCGATCGGGCGCGATGGCGAGCGCGAGCAAGGACGTCGCCACGCCGACGAGAAGCGCGAACGCGACCAGAAAGGTGAGATAGAAGAGCAGCTCGGCACGCAGTGCCGGTTTGGAGACCCCCGCCCCCATCAGGGCCTCTCCTTGCACCAGGCGCGCACCGTATCGAGAAACGTGCGCAACATTGGTGACCCTTGGTCCAGCCGCCATATCATCGCGAGCTCGACGGTCGCAGATGTCTCCTGCAAGGGCACGAGCGCGACTTCAGACCGCTTCACCGGCTCCAGCGTCGCCGGTACGAGCGACACGCCGTAGCCCGCGCCGACCAGATACAGCAATGTATGAATGTGCTCCATTTCTTCGAGCACCTTGGGCGAGAAGCCGCAGGCTTGGCAGATGCTCACGATGCGCTCGTAAAAGCCGGATCCCCTCCGCTGCCCAAACAAGACGAACGGATCCCCAGCGAGCTGCTTGAGGGATATGCTGCTGGACGAGGCAAGCGGATGGGATTTCGGCAATGCGGCAAGGAGTGGCAACTCCATGACGGTCTCACGGGCCAGAAGCGAGGACTCGAAGTAGGGTACCACGAGACCAACATCGGCGTTGCCCTGCTCGACCGTCACGACCGCATCGCGGACCGGCGACTCGATTAGACGGATATCGACCAGCGGCGACAGCCGGCGGTAGAGTTGCAGCATCCCGAGCAGGCCGGCGTAGGCCGTTGTCGGTCCGCATACCACAACCAGCCGTCCCAGCTGGCCCGCTTCGGCGGACTGCGCAGCTTGGACCGCGTCGGCGGCCCCGGCAAGGAGGCGCTGCGCTTCTCGCAGGAAGATGCGGCCAGGATGCGTGAGCTCGACGCGGCGGTTCGTGCGCCTGAAGAGGGTGACGCCGAGCTCCTTCTCGAGCAACCGCACCTGATGGCTCAGTGTCGGCTGAGTAATGCGGGCGCGGCGGGCCGCCCGTGTGAAGTGCAGCTCCTCGGCGACCGCGACGAAGTAGCGCAGCTGGCGAAGGTCCATAGCTCTATTATTGCAAAAAAAAGAGAACGGCGGGGATCGCTCCCCGCCGTCCGTCAGCTGTTTCAGGGTATGGCTCTACTTGCAGGTTGGCGCGCCTTCCTTCACTGCCGGGGCCAACGCGGTGGAACCAACGTAGATCGCGCAGGTCTTCGGCGTGGTGGTGTGGCTGACCCAATGGTCGAGTACTTCACCGAGTCGGCAAAATACGCCTCTTCAGCGGTGATGAGGTTCCGCAGATCCGACTTCATCGAGGCCAGATAGGCCTTTTCCTTCGTGTTGGCGAACTTCGGAATCGCGATCGCGGCCAAAATGCCAATGATCACGACCACGATCAGAAGCTCGATCAATGTGAAACCCTTGCGGTTCATCGGTATCCCCCCGGTTGTATAGACTGCGATAAGGCCGATCTATTGTTCCGACAACACTCGTGGCAGGAATCATGCCTTTGATTGAATCTTACGACATAAATCATTACAAATCAATACTTTACCCACTGCCACCTGGGGGAGGTCCTACCCCCCCTAAGGTCTTAGGAACCGTGGTGTTTTGCAACTTGCTGGCCGGATGCCTAGAAAAAAGAACGGCGGGGATCGCTCCCCGCCGTCTTCGTGGTCGAGTACTTCACCGAGTCGGCAAAATACGCCTCTTCAGCGGTGATGAGGTTCCGCAGATCCGACTTCATCGAGGCCAGATAGGCCTTTTCCTTCGTGTTGGCGAACTTCGGAATCGCGATCGCGGCCAAAATGCCGATGATCACGACCACGATCAGAAGCTCGATCAATGTGAAACCCTTGCGATTCATCTGGACAGCCTCCCCTGTAGGTTCGAAACAGCAACCGATAGTATGCCGTCCGGCGAATCGGCACGAATCGTGCCTTCGAGCTAGTTTGACATTGCAAATCACTATCGGCCAATCATTTACATTATTCAGACGGTTGCGAAGTCCTCCCCTCAAAACCACTACAAGTCGCGGCTTTTTGCAAGTCGGCACGCCGGACGCAACGACTCTTTCATTGTTCAAATCAATGAAAGTGCAAGCGATACCAGGGTATATCCTCTGAATAACGCTGTCTCGCCGAATCGGCCACGGCGGCAGCTCCCGATCGGTCCTGTCGCGCCAGCAAAAGCAGAAACCGCGCCCGCCATCCAGCGCGCTCCCCGCGGCCGGACGAGCTCGCCCGATCGATCAATGGACGGGCGGCCGCCGTGTCGCCGAGACCGATGAGATAAATCGCGTGCGCGGCATCGAGGTAGGGATCTCCAGCGAACAACGAGTCGGCGGTCTGGTATTCGCGACGCGCGCCCGCGGTATCGTGACGACCGGCCAGCACGGCAGCCGCCGAGGCATGCCCGCGATAGGACTCCGGATGTTCGGTAAGCAAAGTGAGGAGCTGCGAACGATTGTCACGCCACGCCGGGAGTCGCAGCAAGGATCGCGTCCCGCACGCCACGGCGACCACCGTCAGCGCCGCAGCAGCAAAACGCAGTCCTCGGTGCGCACCGAGCCACGCTAAGCCCGTGCCCGCCAATGCCGCGGGCAACGCCACCGCGAGATAGAGATTGCGCTCCGCGAGAACCACTCCAGATGGAAACAAGAGATTGGCGGTCGGTAAATACGAAAGCACCGCGAGTACCGCAGCGAATGCAATCACCGGTGCACGACGACGCGACCAGACAATCAACGTGGCCAGCCCGATTGCGATGAGGATTCCCAGCGCCGCCGCCGCCGAGAATCCTGCGCGGGCGGGAATAACTTGAGGGCTGTAATCGGACGACAGGGAAACGGGCCAGACAAGGAGTTCGGCCGCACGTGCTACGGTCGGAAGTGCAACCGCGAGGCGGCCGAGCGTGCTCCTTCCATAGAAGACCACGGCGACATCGTGGGCCCCCGCTACACCGATCACGAACCAAGCCGCGAGAAATCCCGCCGTGCTGGCGCCGAGTGCCACCAGGAACCCGATGGGCAGCCGTCGTGCGTCCGCGCCTTGAAACCAGTTATCGAACAGTATGACGACAGGAGCGATGACACCGTGCTCTTTGCTGAGCATTGCAGCAACTGCGCAGAATACGGAAACCGCCCACTGCTCTCGGCGCGCGGCGAGAACCGCACCGAAGACTCCCACGGCCGCCAGCAGCTCGGCGCGACCGACCAGGCTCGCCACCGCTTCGACGTGGACGGGATGCCAGGCGAAGACCAATCCAGCTCCGACGGCGGCCAGCGTGGGAAGCCAGCGCGTGAGGATGATAGTCAGCAGCACCGTTGCGAGGCTGTGCCACAAGGCGTTCATGACGTGAAACCATCCGGCGCTGCCATCCGAGACGATCCAATCCACGGCGTAGCTCAGAATCGTAAGCGGTCGATACAGGCCGGCACCCGATCCGCGTGGCCAGTATGGATCGTCGAACGCGGCAAGCGCCGCCGGAATCGAGTGGGCCGCAGGATTCGACACGATGATGGCGCGATCGTCCTGTACAAATCCGTAACCGGCGGCCGGCAGGTATAGCGCGAGCGCCGCGAAAAATACGAGAAGCAGCTCGCGCTTCATGGCTCTCGAGCGAGGAGAGAATCCGCGACGCTCGAATCGCCACGAGAGCGGGCCGCAAACGCCTGCGTGCGATAGTAGCCGGCACAGTGGTAGCACAACTGTTCGGCGCGAGCCAGCAGCGAGTCGGCGAGATGTGGCCGGCCCAGTGTGAATGCCGCGTCCGCGCCGGCGATGAACAACGTGGGATCGCGGTCGTACGTCCGCGCCGCGACCTGGAGTGCCGCGAGCGCGCGATCCGGTTCACGATAGCTCTGATAGATCCCCGCCATCCGCACCGGGCCACGATACGACTCAGGCGAATCGATCAGGATGCTTTGCGTCACCGCGAGATCGTCGCGCCAGACACGCGTTCGCAACGCTGACCGAATTCCACCAGCAAGAACGAGCAGCGCGACAACGACGCGCAGACGCGGCAGGGGAAGCCGCGCCAGCGCCGCACCCGCCGCGAGCGCCAAGCCCACCGACGGCAGATACAACGTTCGCTCGGCCAGGAGCACGCCAGTTGAGAACAACAGATTGGAGACGGGCAGGAACGCGATCGCAATCCATCCGAGGCCGAACGCTTCGACTCGCCGGCCGCGCCTCCAGGCCCAGACCAGCAGAAAGGCCCAAAGCGCGAGGCACGCCAGTCCAATGGCGAATCGCCCGTCCAACACCGATTGGACGATCGTCCGCTCGGCGGGCGAGTAGTCGACACGCAACGTCAGGGGAAAAACGAGTAAGCGCGTGACATCGGCGAGAGCCGCCACCGCCGTAAGTCTTCCGGCGAAGAAGCTCTCTCCGAGGAACACGGGAGCGATCGCATGCAGTCTGGCGTAGGGGTGAAGGACGATCCCGCGCACGGCGAGATACGCGCCCCCGATGACCAGCCAACTAATCGCGAACGCGAACATCCGTCGTGGCAGCGGCCGTGGTCCCACGATCCAGGCCCAAACGATCAAGGCCGGTGCAACCACCGCGTTTTCTTTGCTCAGGAGGCCGAGCAGGAGCGCCAGGCCACTCCACACGACGTCTTGCCGAACGACGGCAGCGTACACCGCCAGGCAGACGCCGGCCGCCGCCATCAGCTCGCCGAGGCCGATCACGTTCGCGATCGCCTCCACGTGGACCGGATGCACGGCGAAGATCAATCCCGCAACGAATGCCACAGTCACGTCGGCGAGACGCCGCGCCATCGCCGCGACCGCAACCGCCACAGCCGCGTGCCAAAGCAGATTCATCGCATGAAAGAGCACGGGGTGGGCGCCGGCGATGCTCCAGGCCATCGCGAAGCTCGCGAGGGGGAGTGGACGGTACATCTGGCCGCCAAGATCGGGCGGCCAGTACGGTCCCGCGAACCCGCGCCAGACGCCTTGAATCGTGTGAACCAGCGGATTCCAGACGATGATGTAGAGGTCGTCCATCGCGAAGCGATTCCACAATGCCGGGAGGTGTGGAACGACCGCACACACCGCGACGGCGAGATAGAGCCGGCGGTCCCTACTGTCCACGGTTCACGGCGAACAGCCAGCGGCCGTCAGACCAGCGATACAATCCGGTCAGCCACGCCGGATAGGCGCCGATCAGATTCCGTAGCTGGACGGCGGATGGAGAGGTGGCACTCGCGAGCAGAATGTGCGTCACGCCCATCCGCTCCAGGTAGGCCCGGTGCTCGGTGGGCGTGGGCTGAATGAAATCACGCCCGCGGTAACTCTCGAGATAGAGCGGTACCGATTGGCGCCGGGTGTAGAGCCACACGAGCGCCTCGTCGTCGCTGGCAATGACAGCCGAAGACGGCAAATTCGCGACAACAGGCAGCAGCTCGGCAAAGTTTGCGGAGATGGCGCGCGCCTGGGCGTCCCACCAGCGGCCCGCAAATCCACGGATCTCGTAGGTCATGTAGCCGCCAACCACAATCGCCGCGAGCAGTCCGACCGGGATCCGCAGTCGCGGCCAGCGGCGCCAGAGCTCGAGCGCGCCCGCCGCCCAGGCCAATGCAAGCCAGGGAAGCACCGTCCACAGAAAGCGGTCCGGTGGATAAGGCCACACCGCAAGAATCAGCAAATAGAAAATCAACGTGAAGCCTATCGCCGACCGACGCGCGAGCAATGCGAGTCCGTATAGACCGATACCAAGGGCGATGGTCGCAAGAATGTCGTAAATCCAGCGCACCGGGATCCAGCCCAGCGTCAACGCTTCCAGTGGCCGGGACATGTCGGGGACGTTGACCGCGATCGCGCTGAGCCCGGCCTGGCGAATGTGCGCCAGGTAGCTACCGTAGCCGAGTGCCAGCACTGGATCGATCTGTCGCTGGCGCGTGGTGACCCAGATCCCCCAGGCGAGCATCGCGCCGAGCGGCGGCAGCACTACCGGCAGCAACGACCGAATTGGCACGCGGCGCGCGAGCAGAAAACAGGCGGTGCCCGCGACAATCGCGACTCCGATCGAACGCGTGAGCAAGGCCAATGCGGCTGCGGAGCCGACGATCCAGGGAGACACGTCGCGGTCGGCGGCGACAATCGCGAGCGCGAGGAGCACCGCGAACAACGGCTCGGCGAAGAGCACGCCTTGCGTCGCGAGAACGGGAATCGCGAGCGCGGCCGCGAGCACGATCGCCGGCATAAACCAGGACTTGGTCAGGCCAAGCATCGCGGTGCGGGACGCATGCCACGCGATCAATCCGGCCCCGCTGGCCGCAAGCAAAGCGTTGAGGAGTTTCGCGGACAGCGCCGCCGCACCGACCGAGAGCAAGCCGAACAGCGGCGCCAGGATCACGGGATAGAGCGGCGGATAGTGGACGGCGCCCGGCATGCCCGGGAGATTGGGATGGACGTACCCATATCCACCCGCGAGAGCTGTCGCCAGCCCGGCATACAGTCCGTCGTCGTAGAAAACGCCGACCAGCGCCCGGTTCAGCGTGAGTATACCGACGGCCAACGTCACCGCCGCGACGACGAGTCCCGCCTTTACTTCTCGAGTGAGCGCCAATCGCGGGTGTTACGCGGGACGACCAGGTTATAACGCAGGATGTGGAACAACGCGGCAAAACCGTCACGCCACGTGATCTTTTTTCCCTCCGCATAAGTCCGGCCGCTATACGAGATCGGCATCTCCCAAATTCGCGCGCTCGCCTGCGCCAACCGCGCCGTAATCTCCACTTCGAATCCGAACCGGTTGGATGACAGGGGCAGCCGCTGGAGCAGATCTCTCCGCACCAGCTTATAGCAAGTCTCGAGGTCGGTGAGATTCAAGTTTGTGAACATGTTCGACAAGAGCGTCAGCACGCGGTTGCCGACATAGTGCCAGAAGTAGAGGACGCGATGTGGACCTCCTTGAAAGCGCGACCCGTACACCGCGTCGGCCTTGCCTGCACCAATCGGCTCGACGAGCGCCGGGAGATCCGCAGGGTCGTACTCGAGATCCGCATCCTGAACCACGACGGCGTCTCCGGTGGCGGCCGCGATGCCGGTCCGGACGGCAGCACCCTTACCTCGATTGATGTCGTGATGAATCACACGATCGATTAAACCATCTTGCGACAGCTTCTCGAGAACTTCGCGCGTGCCATCGGTCGAGGCGTCGTTGACGACGATGATCTCGACACGCAGCGGCACGGCGCGCACGCGCCGCAGAGCCATCTCGACCGTGCCGGCTTCGTTGAACGCCGGCACAACGACGGAGAGCAGCAGATTGCGTGAGGCCCGCTCTGGACTCATCAGGCAGCCTCACCAACCGCGATCAGCGACTGTCCCACGCGCCAGGGAATCAGGCGCTCCAGCCGGAAGAGCGGCACCAGCGTGTCGTAGAGCTTGAGGGAGCCCGCGGGAATCGTCTGCCGCTGGAGCACCCGGCCGGCCCACCACCAACCGGGAATGCCGGCAAGGTTGAAATACTCGATGTGCACAACCCGGAAACCGGTCCGTGTGAGCTTCGCGACTAGATCGGCGCGCGTGTAGCGGCGATGATGGCCGAGAGCGCGATCGATCGAGCCGTACAGCGCGGGCAAGGCCGGAACGAGGAGAACCAGCCGCCCCTTCGGTTCGAGCAGCGTGCGCACCGCGGTGAGCGACGCGATGTCGTCCTCCACGTGCTCCAGCACATTGAGACAGATGGTGGTATCGAAGCGCTGGCCGGCGACGGCGCGGTCGTCATGCGGCAGATAGAGATGCGCCACCGAGATGTTCGAGTGATGCGCGAATCGCGTGCGGAGCCGGGCCAGGTATTCCTCCCGCGTATCCGTCAGTACGAGGCGCTCGCGGTCGACCAGGAACGCCGAGAGGTTGCCGATACCCGAGCCGATCTCCAACACCCGCGACCCGATCCACGCGCGGATCCGGTCGAACATCCATGCGTTGTAGCGCACAGCGCCGGCGAGACACTCCAGTGTCTCCGCGCCAACCGGATCAGTCGGTTGGATTTCTATTTGGTTCCGCTACCGGCGCTGAGCCCTCGTAGCGACTCAGCTTCCGATACAGCGTCGACGGATCGATCCCGAGCACCTCGGCGGCGCGTGTCTTATTCCCGCCCTCGCTCTGAAGCACCCACGTGATGTACGCCTGCTCGATGACGTCGAGCGATGGATTCTTGTGAAGCCGTTCGGCGACGAGCGGCTCCGCCTTGCGCTCGCTGACCTTGTCGGGAATTGCCGAGCGGGGGATGATATCCCCTTTGGTGAGAGTCACCGCCCGTTCGAGCGCGTTCTCCAACTCGCGGACGTTGCCCGGCCAATCGTAGGCCATAATGACTTCTTCGGCTTCCGCCGTGAGGATCTTGGGACCTTCCCCCCGCTCGGTCGCGATGTGCCCGAGAAACTCCTTCACAAAGATCGGAATGTCGTCGCGGCGGTCGCGCAGCGGGGGCAGGTGAATGTTGATGACGTTGAGCCGGTAGTAGAGATCGGTCCGGAAGCGGCCGCGCTTGATGTCGTCCTCGAGATCGCGATTGGTCGCGGCCACGACCCGCACATCCACCGGAATCGCTTCGGTACCGCCGACGGGGATGGCTTCCCGCTCCTGCAGCACACGCAGCAGCTTCACCTGCGTCGCGGGCGACATCTCGCCGATTTCGTCGAGGAAGAACGTTCCGCCCCGAGCCGCTGCGAACAGCCCCTGCTTATCGCGCACGGCCCCGGTGAACGACCCCTTCACGTGACCGAACAGCTCGGACTCGAGCAAGCTTTCGGGAAGCGCCCCACAGTTCAGGGAGAGGAACTGACCCTCGGCACGCGTCGAAAGCTCGTGGAGGTAGCGGGCGATCACTTCCTTACCCGTCCCAGATTCGCCCTGGATGAGCACGGTGCTCTCCGTGGGCGCCACCTGCTCGGCGAGCCGCAGAACGTCACTGAACAACTTCGACTTCCCGAGCGGCTTGACCTGTCCGGAGCGCTCGCGCCGGCGGATTTCCTGCTTGAGCTGCTTGTTCTCGGCGCGGAGACGGCGGTGCTCGGCAGCGCGGCGGCAAATCGCCACCATGTCGTCGTTCGAGAAGGGCTTTTGGATATAGTAGAAGGCACCCTCGTTGACCGCCTGAATCGCCGTCTGCAGCGACGCCTGCGCCGTCATGAGGATCACGGGCGTCTCGGGGTCCTGACCCCGTACGGCCGAGAGGATCTCGATGCCCGTAACTCCGGGCATCTTGAGGTCCGTCAGGACGATGTCGGGCGCCGAGCTCTTGAGCTGCTCGAGACCTGCTTTACCGCCCTGCGCGGTGGTGACATCGAATCCCTCGTTCTTCAGCAGGATACGGAGGGTTTCGAGTATCCCCTGTTCGTCGTCGATGACGAGTATCGATGGGGCAGCGGCCATTAGGCAGCTTCCTCCTTGCGGCGCGCAGCCGGGAAGTAGATGGTGAACGTCGTCCCCTGTCCGGCCTGGCTGTCGACGAGCACCAGACCGCGATGCGCCTCCACGGCCCGTTGCACGATTGCCAGCCCGAGACCGGTGCCGCCCACGCGCCCGGTGGCAAAGGGCTCGAACAAGCGGCGCTGCAGCTCGTCCGGGATGCCGGGTCCGTTATCGCTCACGCGCAGTGATACGGGGTTATCGATGCCCGCGCCGCCCGGCAGATCGTTTGCGGCTGCTCGATCGGTGCGGACGACCACGTGAGCGTTCGAGCCTGCCGCCTGGACGGCATTCAGTACCAGATTCGTGACGACGCGATGCAGGAGGTCCTCGTCGCCTTCCATTGGCGTCGCGGTGCCCTCCAGAGAGATGCGCACACCGGCGGAGCACTCGGGATGCTGGCGCACGAGCCGAATGGCCGCTTCAGCAACTTGATGGAGGTCCACCGGCCGGCATTCGGTCACGCGCACGCGGGAAAAGTCGAGGAACTCCGACAAGAGTCTCGACAGCCGATCGCTTTCACGAACGATCAGATTGGCGAGAAACTTCTCATCCGGATTGGCGCGCGACGAACGGCCCAGCTGTTCGACCGAGCTGCGAATCGATGCGAGCGGGTTCTTGATCTCGTGCGCCAGACTGGACGACAGCTCCGCCACCGCCTCGAGACGCTCGGCGCGCAGGTGCAGCTCCTCGAGCCGCTTGGAGTCGGAGATGTCGGTGAAGACCGCGGAGACGCGGGGCCTGGCGCCGACCGGCCCATCAAGCGTCGTCGTCGTCACGCCGATTGGAAAGGCCCGGTCCGGCCGATGCACCGTCGCTTCGACGCGCATCAACCGCACGCCGCGGCGCGCGGTCGAGGTGACCGCCGCCCAGAACTCAGGCGCCAGGCGGGCGAATTCCGGCATCACCGAGCGCCCCAGCCACTCGCGCGCCCGGAATCCGAGGATCTCCTCGGATGCCGGATTCGCGTACAGCAGCCGGCCGTCCGCGTCCACGGTGATCACGCCCGTCCGGAGGTTGCGCAGGACATCGTCCGCCTCGAGCTGGACCTGGCGCACTTCGGCGGCCAGCGCTTCGCGCTCCGCGCCCATGACGTTCACCCGGCTCGCGACATAGCCGGTCACGACTGCAACGAGAATGAAGACGGCGAGCTGGATCCAGATGCCGGCCGTGACCCCCGCATGCCCCCAGAATACGTCGGCGAAGTAGATCAGGCCCGCGAACAGCGTCACGAGCCCGGCATTCGCCGGCGGCATCAGCAGCGCTGTGACGGCGATGAAGATGACGTAGAGGCTGGCGAGATCGCTTTCCGCCCCGCCCGTCATGTGGACGACCGTGGTGATCAGGACGACATCGAACAGCGCTTGTAGATAAAGGAAGGTCGATCCGGGTAACCGGCGGCGGACGTGCGTGTGCCAATAGGAAGCGGCCGTGAGGCCCGCGGCGCCGACCAACAGCAGCGACGTCACCAGGATGTCGAGCGGTGCCGCGACTCTGATCTTGAAGGCTGCCGTGACGTAAATGGCCGTTGCCAGGCACATCCGCCCCACATAGACGAGGCGGAGGAGCTCGGTGGCGGTCGGAATCGTCGAGCCTTGCGATCTGACGCCCAGCCAGCGCATGGGGGGCCATTATTGGGAGCGCTGTGGCAAAATGCAAGAGAGAACGTCACAGAGGCCTGGAAAGTGTGGAATGATGGAACGTTGGAATGAAAAGCGGCCCCCGTCTGGAGGCCGCCTCCCGTTCCAATCATTCCCTCAGTCCATCGTTCCGTCTTACTGCACCGCGTTCACCATATCGAAGATCGGCAGATACATCGCCACCACCATGCCGCCGACGATCACGCCGAGCACCACGATCATGATGGGCTCGAGCAACGACAACAGGGCGCTGACGGCGGCGTCGACTTCGTCGTCATAGAAGTCGGCGATCTTCGTGAGCATCTCGTCCAGACCGCCGGTCTGCTCGCCCACCGCGATCATCGAGATCACCATGGGCGGGAACACCTTCGACTTCTGCAGCGGCGCAGCGATCGTTTCACCGCCCGCGATGGACGCGCGCGACTCCATCACGGCGTTGTGGATCACCATGTTGCCGGCGGTCCGGGCCGTGATCTCGAGGCCGTCGAGAATCGACACGCCCGACGAAATCAGGGTGCCGAGCGTGCGCGTGAAGCGGGAGACCGCCGACTTGCGCAGCAGGTCGCCGAGCACCGGCAGGCTCAGCAGCAGTTTGTCGATCTGCAGCTTGCCCGCGGTCGTCTTGTTGTATCGGCTGACGGCGACGAAGGCGAAGATCCCGAGGGCGATGATGGCCCACCAGAAATTCTTCAGGATGTTGCTTGCGCCGATCACGATGCGCGTCGGGAGCGGCAGCGCCAGGTTCACCGACGCGAACATGCTTTGGAATGTCGGGATGACGAAGATCAGCAGCACGGCGATCGCGATACCGGCAACCGAGAAGATCACGGCCGGGTAGATCATCGCGCCCTTGACCTTCCGCACGATCTTGTCGTTTTTCTCGAGGAACTCGGCCAGGCGCAGGAGAATCGTGTCGAGAATACCGCCCGCCTCACCGGCCGCCACCATGTTCACATAGAGATCGCTGAACGCTTTCGGGTGTTTCCGGAGCGCGTCCGCGAGGGTGTGACCACTCTCCACGTCGTACACGACCTGGCGCGTGACGTCGGCCAGGACCTTGTTTTCGGTCTGCTGCTGCAGAATGTCGAGCGCCTGCACGAGCGGCAGACCGGAATTGATCATGGTGGCAAACTGCCGTGTGAAGATGACGACGTCGCGCGTCTTGACTCCCGCCTTGAAGAAGTCGAGCACGCTGCCGCCCTTGCCCTTGGCCTCCCGCACCTGCACCACCACCATGCGGTTTTTGCGCAGATGCGCGATGACATCGTCGCGCGAGGCGAGGTCGATCTTGTCGCGAACGAGATCGCCTTTCAGGTTGCGGGCTGTGTATTCAAAGACCGGCATAACTACCTCCGCACGGCGACTTTAGGTGGACCGGCCTGCGGGGGCGTGGCCGCGGCCAGCGCTCCGTCTCTTTCGTCGGGCGGCGTTTCGCCGATCGACCGCAGAAACTCGTTCGGTTTGGACGTCACCCGCAGACATTCGTCTTTCGTCACTTCCCGGCCCATGTAGAGCTGATAGAGCGCATCGTTCAGCGTCTGCATGCCATACTTTTTGCCCGCCTGCATCGACGACTCGATCTGGTGGACCTTATCGTCGCGGATCAGCGCCCGGATGGCGGCCGTGCAGATCATGATCTCGGCAGCCATCACTCGGCCGCGGCCTTTCGCGCGTTGCAGCAGCGTCTGGGTCACGACGCCTTCGAGCACGAAGGCGAGCTGCGCCCGCACCTGTGACTGCTGGTGCGATGGAAAGACGTCGATGATACGATTGATCGATTCGGCCGCGGAATTGGTGTGCAGCGTCGCGAAGGCCAGGTGGCCGGTCTCCGCGATGGTCAGCGCCGCCTGAATCGTCTCCAGATCGCGCATTTCGCCGATGAGCACGACGTCGGGGTCCTGGCGCAACGCGTACTTCAGCGCCGCCTGGAAGCTGTTGGTATCGGTCCCCACTTCGCGCTGATTGACGATGCACGCCTGATGGCGGTGGATGAACTCGATCGGGTCTTCCACCGTGATGATGTGACCCTTCAGCTCTTTGTTGATCTTGTCGATCATCGCGGCGAGCGTGGTGCTCTTGCCCGAGCCCGTGGGGCCGGTGACGAGCACGAGGCCGCGAGGCCGGTCGGAGAGCTGCGCGACGACGTGCGGAAGCCCCAGCTCCTCGAACGTCTTCACGCTGAACGGAATCTGCCGGATCACGACGGAGACGCAGCCGCGCTGTTTGAACACGTTGCCGCGGAAGCGCGCCAGGTTCTGGATGCCGAACGAGAAGTCGAGCTCGCTCTCGGTCTCGAACCGCTTCTTCTGGTTCTCGGTGAGCACGGAGTAGGCGAGCGACAGCGTGTCCTTGGGCGTCATCACTTCTTCGCTGGAGGCGCTCACGATATCGCCGTCCACGCGGATCTTGGGGCGCTCGCCCGCCACCAGGTGGAGGTCGGAAGCGTCCTTTTCGATCATCTCCTCGAGCAGCGCTCGGAGGTTGACTGGCATGCTCCCTCTCCTTATCCGGCGGCGGTTTCCTTCACGACTTCTTCGAGCGTGGTGACGCCCTTCTTGACCTTGACCATCCCGTCCATGCGCAGCGTCAGCATGCCTTCCTTCACGGCGAGATCGCGCAGCTCTTCGGTCGACGCGCCCTTCAGGATCTCACGGCGCAGCGGGCTCGTCAGCGCCATCACCTCGTAGAGACCCTGGCGGCCGCGGTAGCCCGTGCCGGCGCAGGTATCGCAGCCCGCGCCCTTGAAGAACGGGCCGACTTTTCTGTCGATGGCGAACGCGTGCATCTCCTCGTTGCTGTACTCGTGCTCCCGCTTGCACTCCTTGCAGATGCGCCGCACCAGCCGCTGCGCCACGATCAAGTTCACGGCACTCGCGACATTGAACGGCTCGATGCCCATGTCCACCATACGGGTAATGGTCGACGGCGCATCGTTCGTGTGCAGGGTCGAGAGCACGAGGTGGCCGGTGAGCGCCGCCTTGATCGCTATCGAGCCCGTCTCGAGGTCGCGGATCTCGCCGACCATGATGATGTTCGGATCCTGGCGCAGGAACGCTTTCAGCGCCGCCGCGAACGTCATCCCGACTTCGTTCCGCACCAGCACCTGATTGATCCCGAGGAGGTTGTACTCGACCGGGTCCTCGGCCGTCATGATGTTCACGTCGATCTGATTGATCCTCGAGAGCGCCGAGTATAGCGTGGTCGTCTTGCCGGAGCCTGTGGGCCCCGTCACCAGGACCATCCCGTAGGGATTGAGGATCGCCTTCAGCAAATCGCCCTCCGCCTGAGGCTCGAAGCCGAACGTTTTGAGATCGAGCGTCAGGTTGCCTTTGTCGAGGATTCGCAGCACGATTTTTTCGCCGAACAGCACGGGCAGCGTCGAGACGCGGAAGTCGATCACGCGCGTTCCCATCTTCAGCTTGATGCGGCCGTCCTGCGGTACGCGCCGCTCGGCAATATTCAGCTGCGCCATGATCTTGACGCGCGACGTCAGAGCCGCGCGCATCTTCACCGGCGGTTTCATGACTTCCTGCAGGGCGCCATCCACGCGGTAGCGCACCCGCATCTCGTGCTCGAAGGGCTCGATGTGAATGTCCGACGCGCCCCGCTTTACGGCGTCGGTGAGCAGGCCGTTGATGAGCTTGACGACGGGAGCGTCATCGGCCAGGTCCTCTTTCTTGACGTCTTCGTCTTCCTGATCCTCGACGAGCTCGAGGTCCTCTTCCTCCGCCTCGACGCTCTTGAGCAGGCTCTGGAGCTGCGCGTCCGATTGCTGGTAGTACCGGTCGATCGCGTTGCGGAGCGTGTACTCCCCGGCGATGACCGGGAAGACGTCGCAGCGGGTGATGAACTTGATGTCTTCGATCGCCGTGACGTTGTTGGGGTCCGCGATCGCGACCGTGAGCGTGCGGCCTTCCCTCTTTAAAGGAAGGACGGTGTGCTTGGTGGCGATGTCGGGGGGGAGGAGCTTGAGGATCTTGGGGTCGACCTCGAAGCGCGACAGGTCCACCGCCGGCATGCGGTATTGGCGGGCCAGCATCTTGCTGACCTCGGTCTCCTCGATAAACCCCAGCTTGACCAGGGTATAGCCCAGCCGCATCCCGGTGTTCTTCTGCTCCAGGAGCGCCTTGCGGAGCTGCTCCTGGGTGATCAGCCCCTCACGGAGGAGGATCTCACCGAGCTTGTCTTGGGTTAGGGCAACGCTCGCCGTACGCAACTCATTGAAATTGAAGGCTCATAATGTGTTTTGCGGCTAGGACGGTCAAGGCTGAACGACAAAAGGGCGGATCGCCTCCAGCAATTTCGGCCCGACACCGGGCACGCTATCCAAGCGGGCGAGACTGCCAAATGGACCGTGCTCGGTGCGCCACGCGACAATTCGCTGTGCCAACGCAGGACCCACGTGCGGAAGACGTGTGATTTCGCTCACGTCCGCCCGATCGATGTCGATCTGGTCACCGGGAAGGAGGGGACGAGCGAGTTGCGAAGCTCGTCGAGCGGTCTCGCGCAGCGCGCCGGGACGAGAAGCGGCAGGAGACTGCAGTTGCACGTCGCCCGGAGGAGAAGAAGGAGAGGGAGAAACGAGATACCGGATGCCGGCGCCGGCAAGGGCAAGGCAAGCAAGCAGGAGGGCGGCGCGGCGGTCGTCCATCCCTTCAAGATGCGGGCGCTACTGATCTATTGGCGTACCAAAGCGACGGCGACATCACCAACAATCTGCAAACTCTCCGCGCTGACCTTGTCAATCGTGTCCTCCGTCGTGTGCCAGTAGGGATAGTCGAAATCCACGACGTCGATCGCGTGGATGCCGACCTTCTGGAGCGACACATGATCGTCGGTGAGCGTGTGCTTTACCCCCGGCACAAACTGGTGCGCGTGGCCGCGGTCGGCCGCGACCCGCCAAACGCGCTGGACGACCTCCGGCGCGAATGCGACGGATTGGCCCTCCTCAAAGATTTGCAAATCCTTGTCACCAACCATGTCGAAGAGTACCGCGTAGAGCGGCTGATAACCCGGCGGCAGATGTGCGGCGAACCAGCGCGATCCGATCAGCACGTCGTTGGTGTCGGCGAAATCGCCGTAGTCCTCACCGTCGACAAAGAGGAGATCGACACCCCCCGCCGGCGGACGCGCCTTCAGCGCATCGGCCACCCCCAGCAGGACCGCGGTTCCAGAGGCGCCGTCGTTCGCGCCGGGCACGGGCATCCGCTGCTGCGCGAGATTGGCGGCACGATCGGCCATGGGACGTGTGTCCCAGTGCGCGAGGAACAACACCCGTTCGGTTGCCTGAGGACGGAAGCGCGCGAAGAAGTTGCGCAGGTCGAGCGTATCGCCGCGGTGGGTGACGTGACGGATTTCCTGGACGATGACGGTATCGGCGCGGGCGCGCAGCTCGGCGAGGAGCCAGTCGCCCGTCTGCTCGTGTCCAGGCTTGTTCGGGATGCGCGGCCCGAACGACATCTGCTTCTCCAGGTACGTGAACGCAGTGCGACCGTTGAACTCCGACGCCCCGCCGGCGCCATTGCCTGCGCGCGCCTGGCAGGCCGTCAACATTACCGTGAAGAGGAGCCCAGTACGGCGGAGTGGGATCATCGGATCTGACCCACGCTCGTCGACAGCTGTACGAACGCGGTGATCACGAACTGCGAGATCTTGCGGTTCGTCTGCCGTTCCTCATTGAGGACGTACGCCATCTGAAGTCCCGCGCTCATGTTGGATGGAAGGTCGGAGTCCATCGTAAGCTGCGCCTGCGTCTGCCGGCTGTCCACATAGGGCACACACGTCGTCTGGCCCGCGCGCTGCAAACAGGCGGTGTTGTTGGCCACAGAATACCCGGCTGTCGTGCGGACGTTCGACCGCCAGCGTCCCATCTTTGGCGGGCGGAACGAGAACGACAGCGTGCCGTTCTGGCCATTGTGCACGTTGCGGAAGAGGTTCCCGGCGCTCACTCGCTCTGACGACGTGCGCGTCACGTCGAACACGGTGAAGACCCCGCCGATCCAGGTAATCGACGCCGACGGCGTCAGATTGCGCTCGACCGTGCTGTTCAACGCGACATTCGCGGGCCCACCGAACGTCGGCTGCTCGTTCACGGATTCCGTGCGCCGATAGCCAAGCCGGGCGCTGAAATTCGACATCAGGCGACCCAGTAGCCTGCGCGAGGGCGTGACCGACCACGTCAGCGATCCGTTTGGCCAGTCGCGCGTGCGGGTGCTCAACGGCACCTGGTCGTTGCTTCGCAGAGTCCAGGCGACACCGGTCGTCAACCGGTAGGTCCCTTGCGCTCGCATGCCGAGGGGCAAGAGGACGGTGCCGCCGGTAGAGAGTGTCGTGTTCTGGGAGGCGGACGTGGCAAGCAAGCCGCTCACCTGACGGAAGGCCTCGAGGCTCCCTAATGCGAGCTGAAAGTTCAGCGGCGGTGCGTCCGTGGCGCGGCTGAACGTCGAGGCCTGCTGTGCGCTGTACGACACATCCACACCTGAGATCCGGCCGAACAACCCGGCAACGGACGAGGAGTCGCCGAAGATAGCCAGCGCGAGCCGGCGAGGATCGAACTGCGCCCCCGTCTCGAGCCGGCGCCCGTTGCTGAACGCGGCCGGAATGCGGAACTCTCCGGCCGTGTCCCCAAGCGTGCGCGCCGGCTGCCGTGCGTTCGGGTCACGAGTGAATGCAAACGACGACGTAACGGACGCGCGCGGCCTGATCCACGCGCCCAGTTGCGGCGTCAGCGAGAGCGACGCGTTCAAGAGACGCTGCGTCTCGACACCGACGTTCTGGCCGAGCAGCGAGGTTCGTTGCTGGCGGATCAACCGGCCGATCGTCGTGGAATCGCCGTAGTCGCGGAGATCCCGCGTCGAGGTGAGATCGACGCCAAGCTGGAGGCCGGTGACCGGTGCAACCGACACTCCGCCGGAATTCTGCCACAGTCGTGATCGGGAGATCGAGGGCCGCGCAGTGTCACCTGCCTGCGGTATCGGCACGAGGAAGGTGTGCCGCTCGGCATCGCTACCGGCGACACCGGAATGGAACCGGATCCGCGACGGATTGAGGCGGAACGACGTGCCCGCAAATTTCAGCAGCAGGGGAGCCGGCGCCACGTTGTAATCGACATTCAGGGAGTAGGCCGACGCCGTGGCGTTCGAGAGCTCCGACCGGGTATCTCCGTTCGAGTACGACCCCGAGAGCGCGACCGGATCGAACAGCCAATGCGCCAGACTGCCCCGCCCCGGACGTACGCGTCGCGCGGCGAATGCGTACGTCGCCGCCGTCGCTCGCGGCGTGCGCAGTCCCTGCAGCGCATCTGCCCGCAGATCTGTGCCGTTCAGATAAAACGGGGCGCTTGCAGCGATGGTGCGTTGAAAAGTGAGCGGCACCGACACGCCCCATCGATCCGGCAAGAACTTGTCCAACCGCACCGTGCCCGAAACGTTCACGGCGTTGTCCGTCACGTATGACGGATCGGCGCCGAGCTGTCGGAATTGGGCGCCGCGACGGGACACGTTGAGCGCGAGATCGGCGACGTCCGCGGCGGCGACCGTGAGATCGAGTGCGCCGGCGGCGCCGGTTTGGCGCACGACGTCCCCCAACCGGATGTCATCGATCCAGAGCTCCACCTGGTTCACGAACACGGCGCTGTGCGTCCGCCAGATGCCGGTGGCGATCTCCTGCACCCGGGCGAGGTTCGGCGGCGCGGTCCCTGGATCCCGGATGTGCACGATGTACGGACCATCGCACATCACGAACGCGCCGTCCTGACGGACGAGCGTCGAGTCGGGGCATCCCGGATACACATGGGCGCTGTCGCCCGAAAGCCAGGCCCGCTCGATGCGAGCGCGCAGCGCCAGCCAGCGATCGAACTGCGCCACGACTTCCGGCTCCCACGACACCGTGCGCGCGGGCGTGTGATACATGTAGAAGTTGTCCTGGTCCTTCCCCGCCTTGATGAAGAACTCGAGATCGCCGTCCTCCCAACCCGGACCGCGGCCGCGCGCCCAGACGCGCAGCGTTCGGTACTTCAGGAAATTCTTGTCGCCCTCCGTCGTAAAGCGCAGGTAGGCCTCGGCCCGCTCTCCCACGCCGAGACCGTTCGCGAGGAGTCGCATCGAGTGTTCGTTGATTTCGGTGGCTGTCAGCTGAAAGCTCGCGTCGCGGCGCGCCGCCTGATCGATGACGCCGGGAGGCGGCGTATAGCCGAGGTCGCGATTGTCGGTGCTCACGACCGAGGCGATGACCTCGCCAATCCCCGTTCCGCGTTCGCCGCCGATCCCGGTGATGGGCGTATCGCTGCGCTTCACCCACGTGCTGCCGACGAGCTGCACGCGCGAGAGCGCGAAATACACCTGCGGATCGGGTGCGCCTCCCGGGGTAGCTGGCACGACGACCGTGATCCGCAGCGATTGCACCTGGCGGAGGCTCGGTGCGCCGACCTGGATCGTGTCCTGGCGGAACGGAATGCGGTACAAGCGCCACCCCGCCGCACCGCCAGGCGACGGGACCATGCCGCCATCGCGAACAAAGAAACGCTCGTCGCCAACCGGGAAGACGTACCTGACGAAACTCTCCGCCGTGCGAGCACCGACCACCGAGTCGAGCGCGAAGTCGCCGTCCAGGTCCTCGGTGTCGACCGCGCCGTTATGCCGTCCACAGCGCGACCGAATGTCTCCGAACGCATAGGGAATGAGCTGTCCATTCTGATCCGTTGCGGAGCACAGCGGCATGGTGTCAATGACGCTACCGCTGGTCGAGTTGAGGATGCCGTCCACGATGCGATCGGAGAGGATGCCCTCGTCGTTGAGCGCCGCGCTCCACGTGCCGGTGCGTCGATCGCGCTCCGTATCGAGGCGGCCCTCGCCCGTGCGCCGCACGCCCGCGTACGTCGTGTCGCCGTCGGGACTGACGGTGAACGACGTCGGGACAAAGGCGAGCGCATCTTCGAACACCCCGCCGAAGTCGAAGAGCACCGTCGTCCCGTTGGCGCGCGCCACGCGGGTCGCGTCTTCCCAGACCCAGAACTCGAGAAACTCGACGCGCGAGAGGTCGATGCCCGTGGCCGAGAGCGATTGGGTAATGGAACGCCAGCGCGGGGCGTGTTTGGGAGGGCCCACCCAATTGGGCAGGCCGAACGACGGCGATGCCGGCCGATTATTCGCGAGCCCCAACGCGGTGTCCGGCTTCAGCATCAACCACAGCACCGGTTCCGCCGATTGCGCCTGCCCCGTCAGCCGCACGGTCGGATCGATTTGCTGAGGCAGAAACTGCACCGGCACGTAGCGTCCGTTGGTGACGTTGTACGGCAGGCTCTGCCAGGTGAGGAACGCCGCCTGATTGGGATCGAACTTGCCCACGATGCCCAGCGGTTCGACACCCCGCACCGACGTCGGAATACTGCCCCAATGCCAGGCGTTGTCCGCCAGCGCGATCGACCGCGCGGAACTTCCTTCGAATTCTTCGATGTACGCCTGGCCAAACCGGTTGGGCGACGGCTTCGACAGGGCGACCTCACCGTTGATCGTGACCGCGGACGGGACGGTGGTGCGCACGCCGGGTAGCGCGTCGACCGCCCGCGTGATCCAGTCGGGCTGAAAGCGCAGCTGGGTCGAGACGCCGCCGATGAATCCGGAGGACGGCTCGAACCCGAGCGGCGGCCGCGTAAACGCGCTCTGCTCGTTCTGGAACATCCCCGTGAGATTCACCTGGCCGTGGGCCCCGAGATCGTACTTGGCGGCGAGTCCGTAGATTGTGGTCGGGGCGATCGAAAACGCGGCGCGCTCCTCGAATTGCGCGCGCACCTGCGACGCCCCGCTCCCTCCCTGGAACAGCAAGTCAGGGTTCCTGAATTGCACCTGTCCCGTCGTGTAATCGATCGTGTAGTCGGTGTTCCGGCTCAGCAGGTTGTTGCGTACGTAGATCCGCTCGCTGCCTTCGCGAATCTGAAAGCTGTTCAGCGACAGGACGCTGCGATCGGCCGACGCGTTCGCATCGACATGAATGCGCACCGCGAAGACGGACGGTGGACCCTGCGTCGCGAGGTAAGTGCGTGGCGTGCGATACAGCGAGTCGTTGCGCTCCACAGCGGTCAGTTTCGTCGAGTCGGCAAGCGGCGTCAGATGTGGAAACACGATGAACTGATCGCGGACCGGATCGCCCTGATTGGGATCGCGCGCGCGCGGAAACAGCCGGTTGTATTGATCGAAGGTCGTCGGATCGTTGGCGAGCGCCAAACCCAAGCGGGCGAGATACGTGTCACCCGCAGCCGACCGCTCGCGCTGATTCACGCTCAGCGCGACCGCGAGGCTGCTGCGATCGATCTCGCGCCCGCCGACGCGATACGTGCTGCGGATCTCGAACCGAAACGACGGCGACGCGGCGGTGACGCCGGGCTTGGGATCGTAGACAAGCCGCAGCGTGTCCACCTTCGACGTGTCGGGATTCGCGTCCACCGGAAACGTGCCCACCGCGTCGAGCCGGCTCGCCGAGATGTAGGAGACCGCGAGGTAGTCGCTCTGATCGAGACGGTTGGCGAGCGCGAACCACGTCCCGCTCGGGTCGACGTAGTAGTCCTTTCCCTCCTGGAGCGTCTCCCAATCGAACGGCCCCTCACGTTGGACGGTGCAGTCGATCGCCTTGCGAGCCGGTCCGCACGCGACCGCGCGCACACCGCCGGCATTCTGGTTGCCGTTCGACGTCGGTGCCACCGCTCGACGCCTGAATACACGCAGGGCCCCGACCGTGAGGGAGTCGGGGCGTGGGACCTGATCGAGTTGCAGGATGTCGATAGCCGGGTACCGGGGCAGCGCGGCCGGATCGATGGCGAAGAAGAATCGGCCGGTCTCATAATCGAGGTCCCGTGCCAGTCGATCGAGCGGCTGGCTGGTGACGGCGCCGACCGTGTAGAATCGATCCTGTACGACGTTGCCCTTTTGCTGGGCCAGAATGCCGCGGAACTCGACCGGACCGAGCTGCGCGATCGCCTGGATGCCGAAGTTATTGGCGGGAATCGCCGCGGTGATGAATCGGGACGGCGGCGCCTGAAACGTGACGTTGCCGGCTTCCACGCGCCGCAGCACCTCGTCTTCCAGTCCTTCATACCACACGTGCAGGTTGTTATTCGCGTCGAACTCCCGCTGGCTGTCGAAGTCGACGTCGACGTGGAGGCGCTGTCCGACGATGCCGGCGGTGCGAATCGCGTACTGCGGATTCGGGCTGATCGTCGGGAATCCGGCGCTGCAGCCCGAGATCGCGAGCTGCCGTTCCTGCGACGTGCACCGGAGATTGCGGAACTGATCGGCCTTCAGCTCGAAGCGGAGGTTGAGCTGCATCGCGAGATCGGCGTATTGGCCGAAGACGCCGCGGTGCTCTCCGGCGGCCACACCGACCGACGGCACGCCGCCCGGAGCGTTCACGGGGGAAGGCGTTGCCACAGCGGCGGAAGTATTTTGCGGTCCAAAGAGCGGCAGGCGGCGAGCAAGCACGCCCGCGGCCCACGCATGTGCCAGCAACGCCGGCGGCACGCGAGCGCCAAGCCGCCCGCCCGGCGCGAGCGCCGGATTGCGCGGCGCAACGAGCGGCGGCACGCCGAACGTGTACACAGGAGCCTGCGCATGTACCTGGGGTACGACGAGCGTGGCAGCGAGTAAAACTAGCTGGGCGTGAAGCCGCATCCCTTGTAGAGACTTGGGGTTCCGAATATAATGGCGCGACCGACCGTGCGCATCCTCAGCCGTTACATCCTGCGGCAGCACCTCCCGCCACTCGGATACGCGGTCGCCGCGCTCACGTGCGCGATGCTCGTCAATCAGGTCGCCAAGCAATTTGGAAATCTGGTCGGCAAGGGATTGCCGTGGGGCATCATCGCCGAAGTGTTCGCCCTCTCCATTCCGTTCATCGTCGCGATGACGCTGCCGATGGCGGTGCTGGTCGCGGTGCTCTACACCTTCAGCCATCTCGCGGCCGACAACGAGATCACCGCGATGAAGGCGAGCGGCATCAGCATCGGTCGGTTGCTCATGCCGTTGTTGGGCGGCGCAACCGCAGTCACGTTGATCGCGTTCGCGTGGAACGATCAGCTCCTGCCGCGTTCCAACCACGCGTTACGCACCCTGCTCGTCGACATCCAGCGCAAGAAGCCGACCTTTCAATTGAAGGAACAGGTGATCAACGAGGTGGTCGCGGGTCAGTTCTTCTTGCGCGCCGCCCGCATCGATCCCGCCGCCAACACCCTGACTGACGTGACGATTTACGACCTGGAGGACCCCGACAGGCGCCGCATCATCACGGCCGACTCGGGTCGCATGGCGTATACCCCGGGCGGGACGGATTTGTATCTGACGTTGCGGGACGGCGAGGTGCACGAAGTGAAGCGCACCGATCCCGAGCACTTCAATCGCACGTTCTACTCGGTCAATCGCATCAAAGTCGCCGGGGTGAGCAACCAGTTCGAACAGACGCAGCGGGACGAATACCGCGGTGACCGCGAGATGACGATCTGCGCCATGGAAGAGGTGGTCGCGCAGGCCCGCATCGATCAGCAGCGGGTGCGGCACGAAGCGCTCAGCGCCATCGAAGCGGAGCTGCGGCGCACCCTGAAGCTTGGGCCGCTGCCGTACGTGCCGATCGATTCCACACTGCCGCCGCGCTCCCTCTACTGCCGCGTCCTCGCCTCGACTCAGCGATTGGTGGCGCCCACCATGGCGGCGGCGGCGCAGGTCCCGCAAGCGCGACCGACGGCAAGCAGTCTGCCGTTCGCCACGCCGTCGCCGAACTACATCGCCTACGAGCAGCGCGTGCGCTCGGCGCGCCAGCGCGAGGCCACGTATGAGGTCGAGATTCACAAGAAGCTGGCGATTTCGGCCGCCTGCATCATCTTCGCCATGCTCGGCATGCCGCTGGCGATTCGCTTTCCGCGCGGCGGGGTGGGGCTCGTCATTGGCACCAGTCTCGCCGTCTTCTCGGTCTACTACGTCGGGCTGATCGGGGGCGAGGAATTGGGCGACCGGTTGTTCGTGCCGCCATTCTTCGCGATGTGGACGCCGAATCTCATCTTCCTGGCCGTCGCGCTGCCGCTGCTCCGGGCGGTGCGCAGCGCCGGCAGCACCGCCCACGGCGGTGACTGGGATGAGGTGAAGCAGGCGCTGTTCGGCTGGATCCCAAGAATGCGAAATGGTCCATGAGATTTCATTTCCCATTGCGCATTCCACAATTCGCGTTTCGCACGCTGGATCGCTACGCCGTGAGCGAGTGGCTGCGCGTCTTTCTGATCACGCTGCTCGGCTTCCCGATTCTCGTGCTCGTCATCGATCTGACCGACAAGCTCGATCAGTATCTGGGCCGCGGGATCAAACCCGCGGCGGTCGCGCTCTCCTACGTGTTCTATTTCCCTGAGCTGATGTTTCTCATTTTGCCGGTCGCTGTGTTGTTCGCGACCGTCTTTACCGTCGGCGCGCTGGACCGTCACTCCGAGCTCACCGCGGCGAAGGCATCGGGGATCTCGTTTCATCGTCTCGTGCGGCCGCTGTTCCTGGCCGCCGGAACGGCTTTCGTGGTCGGCCTGCTCCTGGGCGAGATCGCGCCCGTGGCGACGTCGCGCCGCATGGAGCTCCTGGGCGAAAAAGCCATCCGCTCGACCAGCTCCAGATACAACTTCGTGTACCGCGCCGACGGAGGCTGGGTGTATGCGATTCGCGCGCTCGAGCTGCGGTCGCGTGAGCTGATGGACCTGATGCTGGAGCGCGAAGGCACGGGGGCGGACTACCCCACGATCGTCCTGGCGGCCGAACGGGCAAATTACAGCGACAGCGGCAAAGTGCGGAAGAACGTAAGGCCTTCGCGCTGGACGCTGCACCGGGGCACGCTGCGGTATCTGGCCGGGACCGAACCGGTGGAGGAATACGCGTTCCACTTCGATTCACTGCACTCGCGCACCTTGGCCGAGCGGCCGGTGGACCTGCTGGCCGAGCCCAAGGCGCCGGACGAGATGCGCTACGGCGAGCTGCGGAGTTACATCGATGCGCTGGTGCGCAGCGGCTCGAACGCCAAGAAGCTGCAGGTCGAGCTGGCCCTGAAGGTCGCCATTCCCTTTATCTGCCTGTTGATCGCGCTATTCGGCGCGCCGCTCGCGATTTCGTCGCCGAAGAGCGGCGCGGCGTGGGGCGTGGCGGCGAGCCTGGCCACCACGTTCATCGTGCTCCTGATGTTCCAGCTCGCGAAAGCGGTCGGCGCGGGGGGCGTGTTGCCCCCGGCGCTCGCCGCATGGACGCCGAATATTCTCGTAGGCATCTCAGCGTTTTATCTCCTTCGCAAGGCCCCCACCTAACCACGCATCCTTGACGCGCTTTGCCGCGCGGACCACCTTTTTTCCGGTCTCGATGGGCATCGTTCAACCCTCGTCCGTGCTAAGGAGAGGTCCCTCCATGCGCTGGATCGTAAGCTGCGTATTCTCGGTCGTTTTTGCGGGCGCGGTGGCCGCCCAAGGCGTGACGACCTCGGCCATTGCCGGCATCGCCACCGACTCCGCCGGCGCGCCGATCGAGGGCGCCCGCGTGGTCGCCGTGCACGGGGCATCCGGCACGACGTACGCCGCGGTGACACGGGCGGACGGGCGGTTCACACTCCCCGGCATGCGCGTGGGCGGGCCGTATCGCGTGAGCGTGGCGCAGGTTGGTTTTCGCCAGGAAATCCAGAACGGCATCAATCTGACGCTGGGTGTCACGTCCGATCTGCGGTTTGTCCTGGGCCGCGTGACCGTGGAGCTGGCACCGATCACGGTTACAGCGACCACCAGTTCGGTGTTCAGCTCGGAGCGTACCGGCGCCGCCACGACGGTCACCACGCAGCAACTCGCGCATCTGCCGACGATCAGCCGGCGCGTGGAAGACTTGCTGCGGCTCACGCCGCAGTACACGGCGACCCAGCAACCCACATCGTCGGGGGCGCTCTCCTTCGTCTCGTTCGCCGGTCAGGACAACCGGTTGAACAACATGACGGTGGACGGATCGTACTTCAACAACTCGTTCGGGTTGGGGGGCGAACCCGGCGACCGCACCAACGTCGCACCGATCTCATTGGACGCGCTCGAGCAGGTGCAGGTCAATATCGCACCCTATGACGTGCGGCAGGGCAATTTCGTCGGGGCCGGGATCAACATGGTGACGAAGAGCGGCACGAACGACTACAGTGGCACGCTGTTTTACGGTACTCGTAACAACTCGTTCGTCGGCACGCAGGCAGGACCAAGCACGTTCAACCCCGGCACGTTCAAATACCACAACATCAGCGGTTCGATCGGCGGACCGATCATTCGCAATAAATTGTTCTTCTTCGGAAATTACGAGAACGATGGTCAAACGAACCCGGGGACCACGTTCCGGGCATCCACGGGCCCTGCGGATACCGGCTCAAACGTGACGCGCGTGCTCGCCTCGGATCTCGACTCTCTTTCCCATTATCTCAAAAACGTTTTCAACTATACGACAGGCCCCTATCAGGGATACGACTTCAAGACTCCATCAGAACGCTTTCTGGCGCGGGTCGATTACAACCTGAACGAGCACAACAAGTTCAACCTGCGCTATACGCTGCTGAATTCGACCACCGACGTGCTTGTGTCGAACTCGAACTCGCTCGGGTTCGGGAACCGCAGGACCAGTCTGAATGCGTTGAACTTCGCGAACTCGAATTACGCCATTCTGGAAAACCTTCGCTCGGTCGTCGGCGAATGGAACTCGACGCTGGGGAACAAGTCCAACAACCTGATCGTCGGATACAACACCAGCAACGAGAGCCGGAAGAATGTCGATGGGCCGTACTTCCCTGAAGTTGAGATTCTTCAGGGCGGCCAGAGCTACACCACATTCGGGTTCGAGCCGTTTACCCCGAAGAACAAGCTGTTCTACCATAGCTATCAATTGCAGGACAACTTTACGTTCTATCTCCCGAAACATTCGGTGACGTTCGGGGTGAGCTTGGAGAAGTATCACTCGACGAACGTGTTCTTCCCCGGCGCGCAAAGCATTTACGTCTTCAACTCGCTGGCAGACTTCTACGCCGCCGCGGACAGTTTTCGGGCGAATCCCGCCCGCGTAACGTCGCCGGTCACGATGCG
>WNFD01000790.1_pt1 | contig 38777 bp, 32 predicted proteins | sample 5400491 | NCBI WGS metagenome assembly WNFD01 (sample SAMN13153343, study PRJNA577476) | soil metagenome | isolation source: 120 cm saprolite under Douglas fir tree site 2 hole 2 replicate 2 | place: USA:California | collected 2015-04-18 | reverse complement strand
CCACAATTGAATTTGCATAGAGCCCGCGTCCACCGCAACCACGGGCGGCCACCTCCAAACGGCTTTACCGGACGCGCGCAGAGCTCCCCGCCTCCGTTCACTCCTTACCGAGAACGCGCATCCGGTAAAGCGCTAGCGTGATCCAGGCACAATCGTCGAAGTGAGCAGGCGAGATAACATCCAGGGTTGGCCGACTTCAGGCCGTCGCGACGGCCACTCCGCCCTCCTTTATGAATAGGCGTTTCAGCGGCGGAATCCGCCCTTCAGTTGCAAAGACAAGAGTTATCTCCAACGCTTGGTTTAGGGGGATATAATCCACGCCATTGTGGCACTGACCTCTGGCACTCGCCTCGGCCCATACGAAATCTTGGCGCCGCTCGGCGCGGGAGGCATGGGCGAAGTTTACCGCGCACGCGATACGCGCCTGGACCGCACCGTCGCCATCAAAATTCTTCCGCCGCATCTCTCCGAAGATCCCATTCTCAGACAGCGTTTTGAGCGCGAGGCCAAGGCCATCTCCAGCCTGAATCATCCGCACATTTGCGTGCTGTACGATGTTGGAAAGCAGGAAGGCATGCAATTTTTGGTGATGGAGTGCGTCGAAGGCGAGACCCTGGCGAAGAAACTGGAAAAAGGGCCGCTGCCGCTCGAGCAAGCGCTGAAGTATGGAATGCAGATCGCGGATGCGCTGGATAAGGCGCACCGCACCGGCGTGGTGCATCGCGACGTGAAGCCCGGCAACATCATGCTGACGGCGTCAGGCGCCAAGCTGCTCGACTTCGGCCTGGCAAAAGCTGCGCCCCCACTCGCGGCGGGAACAACGCTGACGGCTGCGGCGACGCGAACGACACCGGTCACCCAGCAGGGCACGGTCGTTGGAACGTTTGTACGAGATGGTGACCGGGCGCCGGGCATTTCAAGGCAAAAGCCAACTCAGCGTAGCTTCCGCGATCCTCGAAAAAGACCCGGAGCCGATTAACACGCTGCAGCCGTTGACACCACCGGCTTTGGACCGCACCATCCAGGTTTGTCTGGCGAAAGATCCGGAAGACCGCTGGCAGACCGCGCGCGATCTGCTGCTCGAGTTGAAATGGATTGCCGAGGCAAGTTCGCAAGCGGGCGTCCCGGCTCCGGTAGTCTCGCATCGCAAGCTGCGCGAACGGCTGGCGTGGATGGTAGCTGCCGCCCTCCTAATTGTCGCGAGCCTCCTGGCAGCCGGTTGGTGGCACACTGTTCGGACCTCGCCTGCGCGCGTGCCGATCCGGCTCAGTGCCGAACTGCCACGGGGCATGATCATAGACAGGTTCGCCGGCGGAGAATTGGCGGTTTCACCGGACGGCACGCGCGTTGTCGTCAAAGAGTACGACACGTCCGGCAAATGGCAGTTGGCCATTCGGTGGCTCGATCAGGGGCAGTTCACCTCTCTTCCTGGTACCGAGCGTGGTAACACGCCATCTTTTTCTCCGGATGGGCAGTGGATCGCCTTTTTCGCCAACCGCAAGCTCAGGAAGATGCCAGTCCAGGGTGGGTCGCCCGTGACCTTATGCGATGCGCCTGGATTCCCCAGAGGCGCAAGTTGGGGTGACGACGGCAATATCGTAACGGCATTCAATACCGAAACGTCGGCGTTGGCGCGCGTTTCCTCCGCCGGAGGCGCACCCAGCCAGGTGACTCAGCTAAACAAGCAGAAGGGCGAGACGGCACATGCCTGGCCACAGGTTCTGCCCGGCAGCCAAGTGGTCCTTTTCACTGTGTATAGAGGCAGTATCGGCACGGCAGATGACGCAACCATCGAGGTAGTCTCTCTGAAAACTGGCGAGCGAAAAAACCTCTGCTCCGGCGCGTATTTTGGCCGCTATCTGCCAACTGGGCATCTTGCCTACCTCCGTGGGAATACTCTTTTTGTCGCGCCCTTTGACCTCGGGCGAATGGCAATAACCGGACCCGCCCAACCTCTCCTGGAAGACGTCAACACCAGCACCGGGGGCTCCGGTGACTTCGACTTCTCACAAACCGGAACGCTCGTCTATGTCAGCTCGCAGGGGCCGTCGTCGCACTATCCCATCTTCTGGCTTGATGCCGCGCAGCAGGTAAAGCCTCTGCAGGTTACTCCCGAAATCTACGAGAATCCGCTATTTTCCCCCGACGGCAAGCGCCTGGCTTTTGAGTTGGCAACCGGTCCAATGACGGCAGATATTTGGGTGAAAGACCTCGAGCGCGGCACCATGTCCCGCCTCACCCACTTACCGGGCCGGAACAATCACGCGGTGTGGACGCCAGACGGTAAGGCTATGGTCTTTACATCGTATTACCAGCCGACTCCGGGCACTTTTTGGATCCGCGCTGATGGTGCCGGTGAACCGCAACGATTGACGGACACCAGAAACTTCCAGTTCCCGTCCTCTTTCTCTCCTGACGGGAAGCGGCTGGCCTACTCTGAGTGGAGCGCTGATTTCAGCCGTATTGAGATTTGGACGGCGCCGGTGGAAGGCAGCCCCGATCATCCGCGCCTCGGAAAGGCAGAACCATTCTCGCGCACATCGTTTTCCGAGAGACACGCGGCATTCTCGCTCAATGGCCGCTGGCTCGCATACTCCTCGAATGAGTCCGGATCCTACGAGTTATACGTGCGGCCGTTCCCAGGGCCCGGAGGTAAAACGCGAGTCTCCACCGGCGGCGGCGGGTACCCCATCTGGTCGCGCGATAGGCACACCCTGTTCTACCTTGATTCGGATTTGCGCATCATGGCCGCCGAGTACTCTGCGAAGGGTGATTCTTTCATCCTTGGAAAGCCCCAAGTGTGGTCCCCGAAGCACTTGGCATTTCTGGGCTTCAATTACCCATACGATTTGGAACCAGGCGGCAAGCGCTTCGCGGTTATTCTGGACCCGGGCGGGACCGAAAAACAGGCAGAAAGCCCCACGGACAGCGTCAACGTTCTGCTGAACTTCTTCGACGAGCTCCGCCGCAAGGTACCCGCCGGCAGGAATTGACGCCACCCGCACCGCGATGCGATCTCTCCCGGATGGTCGGCAACCCGGAAGTAATCCGTTTCATCCGTCACGCGACCCGCTGGCGGCGATTCTTCCGCTGTTCCCTCGCTGCCTCCAATTTCCGATCCCGCTCGGCCTGAATCTCGTGCTGTTTCCAGCTGAGGCAGGGCAGAGAAGAGTTGGGGGCGAAAGTTGAAGCGTGTGCTACCTAGAAGTTTTCGGTTATGGCGACGACGAGGCGCTGGGCGAAATCACGGGCCAGACGGTCGAGGGCGGGATCTTGCTCCTGGAAAAAGCTTTTTACGTCGGTGGAGATTTCATACTCGTTGCGAAAGATGAATTTGTCGGTGTGGTAGAGAACCTTTTGCGTTTCGGTTTGCGTCAAGGTGACTTCGCAGCGGACGGTGACGAGCATGGTGGTGGCGCGGCCGGTTTGCGTGTCGAAGAGGAGCGGGACGGCTTCCAGGGTTAGAACTTTGCCGCGCAGGACGGCGTCTCCGGCGGCGGGATTGGAGGTGATTTTGTAGGGCGTGGCGGCGAGAAATTCGTGCACCGTGGCCGACGTAAGTTTTTGCTCGATGCGGTAGCTGTTGGTGGCGTTTTCCAGCGCCGGTACGGCGATGACGTGGATATTTTTGGGCAGGGCATCGCTGCGGCCGGCGACGTGATATCCGCAGGCGGCGACGTAGCTACAGCTTGCGAGCAGCAATAGAAGGGCCGCGGATCTTGGGTTGGCAGCGCGAGCGCGGTTCAGAGATGGGAGCCAGGATTTCATTCGGCAAGTCTCTCCGCGAGCTTGACGGCCGTGGCGGCCGGCAATCGAATATTATCGGCAGCGCCCCAAAACCACCAAGTGCCGGATTGGGCGGAGTCGTTATCAGGAAGCGCCAAATGGATGGCGGAATCGCCGGAGGCGTTTAGATTGCCGAGCGGAGAGGAGGCATCGGAATCGAGGGTGAACCCGGATTTGCGGCAGATTTCGACGAGGGCGTTTTGCGATTGCTTGGCATTAAGTTCGGCGATGGCGACGAAGGTGTAACCATAGAAGACCGGAGCGTGCAGAACCTGAATGGAAGGCTCGACGAGATTGTGGCCTACGGCAATGCTAGCTTCGCGACGAATGCGGGCGCGGACGGTTTGCAGGCTTTCGCGGCTGGCGGCGCCGTAGCGATCGAGAAGATTGAAGGCTACCTGGGTGTCGAAAACGGGTTGGCCTGTGGATTGAAAGGAGAGAAGCTGCGTTGTTTGCGCTTCGAGCTCTTCGACCCCGGGACGACCGGCTTCGGAGACCGGGCGAAAAAAGAGCAAGGAGAGCCGAAACAGACCAGCGCTGGCGAGGGCGTCTAGGAGTCTGGCGGTGGCTAGACCGGGAGAGGAAGGAATGGCGTAAAGAGTTTTACTTTTGTCGGCGCTGTGGCCCGCGCCGTCGATGGCGAACCACAGCTGCACACCCGGGACGTGGAGCGCGGCGCCGGACAAGTCGATCACGGTGGCGCCGGATTCGCGGGCGGCGGGAAGATTGCGTTGCGCGAAGACTGCCGAGCCAGTGAAAAATATAAGCTTGGCGTGAGAAAAGCTGCCTTCTTCGACGGGTTGAATGACCGCAGGCTCGCCACCAGCTTCGGTAAGAGTACCAGCGGCGATTTCTTCATCGAGCAGGGAAAAATCCCAGCCGGCGAAGCGGCTTTCTTCGAGCAAGGATTTGAGTTCGGCGCCAAGGAGGGAAGACGCGCCGGCGATTACAATGCGCTGAGAGTCCCGAAGTATGGGCATTGAATTACGCGGTCCGTGAAGCGACGCGGTGGCGGAGGGCGCGAATGATTTGCAGGACAAGTCCTCCGACGGTGTAAATGGAGGCGAAGAGGACCAGGACGACTTCCGAATATTTCCAGATTATGGCGGCTAACAGGACTATGAGCACGATGGTCAGAGACGGTTGGCGCCGTGTCCACGGGACATCTTTGAAGCTGTAGTAGCGAATGGTGCTGGTCATGAGGGCGCCGAGAGCGGCGGCGAGGAAGAGCCAGACCATGGCCCAGCGCTCGTCATGCAGGGGAGTCTTGAATCCGTGCACGAAGGCGGCTATGACGCCGGCGGCAGCGGGCGTGGGAAGGCCGACGAAATTCTTTGAACCGCCGGGCGCCATGCCCTGCACATTGAAACGCGCGAGCCGCCATGCGCAGCAGATCAAGAAGAGGAGGCAGCAAATCCAGCCGGCTTGGCTGATTTGCTCGACGGCGAGCGTGTCTTGTCCGGGCAGGCTACGCACGCCCCAGGCATAGGCCATAAGCGCGGGCGCGACGCCGAAGCTGACGACGTCGGCGAGGGAGTCGAATTGGACACCGAATTCGGAGGTAGTGCCGGTCATGCGCGCAACGCGGCCGTCGAGGGAATCGAACAGAATGGCGAAGCCGATGGCTTTGGCGGCGTGATCGAATTGCTCTGTGCCCCCCATGTAGGAGGCGACTACGGCGTAGTAGCCGCAAAGCAGATTCGCCACCGTGAACATGCTGGGAAGCAAAAAAATGCCGCGGCGAAGCTTGGTGCTGCGCAGCCGCCGTTCCTTGAAAGGAATTTCCTGCTGCTCGATTTCGTTCATCTTAGGTTCGTTTCCCGGCCGTGGAGAGATTTTCTTCCGAGGAAACTTCTTTTTGCGCGCGAGATTGCGTCGATTTTGCGCGCGGCGGCCAATAGGCGACAACGCTGGAGCCCCCTTTGACGTGATCGCCGACCTTCACCAGCAGCTCGGAATCGCGGGGCAGCCAGAGGTCGGCGCGGGAACCGAAGCGCACGAGCCCGATGCGTTCGCCGCGGGCGACGCGGTCGCCCGATTTCTTCCAGCAGACCACGCGGCGGGCAATCAGCCCGGCGATTTGCTTGAAGGTGATTTCGCCCGCGTCGGTGGCGAGGGTGATTACGTTTTGCTCGTTGTGAGTGGAAGCGGACTCGCGCATGGCTGCGGCGAATTTGCCGGGGCAATACTTCAGGTTGGTGATCGTGCCGGCGGCGGGAGAACGATTGACATGCACGTTCCAGATGGCGAGGAAGATGGAGATGCGCTTGCCGGGACGTCCGGTGTTCTCTTCGTCGGCGACGACCACGACGCGGCCGTCGGCGGGGGAGACTACAGCGCCAGCATCAGCGGGAATGATGCGGTCGGGATCGCGGAAGAAGTAAAAGACGAAGGCGGCGAGGCAAAGGAGAATTACGCCGGCGATGGTCCAGCGCAAAAGCAGGGCGGCAGCGCCGAGCGCGAGCGGGGGCAGCCCGAAGTAGTAGCCTTCCTTGACCATGCCTCCCGACAATACCACAGCAAAGGCGCTCGCGGTTCGGGCGAAGCGAGCCGTGCACGGTCTGCTACGACACAGTTTTGGGAGAACAGCGCTATTGCGAATGGGAGCGGGCGCGTTGGATACGGGCGGCAATCCGCTTTCTTCCAGCAGGTCTTCCGAATTCAGGTAGGGAGTTGCGGAGAGTTTTTGAAGTTCTGCTTCGTACTTGGAGTGTTGCTCTGCCAGACGCTGATACTCGGCGTCTGTTTCCAGGAGTATGTCCCGAGGGTACCGTTGCGCGCTTGCCGCCATTGGCCCTCCTTTTGAATTGTGTGTGGCTACCTCATGAATGCACGTTAACACAACGCACGGAGAGGTCAAGGGGGAAGGTCTGGTAATTTCGTCCTAGCCCGAGGAACCTGTGAGTTTTCTTAGCATGCAGATAGCGTCTTCGGTCGGGCGATGGTAGTAGGCCTTGCGGCGGCCGGAGGGGGCGAAGCCGTGGCGGTTGTATAGACTGACGGCGGGAAGGTTGGATTCGCGGAGTTCGAGAAAGACGCGGGCAATCGCGGAGCGGTGGAATTCATTGAGGGCGGCGAGGAGGAGCGCTGAGGCTACACCTTTGCGTCGAAAATCGCGCTGGACGGCAATATTGAAGATTTCCGCTTCGTCGGCAGCTTGACGGGCGGCCAGGAAGCCGACCGGCTGGCCGCCTGCTTCGCACACGAGGACAAGGCCGCCGGGTGACTCGGCTAGCTTAGCGTAGCTTTCGGGTCGCCACTGGGCGGCCTCGGCGGAGTCGCGCAGAATTTCGGCGATGGCCGCGGCGTCGGTTGCGCGGAAGGCGCGTATTTTCCACGCGATGGCGGCGGAAGGCTTGTGCTCAGGCGCCATGCTGGGACGGGCCCTTCCAGAAGATTTCCGCGTCCGAGCGGCGGAGGTAATTGGCGTCGAGGGATAGGGCGTCAGTGAGGTGGTTTTGGAGGGCGAGGCGATAGCCAATTTGGCCAATGCGTGGGGCGAGGAGCGGGGAAATCTCCTGTACCGTTTCGTTTAGAGCAAGGCGGGAAGACCACGGCTGGGTTTGCGTCAGGCAGTTGCGGTCGGTGGAAACCCAATTGATCTTTTCTGATCCGGTGTTGGCGGTACACCATTCCAGGAATTTGTCCGGCGCGATAACCATTTCTTCATCGACGCGCTCGAGCAATGCGGCCTGGCGGCGATACAACGCGGCGAAAATCTGGTTGCGCCGGGCGTCAATGATGGCAGCGACGTAGGGAGCGGAGCCAGTACCCTGTGCTGCGATGGTTTCGAGGCGGGAGACAGCGGCGATGGGGCGGCCATGGACCTCGCTCCAAGCCTTTACGGTGGTGAGGCCGACGCGTACGCCCGTAAAGGAGCCAGGGCCGGCCGCGACGGCGTATAGGTCGATGTCTTGTAAGGTGAGCTGCGCTGGCGCTAAAACGGTGGCGGTGGCGGGGAGGAGCCAGGTGGAGTAATCCTCGGTTGTGGTATGAGGCGCGGCGTGGAGGAGCGACTCATCGCGCAGAAGCGCGACACTGCCCCGGGCGTCGCAGGTATCCAAGGCCAAGATGAGCACGACGTGCATTTTACCGCAGATTTTGGCGGCGCGTGCCGTATCCCATTCTGCTCGTTGAATTTGCGGGGTTTGACGGGAAACTAAGGTGTAATCTGGGTATCTTTCAAACCAGTAGAACATAGGAGAGCAATTCTGATGCCAAAATGGTATGCGCAAATCTCTAAGCTTATGATTCCAGGGGATATATCTTGACTCATGGAGCACAAAGTCCTAAAGTGAATGGTGTGTGCCTAGGGGGGCAACCGAAGCTATGGATTACAAAATCGGCGACAAGGTTGTATATCCGAATCACGGCGTAGGCTTAGTAGAGCAGATTAGCTACGGAGTGTTGAACGGACGTACCGAGCGGTACTACATGATTCGCATTGTCTCGAGTGGATTGCGAGTGATGGTACCGCAGTCAAACGCAGAAGCGGTTGGGCTGCGAGCCGTAATTCGTTCTAATGACGCGACTAAGGTGCTGGGGTTCCTGGAGAAGGGCAAGCTGAATTCGCATCATGACTGGAAACACCGGTTCAAGGAAAATTCCGAGCGCATGCGCACGGGTTCCCTCCTGGAAGTAGCCGTGGTCCTCAAGAGTTTGGTTTCCCTCAGCCGGAGCAAGCCGCTTTCCTTCCGCGAAAAGAAAATGCTGGAGCGCGCCAAGTATCTGTTGGTGAGCGAGATGGCGACCGCGCGAAATACAACCTCGGAATCCGCGGAAGGCTTGGTAGTGAAGTCGTTGGCGAAAGCGAAATTGCAGTTTCCGTTGATGACTGAAAAATTCGAATAGATTTGTTTTTGTCTTTTTTTTTAGCGGCGGGCCGTTATACGGTCCGCCGCTTTGTTTTGTGGCAAGAAATCTGGACTTGCGCAATCATCGGGAGCGATTTTCTGGCGATCAACTTTGAATTCAGGTGACTCGGCAAAATAAAGAAACTGAGAATCTCGGCCGATAAGTTCCGGATTGCCCGTGACTCGGGAATAATCGCCAAGATGATAAGGCATACCACATCTGCGGTTAGCCGTTTTATCTGTAGCTGTTCCCTCATGCCGAGGGCCGGGAGGCGCAGGCGTCGTCAGTTCTTGCCGGTTGGAACTTTGCGGCGGAGCTCGTCGAAAAAATTGAATATGAAGCTGACCTTGTTAACCTTGGGGACTTCTCCACTGCCGGGAGCCTTCAGGACGGCGAAGCGCTTGCCATCGGGGTGCAGGTCAAAGTTGCGGCCTATCCCGCGGTTAGTGAACTGGACTGGCGACCAGAGCTGGGGTTTGTCGGCATGGAAGGAGTCGCGGGTAGCGGTGTAGGTGGCCACCATGATCTTTTGGTCTGTCGTGCGGTAAAAAAGTTCCTTGCCGTTGCGCGACCACTTGGGGAAGAAGCCTCCGCCGCTGGAAATCTGCCACTTTCCGCCCGGGCCGGGGAATGGCCGGACGTACACTTCCTCATTTCCGGATTCGTTGGACTGATAGGCGAGCCACCGGCCGTCCGGGGAAAATACGGGGTATCCTTCCGCGAAGGGGGTGTTCACGAAGCGCTTGGGCTCTCCGGGCTTCCATCCGGACTTTTCGTTGCCTTCGATGGTCAGCGTCAAGATATCCCAGTTGGTGCCAGGGTTGAATTCTGCGAACGCCAGGGTCTTGCCATCAGGAGTCCAAGACGAGGCGGATAGTTGGTTCTTGCTCTCGGTCAATCGTTGGGCATCCCCGGCGCCATCGGCGCGTTTCCACCAAAGGTTGATCGCACCGCTTTCGAGAGAGCCATACGTAATTCTTTGGCCGTCGGGCGTCCAGACCGGATTGGTGTTGCTTTCACCACTGAATGTCAGCCTCGTGAGCGTATCGCGTTCCCACTCGTAAACCCAGATGTCAAACCTCTTGCCGTCGTTGATTTGCAGGGCCAAACGCTTCCCGTCTGGGGAGAAAGATGGAGAAGAATAACCGCCAGGGGTCTCGCGAAGCGGTCTGAATTTGCCCTGGCGATCCATCCAATGGATGGAAACGTTTTGATTCCCGCTGCGACCCTCGACATAGACGAGGTCTCCGGTCTCGGATAAGGAGAACTGCGCACTGCCGTAGCCGGGGGCGGTGGCGACGCCCTCAAGGATTGGCGCCGGCTGGCCGGTTGCTTCCAAACGCTTCAGATCGAACGGCACGGCGAGCAGTGTGCCTTCGTGCAGGAAGATGAGGTGGCCTGTGGGCACATAGCGGGCATGAAAGCCGCCGCGCAGCACCGTCTTCCGTTGTCCTGAGGCCATCGAGTACACCACAATCTCCGCGTCCTCGAAGCTTCCAGGGACACTGCTCGACGTAAACAAAACGGCCTTCCCACCGGGCAATACCTGGGGCCAGCGGTGACTGAGTTCGCCGACTTGCTTATTGAGGGAGGTCAGCAGTTGAGGCGTTCCTCTCATCGAAGAGACTCTGGACAAAACCGCCCGAGCCTCCGGTGCGAACACGATCGCGCCGTCTTCGCCCCAGCTTCCGCCGCGGTCATCGAGAACATCACTAATCGTGACGGCAGCACCCCCTAGAACAGAAATCTTCTTCAGCTTGCCGTCGGCGAAGAAGCCGAGCCACAGGCCGTCGGGCGAAAAGAACGGATCACGCGCACTTTCCGTGCCGGAAAGCGCGGTGGCCTGCAACTGGTCGAGCGAGCGGACGTAAATGCGGCGCTGCTGGTCGGATCCAGCGGCAACAAAGGCTAACCGCGTGCCGTTGGGTGACAGAATCACGGAAGGGCCAAATTCAGTGAACAATGTTGCATCCGCACCGATCTCAGCGCTCCAGCGCATTTCCTGCGGCGGTTTCGGCGCGCGCAACAAGAATCCAATGGCGAGCGCGATGGCGGCCAGCGTCATAATCGCCGCCACGATCTGCGTCATTCGCTCGCGCACTCTGCGATGCGCAACCATCGGAGCCGGCACGCCCGTTTGCGAACCTGCCTCGGCGATCCACTGCAATTCGCCCGCCAGGTCGGCGGCACTCTGCCAGCGTTTTTCGGGTTCTTTTACCAACGAGCTGCGAATGGCGTGATCTAGCGCGGGCGGCGTCAATGGCTTGATTGTGCTGATAGACGCGGGTTCTTTCTCAAGGATGGCGGAGGCGACGCTCAGTTGGCTCTTGCCTGGAAATGCTCGCTGGCCCGTCAGCATCTCATAGAGCACTGCGCCCAGTGAAAATAAGTCGCTCCGCCCATCGAGCTCTTTTCCCTCCACCTGCTCCGGGGACATATATTGAAATGTGCCGACGATGCTGCCTTGTTCGGTCATGGGTGAGGATTGCGTTACCGCCGCCGTCAGCGTGGCCACGCTGGTCAGCGCCGCTGCTGATTTGGCGAGACCGAAGTCCAATATCTTCGCGCCTGTCGGCGTCAACATGATGTTGCCGGGCTTTAGATCGCGATGAATCACTCCACTGCGATGCGCCTTGTCCAGCGCATCGGCGATTTGCATTCCGTACTTGAGGACTTGGTCGAGTGGCAGCGGGCCCTTTTCCAGCCGTTTCGCCAGCGTCTCTCCGTCGACGCATTCCATCACCAGATAGTCCACACCGTCCTGACTGCCCACGTCATACAACACGCAGATATGCGGATGGTTCAGGCTCGAAATGGTTTTTGCCTCACGCCCGAAGCGCTGCTTGCGGACGGAATCGGAGGAAAACTGCGCGGGAAGAATCTTGATAGCAACGGTGCGCTCCAGCCGCGTGTCGCGCGCGCGATACACTTCACCCATCCCGCCTGCGCCGAGCGGAGCAACGATCTCATACGGGCCGAGTTTGGTGCCAGAGGAGAGGGCCATCCGTCCGGGGCATTATATCCCCCAAAGGAATTGCCTTGCAGCGGATTCGACGATTCTGGACGAGTGGTCGGCAAACCGGAACTAATCGTCAGACCGAAACGTGTGCACGCAATTTGGCGATGGGTGGCGTTGCCTTCTTCGCGCGGCCTTAAGGCCTTGCTCCCCCGATTAAGAGGTTGCGGAAAATGCGGCGAAGCTTTCTTCAGGGGCTAAAGCCCGTAATTTCGTTCGTTTTACGTCGGGGTCGCTTCGCGAGTCAGGCTTAAAAGCCTGACCTACAAAGCCCCGACCTCCTAAAGAAAAGAGATTTTTCGCTGCTTACGGCACGACTGAACTCGTGCCCTGATACGAAGACGGAAAGCGCGCCCCCAGCGGCTAAAGCCGTATTGATTTCGCGCCGCTTGCGGCACGACTGAAGTCGTGCCCTGACACAAAGACGGAGAGCGCGCCTTCAGCGGCCCGCAAACGGTTGGCGGCCGCTACATGAGAAAAGCAGATCCCTCACACGGCCGGTGAGGCGCGGCGCGTTCGGGATGACGCCAGCGGGAGGTGGCGCGGCAAAAAAGGCCAGATGGCGAGACAAGCTCGCCGCTACATAAGAAAAGCAGATCCCTCACACGGCCGGTGAGGCGCGGCGCGTTCGGGATGACACGTGGGGAGGTGAGGGCCCTTTTTCTCACTGGGAGAGCGTGAGAGGAGTCACGTTGAACCCCGCGTCGCGAAGAGTCTTGGCGACTTGCGCGGCGATTTGTGGGGAGCCGGGTGTGTCGCTGTGGATGCATAGGGTGTCGGCGTGCAATGGCACTTCGGAGCCGTCTTGGGCAACGACTTTCCCGTGCACGATGGTCAGGGCTTGTTGGGCGGCTTCGGTAGGATCGTGAATGAGCGCGTCGGGGTGTTTTCGCGAGCGCAAGGTTCCGTCTGGTTCGTAGCGGCGGTCGGCGAAGGCTTCGGCGGCGATGGGGAAGCCGGCATCGTCGAAAACGTCGAGCATCGGCGAACCCGCGAGGGCAACCAGTACAACGTGCTGTGACCAGCGGCCCACTCCTGAGGCAATTGCGCGTGCCAGTTGGGAGTTGCGGACGGCTTGGTTGTACAGCGCGCCGTGAGGTTTCACGTGGGTGATGCTTGCGTGGTGCCGCGCTGCGACCTCGGCTAAGGTGCGAACTTGCGCGTAAACCGAATCAGCGACTTCTTCGGGCGACACATTCAGTTCGATGCGGCCAAAGTTGGCGCGATCGGCGTAGCCCGGGTGCGCTCCAATGGCGAGTTTGTACCGGAGAGCCTGCTGGATGGTTGTGGCCATCGTTTGCGCGTCGCCGGCATGGCCGCCGCAGGCGATGTTCACAGAAGTAATCGAGCGCATGAGGGCTTCCTGTGTGCCGTCGGAGATGTGCTCGGGCACTTCGCCCATGTCGCAATTCAAGTCGATGTGGTTCATCGGTCCGCAGAAGGTAACAGGTCAGTTTGAATTTTAACCCTATTCGCCCCGCAGATTGCTTCAGGGGCTAAAGCCCCACGTGATTTTGGCTCGGGGCGGCAAGTCGTGCCCTGACACAAGACCGACTCGTCACACCACGATCAAAGGGACCTACTTGAGTGTATGGCCATCTTTAGATTGGCCTGGCCGGTCTAAAGACCGGCCCCTACACATGCTTACGGCGGCGAATCCATTCTGGAGGGAGGCGAGGGCGGAGTTTGCCGGCGGCGAGGGCATCCAGGCCGCGGAAGCGGGCGGCAAGCTCGACCTCGGTCAGGCGGCGCTCGCGATGCAGCCACCTGAGGAAATCTCCCGCGGGGAGATCGTTTTTCTTGCTGTTGCACTCGTGACAGCGGGAAACCAGGTTGCGCCAGGAATTATCCCCGAACTTTGCAAGCGGGACGACGTGATCCAGGCAGCGGGTTGCGCTAGTAACGCGGCGCAGACAATAGAAACAGCGGCCGCGTTCTCGGGCATGAATAGCGCGGCGCAGCGCAGGATGTTTCAGAAGGTCCAGATCGTCGAAATCGAAGGCGCGAGTATGGCTTAGAGGGCGGCGGGCAATCTGGCGTGGGCGAGCGGCACGGACCTCACTGGGGAGGCGTACCTCAACCAAGTGACCGGCTTTGCTGCGTTCCACGAGGCGCAAGACACCGTGCGCGACGAGGCGGCGCACAGCCCAGCGAACGGCGTTGTGGCAGAGACGCGTACCACGAGCGAGCCAGAGGATGGAGAATTGGAGCCGAAGCTCTCCTTCGAGGCGGCTGTGGCGGAGGAGATGAGAGTAGACCACGCGGTCGGTGGTGGACAGGCGCAGACGAGGGACCAGAAGGTCCTCGAATTGTTTCCACACCTGTTCGGCGTTGGGTTTTTTGGTTGGCATGGTTCAGTCCAGAGGAAGAATTGGTTCTTGGCGTCGGCTCAGAACGAAGAAAAGACCCACACGCAACGACGGCGTGTGGGGCACCCGATACAGGCGGTCGAGGGATTAATAGCCAAGAGAAGATAGAAAAAAGAACTGGGTCAGCTTGAATTTTGACCCCGTGTGTCACGATCAAGAAAATTCAAGCTGACCCAGTACGGAAAAAAACGGAACAAAAGAGAACGGAGCCCGGAACCGAGCGAAGATCGGGAAAGAAGGCGAATTGAACGTCAGGCTGCGCCTGCGACTATCACGACCGGCAGAAGAAAGGCAAAACGGACGGTGACTACATAAAAAACCCCCCGACTTCCGTCGGGGCGTAGGTTTCTACAGGACTGAGTGTCTCAGGATAGGAATGGATTGTCAAGGAAGGAATATAACGCGCTAGGGCACAAACAAGTCTGGAGATGTGAGCAGTTGCTCTTGCTCCAGCAGCAGGGAGCGTGCGGCGTCCCAGTCAACGCGCTCAAAGCGAATCTCGTCGCGCGGGCGAAGTTGCCCCAAGCTGTGCAGGTCGGCGGAAATCACGTTGGCAATCTTCGCATAGCCGCCGGTGGTTTGTTGCTCGACAAACAAGATGATGGGCAAGCCGCCAGCGGTAATTTGAACGGCGCCGATCGAAACGCCTTCGGTAATCATCTCTCCGCTGGATCCCTGTGCAATTGGCGGGCCTGCGAGGCGAAGGCCCATGCGATTGGATTCTTCCGCGATACGATACGTGCTTTCGTAAAACAGTTGCTGCGATTTCCGTGGAAACCAGTCACTCTGCGGGCCGGGCGTAACCCGCAACGTCTTGCGGGGCGACAAGCGCTGCAATCCTGGCGAAGTTAGCGATTTTTTGCGAAATGAGGTGGTTGCCGAACCAATGCGCAGCACGTCTCCCTTGCGCAAGGCTCTGCCCTCGTGGCCGCCGAGGCCGCTCAAGAGGTGCGTTGACGCGCTGCCTAAGAAAGACTTCACAACGATTCCGCCCTGCACGCACAGATAGCATCGTGCGCCCAAATGCGTCGATCCCACACGAAGTGTTTGTCCGGACTTCGCTTCAACCGACGTCCACGGCTCTAGGGGTGTGCCATCGAGGGTTGCTCCGAAGTCGGAGCCCGTTAGAGCGATGATGGCGCCTTCCGGAAGCAGGAACGTGCCGCCGAGCAACGTCATTTCCAGGCCGGCTGCGCCCTCCGCATTGCCCACCAATCGATTTCCCAAGCGAAGCGAAATCGGATCGGCTGCCCCGGAAGGTGACACACCCATGGGGCCAAAACCTTCTCGCCCCAGATCTTGTACGGTGGTTAGGAGGCCGGGCGATTGCACCTGAATCACGCTCATGCCCGCTCCAGCGCTGCGAATTGCTCCTGGCTGATCGGTGTGAATCGCACGCGGTCGCCGATGGACAACAAGCTCAATCCGTCGCGGTCGGGCCTGAACATCGAGATGGGAGTGCGTCCAAGTAATCTCCAGCCGCCTGGCGTTGCGATCGGGTAGACGGCGGTTTGGCGTCCGGCGATACCCACGCTGCCGGGCGGAACTCTGCGACGCGGTGTCGGCAAGCGCGGAGTCACCAACGCCTCCGGCAATTCCCCGAGATACGCGAAACCGGGGACAAAGCCGAGAAAATAGACCACGTAGGCAGTCGAAGAATGCAGCTCGATCACCTGTGCGGGTGTCATGCCGTGGATTTCGCTTACCTCGATCAGGTCTGGGCCATGCTCTCCGCCATAGCACACAGGAATTTCTACATGGCGCGGTTCTGGGAGAGTGACGTCCTCCAGGCGTGTTAGATATTGCTTCAGAATTTCTTCGAGCTGCTCGTGCCGCCACTTTAGCGGATCGAACTTGACCAGTACGGAGCAATAGGCGGGATGAAGGTTGCGGATGCCTGCGAGGGGCTCCGACTCAAACAGCCGGAGCAGCTTCTTGACGCGTTCGTGAGCGCCCAGCGTGATTTGCTGACCGAAGTAGATTAGGAGCGATTGGTCGCTCGCGCGCTGGAATCGCGCGACGTCGGCTGCGGACTTGAGCATGCGGGGAAATTATACTGCCGGACGATGGCGGTGGGTGCGAGTGCTGGCTTTAGCCGCAAAATGCGGTGTAATGTTCGTTGTCACGGTGGCAGCGCACACCCACTTGACGCTCGGCTGAAGTCGGGACGACAATCCCCAGCCAAGAGGCGGCTCGTGAAGCAGACAATAAGTGTCTTACTGTTGGCGGTGGCCTTCGTGGCACTCGCGCAAACTCAGAAAAATGGGGGGGGCGAGCAAGCGACACGGCCGCGCAAGCGCTCATCAACGCTGAAAACAACTGGGTAGATGCGCTGGTGAAGTCTGACGTCACGGCTCTCGACGGCATGTTTGCCGATACCTACGTGGACACGGATGAGCACAGCCATCGAGGCAACAAACAAGATGTGCTTTCCGTTTTGAAATCGGGCGATCTGAAGGTTGACGCAATAAAACTTTCCGACATGCAGGTGCACGTTTACGGTGATGCGGCGGTTGTGGTCGGCAGCGCCGCGCGCAGGAAGCTTTTTTGGGCCGCTCGCTCGCCGCCAAAATAATTTTCACGGATACCTTCATTAGTTAAGACACCGAACCGGAGTTAAGACACCGAACCGGGCTGAAGCACAACATCGCCTGAGGTGGACTCAGTCAGAAAAGAGGAGGACGAAAAGATGAATCAGCAGAGAATTGGGAGAATATTGTACGGTGGCTTTGCTGCGCTTCTGGTGGTGTGCTTCGCGGCCAGTCGAATAGCGGCCCAGGCGCCGGCCGGCTTCGTCTATGTGGCCAATTGCGGAAGCGTAGGTTGCCCTGGCGGAGTTGGTACCGGTAGCGTTTCGGCGTACATGATTGAGGGGATGACCGGTGCTCTGACCCCAGTCCCGGGTTCGCCCTTCGCGACGGGAATAGGTCCACAAGGAGTGATCGTAGACCCGTTCGGGCGCTTCGTCTATGTGGCGAATCTCCAATCCAACAGCGTGTCGGCCTACACCATCGACCCCGCGACCGGCGCGCTCACGGAAATACCCGGTTCCCCGTTCGCGGCGGGCGGAACGTCTCCTCGCACGGTGGCCATAGATCCGTCAGGTCAGTTTGTCTACGTGGCCAACGTGACTTCCAACAACATCTCCGCGTTTATCATCGACCCCACAACCGGCGGGCTGACGCCGGTCCCAGGTTCGCCCTTTGCGGCGGGTACGGCTCCAATCACATTGGTGGTCCAACCTGCAGGCCAATTCGTTTATGCGGCGAACTGCGGGAGCGTTGCCTGCCAGGGAGCCAATCCTGGCAGCATCTCGGCCTACGCCATCGACACCACGTCCGGTGCCTTGACCGAGATCACTGGTTCACCCTTCGTGGCGGCCACGACGAGCGTTTGGGTTACGGTAGACCCGTCCGGCCAGTTCGCCTACGTGACAAATCTGAGATCGAACAACGTCTCGGCCTTCACCGTCGATGCGACTACCGGCGCGCTATCAGAGATCACTGGCGCACCCTTCGCGGCGGGATTGGATCCCTTGGGGGCGGCAGTGGATCCGGCCGGGCAGTTCGCCTACGTGTCGAATTGCGGAAACGAGTCCTTGGGGTGCCAGGCCTCCAGTCCAGGCAACGTCTCTGCATACACTTTCGATGCCGCCACCGGTGCCCTGTCGCCGATCGGCGGTTCGCCCTTCGCAGCTGGGACGACTTCTGGTTCCGTCACGGTAGATCCAACGGGCCAGTTTGTTTATGTGACGAATCGCGATTCCAACGACGTTTCGGCGTTCGCCATCGATGCTACGACCGGGGCGTTGACACCGGTCACCGGCTCGCCCTTTCTGGCGGGATCGAACCCTCTCGCCGTGGCGGCCACGGCCGGGCCGCCGCCACCCCCGGCAGCAAAACCGCCACGACTCTGACTGCGGGCCGCGCGTGGGTCATAGTTGTTTGGTGTCTGCTATGCCAGCCGGAAAAGGTAAAGCTCAGCTGGCAGAAAACAATGAAAAAGCAGCATTAAGCAGAACGGGAAGTGGAGCGCAGTCGCGTCGCATCGCTCTGTCGCTGCATAACGCACACGTACGCCAGCTAGACAGAGGAAGCCGATGTCGCGTTCGGTCTATTTCTGTTGTTTGAAGGAAAGCGGAAACTCGAGCGTCTGATTCTCAACCGGGATACGCAGCATCAACTGCTGCGGATTTTTCCCGCGTTCGAACCAGACGGCGCCGGCAACCTTGTCGTTGGGCTCGACGGTTGCAGATTTGAGCGCCAGGGCCAAGATTTGCTGCGCTGTCCTGTTCAGAGTCTGTTTACCTTGCTGGCGCACGGCGTTTTCTTCCGCGTATTGATGCTGAATGATGTAGTTAGGAGCGGAGGCGGACGGCGCGAAAGAAGATTTGTAGCTAACGTTGGTGGCGCTGACCGATTCGGCCGACGACGCGGAGTGCGCCGGCGCGCTCGCAGGTTCCGCGACGGCTTCGGTCCAGAGAACCTGGTGGGTCACATTCTTTGCCAACTGCGCGGGATCTTGATAGAAGAGCGGCTTTCCATGGACGCCGACGTCGTCTAGGATGAATTGCGACGGCTCGATGCGGATCGGCCGCGAGCCGCTGTTAGCGACGGCCACGTTGGCGCGCAGTTTCCATCCTGTGTCGTGTAGAGAGACTTGCACGGTGACGCCGTTGGCGGTGAGCGATTCGACGAGAATTCCGTTGCTTAAAAAGTGGTCACAGCCGAGCGCGCCCTGCTGCCAGCGTGCCACGCCGTTCTCAATGTTTGCAGAGTCCACGCTGGGCGGCCGCCGCTGCGCGGGAATCTTTTTGATGTAAATCGCAGCGACGTACCCTATTTTGCCGTCGGCGGTCTTGATCTTGACCGTATAGCCTTCGTTGTTGTCGAGCATGGTGACTTCTTCGCCGCATTTGAGCGTAGCGATGACCTGCAGGGGCAGCGATTGCTCGGCATCGGCGGTCATGGGTACGTTGCGAACGCCAGGGCAGCTGATCTTCCAATTAGGAGCAATCGGAGCCGTAGTGGCCGCGGGTTGCGTATCGGTCTGCGCGCGCGACGCGGGGACCAACGATGAAGCGATGATGCTCAGCAAAGCGAAATTTACCGTGATTGATTTATGCACTGAAGCCCCCCTCCGGGTTCAGATGGAAAAACTCTACTTCGCCCTTACGGGAATCGTCGGCCCGGCGCGTCTGCGTGTCCATAGAACGCGCGTACAGGTTTTTGTGCTTTGTTGGACAGCCGTCCGCGCGTTGGTGCGCTACGCTGCTTGCTTGAGGGGCATGGGTGTTTCTTGTAGGCTCAAGCGGCCAGGAGATTCCATGAGGAATTTAGGCAGAATGGTGCAAGGCGCAATTGCGGCGATTTTGGTTGCGGCGGCGGCCCATGCGCAGGCTCCGGAAAATGCGCCGAGCAGCGGCTCGCCGGATTGTGCCGATCTGCCGTCGCTGGCCGCCAAGCTGGAAAGAACGGACAAGATTTTGCACGATTGGCCAGATCTCGCGCGGTACGCTGACGCCAATGCGGGTGTGCCGGCGCCCACGAAATTCGACCTGCGCGTGGTATTCATGGGCGACTCCATCACAGATCATTGGGTCAGCCCCGAATTTGGCGGATTTTTCCCCGGGAAGCCGTACATCGACCGCGGAATCAGCGGCCAGACCACGCCGCAGATGCTGATTCGCTTTCGCCCGGACGTGATTGCTCTTCAGCCCAAGGTTGTGGTGATTTTGGCAGGCACGAATGACATCGCGGGCAATACCGGGCCCATGACGCTAGATCAAATTGAAGGGAATTTGGCATCCATGGCGGAGTTGGCGAAGGCGAGCAAGATTCGAGTGGTCCTCGCCTCCGTGCTGCCGGTGAGCAACTATGGACACGACCGCCAGGGAAATCCGCTTGACATGCGCGCTAACCGGCCGCCGGAGAAAATTCTGGAGCTGAACGCGTGGATCAAAAAATACGCGACGGAGAACGGCTACACCTATCTGGACTATTTTTCGGCAATGCTAGACTCGCGAGGGATGCTGCAAAAAGATTTGAGCGAGGACGGGCTGCATCCTAATGCCAAGGGGTACGCGGTAATGTCACCGCTCGCGGAGCAGGCCATCCGTGCCGCGATCAAGAAGAAACGCTGAGCTGAATAGCCGTGGGCACGTGCTTGTTTTGTAACGCTGCTGTAACTTGACCGTGGGACAGTGCTAGGCTAGGGTGTAAGAAGTTTCTCCGTGAGTTGGCCTCGGAAGCTCAACCTAGTAAAAAGCGGCCAACGGACAGCAGGAGGAATCCGCCATCGGCCACCCGGTTTCCGTAGAGGCAAAGCCCGCCACTTGGATGAGACGTACCGTTCACATTTCCGGACAAATCGAACCTTTCTTTGGCACTCTCGACGAGAACGTGCGCCTGCTCGAGGATGCGCTGCAAGTGCGCACGCATTTGAACGACACGCGACTGACCATTGAAGGCAAGCAGGAAAGCGTCGACCAAGCCGTGAAAATCGTCGAGGAATACAACCATCTGACGCGGCATGGGCGCGTGCTCTCGAGCACGGAAGTGAAGTCCCTGATGCGCGTGGCGACTGAGGAGCCCCACGAATCTCCGCGAGGAATGTTTGAGCATGCGCGCGCGCGTTCCTTCGGCAAGAAAGTGGTTACACCGAAAAACGCCAGCCAGCGGCGCTACATGGAGGAGATCGAAAAGCACGACATGATGTTTGCCGTGGGCCCTGGCGGAACAGGGAAGACTTACATCGCCGTGGCCATGGCGGTGAGCGCGCTGCTCACGAAACAGGTGAACCGCATTATTTTGGCGCGGCCGGCGGTGGAGGCCGGCGAGCGGCTAGGGTTTTTGCCGGGCACCCTGCAGCAAAAGATTGATCCGTATATGCGGCCGCTATACGACGCGCTTTACGACATGCTGGATGCCGACAAGCTCGATCGCTTCCTGGAGAAGGGCATTATCGAGGTGGCGCCGCTGGCGTTCATGCGCGGGCGCACGTTGAACGATTCGTTCGTGATTCTGGACGAAGCGCAAAACACCACCAGCGAACAAATGAAGATGTTTCTGACGCGACTGGGCTTCAACTCGAAGGCAGTGGTGACCGGCGATGTCACGCAGACTGACTTGCCCGCCGGGAAGAAGTCGGGATTGGTGGAAGCGCTGGAAGTGTGTGGGAAGATCGAAGGGATTGGCATCGCGCAGTTCACGGAAAAAGACGTAGTGCGGCACAACCTGGTGCAGCAGATTATCCGCGCCTATGAAGAGTATGATGGCTCGCAGCCGCAACGCAGCAGCGGCGGCGTGAACGGGAAATCCGAGCCGCGCGCCGAATCCGGCAAAGAACAGACTAACGAATCTCTGCGAGGATGATCCTGAACCGCCAGCAGGCCGTGCGCGTGGCACGGCGGCCACTCGAGCTATTCCTGGCTCGCGTGCGGCGGGAGCTGGGGATCGGAGAAGCGGACGTCACAATTTGCTTCGTCAGCGATGCGGAGATCGCGCGGATGAACCAGGCCTTTCGCAAAAAGAGAGGGCCAACCGACGTACTGTCGTTTCCGGCGGTTGACCGCCACGCGCCTGTTTTGTTCCAGCGGCGTCGAAAGCCGGGGGGTGCGCGCCGCTCGAAGCGCGAAGTATTTCTCGGAGACGTCGCCATCTCGCCTGCCACCGCGCGCCGCAACGCCAAAAAACTTGGGCGCTCGTTGCCCAGTGAGCTGCAAATCCTGATTCTCCATGGCGTGCTGCATCTGCTTGGCTACGACCATGAGACTGATCGTGGGGAGATGGATCGTGTCGAAGCGCGCTTGCGGCGCAGGCTGGGGCTCACGTGAGTTTCCTTTTTCTGGTATACACACTCGGAACCGTGCTGCTGGCGCTGAGCCTGCCGATATTTTCCTACCTTACGCTCATCTACCGCGAGCTTGGCCGCATGACCACGGGCCGCATTCACGGACACCTGGAAATCTTCGAAGCGGAAATCGAGCCGAAGCTCAAAATTAACCGGCGCAGCGGCGGGCGCACGTTCCGCATCATCGGGCACTTCTGGCTGGCGTTCCTGGTATTGGAGACCACGCGAGGCGTGGTCTATTTCGTGCCGGGCCGGTGGGAATCGTTCTTGGAATTCATCGTATTCCTGACCCTGGAAGTGGTTATTTTGATGCATTTTCTGCCGGACATGCTTTTGTATCGCACCACTGGCAGATGGCTGCTTCCGCTGCTGCCGCTGATTCGCGTGGCGATGTGGCTTGCGTGGCCGGTGCGGGTTTTCCTGGAAGGCGCGGAGTCTTTGGCGAGAATCGCCGAGCACGAGCCGGAACGCACCGAAGAGCAACGTACAGAGGAGGGCATCGAAGCGCTTGTCGAAGCCGCGGAAGAGGAAGGAATCATCGAGCCGGAGCAGGGCGATTTGATCGAGCAAGTGGTGGAATTCAGCGACAAGCGCGTGCGCGAGGTGATGACGCCGCGGCCGGACATCGTGGCCATTGCGGCGGACGCCACGCTGGAAGAACTGCATGCGAAAGTGGTGGGAACGCGATTCGCGCGGCTGCCGGTTTATGAAAAGTCGCTGGACGACATTTATGGCGTGGCCTATGCGCAGGACTTATTGCACATTGCCGACCAGGATCTGCCCAGGCGAAAAGTACGCGAGCTGGCGCATCCGGTGATGTTCATTCCGGAAACGAAGGCGGGCTCCGAGCTGCTGCGCGAAATGCGGCAGAAAAATCATGCGATGGCCATCGTGATCGACGAGCATGGATTGGTCGCCGGCCTCGCCACGGTGGAGGATTTGGTCGAAGAAATCGTCGGCGAGAGCGGGCGCGACGACAGGCAGCCCGCGCCAGACGTGGTGCGCGAGCCAGACGGCGGATTGGTCATGCGCGGAAGCATGTCCATCGATGACGTGGAGGATCTGCTCGGCGTGCACTTTGGGGACAAGACAGATGAAGCGGTTACCACGATCGCAGGTTTACTCAGTCATGTGTCGGGAAAAGTTCCCGCGCCGGGCGATAAGGTGGACATCGCGGGATATCGGTTTGAAGTGATAGAGGCAAACCAGCGCAAGGTGCTGCGCTTGCGCATCCGGAGGCGCCCCGCGGCTACGGTCTCCGCGAAGTAGTTTCCATTATTCCTCGGTCCCTTCTTCTTCCTCCGGCTCGTGCGCCTGCACTGCGCTTAAACCCTCGAGCTGAAAGTGCCAATCCAATTCACGCACGCGCTGCGGATTTTGGCGCCAATCTTGCGCGACCTTGACGAACAAGCCCAGAAAAACCTTCGTGTTCAGAAGAGATTCCAGTTCCTTGCGCGCTTCCGTCCCGATTTTCTTCAGCATTGCGCCTTTGTGCCCGATAAGGATTTTCTTTTGTGTATCGCGCTCGACGTTAAGGGTAGCCTCGATGCGAACCAGCCGTGGGTTTTCTTCAAACTTGTCGACGAAGACAGCCAGCGCGTAAGGCAGTTCGTGGTGCAAGGCTCGGATGGCCTTCTCGCGGACGATTTCAGCAGCGAGGAATCGCTCGGGCTGATCGGTGACCTGGTCTTCCGGAAAATACGGCTGGCCATCGGGCAGATGGCGGAAGATTTCGTCCAGCAGGTCGTCGCAGCCGGTTCCCTTGAGCGCGGAGAGGGGAACGATGGCGGCAAAGTCGAATTCCTTGCGGAAGCGTTCGATCAGAGGCAGGAGCTGCGGTTTCGGAACTGTGTCGACTTTATTTAGAACGAGGATTGTCTTTCCCGCGAAGCGCTGGGCCTTCTCGATCAGCATGGAGTCCGTGTGCGGCGAGACGCGACTGGCATCCACGATGAGCAAGAGGACGTCGATGCCTTCGACTGCGGCAGCGACCTCGTGCATCATCTGGCGGCCGAGCGCGGAATCGGGGGCGTGCAAGCCCGGCGTGTCGATGAACACGATCTGGCCGCGCTTTTGCGTCACGATGCCTTGAATGCGATTGCGCGTGGTTTGCGGTTTCGATGTAACGATCGCGATTTTCTGTCCGACCAGGTGGTTCAGCAGGGTGGATTTTCCCGCGTTGGGGCGGCCGACGATCGCGGCGAAGCCGGCGCGGAAGCTGCCTTCCTTCGGGTCGATTGTTTCGTTTAGTGGCGTCACGGCTGGAGGATCGCCCATTAGTCCGGCGCAGCGATGCCGAGCGATTTCATTTTGCGGTACAGGTGGCTGCGCTCGAGGCCCAGGGCCGTTGCCGTCTGCGTCATGTTCCAGCGGTGCTCCTGCAGCTTGCGCAAAATAAATTCACGCTCATAGGCGCTGCGCGCTTCGTGCAGCGTGGAATATGGGTGCTGGGGACTCTCCGCCACTCCGCGAAAGATTTCGGGCGGCAGATGGTGCGGCTCGATGCGCGCTTGCGGGCAAACAATGACCAGGCGCTCGACGAGGTTGCGCAGCTCGCGAATGTTTCCGGGCCACGGATGCCGCAGCAAAATCTCCGTGGCGGTATCGCTGAGCTCGCGGGTTCTCTTGCCGTACGCGGCGCTGAACTCGTTCAAGAAATGCTTGGACAAGATGGGGATATCCTCTTTGCGGTCGCGCAGCGGCGGCACGAAGAAGGGAATTACGTTCAGCCGGTAGAAGAGGTCCTGGCGGAAGGCGCCGCGCGCGATCTCCTGTTCGAGATTCTTGTTTGTGGCGGCGAGCACGCGAACGTCGACGCTCAAAGTCTGACTGGAGCCGACCGGTTCGAAGCGCTGCTCTTCCAGGACGCGCAGCACTTTCGATTGCGTGCGCAAGCTCATGTCGCCGACTTCGTCGAGAAAGAGCGTGCCGCCGTCGGCTTTCTTAAACTTGCCGACCTTGTCCTCGCCGGCCCCCGTAAAGCTGCCCTTCACGTGCCCGAAAAGCTCGGATTCGATCAACTCCTCAGGGATGGCCGCGCAGCTCACCTCGACAAACAGGCCTTTGCTGCGCAGGCTGGCGGCATGCAAGGCGCGCGCCACGAGCTCCTTGCCCGTGCCGCTCTCGCCATAGATCAGCACGCGGCCGTTGGTGGGCGCAGTGACTGCGATTTGTTGGCGCAGCGCCTTCATCGGAACGCTTTCGCCGATGACCTGATAACGATGGCCCAGCTCCGTGCGTAGGAGTTGATTCTCTTCCTGCAAGCGGCGCTGCTGAATGGCGTTGCGGACGAGCACAATAATTTTTTCCAGCGAAAGCGGCTTTTCGATGAAATCGAAGGCGCCAAGTTTCGTGGCGCGCACCGCCGTTTCGATGGTGCCGTGGCCGGAGATCATGATGACGGCGGGCGGACGCTGCGCAGCTTGCAAGCGGCTGAGAGCCTCCAGACCATCCATGCCCGGCAACCACACATCGAGCAGAATCACTTCCACTTCGCCAGTCGCGGCGCGCTCCAGCGCCTCCTCCGCGGAGGCTACCGATTCGACGTGATAGCCCTCGTCTTGCAAAATCGATGACAACGATTCACGGATACCAGGTTCGTCGTCGACCACCAGCAGATGCGGGCGGGCGCTCATGTAGAGGTTTCCACTCCTGCGCGTTCGGCGGCAGCAAGTGTAGGTTCGGAGACAGGCAACTCGATCACAAAGCGCGAACCAACCGGAAAGTTGTCCTCGACGTGAATGCTGCCACCATGCTCGGCGACGATGCGCGCGGCGATGGCCAGGCCCAGGCCCGTCCCGCGATCCTTGGTCGAAAACTGGGGCAGGAAAAGCTTGTCTTTATCCTGAGGGGAGATGCCGTGCCCGGTGTCCTGCACGCAGATTTCGACGGTCTCGGAGTCGTCGTGCGCGCGCGTGATGACCGTAATCTCGCGCAGCGAACAATTTTCCAGCGCCTCTGCGGCGTTGTCGATCAGATTCACAACGACGCTGCGCAACAGCCCCCCGTCGGCGCGCACGGTGGGGAGATTTTCGGCTAGCGACGTTTTTATGGTCACACCGTCGAGGCGGCCGGAAAAGACTTCAACCGCTTCGTGCACGATCGTATTGGCGCTGGTGGGCGTCAGCTTCGCCACGGGGAAGCGCACAAACTGAGAAAACTCATTGACCAGCGCGGCCAGCGTGGAAACCTCGCGCTCGATCAGCCGGGAGCATTCCTGGACGAGGTGCGTTAGCTCGGGATCACGCGGCGGCGCAGCCGGGTCCGAGGCGTCGCGACGATCCAGGAAGCGCGCCAGGCGCTGGGAAGAGAGCTGAATGGGCGTGAGCGGATTTTTGATTTCGTGAGCGATGCGGCGAGCCACTTCCTGCCAAGCGGCGGATTTTTGCGCGCGCAGCATTTCGGTTAGATCATCGAGCACCAGCACGAAGCCGGTGTTGGCGCGGCGCGGGCCGAGCGAGCTGACCGTAACGGCAGCATGCAGAACGCGACCGGCAACGACCGTCTCAATCTCACGCGAAACCACGCCCATGCGCAGGGACCGCCGCATGAGGTGTTGCACGGTGCGCGCCGCTTCGCTTCCAAGCAGCTCTTCCAGCGAATGGGCATCGCGAGCAGCAGTGCCGAACATGCCCCCGACGGCGGTATTCCCGCGCAAAATGGCGCCGTCGGCGTCGAGAGAGATCACGCCGGTAGGAATGTTTTCCAGCACCGTTTCCATCAACTGCCGGCGGCGCTCCAATTCCTGCACCGCCTGCTGCAGGTTGCGCGTGAATTGGTCGATCTGCGCGCGGTTGTCGCGCAACTGCGTGGTCATGGCATTGAAGGAACGCACCAGCACGCCCAGCTCGTCCTGCGCTTGCTCGGGGACCTGGTAGTCAAAATTGCCGGCGGAAACTTCGCGCGTGCCCTCGGCAAGCGCCTGAATCGGCACGGTCACCTGCTTGGCAAGAAAGAGCGCCAGCCACATCACGGAAAAGAGCAATAGGATGGTGAAGAAAGCGAGAATCAGCAGCATCTGGCGTTTCAGCGCGCGCAGATTCTGCTTCTCGCTTTCGTACTCGCGCATTTTTGTGTGGATCAGAGTGAATCGGTTCAGAAAGTCGGGGCTAGTACGATAGCCAGCGGCGACATACCCGGAGTTCTTTCCGTTTTCGATGGTCGGGATGCGGGCGACTACATAATTCCTTCCTTGCGCTTGCCATACCTCGACGCCACTGGGAAGCGTTTGCAGCGCGATGCCGAGAACCCCGGCGCGCTGACAGATCGCGCCGCTGCGGTCTTCGGGCTGCTCTTCGCAGACGACGCCGCCGCGTACCGCCTTGCCGTCTTTGTCGAGAAACCAAACCGCGTCCAACCCCGAGTAGAAGGCGTGTTGCAGCAGTTCGTTTGTTGGAAGGGACGCATTCGTCTGCGCCTGTCGCGCCAGCGCGCGGAGCCGGGGCAGGGTTGTCGTTCGCCCAAAATCGGTCAAGAGTTTCTGTGTTTGCTCCGAAGCGATCTCCAGAGGGCGGGGGAACCAGCGGCCCAGCGTACGATTGAGCAGCGAATAACTGACCAGAAACATAAAGAGCACGGGGAGCAGCGACAAGGCCATGGCGCCGACAACCATCTTGGTCTTGAAACGCGCACCGAGCTGCTCCTTGCTGCGCTCTGCCCAAAGACGCAGCACCGTGCGCATCAGAATCATGAAAAATACGAGAAACGCCGCGGTGATGAAACTGGAAACCGCGTATAGAGGCAATAGTTGGCGCCAATTTCCCGGTTCGAAGGGCACGTCCAGCGAACCAAACGTAAACACCGCCGCCAGTAGCAGGGTCAGAAGCGCTGCGCCGATGCCCAAAGTCCACCGCTGTTTTGGCTCAAGTGAACTCATAAATTAGCCTGCATCGCGCGCGGCAGAAAGGAATGCAGCGGACACTCACTGCAGCGAGGATTGCGTGTTCGGCAATACTCCTTGCCGGTGCGAACAATCAGGGCGTGGAACTCATTATACAGCGGCGCGTCGCCAGGAAGGCTTCCTTCAAAGAGCCTGCGGATTTCTTCGTAGCTTTGCGCCCGCGTGGCGAGTTGGTGCCGCTCGAGCAGCCGCCGGGTGTAGGCGTCAACCACGAATACAGGGTGCTCGCCCGCGTAGAGCAGGATAGAGTCCGCCGTTTCCGGGCCAATGCCATGAACGGCGAGCAGCTTTTCGCGCAGCGCCGCCGTTGGCATGCGAAACATTCTTGTCAGCGAACCGCCGTACTCAGAGCGAAGAAAGCGTACGAAGCATTTCAGTTTCTTGGCCTTCTGGCGGAAGTAGCCGGAAGAGCGTATGAGCCGGGCCAGCCGCGCCAAGGAAACGGTTTCCATGGCTCGAGGCGTCAGCAGTTTTTCGCGGCGCAGATTCCGGATGGCCGGTTCAACATTGGTCCACGAAGTGTTTTGCGTAAGAATGGCGCCAACGATGACCTCAAAAGCCGAGCGGCCCGGCCACCAATGCTGCGGCCCATGCGCGGCGAAAAGAGCGTCATAATATGTGCGTAGGGGAGCCGGCGGCGCAACGGGCGTGATGCGTGCTGAAGGATTCGCCTCGGCTTCGATATGCGGCATACTAAACATCTTCTTGGCACGATAGCGGCGGCTGCGAGCCAAGTCAACAATCAGCGCGGGCTGCGCATTTTGTGCGAAACGCGTGTCGGTCCTTTGCTTTCGCCGACCTGACCGGGAGGACAGGTATTAGCCATTTCAGAACGGACTAACAATTTCTGTCAGCCTGCGTAGCCTGCTTTTGCTATGGTTGGCGATAGTGGCTGTTCGGTTGGGAGTGCGCGGATGTCCGTCCGGCTCGGCGAGATTTTGCTCAAAGAAAGCCTGATTACTCAGGAGCAGCTCCAGAAGGCGCTGGATTTTCAGCGCACTAATGGCGGCAAGCTGGGAAGCTGCCTGACCAAAATGGGCTTCATTACCGACGACGACGTTACGGGAGTTTTATCCCGCCAGTACGGCGTTCCTTCCATCAACCTCAAGTTTTACGAAATCGATCCTAACGTCATTAAGCTGATCCCGCAGGATACCGCGCTGCGCTACCAGGTGATACCGCTTTCGCGCGTTGGTTCGGTTTTGACGATAGCGATGACGGACCCCACCAACGTCTTCGCCATGGACGACATTAAGTTCATGACCGGCTTCAACGTTGAACCGGTTGTCGCGTCCGAATCCGCAATTGGCGAAGCGATCACGCGCTTTTACGGCGGTTCGGATGGCGACTCCGAAGAGCTCAGCAAGATGATGAAGGACCTCGTCGACGACGAGGAACTGGAGCTGGCCGCGGACGAAGCGGAACTCGACGCCGCGTCGCTGGAGAAAGCCGCCGAAGAGGCGCCCATCATCAAGCTGGTCAACCTGATTCTGACCGACTCGGTGAAGCGAGGCGCCAGCGATATTCACCTCGAGCCTTACGAGACGGAGATGCGCGTGCGCTTCCGCGTGGACGGCGTGTTGCAAACCGTAATGAGTCCGCCGCTGCGCTTGAAGGACGCGATGACCAGCCGCATAAAGATCATGGCCAAGCTGGACATCGCGGAAAAGCGTCTGCCGCAAGACGGCCGCATCATGATCAAGTACCGCGCGGACGGCAAGAAGAAGGAGCTCGACTTCCGCGTTTCCTCGGTGCCGACACTGTACGGCGAAAAGATCGTGATGCGCTTGCTCGACAAAGAGAACCTGCGGCTGGACATGACCAAGCTGGGTTTCGAGCCAGAGTCGCTGAAGAAATTCGAGCGCAACATCTTAAGGCCGTACGGCATGGTGCTGGTTACCGGTCCTACGGGTTCCGGAAAAACGAACACCCTGTATTCTTCGGTCTCGCGGTTGAACACCGTCGATACCAACATCATGACCGCCGAAGATCCCGTTGAATTCCAATTGAGCGGGATCAACCAGGTGCAGATGAAGGAGCAGATCGGCTTGAACTTCGCGGCCGCATTGCGCGCCTTCCTGCGCCAAGACCCCAACATCATCCTGGTCGGTGAGATTCGCGACTTTGAAACCGCGGAAATTGCCGTGAAAGCGGCGTTGACCGGCCACTTGGTGCTCTCCACGCTGCATACCAACGACGCGCCTTCCACCATCAGCCGCTTGATGAACATGGGTATCGAGCCATTTCTCGTTGCCACCTCGGTGAACCTGATTTGCGCGCAGCGCCTGGTGCGCCGCATCTGCTCGAACTGCAAGGAAGAGCTGGAGGTGCCCGAGCAGGCTTTGATAGACGCCGGCTATTCCCCGGAAGAGGCCAAGAAGACCAAGATCTATCACGGCAAAGGCTGCTCGACCTGCAACAAGGGCGGATACAAAGGCCGCACCGGTTTGTACGAAGTGATGGAAATTAATGACGAACTGCGCGAATTGATCCTGGTCGGCGCGTCAGCGTTGGAATTGAAGAAGAAAGCCATCGAGCAGGGCATGATCACCCTGCGGCGCAGCGGCTTGATCAAGGTCGCCTTGGGACAGACCACCATGGAAGAAGTGCTGCGCGAGACGGTTCTGTAGAAAAGGTGCAAGATGCCTGGAATTACGCTGAGTGAATTGCTCAAGAAGATGATCGAGATGGGCGGCAGCGACCTGCACGTCACCACCAATAGCGCCCCGCGCGTGCGCGTGCACGGCAAATTGCGGCCCCTGGACATGCCGCCGCTTACCGCCTCGGACACCAAGTCGCTGGCCTACAGCGTGTTGACCGACGCGCAAAAGCATCGCTTCGAGGAAAACCTCGAGCTGGACTTTTCCTTCGGCTTGAAGAACCTGGCGCGCTTCCGCGGCAACGTCTTCAATCAACGCGGCGCGGTGGGCGCCGTGTTCCGTACCATTCCGTGGGAAATTAAAGGCTTCGACGCACTTGGTTTGCCCCTGGTGGCCAAGGGGCTCTGCGAAAAGCCCCGCGGATTGGTGCTGGTCACCGGGCCGACGGGTTCCGGCAAGTCGACAACCCTCGCCGCTATGCTCGATAAGATCAACAGCGAACGCGAAGAGCACATGATCACCATCGAAGATCCTATCGAGTTTCTTCATAATCACAAGAAGTGCCTGGTGAATCAACGTGAAGTGCACGCCGATACGCACTCTTTCGCCAACTCGCTGCGCGCCGCTTTGCGCGAAGACCCCGACGTGGTGCTCATCGGCGAAATGCGCGACTTGGAGACCATCGAGTCCGCCTTGCGCATCGCGGAAACCGGCCACCTGACTTTTGCGACCTTACATACCAATTCCGCGTCCTCCACCATCAACCGCATTATCGACGTATTCCCGTCGCACCAGCAGCCGCAGATACGTGCCCAGCTCTCCATGGTTGTCGAGGGCATTCTTTGCCAGGCGCTTCTGCCCCGCGCTGACGGGCGCGGTCGCGCCATGGTGATGGAGGTGCTTATCCCCACACCAGCGATCCGCAACCTGATTCGCGAAGACAAGATTCACCAGATCTATTCGGCAATGCAGACAGGCACCGGGCAAACCGGTATGCAAACGTTCAACCAGGGTTTGGCGAATGCCTATTTCCAAAAGCTGATTACCCTGGACATGGCATTGTCGCGCTCATCGAATCCCGATGAGCTGCAAGACATGATTAACCGCGGCGTGTCGTCTCCCTCGGGGGGGATGAAAACGCCGGTGGCATCGAAACGCTAAGACCCTGGGAATAGGGACATGAGGGCACGTTGCAGTGCCGAGTGACTGAGGAGGAGTGAAATGCCGGTCTATACATATCGGGGCACGAATAGGGCGGGAGGCGCCGTCAGCGGCGAAGTGACCGCGACCAGCAAGGCCGAGCTGCAGAATATTCTGCGACGGCAGCAGATTACCGCCACCAAGATGTCGGAGAAGGGCAAGGAATTTAACCTGCCAACGTTCGGTGGCTCCATAACGGCGAAAGAGTTGGCCGTCTTCACGAGGCAGTTCTCGGTGATGATCGACGCCGGGTTGCCGCTGGTGCAGTGCCTGGAGATTCTGGCCGGGCAACAGGAAAACAAGCTCTTTCAGAAAGTGCTCACCGGGACAAGATCAGCAGTCGAGGGCGGCGCGACGCTTTCCGCAGCCATGCGGCAGTTTCCTAAAGTCTTTGACACGCTGTATGTCAACATGGTGGAAGCTGGTGAGACGGGCGGTATTCTCGACACCATTTTGCAGCGCCTATCGCAGTACATCGAAAAGAACGTCAAATTGCAGCGCGCGGTTAAATCCGCGTTGGTTTACCCTGTTGGCGTTTTGTCGGTTGCTGCCGGCGTCATCACCTTGTTGCTCTGGAAAGTCGTGCCGATCTTCGCCACGCTGTTCGCCGGTTTGGGCGTCACGCTGCCTCTGCCCACCAGAATCGTCATCGGCTTGAGCAACTTCGTGGCCAGTTATTTCGGGCTTGTCCTCTTTTTCGGAGTAGTGGCTGCGATTGTTGGCGTTAAAATTTGGTACGGAACGCCGCAGGGGCGCTATATATTGGACGCTGGCCTTCTCAAAGCGCCGGTGATCGGTCTTTTGTTGCGGAAGATTGCGGTAGCGCGTTTTACCCGCACGCTCGGCACACTCATCTCCAGCGGCGTACCCATCCTCGAAGGCCTGGACATCACCGCGAGAACTGCGGGAAATGCTGTCGTCGAGAAGGCGCTGCTGAAGGTTCGCAAGGCGCTCGAAGAAGGCAAGTCGCTTACTGAGCCGCTGCGCGAAACCGACGTTTTTCCGGGCATGGTCACGCAGATGATCGGCGTCGGCGAACAGACTGGTGCGATGGACGCCATGCTGCAGAAGATCGCGGACTTCTATGAAGACGAAGTCGACGCCGCGGTGAAAGACTTGCTGACTGCTCTCGAGCCGGTCATGATCGTGTTCTTGGGGCTGGTAGTCGGCGGCGTAGTTATTTCCATGTACCTGCCGCTGTTCTCGCTCATCGGCCAGTTGAGTCAGTCACACTAATTTTGCGGTGGTTGGCAAACAGCACCTAGTCTATTTGCGAAGGCCGGAGCGGGCTTGCCGGCCTTCACCCATTCAGCAGGGACCTGGACGGGCCGGCGGGTCGCAACAATAAAGCACGGGAATCGATATGGAACAAAGCCACACGACACGGGAATGGCTCGATTGGCTGACGCGTGTGCGGCTGCTTATGATTGCCTTGATTCTCAGTGTAGGCGTCGCGTGGCCCTCGTATCTGCCCTTGGCGGGTTCCAGTCGCTATTTCCTGCCGCTAATGATTCTCTGGATCACCCTGGGCACCCTGCACATCATCTTGGTGCGTTGGCTGCCCAGGGCGCGGTGGCACGGCCCGGCGCAAGTAGTCGGCGACGTGGTAATGATCTCTGCGCTGGTGTACGCCACTGGCTTGCAGGAAAGCTATTTCATTTCGCTCTACCTGCTGGTCATCATCGTTGCCAGTATCCTGTTTTCCCGCAACGTTGCGTTTGCCACCGCCGCTGTTTGCGTAGTCCTGCTCGGCGGACTGACCTTGCTTGCCTATGAAGACAAAATTCCGCGGACCTACGTGGGCAGCCCCACCTCGGAAGTGCTGCGGCTGTGGTTCCTGAGCAACCTGCTCGGCTTTCTGGCGGTCGCCTACCTGGCTGGCCTGCTCGCGCAATCGCTTCACAGCAAGGGACGCGAACTCGAAGAAAAGCGCGAGGAATTGCTTGACCTTCAGGATTTTACCGAAGACATCATTCATTCCATGCGGGGCGGCTTGATAACTACGGACACCGATGGCCGCGTCGTGCTGCTCAACCGTACCGGCGAGGAGATTTTGGGCCATCGTTTTGCCGACATTCGCGGACGCAAGCTCGCCGAGATCAGCGAGGAGTTCTGGACCACTGCATCTCCGGGCACGAACGAACGTCTTTCGCTGCGGCGCGAGATTGAATTCCGCACTCCGGACGGCCAGCAACGATATCTTGGGATCAGCGCGTCTCCTCTACGCTCGCGCGACGCCCAGCGCAGCGGCTACGTTTTCAATTTTCAGGACCTCACGGACTTCCGCAGGCTCGAGCAGGAAGTTGCCACAAAGGACCGCATGGCGGCCCTCGGGCGCCTTTCCGCCGCGATTGCCCACGAAATCCGGCAACCACTGACCGCCATGGCCGGAGCGGTGGGAGAGCTGGCGCGCATGGCCCCTCTCGAAGAGGATGAAAAGCACCTCGTGAGCATCGTCAACCGGGAGTCGGAGCGGCTGAACCGCATCATCACGGAATTTCTCAATTATTCGCGAGAGAAGACTTACGAGTTTCAGGACGCCGACGTGCGCGACCTTTTGGATGAGACGCTCATGCTGGTCGAGAAAAAGCCGGAGGTCGGCTCCAAGTATCAAATCGTGCGTTCCTTCAACGGTCAGGAACTGCGCGCGCGCGTGGATTCCAACAAGATCAAACAAGTCTTCTGGAATCTATGCGACAACGCGCTGCACGCGATGCCGGACGGTGGCACGTTGACGGTGGGACTCGAGGAACGCCCGTTCTGGCTGCGTATTGCCTTTCGTGATACGGGCGTGGGCTTGGATCCCAAGCAGCGCGCCAAGATTTTTGAGCCTCTCCAATCGAATTTTGAGGGTGGGACGGGTTTGGGGCTTTCCATCGTGTATCAAATCGTGCAGGCGCACAGTGGGCGCATTAGCGTGATTTCGGAGAAGGACCGCGGCGCTGAGTTTATTATCGAGCTGCCGAGAATGGCCTAATGATCATGCCAGCGACAAAAACAGCCGCGAAGGGACCGAGTAAGCACCCCGTGCATATACTGGTCGTCGACGACGAGCGCTCGATCTGCGAGCTGCTGGAAATCACTTTTCGCAAGGAAGGCCATCGCGTGGAGGTGGCGCACGACGTCCCGGCCGCCAAGCGCAAGCTGGAATCGCAAATCTTCGACATCGTCGTCTCCGACGTGCGCATGCCCGGCGAGAGCGGCGTGGATCTTCTCAAGCTGACCAAGGAGATTGCTCCCCAGTGCTTTTTCCTGTTGATTACCGGCGTTCCGACCGTGGAAACGGCCATTGCCGCCATCAATTCCGGTGCGGATCGCTATGTCATTAAAGACCACGAGTTGGTCGATCAGCTTCGCCGCGCCGTCCGCGAGGTCTCAGAGAGTTTGAAGTGGAAGAAGGAAGCTGGCTATCTGCGCCGCGAGCTTCGGCGCCTGACCGGTCTCGACAATATCATCGGGCAAAGCCCGCAAATGCGCGAAATTTTCGACATGATCCAGACCGTCGCGCCGCAATCGAGCCGCGTACTCATCACCGGCGAAAGCGGCACGGGTAAGGAGCTGGTCGCAAGAGCCATTCACGAAAACAGCCAGCGCGCGCAAGCTCCTTTTATCACCATCAATTGCGGCGCTTTTCCTGAAACGCTGCTGGAGTCGGAATTATTTGGTTATATGAAGGGGGCCTTCACCGGCGCCGCCGAGAATCGGCAGGGTCTTTTCCAGGCTGCTCACGGTGGGACGCTGTTCATGGACGAAATCGGGAATATGAGCTTGACCATGCAGGTCAAGCTGTACCGTGTGCTGCAGGAAGGCAAGATCCGGCCCGTTGGCAGCAATGAAGAAAGCGACGTTGACGTCAGAATCATCGCCGCCACCAATAAGGAGTTCGAGAAGGAGATTGCCGAGGGCCGTTTCCGCGAGGATCTCTATTATCGGCTCAGCGTGATCCCCATCCAGGTGCCGCCCCTGCGCGAACGCCGCGAAGATATTCCTCTGCTCGCTCGCCATTTTCTCGAGACCTTCCGCAAGACCATGGCAAAGCCAATCAACGGAATATCCCCGGAGGCCATGCGCCAGCTCGAGTCCTACGACTGGCCGGGCAACGTCCGCGAACTGGAAAACACCATGGAACGTGCGGTGGCCTTGGAAAGTGGCTCCGAAATCTCCCTCCCCGTATTGCCGGACCGCATCGCTGGATATTCCGGCGTTGGTGCGGCCGCGAACTCCGGTGGACGGCTTACAATACCCGCCGACGGCGTGGATTTCGAGGAGGAAATGGCCGATGCCGAGAGACGCTTTCTGCAGGCAGCGCTGGAGAAGGCGGATGGGGTTCGCACGCGCGCCGCAGAGATCCTGAAAATCACCTACCGATCATTCCGGCATTACGCCAAAAAACACAACATTTAGAATTAATGAAGTGCTGAGAGGAAACCGCTGCACCAACCAGGTATTGTTCTTTAAGGCGCAGAAGGGAAAGCGCAGTTTGCGCGCTCGAGAAGGTCCTGCACACTATTTTGTATGACCACCGTGGGCATGACTCTTCCTCGACAAGATCTGGCGGCTCGCAGCGAAGCGGCTTCCTACAGAGTATTGTATGCGCTGCTTTTTACGATCGGGTTTGCGTTGCGGTTCGGAATGGTTTTGTGGCGCAAGAGCTATTTTTTTCCGCCGGCATGGATCTTTGAAAACCTTAGCATAGCCACGAACCTAGCGACCGGGCACGGCTTCAGTTCACCGTTCAATATCGACACAGGACCATCGGCATGGATCGCACCCGCCTACCCTTTTTTTCTTGCGACGGTTTTTAAGATATTTGGCCTTTACTCGGCGGTTTCCATGCGCGTGATATTCGGCATCCAGTGCATGATGGCCGGGGGTACAGGGATTGCGATTCACGCGCTGGCGAAGAGAACGGTGGGCGCAGGGATCGGCTGGTGGGCTGCGTGGATCTGGACACTAAGCCCGTTTTTCTTTCGATGGCCGACTACCTGGATCTGGGATTTCACGGTCAGCGCTTTGTTAATGGCGGTGCTGTTGATCCTGACGCTGGACGTTGCGGAAAGCGGGAGCACAAAGCTGTGGCTTGGGTTGGGCGGGCTATGGGGATTAGCGGCACTTACGAACCCGGCGCTTATCAGCGTGCTGCCGTTCACAATGGCTTACGCAGCTTATGTGAATCGTCGAGCCGGGCGTAAATGGTTGCGTGGATTGTCGCTGGCCTCGGTGCTATTTGCGGCTATGATCACGCCGTGGCTGATTCGAAACGAAATGGTTTTTGGGCATTTTGTTTTCTTGCGCGGTAACTATTGGTTTGAATTCCACCTGGGCAACTATCATTACAGCAACGGCATGGGATTTTCGGGCAAGCATCCCACGCAAAACTCGATTCAGCTGTACAAATACACTAAGTTGGGCGAGCAGGGCTACATTCAGTGGGCGAAGAATGACGCTTTGCAGTTCGTGCGCGAGTATCCGGGGGAATTTTTGAACCTGACCATCCATCGCGTGTGGTGGTTCTGGGACGGCACTCCGCTAATTTACGAAAGCGGCCATTGGTGGAAGCCGTGGCAGTTCTGGCCGTTGTCCTGCGGGGGCTGGCTGGGTTTGCTGTTCGTGCTGACGCGGCGACCGCGTGGATGGATACTATTGGCGGCGCCGCTCTTCATCTATCCGGTGCCGTACTATCTTTCTTACTGCACGAGTAAATACCGGCACGCGATCGAGCCGGAGCTGCTGCTGCTCTCTGTGTACTTGGCCTACGTGATTTGGAGCGAGATTCGTCCGATTCTCCAGCGCGTGATTGCCTGGAGGAGCGCTTCTGCCGCGGACCATGAGGCGGAAGTGCCGGCGTAGATCCGCACTACTTTTCTCACTTGGCAGTGGCGCCAGAATTCCTATGGCGTATCAAGGAGGCGGATTAAGCATTTGCATCTTCAGAGTTCTTTCCGAAAATGCGCTTAGAAAGACTTGGGATGACCATTAGTGTTACTGGCGGACGACAAAAAGTGTCGACAAGAAGCGTCCAAGTCGATTTGACATGCATTCACGGCTTCGCCACTAAGTTTCAGTACGACCTATGCTTATTGGTTTCAACCATTTACGCATAAGAAGAGCCCCGATTCTAAGTCTATTCTGAGTTGGTATTAGGCCTGCAGGTATAAGCGCCGTGCTCTGGCAACACACATTCTCAAGGAGAGATGCAATTCATGCGTAACAAACAAAATTCTCGCTTATCGAGTTGCTGATCGTCGTGGCGATTATCTTGATCATCGCGGCCATCGCAATTCCCAACCTGATCCGCTCGAAAATGGCGGCTAATGAAGCTTCCGCGGTGGCTTCGATCCGTACCATCAACACCTCGGAAGTGGTTTACTCTAGCACGTACAACGTGCCGAACGTCTTCTCCCTCGACCTCGCGTCGCTCGGGGAAGGCGGCACGGCGGGTCAGTGCACGGCCACCTTCGTCCCGACGACGGCGGCTGCTTGCCTGATTGACCCCGCGCTGCAGAAAGCAACGGCTGCGGCGACCCCCAAGTCGGGCTACTACTTCACTTATGCACAGGGTACCGGCACTTACACTATCCACGGCGACCCCTCTGCTTTGAATTCAACAGGCGTGCGTTCCTTCTTCTCGGACCAAACCGTCGTGATCCGCTTTAAGAGCGGAGCCTCCGCTGGCCCGACCGACAACCCGATTTAGTCCTGGACGGCTCGCGGGTGGTTGTGCCTCCCTCCGGTCGGACAGAGAAACACAGAGCACGGAACCTCGGTTCCGTGCACTTTCTTTTGCCCGGCGAGCACGGCCGAACGCCCAAGTGACATACTTGCGTAGAGTGACATTTACTGTCAATTACCCAAGCCAATTATCGTCAGGATTGGCGCCGGCTACCTCTTTCGGAGGGTAATTTCGAGGTCCAAGTCCCAGTAAAGTGCTTATTTTCATCGCGATACGATGCGTCCACGAAAGTCCGGTGAGTATGGCCTCAGCGATGCAGCTATTGCAGCGTGCTCACTGCACCTATAATCCAAGGAGAAATGGATACAAATGCGTAACAAACAAAAGGGCTTCTCGCTTATCGAGTTGCTGATCGTCGTGGCGATTATCTTGATCATCGCGGCCATCGCAATTCCCAACCTGATCCGCTCGAAAATGGCGGCTAATGAAGCTTCCGCGGTGGCTTCGATCCGTACCATCAACACCTCGG
>WNFD01000879.1_pt1 | contig 38784 bp, 31 predicted proteins | sample 5400491 | NCBI WGS metagenome assembly WNFD01 (sample SAMN13153343, study PRJNA577476) | soil metagenome | isolation source: 120 cm saprolite under Douglas fir tree site 2 hole 2 replicate 2 | place: USA:California | collected 2015-04-18 | reverse complement strand
GCGTGTCGGCCTTCAGCATAGCCCACATAGGTGAAGACCCACGGCTCGTTGAAGATGGCCCAGGTGTTGATTCGGTCGCCCAGGGTTTTAATGACGATCTCGACATAGTCAGCAAAGCGGGCGGCGGTGTCGCGGTTGGGCCAGCCGCCCTGGTCTTCGAGGGTTTGCGGGAGATCCCAGTGGAAGAGCGTGACCAGAGGCCGCATGCCTGCGCCGAGAACCGCGTCGGTGAGGCGCTTGTAGAAGTCGATGCCTTTCTGGTTTGACGCGCCCGACCCGGATGGCTGGATACGAGGCCAAGCGATGGAGTAGCGATAGCTGCGAAGATTCATCTGCTTCATGATGGCGACGTCTTCAGGGAAGCGATGGTAGTTGTCGCAGGCGACGTCTCCAGTCCAACCGCCTTTTACGTTGCCAGGGGTATGACTGTAGCGATCCCAAATGGACTCGCCCCGTCCGTCGATATTCCATGCACCTTCGACTTGATAGGAGGCGGTTGCGCTTCCCCATAGAAAGTCTTTGGGAAAGGCGATCTGGCCGGGCATCGAACTTTGTTCGGATGCTGGATCGAGTGTTGGAATAACAGAGGCATTGGAAAGTTTTGGCAAGGCAGCTGCGGCTGCCCAGGCTGAGGTTTTTGCAAGGAAGCTGCGACGGTCCATGGTTGGGAGATCTCCGAAGATAGTGCCGCGAGAAAAAAATCAGGATGGTGTAGATGCTAATTTACTGGGGTTTTTTGTCAAAGTGGCGTGGTGACAACGTGGTGTCTTTGTGGTGAAACGCATGGTAGATGTGGTCCCAGGAATGGCTGTTTTTGGACCTCGAAAAACACGACGGACTTTGAACTTTTTTGAGAGCGTGTTTGCGGGAAGATGCGTAGACCAGATCGTAGATGTAGGTACGCTTCCGGGGGCAATGCGGTTCTGCGGCGAAGATAGATCAATCTTCGCCGCAGGACGCACCGGGTTTGGGTTAGAAGAGCGCTTTTAGAGCGAACTGATACTGCCGTGGAGTGTAGTTCGGATCGGTCTGCGAGATGGTTCCGAAGGCCGGGTTGCCGAAGGAATCGCCGGCGTTACCGTTTGGCATGTAGAAGTTAGGCGTGTTTGAGATGTTGTAGCTCTCCGCACGGAACTGAAGCCCGACGCGTTCGGTGATGGCGAAGGTTTTGAAGAGGGAGAGGTCTACGTGACGGAAGTTTGGTCCGAATATTGAGTTGCGCTGGGCTGTTCCAATTGTTCCCAGGGGTTGAGGGGCGAATGCTGCCGTATTGAAGAAGTGCGTCAGGGTTTTGTGACCAAGCCGCGGATCCGCAATCTGGTTCGGACGATCGTTTCCTCCGCTGTTCTGGGGGGTTGCGCGATTGTTGTAGCCGAGTCCTTCAGGATTGTCGATGTTGCTGCCACTGCTGATAACAGTAAAAGGCTTGCCACTCTGCCACACCGTGATCATGTTGGTCTGCCATCCAGAGAAGGCGGCTTTCTTGATACCGGTGAAGCTCTTCCCGAACTGCAGTTCGTAGTTCAGACTGAGGGCGAAGCGGTTTTGGATGTCGTTCTCCGAATTAGCGTACTCGATCTGACGGATGCGGGTTGGATCAGCGTTGCTCCAACCCTGGTTGCTACCCTGCTGGGAGAAGCCAGTGATGTCGCTCAACGCCTTGGACCAAGTGTAGTTCGCGTCGAATGCCAGTCCCTTGGTGAAGCGGCGCTGGAAAGAGGCCTGCAGGCCGTTGTAGTTGGAGATGCCCTCGCTCTGGATATAGCTGACGCCGCCCAGATTGGGAAGCAGCGCGTTGAGCGGCCGAGCTGATCCACCAGGATTGGTGATGGGGTTGAACGGTTTGGGCTGGTTGATGTTGTTGATCGACTCCGGCAGATGCTGGCCGAGGTTGCCGACATAGCCGAGGGTGAAGACGTTGGCGCCGAACTGTTGCTCCACCTGGACGTTGAACTGCTGGATGAGAGCCGACTTGAAGTGAGTCGCTTCGGCTACGAACCCGAGACCGGGGATCAAGGCCAAATTTGCGATTTGGGCTGCTGTAGGTGGCGCAGGAACTGGTATTCCCTGGCTCAAGTTCCCGGGTGCACCTTGAGTCGCGCAGTCCCCGTTCTGGCCTGGGGGGAGCTTACCGCCATTTTGATACGTTTCGATCCGAACCGCGATGGTGGATTGGCAGGAGGGGCTGAAGACGGAGGTGAATGGGGCGTTCTTCAGGTCGGCGTTGGAGGTGTAGTTGTCGGGGAAGAAGCTTAGTCCATAACCGCCACGGACGACGGTAGTGGGTCTTGCCGAAAATGCGAACCCGATACGCGGAGCCACGTTGGAGTAGTCGGTTGGAATGTTGACCTGCGAGTTGACCCCGTTCACGTTAGCTATCTTCAATGCCTGGGATACGGTAGAGGCGGTGGAGGAGAGCGCCTGGAGATAATCGAAGTTGGAGATATGGTTGTGCGCTTCGGTGAAGGGGGTGAAGACGTCGTAACGAACGCCCACGAGGAGCGTCAGCTTCGGGTTGACTCTCCAACTATCCTGCACGAAGCCACTCGGCTCCCAGCTGCGGTAGTCTGGAGGAAAGAGGTTGAAGTTGCGGGTTTGGTTGTTGAAGGCACCGAGAAGAGTCGAGGCGATCTGGTTGTTCTGCGTCGCCAGCTGGTTGCCAGCAGTGTTCTGGCTATCGCTTGAAAGATTAAAACCATACGCACCGACTGCGGAGGCGCTCTGCACGTTACGAGCCTGCCTGCGAACCAGGCTGAGGCCAGCCTTGATGTTGTGGTTGCCCCGGGTCCAGCTGAGCGTACCGGAGTACTGGAAGGTGTTGTCGATGTCCTGCAGAGGAACATAGGCGCCGTCGCCAATATCACCGAAGGGACCAATTGAAACTGGCGTCAGGGAGTTGGCGAAGGGGCTGAAGGAGGTCATGCTTGCGGGGAAGCCAATTTTTTGATCGATATTGGTGCCGTAGTTAAGCGGAAGGGAGAGATTGTTGATGCGAGTGTAGCCGGCGCGGAGATCCAGCAAGAGGCTTGGGGTAAAGGTATGCGTGAAACCCAGGGCCCACTGCTGCGCTGCGTCGGTTGCCGGGCCGTCGAAGTTGTACCTGCCGCCGCTGATCTGGACACCATTCACCGTTCCAAAGTTTGGCGGCGTGAAGGTATTCACTTTGTTATAGGAGAAGCGCGCGAAGAACAGGTTGTGATCGCTGAACTTATGATCGACCCGAGCGTCATAGGTGTTGTAGTCTTGAGTTTTGTTTGGGCTGATGGTGAAGTTGTTGGAGAGGTTGCTATTGGTGGGCGCGGGGAACAACATCAGGTAATTGAGTGCGATCGGATTGATGGGCACTGGCCCACCTGTTGCCGGAATCAGGCCCTGATATGCCTGCAGTGTGCCGTTGCTCGTAGAAAGCAGCGACTGAGGCGTCAGGCCGTTCAGGCTGTGAATCGCGTTGTATTCAGATTGGGTGGGTACGGTCCCGGTGTAGGTAACGCCAGAAACCAGCCGGAATCCTTCCCAGTCAAAGTAGAAGAAGGTTCTGTCTCGAATGATTGGTCCGCCGATGCTGGCGCCATACTGGTTCTGGCGCAGTTCGGGTTTGCGTCCGGTGGTCTGGAAGACATTGCGGCCATCGAAGATATCGTTGCGGAAGTACTCGTAGACGGAGCCATGGAACTGGTTGGTTCCAGAGCGGGTGACGATGTTGATCACACCGCCGGCAGTACGCCCGGCCTCGGCCGCGTAGTTGTTGGTCTGGACCGTGATCTCCTGAATTCCTTCAACGTTCGGCTTGATTCCGATCGTGCCGATGACACGTTCGTTGTCGTCAATTCCGTCGACCACCCAGTTGTTGAGCGTATCGTCCTGGCCGTTGACGGACAGGCCGGCAGCGTTGGTGCGGCGATCGTCGGGGCGGCCGCCGCTGCTGAGTCCGTTGCCGGCTCCCTCGTTGGCGCCGGGGACGAGGTCGACGAGCGTGACGAAGTTACGGCCGTTCAGAGGAAGGTCCTGCACTGCTCTTGCTGTCACGGTAGAGCTTACAGTCGCGCTATCAGCCTGCAGGAGAGGCGTGCTCGCGACGACTTCGACTGTGGTGGACTCGGAACCGGTCTGGAGACGGACGTCGGCACGGGCGCGGTCGCCTGCTTCCACTGCGAGGTCCTTGTTGATCGACTCTTGGAAGCCGCCAGCTTTGACCGAGAGGGAATAGTGTCCCACGGGAAGGAGCGTAAAGCTGTAGTCGCCGGAGCCATTGGTTTGGCCAGTCCTCTTCTCGTTGGTGCCGAGGTTAGTGAGAACGACGACAGCGTTGGGAACGACGGCGCCGGTGGCATCGGTTACAGTTCCGACGATGTCGGCGGTTGTCAGCTGAGAAAAAGCCGCCGATGTAAAGAAAAGGGCGAATGCTAGAAGAAAAACTGAGTTCCTGAACGCTTTTAGAATTGCGTTTCCGCCTTCGCGTGTCCGGGTCTCTTTCCTTGCTGTTTTATAAATCATGGTCTCTGTCCTCCAGTGCTGCTGTTGATAGAGCAAGTTCCAATGCCGCTTGATTTCGCGGTTGTTTTTTCGGCGCCTCGCAAACACACACCTCTCTGTCTTAAATCGTTTTTAGAAAAACGACCGTAGATGGGTTGCGAGTTCGGCACACACGTTATGGATTGGAACTATGCTTGCCTAGGGTCATTACGGTAAAAGTGGCAGTAGTCTCGTAAACGCCTCATTTCAGAAACGTCACGACCAGTAGCGAACGACGTATAATACGTTCGGCTTTGCAAAGGCATCTTGCAGGTGGCGAAACAAGCATCCGAGAAGAGCTAAATGGAAACCGCCAAAGTAGAAACCCCGCATCACGAAGACAAAAATCCGTTTGAAGACGGAAGATTCAGCCGCTCAGAGCTTCTGGAGCAGCTCGAGCGAATCGTTCGCAGCAAGCACTTTCGCAATAGCAAGCGGTATCCGACGTTCTTGAGGTTTGTCGTCGAGCAGACGCTGGCGGGAAAGACAGAAGGATTGAAAGAGCGGACCCTTGGGGTCGATGTGTTCGCTAGACCAAGCCACTACGACACCAATGAAGACCCGATCGTGAGGGTAACCGCGGGCGAGATAAGGAAGCGCATCGCGCAGTATTATCAGGAGCCAGGACATGAGGAAGAGTTGCGTATCGATCTTCCTTTAGGCTCCTACGTGCCCCATTTCCTTCCCGCTGCTCACGCCATTCCGATCGGAGAACATGACCATATTAGAGATCAGTCCGATGCATCGATCGCCACAACAGCGCTAGAGCACGAAATGGTTGGACCGGAAGCGATAGCGTTGGCAGCCAAGCAATCAGTTGCGGGGATGGGACGATGGAAAAGAACCTTTCTTTCCGGAGGTTTACTTCTGCTGGTTACGGCTGCTGCCCTGGCGGGGATACTTCTGCGAAATCATTTGAGGGGCCGGGGGATTAGCTATTTCTGGCAACCCGTCATTGCATCAGGTGCCCCCGCGCTCATCGTAATCGGAGTTCATTCGCTCGACGAGAGAGGGCAGGATGAGCCGACCAAGGTCCACGCGAGTTCCATGCGAGACGGGGAGGAGAACATGCTCGCCGCCATGGTTCGCTCCGATATGGTTCCTGTGAGCGACATCGTGAGCTACAGTGAAATTACTGATCTGCTAACGCGGCGAACTCATGTCTATCGAACCAAAGGATCGGCTGATACGACGTTGGAGGACCTGCGACAGGGACCGGTAATTCTGATCGGTGGATTGGATAATGTCTGGACGAAGCGACTGGTCGCTCTGCTGCGGTATAGCTTCTTTGCACCGACCCGGTTGGAGGGTGAGATTCGCGACAGCAAAGATTCATCCCACGTCTGGAAGTTTGACAATATGCAGTTGGTGTCTGGAGACTCGCGTGACTACGCCATCGTGGCGAGCTACTTTGATTCGACGATCGGGCAGCATGTGCTGGTCGTTGCCGGTATCGGCAAAGCTGGAACACAGGCAGCAGCAGAGTTCCTAACGAGTGATCAGGACATGAAGGCCTGGCTGACAGAGGAAAAGGTGCCGCGGGGCAAAAATGTCGAGCTGGTGCTATCTACGGAAATATTGGATGGACAGCCCGGACCTCCGCACGTGGTCGCAAGTTCCATTTGGTAAGGAATGACGTTGTCTATGTCGGTGGTGCGTCCCCGGTATCGAACGTAGCGCGTTCTTTTTCCCATACATCCCACACGTAGGTTGGATTTTGGAGCAGGCGCACGCACCGATTCCAACGAAGGATGGCATCGTCGTTTCCCGGCGGGCTGATCTTTTCAGCCTCTGCGAAAGAGTGCAGAGCCTGTTCGAAGAGCGGTAGCAGTATATGAGGTGGCTGTCCGGCGTTGAACTGCGCCTTTGCACGTCGCTCGTACAGAATTCCTGCGTAGTAGAGTCGCTCATAATGGTCGCTGAGCTGCTGGAAGGATTGTTCCGCTTCCCGGTAGCGATCGGATGCACCGCCGGTGAACTGATCGGTGAGAGCGAGGCCGAGCAGACGCAATGCGAGTTGATGCTGCGGTTCGACGGCTAGAATATCGCGACAGATCGACTCTGCTTCTTCCGGTTCGTTGAGGGAACGGTAGAGTCCGGCCTTCGCGATGGCCTCGGGAATCCCTGCTGTCGAAATGCGTTTGAGCTTATATTCCATGGCCCTTTCCTCCACTTCTAGGCTTTCTTCGCGCTGCGGATCTTGCGGACAAGCATGAGCAGCGGATCGTAGAACTCATCCACCACCCGCTCCTTCAGCGGAATGATGGCGTTGTCGGTGATATGGATATCTTCGGGGCAGACCTCGGTACAGCACTTAGTGATGTTACAGAGGCCGATGCCCAGCTCGTCCTTCAACACCTGCGCCCGTGAGGCGCCGTCGAGCGGATGCATCTCAAGCGAAGCGGTGCGTACAAAGAACCGCGGTCCGCCAAATTGTTCCTGCTTGCCGTGGTCGCGCAGGACGTGGCAGACATTCTGGCAGAGGAAACATTCAATGCACTTGCGAAATTCTTGTACGCGATCGACGTCCCTCTGATCCATCTTCCACTCCGTGTCCGGGCGCGGCTGGAAGGGCGGGATCTTCTGATTAACTCTGAAATTCCAGGAGACGTCGGTGACCAAGTCCTTGATCACGGGGAAAGCCTTCATAGGAAAGATGGTGATGGGCTGATCGAGAGGGAGCGCGTCCATGCGGGTTTTGCAGGTGAGCCGCGGCCGGCCATTGACCTCAGCGGAGCATGAGCCGCATTTCCCCGCCTTGCAGTTCCAGCGCACGGCCAGATCAGGTGCCTGGTGCGATTGGATTGAGTGCAACGCGTCAAGCACCACCATCCCCGGGACGAGCGGTACACGATAGTCGGTGGGCGCTCCACCTTCCTTGTCGCCTCGGAAGACCCTCAACGTTGCGTCTGCGAACGAGCCTTCAGCCATGGCCAGCCTCCGCTACTTCGCTCCACTATCTTCTGCCAACAGTTGCTTCAGATCATCCGGCATCTCAAGAACAGGCGCTTCGACGAGGGTCATTGTGCCGCCTTTATTGACCACGACATTATGCTTCTTTCCCCAGGCATCGTCCAGGCCGGGGTAGTCGATGCGGCTGTGCGCACCACGGCTTTCGCGGCGGGCAAGGGCGCTGCGGGTCACCGCTTCGGCGACGGTCAACATGCTGTGCAGGTCCCACGCGAGGTGCCATCCGGGGTTGAAGAGCCGCGAGCCTTCAACGCGCACGCGGGCCGCGCGGGCTTCCAGCCCATCGAGCTCCGACAAGGCTCGGCGCAGGTCTTGCTCGTCGCGAAAGATGCCGACGAGGCTCTGCATGACGCTTTGTAAATCATCGTGAAGGACATAGGGGCTGTCGCCAACCGGTCGTTCGAACGGCGCCAGCATCTGCTGGGCGGCTTCCTCGATTTGTGAAGAGTCAATGGCGGGAAGTTCGCTTCCTTTGGCGTGTTCGGCGGCCGCCAGTCCGGCTCGGCGGCCGAACACCAGTAGGTCGGAGAGGGAATTGCCGCCTAGCCGGTTTGCTCCGTGGAGTCCCACGGCCGCCTCTCCTGCAGCGAAAAGTCCTGGAATTGACGCCTGTGCTGTCTCTGCGTCCACACGGATGCCTCCCATCATGTAGTGACAGGTCGGGCCGACCTCCATGGGTCCCTTGGTGATATCCACATCGGCTAGCTCCAGGAACTGGTGATACATGCTGGGCAGCTTGCGCTTTACGTACTCGGCGGGTTTGTGAGAGATGTCGAGGAAGGCGCCGCCGTGCTCGGTGCCGCGGCCCTCACGCACTTCGGTGTAGATCGAGCGTGCAACCACGTCACGGGTGGAAAGATCGAGCTTTTTGGGGTCGTAGCGCTGCATGAACCGCTCGCCATCCTTGTTGCGGAGGACGCCCCCTTCGCCGCGCACGGCTTCGGTCACCAGAATGCCTTGCACTCCGGGCGGCCACACCATGCCGGTGGGATGAAACTGAACGAACTCCATGTCCATCAGGTCGGCACCTGCGTCGTAGGCGAGCGCCATGCCGTCGCCGGTGTATTCCCAGGAGTTCGAGGTGATCTTCCAGGCCTTGCCGATGCCACCGGTACAAATGATGACGGACTTGGCCCTGAATGCAACGAAGCGGCCCTGCTCGCGCCAATAGCCGAACGCTCCGGCAATGCGATCACCGTCTTTGAGCAGTCTTGTGATCGTGCATTCCATATAGACGTCGATGCCCAGGTGCACGCCGCGGTCCTGCAGGGTGCGGATCATCTCGAGGCCGGTACGGTCCCCGACGTGGCATAGCCGCTTAAAGGTATGGCCACCGAATGCCCGCTGCAGGATGTCGCCGTTCTCGGTGCGATCAAACAGAGCCCCCCATTGTTCCAACTCGCGCACGCGTTCCGGGGCTTCCTGGGCGTGGAGCTGCGCCATGCGCCAGTTGTTCAGAAATTTTCCGCCGCGCATAGTGTCGCGAAAGTGCGCACGCCAATCGTCGGACGTATCCACGTTGGCCATTGCAGCAGCGATGCCACCCTCTGCCATCACGGTGTGGGCTTTGCCGAGCAGAGACTTGCACACAACGCCGACTCGCACGCCTTGCGCAAGGGCCTCAATTGCGGCGCGCAGGCCCGCACCACCAGCGCCGACGATGAGCACATCGTGTTCGTGGACTTCGTATTTAGAGTTCACAGAAGCCGAATGTCCTTCAGAAGACCTGCAGAGACCATGCGCACGTAGAGATCGGCCAGGCCCACGGAAAAGAGGCTCGTCCAAGCGAAGAGCATGTGGCGTTCATTCAAGCGGCTGAGCCACCCCCAGGCCGTGTGACGCGGAGGGCCAAACTTCGTGCAGGAGAAGCAATCAAGCTTTCCTCCCGCCAGGTGACGCAGGGAGTGGCAAGAGAACGTGTAAAGGGTGAGCAGCACGATATTTGCCAGCAGGACAAGCGAGCCCACGCCGATTCCGAATCCATCCGGGAAGAAGAAAGCGCGAATAGCGTCCCACCAAAGGAAGCAGAGAAACACCAATGCAAGGTAAAGGAACCAGCGATGGAGGTTTTGCAGAATGAAGGGAAAGCGAGTCTCGCCGCGGTACGCCCCCCTGCCTCCTTCGCTTACCGCGCAAGCCGGCGGATGCAGGAAAAACGCCCGATAGTAGGCCTTTCGATAGTAGTAGCAGGTTGCGCGGAACCCGAGCGGGCCGGCCAAAATCAAAAGCGCCGGGGAAAACCGCCACCAGTGGTGGTCAGGGTCGATCAGCGGAGAATAAAACGGCGAGAGGTAAGGTCCCCAGGCGTAGAACTTTCCTTCGAAGGCCCGCAACGTAGCATAGATTCCGAACAAGCTCAGAAAGAGGACGACGGGCAGAATTTCAACCCACCATGCGTCTCGACGCAAGGTACTGCCGAATGCGTTGACCCGACGATCCACGGAAGATCCCGCCATGGGTACCCCTCACGTCCGTAACAGACTAGTCGCAAAACGCCTATTTGCAAATCGGAAATTTATAGCTGCTGACTCGCTGGAGTTCAAGCCGTCTAGAGACGTTCCAGCCGCAATCCAGTGGGCCCCCGCGGGAAAGCAGTTCTCTATGTCCTTGCCGAAGAGAAACTGCGGGGCGGGATCTTCAAGAGTTTTGGGGTACTCGGAAATCAGGAATTTCACTTGCCCGCTCAACCACCACAAACGAGCACATCGCTTGGCGGCGGATTAGTCGGCGACACCAAAGGTTTGGTCCGCAGTTGACACTGAACCCGGAACGCAACCTGGAAGAAGCCCAGAATTCGCACACCGCTCATGCTGGCCGCTGGCTGCAAATGCGGTGGCGGCGTCGCGAAAAATTAATCTCAATAGGTTACTTTTGTTATTGTCATTGATTTGTAAGTCGTTATATAGATTGACATACGCTATTGATGGTTACCAAAACGGTACGATAGTAACAGCACTCCTCCCCTCCCGGTTCGAGTTGTCTAAGTACGCTCCACCATTCCCATCCGCAGCGGCGCAACGCTCTGCGGCATGCAATCGAACACTGCTACCTAAGATTGATTTGATCATTCGGCATGCTCCTTTTCGTGGAGCGTAGGCTACGGCATTTGTAGTCTCGCGACCACTAGCTGACTCTCTTTTTCTTGAAATTTCGAGAAGCGCGATAGCCGTCATTGTCGTGACAGATAGCGGGTTTGTCTTCCTGCCGCCTGTACCGTGCAGGACGAGCTACTTACCCGAGGTGTGTCTATTCGATTCAGGCTCATCTGTGAGCGGACATTCACCTCAATAGATGCACTGGACGGCGGCCCACCGCGCAGACCAGGGCGGCCGGACATGTCGAGTAGCAACCTGGCAGGCCTTGAAGGAGGACGAGTAATGGACGAGTACGGGCATAATTCGTTTCCGCTAACCGTTGCGCAGCGCGGTCTCTGGATGACCCAGAAGATAACGCCGGGCGCCATTCTGAACATTGCCGAGGCGGTCGAGATCTGCGGCCCCATCAAGCCGGAGATCTTCCGGCGGGCACTTCATCAAGTGACGACTGAGGCAGAACAGCTGCGGGTGGGTGTGGTCGAGGAGAATGGCAAGCCGCGGCAGGTCCTGCGGCCGGTCTACCCGGGCGATTTCCAGTATGTTGATATGAGTCGCGAAGCGGATCCACGGTCCGCGATCCAGGCCTGGATGATGCATGAGGTGACGCGGCCAGTGGATCTGCGCGAAGACCCGTTGTGGGTATCTGCCCTGCTGAAGGCCTCTGACGATTGCTACTTCTGGTATCAGCGCGCCCATCACATCGTCTACGACGGTTACGGCGGTGGGCTGGTGGCACGGCGTTTGGCGGAGCTATATACGGCTTACACAAGGGGCGAAACTCCGGAGCCGAAGGTTTTCTGCACGGTCGAGGCGATGGTGGAGGCCGAGGGCAGCTATCGCAGCTCTGACCGCTTCCATCGCGATCGAGAATATTGGCAACAACAGCTTGCACAATTGCCCGAGGCGGTGACACTGTCGCACAGCCCTCGCCGGCATGGATTGAGCAGCGAATTGCGGCGCAGCGTCGGTTATTTATCCGCAGAGACCGCCCGGCAGCTGGCCGAGTTTGGCAAGAGCACCGGCGCCAGCCTGCCGCAGGTCTTGATCAGCCTGATTGCAGCGTACTATCAGCGCGTGACTGGCGTCAGGGACCTGGTCTTTGGGATGCCGGTGTCAGGGCGGATCAACGGAGCGCTGCGGAACTCTGTGTCCGTCTCCGCCAACGTGGTGCCGATCCGGCTCTCCTTCACGGCAGAGATGACGGCCGCCGATCTGTTCGCGCAGGTTTCGCGTACCGTGCGGTCCGCGTTGCGCCATCAGCAGTATCGCTTTGAAGATATGCGTCGCGATCTTGGGCTGGTTGGCCACGGGCAGAACGTCGCATGGCTTGGCGTGAATATCGAACCATTCGATTACCGGCTCAGCTTCGAGGGGGCCGCGACCCTCTCGCACAATGTGTCGAACAGTTCCGCCGAAGATCTGATGGTGTTCGTGTACGATCGCGGAACTGACGCCGATCTGCGCTTCGACCTGGATGCGAATCCGGCCTTGTATGACGTGGCCGAGCTGGATGAGCACCGGCGCAGGCTGCTGCGTTTGATCGAACAGGTCCTGGCGACTCCCGATAGGCCGCTGCGGGAGCTTGACATCCTTGGCGACCAGGAACGTCAGCGACTTCTCTGTGACTGGAACAACACGGCGGCGGCGGTGCCGGACGTGAGCATTCCCAGGCTCGTCGAGCAATGGGCTGGAGCGACTCCGGAGGCGCCGGCGGTCGTGTTCGAGGACATCACGGTGAGCTATCGCGAGCTGCATGAGCGCAGCGTGCGACAGGCCCGCTGGTTACTTGCAAATGGCGTTCAGCCGGGAGACATTGTCGCGGTGGCGCTGCCGCGGAGCGAACAGTTGCTGGTTGTGCTTCTGGCGATCATGCGTACGGGCGCGGCCTACCTTCCGGTTGAACTGGACAGCCCGAACGACCGCATCGCGCTGGTGCTGGAGGATGCCTCGCCAACGGTGCTGATAGCTGAGCCGCAGATGCAGGCACGTTTCACTGGCAGCTACACTCTGCTGCAGCCCGAGTGTGGAGATGCGCTGCTCGACCGGGACGGGCCTGAGCCGGACCTGAGCACACCGGAAGGCAACGCTTATATCCTCTACACCTCTGGATCGACGGGGCGGCCGAAGGGCGTAGAGATTACGCTTCGCAATCTTGGCAATTTCCTGCATGGCATGCAGCAGCAGTTGAGGCCGACAGAGCGAGATCGTTTTCTGGCCGTAACCACGGTGACCTTCGATATTGCCGGCCTCGAGTTGTACCTGCCCTTGATGGCCGGAGCGCGTGTCGTCATGGCGAGCAGCGAGGCGCTGCACAATCCGCGGATGCTGGCGCGGCTGATCCGGCATAGCGGTGCGACGCATGTGCAGGCCACGCCATCACTGTGGCGCGTCCTGCTCTCCAGTTCTGAAACCAGGCTGGATCATGTGCATGCTCTAGTGGGCGGGGAGGCGCTGAGCGCGGAGTTGGCGGCACGGCTCAAAAGCATGGCCGCGCGTGTGACCCAGTTCTACGGACCGACCGAAACCACCGTGTGGTCGACCGCGTTTGAAGTCGAGGAGGTTGGCACGGTCGCACCACCGATTGGGCGGCCCATTCTCAACACCCGGCTCTACGTGCTCGACGAAGATCGGGAGCCGGTGATTATGGGTGCTCTCGGCGAGTTGTATATCGGTGGTGCGGGTGTGGCGAAGGGGTATCTGAAGCGCCCGGAGCTTACTGCGGAACGCTTCATCGCAGACCCGTTCGCGGGCGATGGCAGCCGTATGTACCGCACCGGGGATCTGGTGCGCTGGAGCGACGCGGGCCTGCTGGAATTCATTGGCCGTGCGGATGACCAGGTGAAGATCAACGGTCACCGGATCGAGTTGGGCGAGATCGAGAGCCTGTTGCTGCAGCACCCGGCGGTTGCCGAAGCGGCGGTAGCTGCCCATCGCAATGCAGACAGCACAACTTCGCTGGCTGCTTACCTGGTGGCGGAGAGCGGATGTCTGATCGAGATGGATGCGCTGCGCGGGTTTCTGGCCGGCCGGGTGCCCGCTTATATGATGCCGTCCAGCTTCATGGTGCTCGATGCGATGCCGTTGACGCCGAATGGCAAGCTGGACCGCAAGTCATTGGCGGTACCGGAGCGAGCCGGCCGGATGGACTATGCCGAGCCGGTCACGCCAGTCGAGAAGAAGCTGGCGGCGTTATGGCAGGAGATTCTGAACGTGGAGCGGGTGGGCCTGCACGACAACTTCTTCGAGCTGGGTGGCGATTCGTTGAGCGCAGCGGTGATGTCCGCGCTCTTCCCCGAGCACCTGCAGGTAGAGCTGCCGCTTGGCAGCGTGTTTGAAGCTCCTACGATTGCGGATCTTGCCGTCCTGGTCGAGCGGCTCAGCGGTGAGAGCCTGGACCCGATCGGGGTGATGCTGGCGCTGCGCACAGTCAGCAGGAATGCGCATCGCCCGCTCTTCTGCATTCATCCGATGGCCGGCATCAGCCTGGGCTTCTCCAGCTTGCTGCGGCACCTTGATCCCTCCATGCCGGTTTACGGACTGCAATCGCGCGGGCTGCGGAGTAGCGAGCAACTGCCGGCCAGTATCGAGCAGATCGCTGCCGATTATCTGGCGGAGATCCAGCGTGTCCAACCCGAGGGTCCGTATCGACTGGTCGGCCGTTCTCTGGGTGGTTTGATCGGCCACTCTATTGTCGAGCAGATGCAGGCGCAGGGGCTGGAGGTGGAGATGCTGGCAATGATCGACAGCTACGTCTTCGCGGGCGGTGAGCTTGCCCGCCCACGCAACGAGGCCGAAGAGGTACGGGCGGTGATGAGTTTTCTGGAGACTCATCCGCTTCACGAGGACACGCCGCAAACTCTGAAGGAGCTGGCGGCGGTCGTGGTGCAGACCTATGATCCACACTCCATCCCGCTGTTTCAGGAGATTATCAGGAACAACCCGGAGTTCATCTATAACCTGTGTGCGGTGATGATCAATCATCTTGCGCTGGCGCGCAAATATGTGCCGGGCAAGATTGACGTTGATCTGCTGTATTTCCAGGCCATGGAGAAGAAGGGCGATCTGGATGGCATTCTCGACCGTAGCCCGTCGGCATGGCGGCGCTTCATCGGAGGAAGGATCGAGGTGCACGAACTAGCCTGCCACCATGAGGGCGTGCTGGATCCGGTGCCGGCAGCTCAGATCGGCAACACACTGCGGCAATGGTTCTCGATGCCGCGACTGCAGCGGGTCCCGATGGTCTCTCAATTGATCCGCAGTGCGACAGGGGAGATGTCGGTAGCATGAGCAAACCTATAGTGATTTTCACGATCGGCACGCAGGGAGATATTCGCCCCTGCGTTGCGCTGGGCCAGGGACTCCATCGCGCGGGCTATCCGGTACGCATTGCTACCAGCGCGAACTTCGCCGAACTGGTGCGGGAGGCCGGCCTGGAGTTCTATCCGCTCACCGCGGATTTTCAGGCGATGCTGGAGGCTGACCGAACGATCACCGACCGGGCATTGAACCTGCGCGCGATGGCCCGCATCTTTCGTGAGCGTTATGCGAGTTGGGCAGCCAACTGGGTGGAGGAAGGGCTTGCGGCCAGTGAGGGCGCGGGGCTCTTGATTGGTGTCAGCAACAGTACTTTATTGGCCAAAGCTCTCTCCGAAGCTCAGGGAATTCCATTTGCGATTGCCCGGCTGCAACCGCTGACGCCGTCGCGGGAGTTGCCGCCGATGGTCTTGAGCGGCTCCCGGCACAAGCTGCCTGGCGTGCTGAGTCTCGGGGCTCACTATCTGCTTTTCCAGATGGTGTGGGGCGTGATGCGTCCGGCGATCAATGACATAGTGCGGCCGCAGCTTGGGTTGCCGCGGTATCCAAGATTTGGTCCATATCTCTTCCAGAGCACCTTGCATCGGGCGAAGGTGATTAACGGCTTCAGCAAACATGTGCTGCCGCGGCCGGCGGACTGGCCGGAGAGCTCCCAGGTGACCGGCTACTGGTTCTTCCACCAGTCTCAGTGGCGGCCGCCCGAAGCGCTCAGCGAATACCTTGCAGCGGGAGCGAAGCCCGTTTACATCGGCTTCGGCAGCATGGTGAGCGGCGATGCGACATCGTTTACGGAGACGGTTCTCGCTGCAGTCAAGAAGAGCGGACAGCGGGCCGTGCTGGCCTCCGGCTGGGGCGGGCTGGCAGGCGAGGAGGGTCCGCAAAACGAACAAATCTTCTTTCTACGGCACGCCCCGCACGACTGGTTATTTCCGCGGATGTCGGCGGCAGTTCATCATGGTGGCGCCGGCACAACGGCCGCTGCTGTGCGAGCCGGCATTCCATCGGTCATCGTGCCGTTTTACGGCGATCAGCCGTTCTGGGCGCGCTGCCTCAACCGTCAAGGCGTTGCACCGCCTGCCGTGGAGCGCAAAACGATGACTGCGGATACGCTCGCCTCCGCGCTCGCGGCTACGCAGCACCCCGTGATGATCCAGAAAGCGATGGCGCTTGGCAGCGCAGTGCGAGCGGAGGATGGTATCGGCGAGGCCGTGCGCTGTCTGCGTGAATGGGGTCTGCTGCCAGCGGCCACCGAGGACGCTACACTCCAGCCGTTAGCGAGGAGGACAGCATGACGCACGAAGTTGTCGCCGGCGTGGGCGAGGCGAGCAGCACGAGCGTTCCGGTGCAGGGCAACATTCGGTCGAGGCGGCTCCTGCTGCTGGAACGGACGATGTACCGCGAAGGCCGCACTCCGTTCACCAGTGTTTTTTCTATCCAGTTGTTCGGCAGGCTGCAGGAAGGGCGGCTGCGGGAGGCGCTGGCTCGGCTACAGGCCAGGCATCCGCTCCTGCGCTGTGTGATTGAGGATGGCGCCGACTCCGAGGGTCCGTGTTTTGTGTTGCAGGACCGCCCTGTGCCCATTCAATTGCGCATTGTCGAACGCAAGAACGACGACGACTGGCAGACCGAGGTGCGCCGCGAGTGGGTAGCGCCGTTCGACGCGAGTCGCGATCCGCTGGTGCGACTGGTGTGGTTACGAGGCAGCGAAGTCAGCGAACTGATCCTGGTCGGGCATCACTGCATCTGCGACGGCCAGTCCGGCATGACACTGCTGCGCGAATGCCTGAGCGCCTACGACGAGCCGGAGAAGAATCTCGGGACTTACGATGCGCTCGGCGCGATCGAAGACCTTGTGCCCGCAGCGCTGCTGAAGGATCGAAGCTTCCAGCGCCGCATGCGCTGGAAGATCGGCCTGCTGCGGCTGATTCTTTTGTGGCAGCGAAGGAAGCGAGCGCGATCAGCCTCGCCGATCCGCGGCGAGCAGATGTACTTCCATCGATGGAGTCTCGACAAGGCAGCCTCGCTGACGCTGGTCGAACGCTGCAGGGCAGAAGGGGTCACGGTACTCGCGGCGATGAGTGTGGCCTTTCTGCAGGCGTTTCGCGAGGTACGTGGAACACAGGCGCTGCGTAGGGTCTACACGATGGTGAATGCGCGCAGGTTCATGCCGTTATTGCGGCCGGATGCGATGTTCGGGATGGCTCCCGGTGTGAAGCTCAGTATGAAGGGAGTGCCGCCGCCGCAGGAGATGTCAGCCAGCGGCTTTTGGACTTGCGCGCAGGCGATCAAAGCCGACCTTACGCGCCGGGTCGATGTTCTCCGCAGAGACATCTACGACTACCTGGTCGGAATGGAGGGCATGCACGGCATGTACGGGAGCCTGGTCGCCGATACCGAGAGTGCACTGTCGGTGCGCCACGTCACGCTCTCGAACATGGGGCGGCTGGAGTTCCCGCAACGGTTCCAAAACTTCTGGGTGGAGACGATCTACAGTCCGCTGGTGATGATATCGCCTACACCCGCCAATACCGTGGTCATCTCGAGCTTCGCCGGCCGCCTGGAATTAGCGATCGTCTCGGATGAGCAGTCGTTGCCTCCTGCGCAGGCGAGGGCGATCCGGCGGCGGGCGATGGACATATTGCGCGACTGCGCAGGAATACCCACGCAGTGCCAATCGGGGTTCGCCGATGAGCCGTCTGCATGCGAGGCGAAAACAAGATGAATAGCTATGGTCTGATCTTCGTGCTCTACCAGCCAACCGAGGAGTTTCTGGAAAATCTTGCCAAGGCGCGCGCGTTCTGCCCGAATATGGTGGCTGTCGATAACTCGCCTGAGGCGGATCCAGGCCTGCACGAGTGCCTGCGCGAGCAGGGCATCCAGGTTATCTTCAACCGGAACAAAGGGGGGACTCGCCGGCGCCTACAACCGGGGAGCTGAAGTGTTGCTGGAGCGGAATTGCGAAGTCATCTTCCTACTGGACCAGGACTCCGACATCGAGGCGTTGTTCTTCGAGAAGATGATGCAGGCCTGCCGCGAACTGGGTGCCGACGAGTTCCTGGTCGGGCCGAAGATCTACGAGGTCAATCTTGAGAAGTGTATGCCGGTCTTCCAGCCTGGCAAATATCTCCCCAAACGTCTCCGCATCGATGACCAGAACGAAGGCATGTTTCCCTCGTTGTGCATCATCTCTTCCGGTTCGGCAATCTCCGCCGCGGCGTATCGTAAGCTGGGCCCTTTCCGGGAGGACTATTTCATCGAGTACATCGATATCGAATACAGCCTGCGCGCCGTGAGCCAAAACGTTCCTGTGTACATGAATGCGGCAGTGACGATGCGGCAGACAACCGGGAAGATCGAGCGGCACGGCGACAAATACACGACGAACCATGTGGCGTGGCGGCGCTACTACGGCGCGCGGAATGCGGTGCACTGTCTGTATCTTCACCGGGCATCCTGGGGGTTGCACTGGGTGAGCGGCCTGCTCGCGTTTCTTCAGGTGTTGCGCGTGCTCCAATACGAGCCGCAGAAGCTGAAGAAGATTACTGCGATCACGTGCGGCTATCTTGATGGACTCTTTGGTCTGCTCGGCACCTTCGAAGACCGCCATCCACGTATTGCCGCCTTCTGCAAGAGAAGCGGATCCAGGCGCATCGCGATGGACAGCAGTTCGTCGGTAAGAGTGACCGGAGGAGAGGCATGAGAAGAAAGCTGTCCGCCATCGAGCACATGATCGACGGCAACATTGTCTACTTCGTACGATTGGAAGGTAGCTTCGATCCGGAGCGGCTGCGGCTGGCGCTCGGGCGCGTGCAACGAAAGCATCCTGCGTTGCGCACCCTGATTCGTGAGGAGCGGGACGGGCTGTATTACGAAGAGGACTGTGCACCGGAGGTTCCGCTGCGGGTCCTTCGACGGATGGGGGAGGATGACTTCCGGCGGGAGAGCCAGCTTGAGCTGACGACCGTATTCCCCTATGATCAGCCGCAACTCCGCGCAGTTGTGCTGCAATCGGAGCGGGAGAGCGACCTGCTGCTCGTGACCTCACACCGCATATGCGACGGCATGAGCATGCTCACGATCGTGAGAGAGGTCTTGCGTGCGCTCTACAAAGATGAGGACCTGATCCCGTACACACCGATCACGACACGCGACATGATCGGCGATTACCAGCCTCCGCAGCCGTGGCGGCGTAAACTGACGGCGAGCCTGGTGAATGGGTTTACGCGAATGATCCCACATTCGCGTCGCGCCCCGGAGAACAAGGAACACTGCCTGGAATGGGCCGCAGACCGCACATTGTCGGATACGCTGAAGCAGCGCTGCAAGGCGGAGGGCGTCTCGATTCATTCCGCGCTGGTGGTGGCGCTCGACCGTGCTCTGTTCAGGGTATTGGGGAAAAAGAAGGCGCCCGGATTGATCGAAAGCCCGATGGACGCACGGCGGGGGCGTCTCGCCGCGTTGAAGAGCGACATGCTCTTCTTCGGTGGCGGGAGTCTCGTAATACCCACGGGACTGGCCCTGGAATTGGATTTCTGGGCACGGGCTCGCGAGATTTACGACCAGATCCGCAAGGATATCGAGCAGGAGATGCTTAATATTCCCGGGCGTTACCACTTCTTCGAGATGCTTCGACCTTTGCCGAGCGCGCAGATGCAGTCGATGGTGCGGCTGGGAGACGCGCTGAAGATCAACGGCAGTTGGAACCGTTTCGCGCTCTCCAATCTGGGCAATGTTGTGGTCAGCGACAGCGACGCCCCGTTTCGGGTCAAGGACCTGCGCCTGTACGTGCATTCGTTCAACATCAGATTGCTTGGGCTGGTCGCTTATGCGCTGAACGGCGAAATGCGCTTCTATTTTGTGAGCGATGAGAAGTGTCTGAGCTCCAAGCAGGCAGAAGGGCTGAAGCGCGAGTTCATGGCTCTGCTCCGGCAGCAACTCATTCCGGCAGTGGAGAGCGCCAGCGAGGCTCTCCTTGTCTTCGAGGCATCTGCGGGATGAGTCCAATCCCAAAACGGTGGACTTACTGCTTTGCGTTATATGCAGTGACGCTTCATAGCCCTTTGTCTATGGACATTTTCCGGAAACACGACCAGAGACAAACCTTGTTGCTGCCCTGAGGAGGACTCATGATTCGAGTACGCAATCTTACGAAGACCTTCAAGTCTTTTACCGCGGTGAAAGGGATCTCATTCGATGTCGAGCAGGGGGAGATCTTCGCCTTCCTGGGGCCCAATGGTGCCGGCAAGACGACCACGATCAAGATGCTAACGACGATGCTTAGCCCAAGCAGCGGCACGATCGAGCTGGATGGAATAAATACTGTCCGCCACCAGATGGCAGCAAGGAGGAAGTTCGGAATCGTGTTTCAGGATCCCAGCCTGGATGAGCAGCAGACTGCGTACGAAAACATGGAGCTGCACGGGATTCTCTATGGGATGCCAAGGAAACTTCGCGCCGGGCGAATTGAGGAGCTACTCACAATCTTCGAGCTGTGGGACCTGCGCAAGGATTTTGTGAAGCAGTTCTCCGGCGGCATGAAACGCCGACTGGAGATCGCTCGTGGACTGTTGCACATGCCGAAGATCTTCTTTCTCGACGAACCAACGCTGGGCCTCGATCCGCAGAGCCGAAGCCAGCTTTGGACACACGTGAAGTATCTGAATGAGACGGAGAACACAACCATCTTTCTGACCACGCATTACATGGACGAGGCCGAACGTGTCGCGCATAGGATCGCGATCATCGATCGCGGAGAATTGATCGCGCAAGGCAGGGCAGCCGATTTGAAGGCGCAGACGGACACCGACTCGCTGGAAGGCGCGTTTCTGGCGTTTACCGGCACATCCCTCCGCGATGAGAGCGCAAGTTCCACCGACCCGATGCGGGAAGTTGCCCAGATGTTGGGGAGTGGCCGATGAACGCGATTTACATCCTATGGCTGCGCGAAGTCAAACGTTATGTGCGATCGCGTGTACAGATTATCTTCTCGCTGGCGCAACCGACCTTCTATTTATTAGCTTTCGGTTTCGGCTTCGGTCCGGTCTTCGAGAAGGCTGGAGAAGGAAGTTATCTGCAGTTTCTGGCGCCGGGTGTGGTTGGTATGACCGTGCTCCTCAGCTCAATGTTCTCTGGGATCGCCGTGCTCTGGGATCGCCAGTTCGGATTCCTGAAGGAAACCCTGGTTGCGCCGGTGCCTCGAATTTATCTCATGATCGGACGCACGCTCGGCGGAGCAACCATAGGCATGATCCAGGGAGCATTGATTCTTCTGGTGTGCATTCTCGCGGGGTTCCGGCCACAGCACTGGATCAACCTGGTGCCGGCATTCAGCTTTGTAGCCATGATCGCCATCCCTTTCGCTGCGCTTGGAATGACGCTGGGTTCAATGATCAAAGACATGGAGGGTCTTAACCTCGCTTCGAATTTTCTGGTGATGCCCATGTTCTTTCTTTCAGGCGCCCTTTATCCGCTGAGCCATCTGTCCACGGTCCTGAGTGTGATCACGCACATCGATCCGCTCTCCTATGGAGTCGATGGTCTGCGGGGGACACTCGTCGGTCTTTGGCACTTCAGTTACTCGATGGATAGCCTCCTGCTATGCTCCCTGGCGGCCATATTTCTTACGACAGGCGCCTATTTCTTCTCAAGAATTGAGATCTAGAGGCGAAGATTCAATAGGTTGCTGTCCATTCGATCTGGGCTATGAAGGGTTCCTCCAACTCTCGGGAAAGAGTGAGGGCTTCGGTGGAACAAGCATCAAGCCCTTACAGCGACCTCTGCAGGTTCGCTGTAAGGGTGATGAGCTGCTTCTGGGTGAACTCCTTCCGCAACAGCACCTTTTGATGAGAACAGGGAATTGCGTTCAGTGAGCGCTCCGACGATTGTTCGTCAATTGAGAATCCGAACCTCCGAGACCGCCGATCGACAATACTCGATGGAGTGAGCGAGTTAAGCCTTCTTAAGGCACATGGCGGCGAACGTTCCCTAGAATGACGTCGACGGCAGCGCAAGCCATTTGTTCGAGCTCCGCATCGTTTTCATGCTTCCCGACGCCTGCCAATAGACGGTATAGGACGTCTCCCGTCAATGAATCGTGAAGGATCACTGCCATCCTGTCGATCGGAACCGTTGTCTTTCGCAGCTCGTCCCGATGACGTTCCAACACAGATCGTACGAACGACGCGGTTCTGGCGGGACCGTGCGTGTACCATGCCTCGCCTACTTCGGGACAGTTTACGGCCTCGCCGATGGCGAGACGATGAAGCTCCACGGACCGTTTTGCGGAAATGAGCTTCAGGATGTGAAAAGAAAGTTTCTTCAGACTCTGTTCAAGGTTCAACCCCGTGTAATCGATCTTCGTGAGGGGTTCATTCGACTCGCGGCACAGGTTCTCGATACTGCTGATGAACAGCCCGCACTTCCCGCCGAATTCGCTGTAGATCGTACTCTTCGAACCACCAGCCAGCTCGACGATCTTGTCGACGGTGACGCCCTCATAGCCCCGCTTCAGAAACAAGTCTGCTGCGACTTTTTGAAGCTTGCTGTTTCGAACCTCTCCTCGCGACCGCTTGATAGGCATTCATCTCTCCGTCCTGAAGACATCAAAGAAATATTTAATGCGATCCACAGCTTGAAATCTCCTGTATTCGCAGCATTTATGCGCCCTCGTTCTTCGGATTGCCCTGGGCTGGAGGTTGCCGCCGGGCATCCTCATACTGTACTGTACAGTACAGTACAGTATGTTCGCTAGAATCAATCGCGACGCGCATGGAGAGTACATGGGAAACAAACCCAATGATTCGCTCGTCCACCCGATAGCGGACCAATGTGTTCGCGGTTCAGGGGGAAAATAGCTATGCGCGGATTTTCTGAGCCCAAAGCGCAATCAACAATCAGCGTTGTGCATCCTGCTGAGCTGAGCGGCGAAACCCAGCAGACGTCGGGATCGCTAAGGATGTCCGCCATTGCAGCGACGAATGGCATTGCCTCCTCGCTATGGGCGGGCCTATTTGTTGTCGAGCCTTCAGCGAAGACCGGTATTCATCACCACGGCGAACAGGACACCGTCGTTTACGTCCTTGAAGGAGAGGCTTGTGTGCGATGGGGCGACCTCGGGGAACACTCGGCCACTGTTGGGGCGGGCGATTTTCTGCATGTGCCGAGATGGTTGCCGCATCAGGAACTTAATCCTTCGAAGGAGCATCCATTTCGATGGGTGGTTGTGCGAAGTACGCCAGAGCCGATCGTTGTGAATCTGCCTGACGATTTCTGGACGCCAACTGACCCAAAACCGATAGAGAGGAAACGCCGATGAATACAAGAAGAGATTTCTTGAGCGTCACCGTCAAAGGATCGGCCATGGCGGTGGCAACAGCACTTCTGCCTAGATCATCTTCTGCCTCAGGTGCATCAGACATGATTGGGAGCAACAGCATGGAGCAGTCTGTCCGCAGCGGCAACAAAGGGCACTACAAGCCGCCTTTCAGGTTCGGTATAGGAGGGGTTCCGCTCGGAAATGAGTTCGCGGTCGTTACCGACAAAGATGCGTATGCCACCATCGAAGCCGCATGGAATGCTGGAGTTCGCTACTATGACATGGCTCCGTGGTACGGATTGGGTTTGGCAGAGCGGAGATACGGCAACTTTCTCCAGAACAAGAATCGAAGTGAATACGTCGTCTCTTCGAAGGTTGGCAAGCTCCTTAAAGCATCGAAGACCGCAAAGAATAAGGAGTATTTCCCGTTTTCTCCCTCGCCAAACGATGTGGTCTACGATTACACGGCGTCCGGCGTGCGACGTTCCATTGAAGACAGTCTGCAAAGGCTCGTTATTGACAGCCTGGACATCGCCTTCGTGCATGACATCTCGTCGGACAACAAATATCTTCCGACACCCTGGCAGGAGCAGTTCGAGATCGCTCGAAAGGGCGCATTTCCTGAGCTCACGCGTATGCGGGAAGAGGGACTGATCAAAGGCTGGGGGATCGGCGTCAACACACCGGAACCAATTATGCGATTGCTTGAAGTCGCAGATCCGGATGTATGTCTTCTGGCCTCTCAGTATTCTCTGATCGACCACAAGAATGCGCTTGATCAGGTGTTTCCAGCGGCCAGAGCCAAGAACGTATCTTTCGTGATCGGGTCATCGCTCAACGCCGGGTTTATCTCGGGAAGTCCGCGTTACAACTACGGGAAAGAGTCATACAAGATTCCGCCTGCATTTCTTGAAAAACGCAAGAGGCTTCGCGAGGTTGCAAGTAACCATGGAGTCGACCTCCGGACCGCGGCGCTTCAATTCTCTGCAGCGCCTGACATCGCTGCAGCCCTGGTCGTAGGCGCCAGCAGCGAGCAGCAGGTCCTTGCTGATTACACTTCCATGCAATCCATGATCCCTGCCCAGTTCTGGGCAGAACTCAAGTCTCAGAATCTGATCGAGCAGAATGCGCCAGTGCCCGCCTGAGTGCAGGCGACGGGCTTGTTATACATTCCAAATTTTCAACACGAAAAGGAGCAGTCTTATGAATAAGGAACAGACCCTTTCAGCCGCAGCTGCCGGCACGTTTACCATCGGTGGCGATCTTACGGTCAACCGGATGGGCTATGGCGCGATGCGCATCACAGGGAATGGTGTGTGGGGACCTCCCGCAGACAAAGCCGCTGCGCTTGCGACCCTTCGGCGGGCGATTGAACTCGGCGTGAATCTGATTGATACGGCCGACTCCTACGGCCCTGGCACATCGGAAGAGCTGATCGCAGAGGCGCTCTACCCATATCCAGCTGGATTAGTGATTGCAACCAAGGGTGGATGGGAGCGGCCAGGCCCCGGCCAATGGACGCATAATGCCAGCCCGAAACATCTCACCGAAGCGCTGGAGGGAAGTCTGAAGCGCCTGCGTCTGGACCGGATCGACGTCTATCAACTGCACGCTCCCGATAACGCTGTGTCCTTCGAGGCGTCGGTAGAAGCACTGGCTGGACTGCGCAAGCAGGGTAAGATTCGCCATGTCGCGCTCTCGAATGTGACTCGCGAACACGTGGAGAGGGCTCGCAAGATCGTGCCGATTGTCTCTGTGCAGAACCGCTACAGCTTCGCTGATCGTGAATCGGACTTCATCGTCGATTATTGTGAGCAGAACAATATTGCTTTCCTTCCGTGGGCTCCGCTCGGTCAAGCGAAGGAGGCACATGACGCCATCAAGAAAGTTGCGCACAAGCTTAATGCAACTCCTTTGCAGGTCGCATTGGCCTGGCTACTCAAGCGTTCCAAAGTGATACTGCCTATTCCCGGAACGTCTTCAGTCAAGCACCTGGAGGAGAATATCGCTGCTGCGGGTCTTGAACTCCCTCAGACGGCTTACGATCAGTTGTCCGCTGTAAGCCATTCCCCTGCAAGTCTACGCGGTTGAAGCTGCTGCCAATGCTTTGGTTCTCTCTGCTTTGGTTTTCTCTGCTTTGGTTCTCTCTGCTTTGGTTCTCTCCTTGCCAGCCTTGCTAAGCCACTGCAACGATCGACTGTCGCCAAAATTACGGATCTGGAGATAAGAATTATGAGACGTTCACGCTTCGCAAAGTTCCACGCATTTGCCTCTATCGCCTTGACCACGTTTCTTCCCTCTGCGCTCCATGCCCAGCAGACGATCACCGGCCAGGCCGCCTTCGCGGACTACACGCAGCAGAAGCCGGGCGTCCGACGAAAAATCACCGTGGCAGACCTGCCAGAACCGAAACCGTCTGAGTCTGTAGACAACGGTCCCACTCTTGTCCAAAGGCCTGAGGGCGCGTGGCCCATTGCCCCAGCCGGCTTTACGGTCCAACTCTATGCGGGCGGGGATGCGGCCACTCCTATGCAGCGATCCGAAAATAAGAAAGAGACGCACGCGCCCACCTCCGGAACTTTCGTGATGCCCCGGATCATCCATGCTGCACCCAACGGCGATCTCTTCGTAGCGGACTCGCAGGCTGGCTCCATACTGGTGCTGCGCGGCGTCACCGATGCCGGCAAAGCAGCTACCATTAGCACCTACGCTACCGGCCTCGATCATCCCTTTGGCATTGCGTTTTATCCTGCCGGCGCGAATCCTCAATGGATCTATGTCGGAAACGCCACGACCGTCGTTAGATTCGCCTACAAGTCCGGAGATCTAAAGGCTGCCCACGGGCCCGAGACAATCGTGCCCGATCTCCCCGGCTATGCTCAACTCCGTGGCGGTGGCCACTGGACGCGGGATGTCGTCTTCTCTTCCGACGGCAAGCATATGCTCGTGTCGGTCGGAAGTGGATCGAATGCCGACGATCCTGACACCCATCCCAGGGAGTTCCATCGGGCGGATGTGCTGGAGTACACCCCTGAGGGCAAGTTCGTCGAGGTCTACGCTTACGGTATTCGTAACTGCGTCGGCGAAGCTATCAACTCGGTTACGGGTCAGCTGTGGTGCTCCACTAACGAGCGTGACGCCCTGGGGAACAATCTCGTTCCGGACTATGTGACGTCAGTTAAGGAAGGCGGCTTCTATGGTTGGCCCTGGTTCTATATGGGGGGTCATCAGGACCCGCGACTCATGGGCACCCATCCTGAACTCAAGTCCAAGGTCATTACCCCCGATGTCCTGGTTCAACCCCACATGGCTTCGCTCGGAATGACGTTTTACCCTACCAGTAAATCCACGTTCCCATCCCAATACGACGGCGACGGATTCGCAGCCGAACACGGGTCCTGGAACCGTGCGAAGCGCGGAGGCTACGAGGTTATCCGGATTCCCATGAAGAACGGCAAAGCCACCGGCGAGTACGAAGATTTTCTTACGGGATTTGTCACTGCAGATGGACAGGTCTGGGGACGACCGGTAGGAGTAGCCGTCGGTCACGATGGTGCTCTCTACGTTACAGATGACGGTACTCGCAGCGTATGGCGCGTGACCTACACCGGAAAATAGCTACGGTCAGAAGCCAAAAAACGGGAGGCAGCCCCGGCCACCCTACCTTCGAACAATGCGCTGGGAGATGATCTGAGGGCGAGGGGCATTCGCTCCGATGTTACTTGTCTCAAGCAACACTTCAAACGGAAGCATGTTGCCTTTTGAGTCGAAGATCTGACTCAAAAACGCTTTTGAAGCGTCGCTGAAAAGATAGTCTGCTGCGGCCTCGGTGCCAGCCATGTTGATTCCCTCAATGAGAAGCACGTGGCCGGTGCCGTCCAGATTCGAGGTGACGGCAATCACTCCAAATGTAGAGTGTGCCGGATCGGTCTGGTCCGTCTCATAAAACGCCTTCTCCCCGGCCATTGGATGAGTATTTCGAATAATGATCTTGTCCTCATTTCGTTGAGGCTCGAACCGGAAGTTCAGGTCTTTCTGAAAGAGTTCTACCCACGGGTTAGCACCGATGGATCCGAGCAGGATAACGTTGGATTGTTTCAAATCGTCCAGAGTCACCTCACGCGCGTACCGGACCTTGAATCGATCTTTTACCACTGCGGGAAGTTGAGAGATAGAAGAGACCAGGTGGAGGTCTACAACGCTGGTGTAGCGACGCCCGCCAAGCTCATTCACGATCGCGGGGTCGATACCGAGCGGTGATACGGTGTGCTCCTGATACTCTCCTGCAGCGTATTCCGCCAGCGAGACCCATCGTTTCGTCAGATTCTGATAGATCACGAGCCCGCTATCGGCAGGGACCAGCAAGGTGTCTCGCGTTGGATTGAAAAAGACACCCCAGAAGCGATCCGAAATGCTTCGTTGCGATCTGATATGGACGTCGTGAAGAGAGACACCGAAAAGAGCGACAAACAAAGCCGCACAGAGGGTTCTGAGCGCCCAGTAGGAGCGGACAAAAGGGACTGGCTGCGACTGATCCAGAGGGAGCATTTTCAGGGGTGCAGCGGCAGCGAGGTTATCAGCTTCTGCAGGCGTGGGTTTCGGTTTGCTTTCGCCGATAACAGCGTCCTCTTCGACGAAGAGAGGGACGTATCCACCGCGCGGAACGACGATGCGAACTCGTTCGTCGATGCCTTCGCCGGCGAAATACTCGTCAAGTCTCTGCCGCAGCAGACGGGCGTAATTGCGCACAATGTTGTCTTCGCCGGGGTTGTATCCGTGGGGTCGTCGAAAGACTTGTTCGCCGATCTGCTGCTCAGTGATCTCGCCAGCCTGATCGAGCAGATACTTTTCGCAGATATAGAGGACAAAGCGGGTGAGAAATTTGGATTTGACGAAGCCCTTGCTGCCGGCGATACGTCTGGCTAGATGCCATCGCGGATCCTCTTCGAGTCTCGCGCTCGCGATCAACTCCGTGTATCACATTCCTTTCCACAGCGGCAGTCGTCTCGTCAACGAAGCCCTCGGCGGCTGGCAGCTCTCGCAGGCCTATCAATTCCAGACGGGAACGCCCTTCAGCGTAGCTACCAGTCAGGACATCGCCGGAGTTGGTGCAGGCTTTCAGTCCCAACTCCTGCAGATCACACCTGGAGCGAGCCTTCGTGGGAACGGCAAATTCTCCGTCGGTGCCGACTCCAACTCGTGGTTCGCCACGAAGAACGGCGACGGCACCAGCGTCTTCACCACTCCCGCCGCAGGCACCTTCACCACGCAGCGCAATCGCAATATCCTCGTTGGTCCTGGTTCGGCGAATTACAACGCGAGCCTGCAGAAGCGCTTCCAGACGTTTGAGAATCAGTTCCTCACCTTCCGCTTCGATGCCTTCAACTTCCCCAACCACCCCAACTGGTCTGCTCCGGATTCGACCTACACGGACGCAACCTTCGGCAAAATCACCAGCAAGACCGGGCAGCGATCCATGCAGGCAAGCCTTCGCTATTCCTTCTAACGCTCTATTATTTATGAGCGACGTTGGGGCCTGCGCAGACGGGCCCCAACAGTTATAGAGAATCAGGCAGCAACCAAAGGGAGCGATCTTAGTGCAAAGAAAACGACAGTCCTTAATTCAGCGTTCGATGCACCTCTCCCTCAGCGCTCTTCTGCTCGTTGCGTCCATCATCGGGCAAACTGTCTCGGCACAAAGGGCCACTGCTAAATCCGCTCGGGACTACACGCGGAATGTAGATCCGTTCATTGGGGTCGACTGGGGTGGCAATACGTTTGTCGGCTCCGCAATACCTTTCGGCCTGGTGAAGGTCGGCCCCGACATGGAGACCTTCGACGGACGTCGCTCCGGCTTTGGTTACTCCAGCAACGGAGTGATCCTCGGCTTCTCGCATCTGCACCTCAGCGGCGCGCAGGGCAAGTATGGAAACATTCTCGTCGCTCCTGTTACCGGGCCGCTTGACCCGGATAACATCAAAACTCCGCGTACCGATGAGGTCAATCAGGTTGGCTACTACGCCGCGAATCTCACTCGTTATCAGGTAAAAGCGGAGCTGACCAGCAGCCGTCGCGTCGGCTTTCACCGCTACACTTTTCCGGACTCGCAGCAATCGCACGTGACGATTAACGTCGCTTCGGCACTGGGCCTAGGCACGGGCTGGGAGGCGCAGACGTTTCTTGGCGCCGAGATTCACCTTACTTCAAACCACGAGGCCCAAGGAGTGGCGCGTTTCACCGGCGGCTGGAACAGAGGCGGGGAGTACAAGGTTTACTACTACATGGTGCTCGACACACCTGCTGCGGCGACGCGGACGTGGACCGGAGACACTCTGACCGCCGCGAAAGATGCGACCGTCGGCGCCAGTACACCGATCGGAGCCTCCTTCGACTTCACCACGAAGGCTAATCAGGTCGTTCAGGCCAAGGTCGGCATCTCGTTCATCAGCGCCGAGCAGGCCAAGGAGAATGTGCAGCAGGAGGTCCCCGCGTGGAACTTCGACGCGGTACACGTTGCCGCCACAGCTGGCGAAACTGGAGCTCACAGGCGCAAACGATTCCCAGCGTCGTCAGCTTTACACCGCGATGTACCACATCATGCTGATGCCAACTGACCGCACCGGCGAGAACCCCGGCTGGCAATCCACCGAACCTTACTATGACGACTATTACTGCATCTGGGATACCTATCGTAGCTCTGACGCGCGCAGCGGCAACGATAACGGCCGCACACAGGGTGGTTCCAACGCAAATGTTGTGGTAGCCGATGCCTATGTAAAAGGCCTCACAGGCATTGACTATGAGACTGCCTTCGCTGCGATGGTTCACGATGCCGAGGTGCCTCCAACCGACCCGCAGAAAGAAGGTCGTGGCGGCCTGAAGGACTACAACGAAAAAGGCTACGTCACCCTCGCCGACGAGCGCTCTGGCTCGCGCACGGCAGAGTATAGTTACGACGACTTCGCCATCTCCGAGGTCGCATGCGGTCTGGGCAAGCCGAAAGAAGCCGCACTCTACGCCAGCCGCGCCCACAACTTCGAGCATCTCTGGGACAAGGACATGACCGTCGAAGGCTTCAAGGGCTTTCTGCGTCCACGTAACCCCGACGGCACCTGGGCGCCGCCCTATCTCGTGGTTCGCGGCACCTGGCCCGACTTCTTTTACGAAGGCGACATCTGGACATACTCCATCTACGCTCCGCAGGACATGAGGCGCCTCATCGAGATGGCTGGCGGCGATGAGATGTTCGTCCACCGCCTCGACAACATCTTCCTCCGTCGCCACTTCGACGTCACCAACGAGCCCGGCTTCCTGATCCCGGTTCTCTACAACTATGCCGGCCGGCCCGACAAGACTGCCGACATCGTTCACCTGCTCCTCGAAAAGGCCTTCACCGACAACCGCGCCGGCATCCCCGGCAACGACGACTCGGGTGCCATGTCGAGCTGGCTGATCTTCTCCACGCTCGGCCTCTTCCCCGTCGCCGGCCAGGACATCTATCTCATCAGCACGCCAAGTATTCCCGACGCGTCTCTTAATCTGGGCGATGGCAAAAAACTTCGAATCGTCGCGAAGAACCTTGATGCCAACGGTCTCAACCGTTACGTACAGTCGGCCACTCTGAACGGAGCCGACCTCCCAACCTCGTGGTTCCGCCATGCACAGATTAAGGACGGGGCGACACTGATGCTCACGATGGGTTCGGCTCCATCGAGCTGGGGCAAAACAATGCCGCCTCCTTCGATGAGTGACGCCAACTTTAACGGCTGCGCAGCTCTACAACGAAGCACTCACTCGACTAAATAAATACGGCCGCCGCCCATCATCTCTCCACACCTAAACACCCAAACTAAAGTAAGTCAGTTGGCGAGAGCAGGGAATTGCACTTCCGTGAGCGCTACGGCGATCTCTCAACAGGACTCGATTCGAAGATATGCCGAGAAACCCTGGGTCTAACTCGGCCAGGCAAATAGGAAAGGCATCAAAGAAGACAATAAGACGAGGACATCTACGTTTTGTGGCTCTCAATTATCTTCGTCCGCCTGTGAAACTTCTCGGAGTTACAATCCTCGCGGCCGCCGGGCTCTGCTGCTTCATCCCCCTTTACCCAATTACAACCTTATCCATCTAGCTTGTGGATGCCGGAGTTACTCAGCGCTTCCTCGGGTTCTGTGAACTGGCGCACAGACGCCATGCTGCGGCTCGCATACTTTCATTTTCTGTCCTTTGTGGTGCGCTCCGGAAGGCGATGGCTCGCTGGCCTGTTGGTGGAAAGGCCGGCGCCACGTGGGGCTGCGCTTTACCCTCTCCTTCACCCCTCGAAAAGGAGTTCATTATGGAATTGCCATGCAAGCTAATTAGCAGGGGCCTCCACGTTGGGCGGATTCTTATTCTCTTAACCCTGTTGTGCGTCACCGCATTGCAGCCGGCCTTCGGCCAAAGTTTTACCGTCAAGGATCTAGGCACTCTCCCCGGTGGCATCTTCAGCGTCGCCAGGGGCATCAACGAACACGGCCAGGTGGTCGGCTTTTCGGAAACCAACGGATTATCTCAATCTCACGCTTTTCTGTTTGAAAATGGGGCAATGGTCGATCTCGGCACTCTACCCGGTGCCGACTTCGGCGAAGCTACGGGCATCAACAACCGCGGCCAGGTGGTCGGCTTTTCGGGCCGCATCGTCCGATTCGAATTCGCTGTTTTCTTTGAGGATGGAGTGATAGTCAAGCTCCCCACTCTCCCCGGTGGGGGAAACAACAACAATCTGGCTACGGCCATTAACGACTTGGGCCAAGTGGTCGGCCAAGCCACCACTGCGGGCGGGGATTCGCACGCGTTTTTGTTTAAACGCGGGGTAATGGTCGACCTCGGAACTCTCCCCGGTGGCAACTTCAGCCGCGCTACTGGCATCAACGACCTCGGCCAGGTGGTCGGCTTTTCGACCACCGCGAGCGGGGAGCACGCTTTCTTGTTCGATGACGGGGTGATGGTCGACCTGGGCACTCTCCCCGGTGGAAACTTCAGCCGCGCCTTCGGTATCAACAATCGCGGCCAGGTGGTTGGCGAATCAACCATCGCCAGCGGAGATCTACACGCTTTCTTATTCGATGACGGCGTGATGGTCGACCTCGGCACTCTCCCCGGTGGCACCTTCAGCACTGCTGCCGCCATCAACGACCGCGGCCAGGTGGTCGGCACGTCGTCCACAGCGAACACAGCGAACCTATCCAGAGACCACGCTTTTTTATTCGAAAACGGGGTGATGGTCGACCTCGGCACCCTCCCAGGCGGCGACGTGAGCGAAGCTTTGGGTATCAACAACCACGGCGAGATTGTCGGCTCATCCGACGCCCCCAACGCGCTCGGCCACGCCACCCTCTGGACACCTGCACATGAACAAAGCGAACACAAGGAAGGCGGACACCAAAGTGACCGCGATGAAGGGGCGCAACAGCAAGACTCGCTATCGTGTAGTGCCGATCTCGCAGGTTTTAACGACGCGCTAGCACTGCCGTATAGCTTGGCATCAAGCTCAAAGTTGCGAGCGTTGGCGGGTTCGGCCGCGAAACCGAGAACAGGAAGCGTGAAGCATAGATGCGCTCAAGGCGATAGGCCGGAAACAAGCGGGCTAGCTTGGCCGGAGTGTACAGCGCCGTATCATTCTCATCCTTCCGCCAATGCCGCATGATCGGATTCCCCGAAACCTCCTTGATGATGAGATTCTGTGCGCTCAGGCTTTCGAGCTTCTGCTGTTCCGCATTTAGCGCAGCGTACCTAGCAGGATGATGGCGGCTGTCTTGTGCGGGAATGGGAATGTTCAGTTCGGCCACATCCCCGTAGAACCCGTAGAAGAAGTTGTGACCACAGGCAAGGCTGGCATGAGCAGTTCGCAGTTGCGGCAGATCAAAATCCACGCACCAACTGGAAATGCCCATCTGGTGCAGGTATTCCACCAGGAGGCCCACATAGCAGCCTAACAGCGAAGTGGAACCCTGATGGTTCCTTAGCTTTGGTCGTGCGCACGATGATGCGGTATGCCTTGGAAAGAAGTCGGATCGTGGATTCAACGCCTGCAGTTTCTGTCGAGCTACCAAACGGAGGAGATGTCGGTCTCGGACCTGTGTCCTGAGTTATTCTCAAGCTATCGATTGTCTCCGGATGATAACTGTAGGAGTTAGCAACGAACTATTCGTGGTGAGCTGATCCCAGCTGTGGCGTTGCGTGTGTCGATGATCAGTTGAGCCTCGTCGACAATCTGTTGGTAGTCGTAATCGGAATGATCGGTGACGATAACTACGCAGTCGTATTGGCCGAGAGCCTCCAGCGGCACGCGTTGCATTTGGAGATCGTACTTGCGGCCCTTTCCGATCTTTGGGAAATAGGGATCGTTGTAGTAAACCAACGCGCCGTGCTTTTGCAGAACCTCGATGATCGTGATCGCGGGCGATTCACGGAGGTCATCGATATCCTTCTTGTAGGAAACTCCCAGTATCAGGACCTTTGAACCCTTTAACGCTTTGCTGCGAACGTTCAGGGCCTCGGTTATGAAGTCCACGATGTGGTAAGGCATGGCCATGTTGATTTCGCCCGCGAGTTCGATAAAGCGCGTGGCGAAATCAAATTCTTTCGCTTTCCATGAAAGATAGAAGGGGTCGACCGGAATGCAGTGTCCGCCCAGGCCCGGTCCAGGATAGAACGATTGAAACCCGAACGGCTTGGTCGCCGCGGCCGCGATGACCTCCCAGATATCAATCTCCATTCGCAGACAGAGGAGTTTCAATTCGTTGACCAGCGCGATGTTCACGCAGCGGTAGATATTCTCGAGCAGTTTCGTCATCTCCGCGACAGTCGGACTCGACACCGATACGGCGCGGCGGAAAATTGATGAATAGAGCGCGGCCGCAATCTCGCCGGCGTAGCGATCGACGCCGCCGACAATCTTGGGAATATCGCTGCGTGCAATAGAGTTATTTCCAGGATCTTCGCGTTCGGGAGAAAACGCAAGAAAAAAGACGTTGCTGGCTTGAGAGTTGTCACGCGAAACCGACAATTTCAGCTTGTTTCCTTTCTCCAGCAGTGGCAGCACGACTTGATCCGTCGTCCCAGGATACGTCGTGCTCTCGAGCACAACTAATTGGCCGGCTCGCAGGTGCGGAGCTATCGATTTCACGGTCTCCGTTACGAAACTCAGATCGGGTTCGTGATACTCGGTCAGGGGCGTCGGCACACAGATCACGATGGCATCCATTTTAGAGATGCACGTGAAATCTGTGGTGGCTTGAAATCCTCGATCTCTGGCCAAAGCTATCTCAGTTTCGGGAATGCGGCAGATGTAGGATCGCGAGGAGGCAAGCATATCGATTTTGGTATTGTCGATGTCGAACCCCGTCACTCGGAAGCCTTCCTCGCTGAACAAGAGTGCCAGAGGGAGGCCGACGTATCCCAATCCGATGACACCCACGCTTGCGGTCTTCGATTTGAACTTCGCAATAGCCTCTTCTTTCAATAGCGTTGCGCCCAGTGGCAGGGCTGGAGGTGTTGATATGGTTGTTTGCATACGTTTGTCCTCATTCTTTTCATTGACAAATACAGGGAATCGTTAAGACGAAGAACGAACGATACATCAGCAGGCTAACTGCGCTTCGGCAGCATCCAACTCAAGCAGCATCGCGCTCTGGATAAGTTCCAATGTGACAAGCAGCCGCAGCTTGCCTTTACGACGAAGGATTCTGCCCTCCAGGCCCGCAAAAGGACCAGATCTTATCCGCACCTGTTTGCCGGCAGTTAGGAACGGATAAGGTGTTGCTTTCCAGATCATCAAAGACGACTTCAGCCTTTCAATTTCCTCGTCAGGGAGAACAGCCGGATTTCCGTTAAAGCTCACTAGTCGAATGATTCCGGGTCGTGAGAGGATTCGACTCCTATCTGCGAGAAGCATCTTGACAAAGACATATCCTGGAAAGAGGGGAAGGTTTACTTCGACTCGGCGATGATTCCAGCATCGCACTGCGGGGTAGAGAGGCAAATACGACTCGACCGTCTGCTGGACAAGCCGATCTGCGACAGCTTTTTCGTGTCGCGGTAGCGTGTAAGCCGCGTACCACCGCGGCCTATCGATATTCCTGATCCTGTCTATCGTTTCCATGGCCTCGACCTTTCTAACCGTGATATGGCACTCGGATAAGCTGCCAATAGCCGATGAGTCGAAGGTAATCTTCCGTGTTATGAGAAATGCTCTGGCGGAATCCGCTATTTTGCGGAAGTTAGTGTGTCTCTCATCCCTTGGACTAGTCGAATGATCGCCGTGTGCCCCAGAGACCTATAACCAGATTTAAGGACACGGAAATACCCGCTCCGACCGGTTGTTCGTTATTACTCAATCTGATTCTTCACGTCGAACGCAAAACTAGAGGTTTCGTACGCTTACATCAGTGTGGTGGCGTACATATGTGAGAAAAATCTTTTAGCGAGGGCGAGAACTGACTATGGTTGTTACAACAGTGACTACTGGCGAGAGGCAAATATCTGCGGGCCAAAGTCATTTGCAGAACTCTCGGTTTGTGTGATTCAGCGTACAGACGCGCTTGCAGCTACATCGGTATAGGAAAGAGATTCGGAGAAAATCCATGACAAACGCGGGGCCGCGTCATAGACAGGATGAAAATGTTATGACCTTGGAGCACCAGCGACGTCAGATCATCTTGGTGTTAGAGGACATAGAGGAGACAGCCTGTCTCATTGAGAAGATGCTGAAAGGCAACGGCTATTGTGTGACTCTGGCAAGGACCGAAGAAGACGCCATTTTAAGGGGCCGCTCTGAATCTCCCGATTTGATCCTGATGAGCTTAGGCCTCGGACCCGAACGGCTTCTTGCAACCGCTCACCGAATACGCCGGCGAGCTGGTCTCAGTCAAGACGTCGCGATTGTCATTTTTTGTATTCCGACGATTCCGGAAGGGGCTGAGATGGAGGTCGGCGAGAATGTCTACGTGACGCGGCCTGACAACTTCAATCAGCTTAGAGAACTCCTCCACCGGCTACTCTGCAGGGTACCGTCTTGAAGAGCTCGCTTCTTTGAGGCGCACCAATCAATCGATTCAACTCGTCGTCGACAACCTTGTAGCACTCACAGACCATCGTTTCCAGACCCTCCCGATCAAGAACCTTTATATGACCTCGGGAATAATGGATCAGACCGGCATCTTGCAAGCGCCCGGCCGCTACGGTCACGCTCTCTCGCCGACCACCCAGCATGTTTGCGATAAACTCTTGCGTCATCGGGATCTCAGAGCCATTCAATCGGTCATGGCATAAAAGTAGCCATCGGCAGAGACGCTGTTCCAGAGGATGCAGACGGTTGCAAACAGCTGTTTGCGAGATCTGTGTAATGAGCGCCTGCGTGTAAAGCAGCAAGATGTGCTGAAGTGGACCCCCGCGCGTAAACTCCGCTTGCAATACCCTGGCGGGCATTTTCAGAGCATCTCCGGCGATCAGTGCCACGGCCCTATGGGGAATATTGCCGCCTCCGAGGTATGAGGCGATACCAACAACTCCGTCATTTCCCGTGAGAGCCATCTCGGCCGTCGAACCGTCGCGCATCGTGTAGAGAAGCGACACAACACAGGTCATAGGAAAGTAAACGTAATCTGTTCGCTCGCCGCACTCGTATAACACCTGTCCAAGGGGAAGAGTAACAACCTTTATACTCGGACGAAGACGCGCGCACTCTTCTGCAGAGAGAGACCGCAAAAGACGGTTTCCGACATGCTCTTGCCATTCCAAGGCTTTGAACATAGAAGACTCCAACCGGCCGCCAGCTCGGCGCGAACTGCTCAGTTTTGCCTCGGGTTGCTATTTTTTGGAAAAGTCGGTCCCAGTGGCCCGTGGGGGAGTATGAATCTTGCCAGCTTCCAAATCATGTGTGTTTGAATACAGCTTGGTGGGCCCAGTAAAGCTAACGCCTCCCGATTGCTATCGCACTCGTGCAATTTCATGACCAATCATTACGGCTCGTAAGTCTCCGCAAAATGAAGGGCAGTCGCGTTTGGCGTCATCACAAGGCTACACGGGCGATTCAGTTGGTATACACGGGTTCACACTTACTTTACCGTCCATCAGTGACACCGAGAGGATACTTAAGAAGCTCTATACGTGGTATTGAAGTAACACTAAGTAACTTCCAGTGTGCCCGCAAATCTTGTGAGAACGAAAGGCCCGTGAATTCATCGGTTGATGTCACTGTTACCAGACTTATGGGAATATTCTCCGGCAGCCCCAGATGACATTTCTAGGGCGTGTTCACACTATTGCAAAGGTTCTTCTGTTAATCTCAAGACGAGATGGAGATCACAGAAGCGCAGTATGAGCGGATCAAGGATGCGTTGCCGGTGCAGCGTGGGAATGTGCGCTTGAGCAACCTGCAAGTGCTGAACGCGGTGCTGTATGTGGCTGAGCAGGGCTGCAAATGGCGCGGTCTGCCGAAGCGTTTCGGCCGCTGGCACACGATCTACACGCGGATGAATCGCTGGTCCAAGAACGGCGTTCTCGATCAGGTATTCGAGAAGTTGCAGTCGGAGCAGATCGTGCGGATCAAGATCGAGGCGTTCGCGCTCGACTCGACCTCGATCAAGGTGCATCCGGACGGGACGGGCGCTCTAAAAAAAACGGACCTCAAGCCATCGGCAAGTCGCGCGGCGGATGGAACACCAAGGTTCATCTGGTTGCCGCGAATGCTCGAACGGCCATAACCTTCGCCCTGTCGCCCGGCCATGCGCACGATGCTCCCGAAGGTCGCGCCCTGCTGGCGGAACTGGGGCCTATGCCGGAAGGCTTGCCGTTGTTGATGGATCGCGCTTACGAGGGTGACGAAACCAGGCAACTGGTGCTCAGCTTGGGCATGATCCCGGTCGTTCCGCCAAAGTCCAACCGCATCGAGCCCTGGGAATACGACCGCGCTCTCTACAAGAAGCGCAACGAAATCGAGCGGCTCTTCCGGCGACTCAAAGGCTTCCGCAGAATCTTCTCCCGCTTCGAGAAACTCGATGTCCTCTTCCTCGGCTTCCTCAACTTCGCCCTCATCATCGAAGCGCTTCGCTAGTGTGAACACGCCCTAGCCAGCCTCAGTCAAGCACAGTGGGAGCAGACTGCCCGGCTCCGCATCGGCAGGCAGATAATGTTGGAGAAAACAGTGGGAGAGATACTCTGGCTGTTTCACTTTGACCTGATCCATCACCGCGGCCAGCTCACAACGTATTTGCGCCCCATGAGAAGCAAAGTGCCATCGATATACGGAAAGTCCGGCGATGCGATCGCAGGCTGAAACAGTCCTACGCGAAGAGTCAACAACCTACTAAGGAAAGCAGGAGCAAGGATATGAACTTAACTGGAAATACGATCTTCATCACAGGCGGCGGTTCGGGCATCGGTCGTGGATTGGCTGAGGCGTTGCACGGGCTTGGTAATGAGGTCATCATCTCCGGTCGGCGCAAGGGTCATCTCGAAGCGACGACCAAAGCGAATCCCGGAATGCAGTCGGTGGAGTTTAACGTGGAAGACCCCGCAAGCATCGCGTCGGTTGCGAAG
>WNFD01000758.1_pt1 | contig 38786 bp, 28 predicted proteins | sample 5400491 | NCBI WGS metagenome assembly WNFD01 (sample SAMN13153343, study PRJNA577476) | soil metagenome | isolation source: 120 cm saprolite under Douglas fir tree site 2 hole 2 replicate 2 | place: USA:California | collected 2015-04-18 | reverse complement strand
CGCAGCCGACTCAAGGAGAACTCGATCCCGATGGTAAAGAGCAGGAGGATGACACCCACTTCCGCGAGGCTCTCCACCTGGCGCGCGTCGGAAACCAGGCCGAGCGCGTTGGGGCCGAGCAGCACGCCCGCAACGATGAACCCCGGGAGGGCGGGGAGCTTGATACGGTGGAATATCAGAATGACGAGCAGGGAGACGGCGAAGATGATCGCCAGGTCTTTGAGGACGTGGTACTCGCTCATGGCCGCTCGTGGTATGTCATTGCCCCGGGCTCAGTTGGGGTTGGCGGTGATGCAGGGCACACGCGTCGTGTGAAGACCATAATGGAAAACCCGGTCGCCCGGTGCAAGGTTGGGACGCGCATTTCGTGCAGCATTACCCCAGATCACTCTCGGGATCATTAGACGTGGGCACGAGCCGGTTCAGACTACTGCGCCAGGAAGACGCCGTGCGCGACGCAGAACTGTCGCGGACGGAGGCGCAGTTGCGCGCCACGGCGCGCCAGCAGGAGGCCGTGGCCCACGTCGGCCAACGCGCCTTGGCGGGCGCGCCGCCGGACGAGCTCATCGCGGGCGCCGTGGCAGTGGTGGCGCGCGTGCTCGAGGTCCCCCTCGCGAGTGTGCTCGAGCTCCGTCCCGAGAGTCGGACGCTGCTGCTGCGCGCCGGTGTCGGTTGGCGCGACGGCGCCGTCGGACGCGCGGTCTTTCCGGCGGATGCGGACTCACACTCCGGGTACGTGCTTCGCTCGACGGGCCCGGTGGTGGTGGAGGACCTGGCCACGGATGCGCGATTCGGCAGCGCGCCCCTTCTGTCGGCCCAGGGCGTGGTGTCGAGCCTAAGCGTCCTGGTGTCGATCGCGCGCGCGCCGAGGAGGCGCTGCGCCGGAGCGAGGAGCACTTCCGTTCTCTCATCGAGAACGGGTCGGACATCGTCACGATCGTGGGCGAGAACGGCGTGTTCCGCTATGCCAGCCCGTCGGTGGAGCGCGTGCTCGGGTATGCGCCCCGGGAGCTGCTCGAGCGCAACGCGTTCGACTACGTCCACCCGGATGACATTGCGGTCGTCGCCGAGGCTCTGGCGGGGGCGATCCACCACCCCGGCGTCCCCCAGGCCGCGCAGTTCCGGTTCCGCGCGCATGACGGCGCATGGCGGGTGCTCGAAGCCGTGGGCCAGGCGCGGGTGGGCCCCGGGGACGCGGCTCAACTGATCGTCAACGCGCGCGACGTCACCGAGCGGCGGCGCCAGGAGCGCGCGCTGCGCGAGAACAAGGAGCGGCTGCGCACGGTCATCGCGGGGGCGCCGCTCGTGTTGTTCGCGCTCGACGGCGACGGCGTGTTCACAATGGTCGAGGGACGCGGGCTCGACGCCGTCGGGGTGCGGCCCGCCTTGCTCATCGGCCGCTCGGTGTTCGCGCTGTTCGCCGACCTGCCGCAGGCGCTCGCGGACGTGCGCCGCGCTCTCACGGGGGAGACGTTTTCATCCACCGTCGAGGTATTCGGCGTCGTGTTCGAGGCGTGGTATTCGCCGGTGCGCGACGTGGATGGATCAGTGGCGGGGGTGATCGGGGTCGGGACCGACATCACGGAGCGGTGCCGGGCCGAGGCCGCCCTGCGCCGGTCGGAGGAGAGCCATCGTGCACTGGTGCACCACGCCTCCTACGCCATCTACCGGTCGTCCCTCGAGGGACGGTTCCTCACCGTGAACCCCGCGCTGGTGCGGATGCTCGGCTACGAGTCCGAAGCGCAGCTGCTGGGGGTGGACCTCGCGACCGACGTCTACGCCGATCCGGACGAGCGCCAGCGCATCCTCGGGCGCTTCGAGGCCGCGGACGTGATCGAAGGCGTGGAGGTCACGTGGAAGCGCCGGGACGGTGAAGAGATCCTGGTGCGGCTCTCCGGCCGCGCGGTGCGCCGCCCCGGCGGCACGATCGAATGCTTCGAGACCATCGCGGAGGACGTGACGGAGCGGCGCGCGCTGGAGGAGCAGCTGCGCCAGTCTCAGAAGATGGAGGCGATCGGCCAGCTCACCGGCGGAATTGCCCACGACTTCAACAATCTGCTCACCATCATCCTCGCGAACGCGCAGCTGGTCGCGAAAGCGCTCCCGTCCCTCCAGGCGGATGCCCACGCCGACCTGCGGGACGTGATGTCGGCGGCGCTGCGGGGCCGCGTGATGGTGAAGGAGCTGCTCGGCTTCGCCCGCCGCTCGCGTCTCGAGCTGCAGTCCGTTCACCTCGGCGGGCTCATCGGCGATCTGTCCGGGTTCCTGCGCCGCATTTTGCCGGCCGATGTCGAGATCGTCACCGCGAGCGAGGAGGACCTGCCCGACGTGCGCGCCGACGTCCACGCCACGGAGCAGATCCTCTTCAACCTGGTGACCAATGCCCGCGATGCGATGCCGGATGGGGGCGTGCTGCGGCTCGAGACCAGGCGCGTGCACCTGACCGAGGAGCAGCGCCAGACATGGGGATCGGTGCGGGCGGGCGAGCACGTCTGCCTCACGGTGGGTGACACCGGGATCGGCATGGACGAGGAGACGCGGACGCACATGTTCGAGCCGTTCTTCACCACCAAGCCGGCCGGGAAGGGGACCGGCCTGGGACTGGCGACGGTATATGGGCTGGTGAAGCAGCACGGCGGGGGCATCGATGTGGACAGCGAGCCGGGGAAGGGAACGCGGTTCCGGATTTATTTCCCCACCTCCGACGGGGTGCCCGCCGCAGTGCGCCCCCGCGCGGGCGTCGCCGAGGTACGCGGGGGCCTCGAGACGATCCTGGTGGTGGAGGACGACGACCAGCTGCGCCGCTCCGTCAAGCGGATTCTCGAAGCGGCCGGGTACCAGATCGTCACGGCGGCGGACGGGCTCGAGGCGCTCGAGGCGCTGCGTCAGACGGCGGGCGTCCGCCTGGTGTTCTCGGACCTCGTCATGCCGCGACTGGGGGGACGTGCGCTGTACGACGCCGCGCGCCGGGAGGGCCACACCACGCCGTTCCTATTCGCCAGCGGTTACTCCGACCCCGATCGCGCCGCGACGCTGGACCCGTCGGTTCCGCTGCTCCACAAGCCGTGGACGGAGCCGGATTTGCTGGAGAGAATCAGAAGCATCCTGGATCGGGAACCGCAGGACGGGTGACGCGCGGCCCTCACCTGAGGGTCCCTCGCCCCTCTCCCCTCTCCCCGTCGAGCACCTCCCGCACCTTGCGGGCCAGGCTGTCCGGCACGAATGGCTTCTGGAGGAACGCGACGCCGGCGTTCAGCACGCCCTGGCGCACCATCGTATCGTCGGTATAGCCGGACGTATAGAGCACCTTCATGCCGGGTCGCTGGGGCGCCAGCCGCTCGGCGAGCTCGCGGCCGCTCATGCCGGGCATCACGACATCGGTCACGAGGATATCGATCCCGCCGTGGTGGCGGGCGGAGAGCTCCAGCGCGGACGGCCCGTCGGCCGCGTCGAGCACCCGGTAGCCCCGGGCCTCGAGGCTGCGGCGGGCGAGCGTGCGCACCGGCGCCGCGTCCTCGACCAGCAGGACGGTCTCATCGCCGCCGCGCACCGGCTGCGGCTCGGCTGCGGGCACCGGCGCTTCGGCGACGCCGGGCACTCGGGGAAGGTAGATCTTCACGGTAGTGCCGTGCCCCGGCTCGCTGTAGACCCAGATGTAGCCGCCGCTCTGCTTGACGATCCCATACACCGTAGCGAGTCCGAGGCCCGTTCCCTTGCCGACCTCCTTGGTCGTGAAGAACGGCTCGAACAGGTGCGCCTGGGTCGTCTCATCCATGCCGATGCCCGTGTCCGCGACGGCCAGGCAGGCGTAGTCACCGGCGGGCATGCGGTGGCGCCGCTCGACGTGCTCCTCGCTCAGCGTGAAGCGCGTCGTCCCGATGCTCAGCCGGCCGCCGCCGGGCATGGCGTCGCGGGCGTTGACGGCCAGGTTCAGGAGCACCTGCTCCAGCTGGCCAGGGTCGGCGTTGACGGCGCCCGCGGCCGGATCGGGCGACGTGGCCAGCTCGATGTCTTCGCCGAGCAGGCGCCGCAGCATCCGGTCCATGTTCGCGACCACCGCGTTCACGTCGAGCACCTTGGGGGCGAGCACCTGCCGGCGGCTGAACGCCAGCAGCTGGCGGGTGAGCTCGGCGGCCCGCAGCCCCGCGTGCCGGATTTCCTCGGCGTCCTCGCGCCGCGGGTCGCCGGTCGGGGTGTTGTGCAGCAGCAGCTGGGTCGAGCCCAGGATGGCCGTGAGGAGGTTGTTGAAGTCGTGGGCGATGCCGCCCGCGAGCTGGCCGACGGCTTCCATCTTCTGCGATTGACGCAGCTGCTCCTCGAGCTGGCGCTGCGCGCTCACGTCGCGGGCGAGCACCAGCCGGGCACGCCGGCCGGCGAACTCGAGCGGCCGCGCGACGAGGTCCACGTCGAAACGCTTGCCCTGCTTGGTCCAGTGACGCACCCCGGCGCGCACGGCCCCGTCGTCCGGCCGGTGCCCCAGCTCCTCATCGAGCCGAGCCTGCTCTTCCGGCGGGCGAATGTCACGCAGTGTAAGCTGCAGGAATTCCTGCTCCGTGTGCCCGTACCGTTCGATGGCGGCGCCGTTCACGGCCAGGATGCGCAGGGTCTCGAAGTCGTACACGAACATCGGCTCGGGATTGGTCTCGAACAGGAGTCGGTACTTGCGTTCGCTCTCGTGCAGCTGCTCTTCCGTGCGCTTCCGCTCGATCGCCATGGCGACCTGCGTGGACACGAACTGCAGCACGTGCTTCTCCGTGTCGCGGTAGCGGACGCCGGGAGCGTAGGTCTGGGCGACGAGCACGCCGATGGTGCGGTCGCCGATCTTCAGGGGAACACCGACCCAGTCGATCGACGGCGGCCCGATCAGCTCGACCTCGCCGCGCCGCTCGAGCTCGGCGTGCACTTCGGGCGTGACGAGTAGCGGCTGGCCGGTCCTGAGCACGTATTCGGTCAACCCCTTGCCGGGGGTCTTTGACGGGAAGTCCGTGTCGTACTCGTCCACGTGGTATGGGAAGGTGAGCTGGTCGGTCGCAGCGTCGTACAACGCGATGTAGAAGTTCTTCGCGGGCATCAGCTCGCCCACGATCCGGTGGATCGCGCCGAACAGCTCCTGCAGCGTACGCGCCGCGTGGGCGGCTTCCGAGATCCGATAGGTGGCGAGCTGGATCTGCTCGGCGCGCTTCGATTCGGTGACGTCGCGGAAGCTCCAGACGCGTCCGACGCTTTTCCCGGCAATCCGTTGGGGCTGAGAGAAACGCTCGAAGATCCGTCCGTCCTTGAAGGTCAGCACGTCGACGCTCGACGCGTCGGGGCGCGCATACAGCTCGCGCACCTTGCTGAGGAATCCCTGCGGATCGGCGAGCTGCTCCAGCACGAACGCGATGGTTTGAGCGTCGTCCTTGGCCTCGAGGATCGAGTCGGGGACGCGCCATAGCTCGGCGAAGCTGCGGTTGAAGCTGACGATGCGGCCCGCCAGGTCGACCACCAGGATCCCTTCGGCGGTGGACTCGAACGTGGCATTGAGCAGGGAGAGCGTCTCGCGCAGGTCCCGCTCCGCACGCTGGCGCTCGGTGATGTCGCGGTAGTTGACGACGATGGCGCCGATGGCCTCGTCGTCCAGGCGGTTCACGCCCACCGCCTCGAGGTGGCGCCAGCTCCCGTCTTTGTGCAGCGCACGCAGCTCCGTCTTGACGACGTGGCCGGGCCGTTGCATGAGCTCGCCGAACAGCTCCAGGGCGTCACGGCGGTCCTCGGGGTGGACGAGCTCGAAAGCGCTGCGCCCCACGTTTTCGGTCGCCCCATAGCCGAGCACGGGCTGCGTGGATTGGCTGGCGTACCGGATCGTCCCGTCCGGACCGAGCAGCATGACGACGTCGCTCGAGTGCTCGACCAGCGCCCGGAACTGCTGCTCGCTGGCGCGCAGCCGCTCGGCGGCCCCTTTTCGATCGGTGATGTCCCGGCCGACCAGCACCACCTGATCGTGGGTCATGGGCGAGATCGCCCCGGAGAACCAGACTTCGCGGCCCCCGATCGACAGGCTGTACTCGAAGTGAACCGTCTTGCGGGTCTCGAGGGCGGCGCGGATGTATCCCATAAACTGCTCGGCCTGGGCGCCGTCGAACACCTCTCTCAGCGTCTTGCCGAGCAGCTCGGCGGCCGGACGGTACAGAAGCGAGGGATTAGTGGGAGCGATTTTGACGTAGCGACCCTCGGCGTCGAGCACGAGGATCACATCGTTGATCGCCGCGAACAACGCTTCGAGCTCGGCATCGGCGTCGCGCGCCAGGGGGGCTGCGGGCTTCGAAGTAGTCATTCCGGGGCACCAATACTCACCCGGAACCTCACCGGGGCAACTCCCTCGGCGACGGGGGTGATGGGCGTCACGCGCGCCCGACGCCCGGTTTCAGGCGGCGGGACGTTGGGGCGGGGGTGGCTCGTTCAGCACCAGTACAGCCCCAGCTGGCGCACCGCCTCCACAAACTGCGCGAAGTCGACGGGCTTCCGGATGTAGCTGTTCGCGCCTAGCCCGTAGCCTGAGACGAGGTCGCGCTCCTCCTTCGAGGAGGTGAGGATAACGACGGGCAACAGGCGGGTGCGCTCGTCCGCGCGGATGCGACGGAGCAGGATCATGCGCTGGGATATCCGTACGGGGTCAACGGTCGAGGACCTCGCGCACCTTGCGAGCGATGGCGTCCGGGGTGAACGGCTTCTGCACGTAGGCAGAGCCGGGCTCGAGCACGCCGTGCCGTGTGACGGCGTCGTCGGTGTAGCCGGACATGAAGATCACTTTGGCGTCGGGGCGCAGACCGGCGAGCCGGTTGGCGAGCTCGCGGCCGTTGAGCCCGGGCATCACCACATCCGTGAGCAGGAGGTGTATGGCGCCCGAATACCGGGTGACGATGTCCAGCGCCGCTTCCGCGCTGGGGGCTTCGAGCACCGTGTATCCGTGGCGCTCCAGGACCTGGCGGGCCACGCTCCGCACCGGCGCTTCGTCCTCCACCACCAGGACCGTCTCGGTGCCACGCGCCGCCCGCGCCGGTGTTTGCGCCGGCTGCGACGCGCGCTCCGCCAGCTCTTCCACGCGCGGCAGATAGAGTTTGAAGGTGGTACCGTGCCCGACCTCGCTGTACACCCAGATGAATCCGCCGCTCTGCTTGATGATGCCGTACACCGTGGCGAGGCCCAGCCCCGTGCCCTTGCCCTTCTCCTTGGTCGTAAAGAACGGCTCGAACATGTGGGCCTGGGTCTCTTCGCTCATCCCGATGCCGGTGTCCGAGACGGCGAGCATCACGAACGGGCCGGCGCGCGCCGGATAGTGGTCGGCGGCGTACGCCTCGTCCAAATCCACGTTGCCCGTCTCCAAGGTGAGCTTGCCGCCGTTCGGCATCGCGTCGCGGGCGTTCACGGCCAGGTTCATGATGACCTGCTCGAGCTGGCCGGGATCGGCCTTGACCCGTCCAGTGGTGGGGGCGAGGCGCGTGCCGAGCTCGACGTCTTCGCCCAGGAGGCGGCGCAACATCTTCTCCAAGTCACTGACCAGCTTGTTGACCTCGAGCACCGTCGGTTGCAACACCTGCTGGCGGCTGAACGCCAGCAGCTGGCGCGTCAGCCCGGCGGCGCGATCGGCGGCCTTGTGGATCTCGTCCGCGTCTTGGCGCCGGGGATCGGTCGCGCCCAGGTCCTCGAGCAGGAGGTCCGCGTAGCCCGTGATGGCCGTGAGGATGTTGTTGAAGTCGTGGGCGATGCCGCCCGCCAGCCGGCCCACCGCTTCCATTTTCTGGGCTTGCCGCAGCTGCTGCTCGAGCTGGACGCGCTCTGTGACGTCGCGCCCGATTCCCAGAATGCCGACGAGCCGACCCTCGTGGAGCTGAGGGGTCGCGGAGAACTCTCCGACGCGGTAGTCGCCCTTCGCGGTGCGGACGCGGAACTGACTGGCGGGGCGGAGCTCGCCGCGGACCACCCGCCCCAGCAGCTCGAGCGCGAGCGGCAGATCCTCGGGATGCACCAGCCGCTCGAACGGCTGGCCCACCCATTCCTCGCGCCGCCACCCGGTGATCGTCTCGAACGCCGGGTTGAGCGATGCGATCGTGCCTTCGGGGGAGAGCGCGAAGATGATGTCCCGCACGCCTTCGACCAGCGTACGGTAGCGCTCCTCGGACTCCCGTAGCGCCGCTTCGGCCTTGCGGCGCTCCGAGACGTCGCGGAAGTTGACCACGATGGCGCCGACAGCGGGCTCCGCAAGGCGGTCCACCGCGACGGCGTCGATGTGACGCCACGACCCGTCCTTGTGACGCCAGCGGAGCTCGAGGCTGGCGGGCGTGCCCGGGCTTGCGACGGTATCGCGCAGCGCGACGTGGAGCCGCGGGGCGTCGTCGGGATGCACCCGCTCGAATCCGGGATGACCCACGAGCTCGACGGGTGCGAAGCCCAGCAGGCGCTCGATGGAGTGGCTGGCGAACAGCAGGGTCCCGTCGGGGGCGATGAGGGCGACCGCGTCGGCGCCGTGCTCGATCAGCGCGCGAAACCGCTCTTCGCCCTGGCGGCGGGCCTCTTCCGCACGGGCCTGCTCGGTGCGCGCGCGCCGCAGGTCGAGGGCGCGCACCACGGCGGGGCCCACCCGCTCGAGGTGGTGCTTCACGACGTAGTCCGCGGCGCCCGCCTTGATGTATTCCGCCGCGGTCTCCTCGTCGAGGCTGCCCGTCACGACGATCACGGGCGTGTCCGGCGCCTCGAGCAGCGCGATGCGGAGCGCATCGGCGGCTCCGAACGTGGGCAGCGAGTGGTCCGTCAGGATGATGTCGGGTCCGAAGGTCTGCAGCGCCTCCCGGAACCCCCGCTCGGAATCGACGCGGCGCGTCGCCCCCGTGATACCGGCGCGGCGCAGCTCACGCTCGACCAGCGCCGCGTCGTCCGCGACGTCCTCTACCATCAGGACCCGCACGAGTCCCGGCATCGTATCAGCGCGGCTGCTCGTTCAGGAGCAGCCAGTACAGCCCGACGTCGGAGACGGCGCGCGCGAACGCCTCGAAGTCCACGGGCTTGACGATGTAGCTGTTGGCGCCCAGGCGGTATGCCGCCGCGATGTCGGGCTCCTCCTTGGACGAGGTGAGCACGACCACCGGCAGCTTGCGGGTGCGCTCGTCCCCCTTGAGGCGCCGCAGGACCTCCAGCCCGTCCACCTTCGGGAGCTTCAGGTCCAACAGGATCACGCGCGGGGTGACGCCGATCTCGCGCAGCGGATGGCCCTGGTTGCCGAAGAAGAATTCCAGTGCCTCGGCTCCGTCGCGGGCGACGAACACCTGGTTCGCGAGATTCCGGGCCTTGAGGGCGCGCAGGGTCAGCTCCACATCGCTCGGGTTGTCTTCGACCAGCAAGATCTCGACTTCCGAATGCCCGGTCATGCGATCACTCGTCGTGGCAGGATGGAGGAGAACCGTGGCATGCACACGTACTGGGAAAGGGCGATGCCACGCTAGGGTGTTTTTGCGGCACTGAGGGGCGCTTTTGCGGCATTCCGAAAGGCAGACGGCTTGGGTGAATCACCGTCGAGGTTGGGCGTGCGGTCCCTCCCTCTAGACCTCCAGCGATTGCACCCAAGCCGCCTGACCAGCTCACGTCGCGGGCGCGGACGCCGACGACGCGACGCGTCGCGACACTTGGGGGAGACAATATGAGAACGGCGCAGGACAATCAAGACTGTGGTGCCTGCGCAACGATTTAATGCGGCAAAACCATGCAGCTCCCGAGGCAGGACTCGAACCTGCGACCCGCCGGTTAACAGCCGGCTGCTCTACCAGCTGAGCTACTCGGGAAGGCGCGGACAAATATCGTGTGAGCGGCCATGGAGTTCAACCGGGCCGCCGACGCATCGGCAGGTCGGCCAGCACCATGCCCACCAGGATCAACGCTCCACCGCCCCACTGCACCAACGTGAGCCGCTCGCCGAGGACGAGCCACGACGTCACCGCCGCAAACAGCGGCTCGAAGCAGAAGATCAGCGCGGCCCGCGCGGTCGACATCTCGCGCTGGGCGCGCATCTGCAGCAGGAAACAGAATGTGCTCGCGAACAGGACGGTGTACAGGAGCGCGCCGACGAAGCGCGGCGTCCAATGAATGGACGGTCGCTCGAACAGCACGGTCGCGAGCGCGCCCACCACGGCGGTCGCGGCGATCTGAAAGAACACGAGGCGCCGCGGATCATAACGCCGTGTCAGCTCGGCGACCGCCACGATCTGGCCGCCGAAGCAGACGGCGCAGATCAGCGTCAGCAGGTCGCCCCGGTTCAAGCCCCCGGCGTCCGGCGCGGTGAGCAGGTAGATACCCAGGGTGGCGAGGGCGAGCGCAACCCCGGTGAGCCAGCGCGGCCGCTCGCCCAACAGTGCCAGCGCGATCACCGGCGCGAGCACCGACGATACCGCGACGATGAAGGCCGAGCGGGAGGGCGTGGTGATCACGAGCCCCGCGGTCTGCGCGATGAACCCGACGGCGACGAGCACGCCGAGCAAGGCGCCGCCCCGGAGCTCGCGGCCGGCGGGGGGCGGGCGTACGCGCGTGCCCGGGGCGAGCGCGAGGGCCGCGATCCCGAAGCGGACCGTCAGGAACGCGAACGGCGTCGCATCTGCCAGGGCGCTCTTCACCGCGACGAAGCTGGTGCCCCACAGCGCGGTCGCGAGCAGCAGCGCCAGGTCCGCCTGGCGCCGTGTCATCGGCCTGTCCGCACGCTCATGCGACGTCCCTGAGATAGCGACCGGTGGGAGAATCGGGGCTGCCGGCGATATCCTCGGGCGTCCCCTGCGCGACCACGCGCCCGCCCGCGTCGCCCGCTCCCGGTCCCATCTCGATCACCCAGTCCGCTCGCTTCACGACGTCGAGATGGTGCTCGATGACGAGTACGGTGTGGCCGGCATCGACGAGCCGGTCGAGCACGCGGCACAGGGTTCGGACGTCGTCGAGGTGCAGCCCGGTGGTCGGCTCGTCGAGGATGTAGAGCTTCCGCCCGCGACCTTTCCCGCCCGCGACCGCCAGCTCGCGGGCGATCTTCAGACGCTGTGCCTCGCCGCCGGACAGCGTGGTCGCGGGCTGGCCGAGCCGCAGGTAGCCGAGCCCGACCTGTTGCAGGTGCCACAGGGCGCGCGCCAGCCGCGGCTGGCGGTGAAACCGCCGCAGCGCCTGGTCCACGGTCCATTCGAGCACGTCGTGGATCGAGCTGCCGCCGAGCTTCACGTCGAGCACGTCCTTCTTGAAGCGCTTGCCGCCGCACACGTCACACGGCACGAACACATTGGCGAGGAACACCATCTCCACCAGCACGTGGCCGGCGCCGTCGCATCCGTCGCACCGCCCCCCGGCCACGTTGAACGAGAACGTACTGGGTGTGTACTTCCTCGCGCGGGCCAGCGGTTCGGCCGCGAACAGGGCGCGCAGCTCGTCGAACGCCTTGATGTAGGTAATGGGGTTGGAGCGCGGCGTGCGGCCGATGGGGGCCTGGTCCACGAGCACCACGTCGCTGATCGCCTCCCAGCCGTCGAGCGCCCGCACGTCCCCCACCGGCTCGCCCAGATGCTGCTTGGCGCCGTGGGTCCCCGTGAGCCGCGACTCGAGCTGCCGGAACAGCACGTCGTGCACGAGAGTCGACTTCCCGGATCCGGAGACGCCCGTCACCGCGGTGAGCGTTCCCAGCGGAATGCGCGTGTCGACCCCCTGAAGATTGTGCAAGCGCGCACCCTTCACCTCGAGCCAGCGCCGCGCCGTCCGGCGCGCCGACGGCACACCGATCCGCTTCTCGCCCGAGAGGTACTGTCCCGTGAGGGTCCCCGCCGCGCGCACCCCGGCGGCCGGTCCCTGGTACACCAGCGCGCCCCCTGCCTCGCCGCTCGCGGGGCCCAGCTCCACCATCCAGTCGGCGGCCCGCATCGCCGCGGGGTCGTGCTCGACCACCACGACGGTGTTGCCGCCGTCGGCCAGCCGCCGCAACAGGCCGAGCAGCCGGCCGGTATCCGCGGGATGGAGACCGATGGTCGGCTCGTCGAGCACGTAGAGCGTATCGACGAGGTGCGAGCCGAGGGCGTTGGAGAGGGCGATCCGCTGCGCCTCGCCGCCGGACAGCGTGCGCGTCAGGCGGTCGAGCGTGAGGTAGCCCAGCCCGACGTCGTTCACGAACGAGACGCGGGACGCGAGCTCCGACAGGATGTGCACCGCTACCGCGCGCTGGAACGGCGTCAGCTCGAGCGCCGCGATCCAGTCCCGCAGCTCGCCGACCGAAAGCGCCGCGACATCCGCGATCGTGCGGCCGCCGACATGGACCGCCAGCGCTTCCGGTTTGAGCCGCGCGCCGCCGCAGGCGGGGCAGACTTTCGCCAGCTGGTACTGCCGCAGGAAGACGCGGATGTACTGCTTGTAGCGCTTCGCCTCGAGCCGCTGCAGGAACGAGAGCATGCCGAGAAATCGACCGCTGGCGCCGTTGAAAAGGAAATGCCGGGCCTTGGCCGTCAGGTCTTTCCAGGGTGCGTCGAGCGGGATTCCCTTGGCCCGCGCGACCTCGCGCAGGATGCGACGCCGGCCCTCGTAGCGCGGCTTGGTCCAGGGATCCAGCGCACCCTGCGCCAGACTCTTCCCGGGGTGGGGCACGATGAGCGATTCGTCGTACTCCAGGACGGCGCCGAAGCCATTGCACCCGGGGCAGGCGCCCCGCGGGTTGTTGAACGAGAACAGGATCGGCGTGAGCGCCGGCGCGGCCGTGCCGCAGTTCGAGCACGTCGGGTGGGACGAGAAGCGCCGGCGATCTCCGTTATCGAGCGCGACGGCAACGCCCTCGCCTTCGTTGAACGCGGTCGCGACCGCGTCGGCGAGTCGCCCCCGGGTCGCATCGGAAGGCTGCACGCGGTCCACGACCACCAGGACCTCCTGCGCCTCGCGCACTCGCTGCTCGGCGTCGGGCGGGTCCAGACGGGCCAGCACGCCATCGAGCTGTGCCCTGACGAACCCTGCCGCGCGGAGCTGCGCCGCTGCGTCGACGTCGGGACGGTGTGCGCTGGTCGGCAACGGGAACGTGACTAGGATCGGTAGCGGCGCAGCATGCTGCGCCCCTCCTTCAACCAGACTGTCCACTACTTCCTGCACTGTGTCGGTCTTGACTACGCTGCCGCACTTCACGCAGTACTGGATACCGGTACGTGCCCAGAACAGCCGCAGGAAGTCGTAGATCTCCGTGGCCGTCCCGACGGTCGAGCGGCTGCTGGTCGTGGGGTTCTTCTGCTCGATGGCCACGGCCGGGGAGATCCCCTCGATCGCGTCGACGAGCGGTTTCGGCATCCGCTCGAGGAACTGCTTGGCATAGGTCGAGAGCGACTCGATGTAACGGCGCTGGCCTTCGGCGTAGAGGGTGTCGAACGCCAGCGTGCTCTTGCCGGACCCGGATGGTCCGGTGATCACCGTAAGGGCGCCCCGCGGCAGCTCGACGGTGATCCCCTTGAGATTGTGCTGCCGCGCGTTGCGGATGATCACGCGGTCGGGTGAGTGAGGCATAACCCTCTAAACTAATAGGTGCTAGGTACTAGGTGCTGGGCGTTAGGGAGTATCGGAGCCTGGCCTCGCACCCAACACCTAGCCCCTAGTCCCTAGCCCCCGTACCTTGCCCCCCCAATGGCTCTCGCCCTCACGCCGCGCCTGCTGCGTCGCGGTCTGGAACTATTCGCCATCATCTCGCTGGCAGGTGTCGTCGTCGTGCTCGCCGTGTATGGCGAGAACGTCCAGTCGGTCGTCCGTGGGTTGCTGCACCTCCAATGGGGGTGGATGGTGGTGGGGCTGGGACTCGCCTCGATGGACTGGCTCGGCGGAGGAACGCGGTTGTGGATCGTCGCCCGGCATGTACATCCGGGCGTCCGGCTGAAGGACATGATCATCGCCGGGGGCCTGAGCGCGTGGGCGGCATACCTCACCCCGTTCCAGTCCGGTGCGGGGCCGACCATGATGTGGGTCATGCGCCGGGCCGGCGTGCGACTCCCCGAAGCGATGACGTCCACCTTTATGACGTTCGTCGCCACCGTGGCGTTCTTCGCCATCGCCGGACCGCTCGCCATTTACCTCGGCGCCGGCAAGTCCCTCGCGCAACACAATGTGGTCTTGGGGATCACCTACTACGGACTGTTTCGCACCAGTCTCACGATCTTCGGAATCCTGGGCGTTGTCATGCTGGTCGCGATGGTATTCCCGGCCTGGATGCGGGATGCCGTGCACTGGCTGGCGGGCCGGCTGGAGCGCCGGAGCCACCGTATCGCGGCGCGCATCGAGCAGTTGCGCGAAGGGATCGACCGGGCGCACGAGTGCCTGGTCGCATTCGGCAACCCGAAGGGGTGGCTGGCGCTGTTTTGGGCCGTGCTGCTCTCGGCCCCGTCGCACGCCAACAAGCTGCTCGCGGGATACGTCGCGCTGCGCGCGCTCGGTATTCCCGCCAACTTCGTCGACATCCTCCTCCTCCAAACGTTCATCACGTTCCTTCTCTACTTCGCGCCGACGCCAGGGTCGGCCGGCCTCGCCGAGTTTCTTTCCGCGGCGGTCATGCAGATCTATGTCGGGCCCTCGCAGCTGCCGTTGTACGCGTTCATCTGGCGGTTCATCAACAGCTACGCGACCGTGATCGCCGGCTCGCTGCTCTTCTGGTACTGGTTGCGGCGCGGGCTGGTGGGACGCGAGGAGGCGGTGAACATCGCGTAAGCCGTGTTTCCTTGCGCGGTTACGCCGTCGGGCGTAACTTCCGGCCTCCCACATGGCATTGCTCGAACTCGGCGGCAAGAAGTTCACCATCCCGGTGGGCGAGGTAACGGTCGGTAGCGACGCGGGCTGCGCGATCTCACTCGCCGGCGCCGCGGTCCTGCCGCACCACGCCCTGCTGCAGGGTGAGGCTGACGGCCAGGTGATCATTCGCAAGGCGTCGCCTGCCGCCGAGGTCCTCATCAACGGCGTGCGTCTCGGCGCCGAGCCTACACCCCTCCTGCACGGCGACAAGGTCGAAGTCGGCGGTCACGAGCTCACCTTCGTGGATGAGCGGCGGACGGGCAGCACCCAGTTCGTGAAGGCGTTCACGCCTGCGACGGCGGGCGGACCGGCCAAACCGAGCGTCAAGCCTCCCGCCATTGGGGTCACGGGTGGCCGGGTGGTGAGCCTGACGGACGGCCGCGAGTACGTGATCACGGGGGCATCGCTGGTGTTCGGCCGCGAGGCGGGGTGCGACGTGGTGGTGGCGGGGAAGGACGTTTCGCGTCGGCACGCCGAGATCGTCCTGACACCCAAGGGCTATGTGTTGGTGGACTCGAGCACCAACGGGACCTTCGTGAACGAGGAGCGGGTGGAGGGTCAGCGCATCCTCGCCCGCGCCGATGTGCTGCGGCTGGGCGACGAGCAGTTTCGCTTCTACGCGGACGCCGCCCCTGCCACCGCTGCGGCACCCCCTCCACCGGGGCCGGCCGCTAGCCCGCCGCAGGCCGCGCCCCCAGCGTCTGCGGCGGCGTCTCAGGTGGGAGCGCCAGGCCAGGCGGCGCCCCCGCCCGGCGCCACGGACCGGCTCAGACATACCGTCCATGGTCTCGAAGCGTTCGTGCCGGCGGGCGGCGCCCTCGCGAGCTTCCTCGTGCGAAGCGGGGGACTGATCGGGCAGCGCCTGGCGGTGAAGACACCCATCGTGAATATCGGGCGGGCCGACTACAACGATCTCGTCGTCCCCGATCCGTCCATATCCACCAGCCACGCCAAACTGCAGCGACGCGAAGGGGTCTGGGTGCTGGTGGACCTCGACTCCACCAACGGCACGTTCGTGGATGGGGAGCGGGTAAAAGGGGAGGCCCCGCTTGCTCCCGGCGCCACGGTGCGATTCGGGGACGTGCAGCTCGTGTTCGAGCCGACCGATGACGCGCTGCGCATCGCGAAGGGCGGCGGCACTCAGGTGCTGAAGACGCCCCACTCGATCGCCCCGAATGTCCCTCCCAAGCCAGCGTCTTCCCATCCTGCTCACGCTCCCACCGCTCCGAGGGGATCGCCGGCTCCGGGACCCAAGGCCCCGCCGCCGCTGAAGCCGCACGCGCCCAGCCCTTCACGGCCCGGCCCCAGGCCCTCCCCTAAGCGGCCGGCGGCCCAGCAGCCACCGCCCAAGAAGGGCAAAGGCTGCGGCGGAAGCGCGGCGGCCCTGCTAGTGGCGGGTGTAGCCCTCGTCGCCCTCCTCCACCGGCTGTTGGCGTAGCGGCGCGCCGTGCACATCACCTGCGCCGGTCGCACCGACGTCGGAATCATCCGCTCGGGGAATGAGGACAACTTCCTCATGGTTGCCGACCGCGGGATCTTCGTGGTGGCGGACGGCATGGGCGGGCATGCCGCCGGTGAGGTGGCGAGTGAGATGGCCGTCCGCTTCTTGGCGCGCGAGCTCGGGTCCCTGAAAGGGCTCTCGGACGACCAGGTGGCGGATCGGATGCGCACGTCGATTCGGGCCGCGAACGGCGCGATTTTCCAGCGTACCCTGACGGAGCACGACAAGCGCGGGATGGGCACCACCGTCACGGCCCTGGTGCTGTACGACACGCGTTTTCTCGTAGGGCAGGTGGGGGACAGCCGTGCTTACCTCTACCGTGATCAGAAGCTGATGCAGCTCACCAAGGACCACTCATACGTGCAGGAGCAAGTGGACGCGGGGTATCTCACGCCGGAGCAGGCGCGCTCCCACCCGTATTCGAACGTGATCACCCGCTGTGTCGGTGCGAACAGCGATGTGATGCCGGACGTCTACCTGGGGACGGTGAAACCGGGCGACTTGTTCCTGCTCGCATCGGACGGATTGACGGGGATGCTGGAAGACCCCCAGCTGGCGGAGCTCCTGGCGGGAAACCGGATGCCGCAGGAGCAGGTGGACGATCTGATCACCGAGGCGAACCGGCACGGCGGGCTCGACAACATCACGGCGATCATCATTCGGATCGATTCGGTGGAAGCGCCCGTGGCCGACGGCACGCAGGTCACGCAGCCCGGCGCGCGACCGAGGTAGGGGCGACAATCCCCAGCCCTAACCCCTGGCCAGCACTTCCTCGCGCGGCAGCATCACGAGCTCCACAACCCGTTTCGCCTCCACCCGCGCCTCACCCAACACGAACACTCGCAGCCGCCGCGCCGAGCGGTACAGCTCGCCTGCAACCCTCGGGAGGCCGAGGTGGGCCGCCGCATCGGCGCCTCCGAGCTGCGTCACCGTGCCGTCGCGTTTCACGAGCGGCAGGTCGAGCGCCAGCATCGCGGCCTTGGCGGGGAAGTCGAGGAACAGCTCCCCGGGGGAGAGGCCGACGTCCCGGGCAAGCCGATCTTCCACTCGCTCCAACAGGTCCGGATCATCCGAGGGCCAGGAGGGCGTGTGGGCCGGCAGCTCTGTGGCCGGGAGGTCGAGCGCTCGCTTGGCGAGCCGGCGCTCGCGCAGGCTGCGGGCCAGGCCGGTGGCGTCCTGCTGCAGCAGCTCGTGGATCAGTCCGTCGTCGGTGGCGACCGCGACCGCGTCCGGCCGGACTCGACCGGTGGCGATCGCCCGCCGCACGAGACGCTTGAACATCGAGGTGGCGCTGCGCACGGCGTGGTGCCAATACACGTTGCGGTACATCTGATACTTGGCGAACAGCAGCGACTCGAGCGCCGCGAGCCCCTTCTCGTGAAGCGCGAGCGTCGGTTGCCCGTCCCGCCCCGGGGCGAGCGTCAGCGACGTGAGCAGCCGGTCGACGTCGATCACCCCATAGGGCACGCCGCACATCCAGGCGTCGCGCGACAGATAGTCCAGCTTATCCACGTCGAGCGAGCCCGACACCAGGCCGGCCAGGGGCTCGCGCGCGCGGCACTGAATCAAGGGCAGCAGCCGCTGGGCCGGGGTCCCCAGCGTCCCCAGCCGTTGCGCCAGCTCGCCATCCGTCAGGTGCCGCGCCGCCAGCTCCTCGTGGTGGGGCAGGCCGGCTTCCTCGAGCGAATGCGAGAATGGGTAATGCCCGATGTCGTGCAGCAGCGCAGCGAGCTTCAGTCGGACGCGGTCCGCGGCGTCGAGCCTGACGTCGCCCGCGTCTTCGAGCTGCGACAGCGCGCGACGCGCGAGATGGTACGCGCCGAGCGCGTGCTCGAAACGGCTGTGTGTGGCGCCGGGATAGACGAGGAACGCGTGCCCCAGCTGTCGCACGTAGCGCAGCCGCTGGACCGCGGGGGTGTCGACGACGGCGAGCGCTTCGGGATCGAGCCGGATGTTGTCCCAGAGCGGGTCGCGGACGACCTCGAACCGGGTCAACGCGTGGGGCCCGCGTCCCCGACCGCGGCGTGCACCTGATCCTGGAACTGGGAAAAGTTGTCCCGGAACATTTGCGCGAGCCGGGCCGCCTGTGCGTCGTAGACCGCCGCATCGCTCCAGGTGCCGCGCGGCAGGAGCAGCTCGTCCGGCACGCCGGGGACCTGTAGCGGGACTTCGACTCCGAACACGGGGTCGGGCGTGGTTGGGATGCGGTCGAGCGTGCCGGCGAGTGCGGCGCGCACCATGGCGCGCGTCTGGCTGAGCCCGATCCGCTGGCCCACGCCGTAGGGTCCGCCCGTCCACCCCGTGTTCACGAGCCAGCACTGCACGCCATGGGCGGCGATCTTCGCGCCGAGCAGCGATGCGTAGGTGTTGGCGGTGAGCGGCAGGAAGGGTGCGCCGAAGCAAGTCGAGAACGTGGCCTTGGGCTCGGTCACGCCGCGCTCCGTGCCCGCGACCTTCGCCGTGTACCCGGACAGGAAATGGTACATCGCCTGCGCCGGCGAGAGGCGGGCGATGGGAGGCATGACCCCGTACGCGTCGCACGTGAGAAACAAAATGTGCGACGGGTGGCCGCCCGCCCCGCCCGGGACGTGGTTCGGGATGTAGTGGATGGGGTACGAAGCGCGCGTGTTCTCGGTGATCTGGTCCGAGTCGAGGTCGATGGCGCGGGTCTCGCGGTCCACCACCACGTTTTCGAGCACCGTCCCGAACATGCGCGTGGTGGCGAAAATCTCGGGCTCGCCCTCGCGCGACAGCCGGATGACTTTCGCGTAGCAGCCGCCCTCGAAGTTGAAAATCCCCTGGTCGGACCAGCCGTGCTCGTCGTCTCCGATGAGCGCCCGTTCCGGGTCGGCTGAGAGGGTGGTCTTGCCGGTGCCCGACAGCCCGAAGAACAGCGCCACATCGCCCGCCCTGCCGAGATTGGCGGAGCAGTGCATCGAGAGCACGCCGCGTTTCGGCAGCAGGTAGTTGAGGATGCTGAACACCGATTTCTTCATCTCGCCCGCGTAGCGCGTGCCGCCGATCAGGATCGTCCGCTGGCCGAAGTGGATGACCACGAAGGTGCCCGACTTGGTGCCGTGGGTCGCGGGATCGGCATGGAGCTCGGGCGCGTGCAGCACGGTCCAGGCGGGCGAGAAGCCGGCGAGGTCCGTGGGGGACGGGCGCAGGAACATGTTGTAGACGAACAGGGCGTGCCACGCGTTCGGCGTGACGAACCGGATGCCCAAGCGGTGCTCCGCGTCCGCGCCGGCGAACAGGTCCCGCACGAACAGTTCCTGCCCGGCGAGGTGCGCGAGCACCGACGTCTTGAGCCGTGCGTAGTGATCGGCCTCGAGCGGCTGGTTCAAGCGGCTCCACCAGATCTCATCAGCCGAGGAGGGCTCACGTACGATGAACTTGTCGTTCGGGCTGCGTCCGGTGTGTGGCGCCGTCACCGCGCAGAACGCCCCGCCCTCCGCGATCACGCCCTCGGCGCGACGCACCGCGTGCTCGTAGAGCTCGGACGGTCCGGGATTCCAGTGGACGGCGCGCTGCGGCGTGAGCCCCGCGGCCTCCAGGGAGGAGGCCCGTGTGCGTTCGGCGGGGCGGGTGGCATGCGCTGTCATGCAGTCGGCTCCGAAGTCGGGCTCAGGCGCGCGGACGCCGGCCGTGCTCCTGCGCGTCAACGGCGGCGATTACGGCCATGTTCACGATATCGTTCACGTCGGAGCCTCGCTGCAACACATGCACGGGTTGTGCCATGCCGACCAGAATCGGGCCGATCGCCTCCGCGCCGCCCACCCGGCTGAGCAGCTTGTAACTGATGTTCGCCGCGTCGAGATTGGGAAAAATGAGCACGTTGGCCGGTCCGCGCAGCTTGGAGAAGGGGTAGGTCCTGGTCAAGATCCGCTCCACCACCGCCGTATCGGCCTGCATCTCGCCGTCCGCCTGCAGGGTGGGCTCGCGCTCCTGGAGCAGCGCCACGGCCCGCTGCACCTTCTCCGCCGCGGGGTGGCGCACCGAGCCGAAGTTCGAGAAGGAGAGCAGCGCCACCCGGGGCTCGATCCCCAGCCGCCCGACGAACTCCGCCGCCGCGGACCCGATCTCCGCCAGCGTCTCCGCGTCCGGATCGATATTCACGGTGCAGTCCGCGAAGAAGAAGGTCTGCTGCGGCAATACCAGCATGTAGATGCCGCTCACGTGCCGGCGCCCGGGCTCCGCGCCGATCACCTCGAGCGCCGGGCGCATCGCATCGGGATAATACATGTCGACGCCGACCACCACCGCGTCGGCCTGGCCGCCGCGGAGCATCAGGAGCGCGTGGTACAATGGATCGACCACCCGGTTGCGGGCCTCGCGCAGCGTGATGCCCTTGCGGCGGCGGCGCTCCCACAGCTGCTGGGCGAAGGTTTCGAGGTGGACGCTGCTTCGCGGGTTCGCGAGCGTGATGTCCTCGAGGGTCACCCCGGCGTCGTCCGCCTCGCGGCGGATGGCATCCGGGTCGCCGAGCAGGATCGGCTCCGCCACACCATCGTCCGCGAGGATGCGGGCGGCTTTGAGGATCCGGGGGTCCTCCCCCTCGGGAAACACGATGCGCTGCGCCGCCGTCTGGGCGCGGCTCGAGAGGCCCCGCATGACCTCGCGCGCGCGCCCCAGCCGGGCGTCCAGCTCGGCGCGGTACTCGTCCACGTCGATCACCCGCCCGGCGACGCCCGAGCCCACCGCCGCCCACGCCACCGCCGGCGCGACCCACAGGAGCACGCGGGGGTCGAACGGCTTGGGAATGAGGTAGTCAGGACCGAAGCGGAGGCGCTCGATTCCATACGCGCGCATCACCGAATCCGGCACTTCTTCCTTGGCGAGCGCCGCGAGCGCCCGCGTGGCCGCCATCTCCATCTCGTCGTTGATCTTCTTGGCGCGCACGTCGAGCGCACCGCGAAAGATGAACGGGAAGCCCAGCACGTTGTTCACCTGATTGGGGTAGTCGGAGCGGCCGGTCGCGATGATCGCGTCGCTGCGCGCCTGGCGGGCCTCTTCCGGCGTGATCTCAGGATTAGGATTGGCCAGCGCGAATACGATCGGTCGCCTGGCCATGCCCTTGAGCATCTCTCCGGTGACGATCCCCCCCACCGACAACCCCACGAACACGTCGGCGTCCCGAAGGGCCTCGGCGAGCGTGCGGGCTTTCCCCCGGACGGCAAAGCGGCGCCGGTACTCGTCCAGGTCGCTGCGGTCGGCATGCACCACGCCGTGCTGGTCGCACAGTGTGATGTGCTCGCGCGGCACGCCGAGCCGTACGTAGTGCTCGGCAGTGGCGATCGCTGCGGCGCCGGCACCGGCGAACACGACCTGGACGCTCGCGATGTCCTTCTTCACCAGCTCCAGCGCGTTGAGCAGCGCGGCACCCGTGATGATCGCCGTGCCGTGCTGGTCGTCGTGAAACACCGGTATCGTGAGCGTCTCGCGCAGCGTCTTTTCGATGTAGAAGCAGTCGGGGGAGCGGATGTCTTCGAGGTTGATCCCACCTACGGTCGGCTCGAGCAGGCGACAGAATCGGATCATGTCTTCCGGATCTTCCGAGCCCACCTCCAGATCGAAGACGTCGATGTCCGCGAACGCCTTGAAGAGGATCCCCTTGCCCTCCATAACTGGCTTCCCCGCGAGCGGTCCGATATTGCCCAGGCCGAGCACCGCGGTGCCGTTGGTGACCACGGCCACGAGGTTCCCCTTGGCCGTGTAGGTGTACGCCTCTTCCGGCCGGGCGGCGATCTCCCGGCACGGTTCGGCGACCCCCGGCGTGTAGGCGAGGGACAGGTCGCGCTGGTTCTTGAAGGGCTTGGTGGGCGAGACCTGGATCTTCCCAGGGCGGCCCTGCGCGTGGTAATCGAGGGCCTCCTGGCGACGGATCGACATCGATGACACAAGTCTTTCCTTGTGAAGGAGTTATGCTATCCGCGCCGACCGCCCCTGTCAAGCAGATGACGCGCTCCCGCTTCAGCGGATCCGGATGACGCTGAGCCGGGGCACGACCGGAGCCGGGAGCGTGGCGGTCCCGCCGCCATTGTAGAGCAGGCTGAACGCCGGCGCTCCGGGCGCCTGGAGCGCCCGCGCGTACATCCCCGAGCCCGCCCGAAGCGTTCCGCTGAGGCTCACCGCGCTCCCCGCACTGGTCGTCGGAACGAGCGGGTATGGCCGGGGGAAGTCAATCGGGTCCTGCTGGTGCAGTGACGGAAAGGTGCGCGTGCGGAAGTGCCACGACGTGTAAGTGAGCTCGACCGGCGTCGCGAAGCCGGGCAGGTCGGACACCCAGTTGGCGAGCGCCCAGCGTGTCAGTGTCGAGTCGAAGCGGTGTCCGGTCTGGGCGGCGACGTTAGCGGCGCCTGCCAATGTCGATTGGTCGAGCTTGCCGGCCACTGCGGCCCCGTACTGATCCACGAGGTAGCGCGCGAACAGCCAGCTCGCCCCTCTCTCCGCCAGAGTGCCCTGGTCGAACTGAATCAATAGCGGGGAAGCTCCGGTGGCGCTGAGATACTGGTAGGCGTCGGACACGGCGTTGATGGCCAGCCGGGAGAAGGTGGCCGTGTCGCCCGCCTGGAGGTAGCGCCGGGCGGTCAGCTCTTCGGCGTACAACGAGAGTCCCTCGTCCAGCCAGCCCTCTTCGGACACCGTGCCGTGCCGAATCAAGGTATGCTGCGCGAAGTTGATCATGTGCTGGAACTCGTGCGCGAAGGTCCCGGGCGTCCCGCTCTTGACCTCCGCGCTGGTGTGCGCGCAGCTCTGGGTGGCGCCCGGGTCGGGGACGATCGAGTAGAAGATCTCGCCGCGGTTCGTTTGGAACGCCGGCGCGGTCGGGTCCAGGTCGACTGGGAAGAAGAATCCCGCGATGTATCCCGAAGTGCTGCACGCCGCTTTCGTGGTGAGGGCGTTCACGACGGGTGTCATGAGCGCGATCACCACGCCGTTGGCGTCGAGGTCCGATACGGGGCCGAAGTTCGCCGAGTCGAGCGGATACAACAGCGTGTCGAACACCTGCCGCAACGTGTCGACGTCCGCCGAGTCGAGGCCGGGCGTCGGCGCGAGGGTATCGACGTAGATCGCGACGTGCGCCCCGACGGCGCGGACACGGGCGCCGACGGTCTTGAAGTCGGCGGGTGCGCCGCAGCTCGCCGCGTTGGCGCACACCGTGAACTGGCGGAGGCTGCCGAGCGTCGGGGGTGCGGCGGCGGGCAGGGGCCGGGCGGCTCCAGGGAGGGGGCGCGGCGCGGCGGCGCCCGCGCGCGCGGCGTGCTCGCTCCCCAGGCGGCGCAGCATGCCATCAAACTGAACGGCGGGCGTTGCCGGTCCCGCGCGCGGACTCAGCGTTTGAGCCAGGCGCATCGGCGCGGCGCCAAGCGTCACCGCACGGAGCGAGAACGGCGACGACGCGCCGAAGCTGGGAGCCGCGGATTGCGGCACGAGCAGGTATTCCGCCGAGTCCACGGTGGACGCGTTGGCCGGGAACACGACGCATCCTCCGTCGGATGCCGGATCGATCAACGCGTACGCGCCGATCGCCAGTGTGAGCTGAGATGCCAGCGCGGAGCTGCACGTCGGTGCGCTCGGGCCGGTGTTGTCACCGCCGCATGCGGCTGTGGCAAGGAGCGCCCATGTGACGATTCGTTCCGCCGTGCGATACGTCATTTCGACCTCCGCGCTGGCATCTCGTGATGATCCTCAGGCTCCGATGTTCACCCGCACCTGCACGCTCCGCGGGCGCCCCACCGATGCTCCGCTGAAGAACGCGCCCTTGAGCGCGTACTTCCGGTTGAAAATGTTGTCGATGTACACTTGCGGGCGCACGACGGCACCACCCACCACGAGGGTGTAGCCTGCGCTCCCGTTCAGAATGAAATTGGGCGCGACGTGATTGATCTTGTTGAAGTCAAACAAGCCACTGCCGTACGTGGAGTCGGGCGGGGTCGCGCTGATCAGTCCCGACCCATAGATCCCGGTCGCGGACGCATAGAAGCCGCGGCTCGCATACACGACACTCGCGAGCCCGGAGACTCGCTGGTCGTGGTCGAGATCGTGGGGTGTTGTTGGCGGCTGGACTGCGAAGAAGCCCCCGGTGATTGGCCCGTACCCGTAGGCGTGGTTCAAAGCAAGGTTTATGTAGCCTGAAAGCGGCCCCCGCGGCCGGATCTCGACGACGCTTTCAATCCCTGTGACGCGGACCTGGGTGATGTTTACGGAGGTGACGATAGCGGAGCCCGGCACTGTGTTGTCATCGATCCCGGGGGAGCTGTGCTTATGGTAGACCGAGAGCTTCGTCACCACGCCGAACGGGAACCGGTGTACGTATCCGGCCTCGAAGAAGTGATCGCGCTCGGGCAGCGTTGGGGCCGTAGCGACCCCTCCCTGGGCAGTGCTCGTGATCGCGCGCAGATCTTCCACATTGGTCGGCACGAACAAGCGGCCATAGTAAACCCAGAAGGTGTTCGCCGGGTCGGGAAAGAGACTCAGCTTCACCCGCGGACTCACCTGGTTTTGGTTTCCCGCGAACGGCGCGTTGTGGTTGTCGAACCGTACTCCGGTCCGGAGCTCCCACTTGTCCGAGGCCGCGATGGCCGTCTGTGCGTACACGCCGACGTCGCTGCCGCTAAGACCCGAGTTGGACCCCGGTCCTGGGTTGCCTGCTGAGTTGGTCGTCGCGAAATCCTCGTGGCCGCTTGTCACCGATGTGAGCGTACCGAACTTGAATTCCAGGCCATGATGCGGGAGCAGCGTATAGTCGAGCTTCATTCCGACCGTACGGAAGTTGCGGTCCTCGCTCACGTTGTAGTGGGTCGTGTCAGGATAGAAGACGAACGACGGCTGATCATTGATACCTGGAGTGTAGTTGAGCCTGCCGTCTCGGAAGAACGCGCCCGCAAACAGCTCCGACGACGGCCCCTGTTCGGAAGTCGTGCTAGCGCCGAACCGGTGGCGCCAGCCGAGGTTGACGAATCCGTTCACGTCCTGCTGATGGTCGTCAATGATCCCGGCGCCGGAATCGAACGGAACGGCAAAGCGGGTCCGCGACCGGTTCAATTCCAGCGTCACCACGTTGCGGTCCGAGGGGGTGTACTGCAGCTTCCCGAACCCGAAGAGGTCGGTGCCGTCGTTATGAAAATTCTCGACGGCGTTCCCCACGGTGTCGAACACGACGGGCTCGCGCCGCATGTCGGTCGCCTGGCGCGCGCCGGAAATGAAGAATCCGACCTTCCCCGCGTTGGTGCTCACGTTCAACGCCTGACCGTTCGCGCTGAACGACCCACCATAGCTCGACGCATCGATGTGGAACCCGCCCGACGGAATGCGTGTGGTGACGTTCACGATCGCAGTGTTCTTGTTGCCGTACTCGGCGTCCCATCCGCCCGTCTGGAAGTCGATCTGGTTCACGACTTGTGGGTCGAACAGCTCGTTCAAGCTGCCCGAAATCCCGGCGGGGACCGGGACGCCATCCACGTAGTAGGTGTACTCCGCGTGCTGCCCGCGGATGTGGACTTCGCCGGTCGGGGCGCGGACGGCGCCCGCCATCGACTGTTGCAGGATCTGGGACGTCGTGTTGGTAGGCGCGCCGTGGTAGTCGTTTTGCTTGAAGATCTGGTTGCCGCTCCGGGTATCGACCGCCAGAGGGACTGTCGATGTCACCTCGACCGCCGACAAGTTGATGGGCAGGGAAACCAGGCGGAAGTCGGCGCGGGCGAGGGCGTCCGTCGCTCCGATCGCGACGTCCCGCGTTTCGGAACGGTAGCCGAGGTAGCGAACCTCGACGCTGTACGAACCCTCGGGCAGGTTGTGAACGACGTAGCGACCGAAGGCGTCGGTGGTGGCGACAGCGATGGTGTTTCCAGCGCGCAGGACGCGCACCTCACCGCCGGGCAATGGTGTGCCCGTCGCGCTGTCGGCCACCGAGCCGCCGACGTCGCCGTCGGCCGGCGCGGCGAGGGCAGGACGCACCGTGAAGCCGCCGGCGACGAGCCACGCCACCGCCAGTGCTTGATAGAGGGTCTTCGAGTTCATGCGCTCTTCCTAGACGTGAGTGAGTGCTGTTTGATCCGGCGCATCCCCAGTGACGGGACGACGGGCGGATCGACTCGCGTGCGGCGACGGGCGTGGGGCCGCGTCGCTAGGAGAGGACGGGAGGTGCTCGGGGTTGGGGGTGGGGTCGAGCGAACGGCCGCGGCTGCGTGGTTGGGCCCGTCCCGAGCAACGGCCGGTTGTCGGCGACGTTGAGGCGGAGGGCGACGGTGCGGGCCGTGACAGCCGGCGCGCTGAGGAAATGACACAGGGCGCAGTCTGGCGCGTGGACGCGCGCGCAGCTCGTCCTGCTGTGGGACTCGATGTGCGCCGTGGCATGAGTCCCGGCGGCGTCGAGGCGGGCGTCCGCCAGCGGGGCCGCCGCCGGCAGGAGGAGCTGCAGGGCGGTAGCGAGGAGCCAGAGGACGCGCGCCCCCAGGGGGCGCTGAGATACGCAGATCACGCGGATGTGCGCACCAGCCTCCGCAGTGCCACCGCTCCCACCAGAACTACCCCGTACATGCACACGATTAGCGGGCCGGTGGGCAAGTCACCCGCGAGTGACAGCCACAGGCCCAGGATCGAGGCGAGCGCCCCCGAGCCCCAAGAGATGTAGGTGAGGCGCCGCATGTCGCGGGTAAAGAGGAACGCGATCACGGCAGGCACGACCAAGAAACTAAAGACCATCAGCACTCCGGCGACGGGCACGGCGAGCGTGATCACGACGCCAAAAGAGAGATAGAACAGGAAGTCCCACCATTTGATCTTCCAGCCCAGACGCTCGGCTTCTTCCGGGTGAAACGAGATGGTGAGAAACCGATGGCGTAGGAAGTAATGGAACACGCCGAGCGCGGCGTAGGCCACCGCGAGCTTGATGATGGTGGGCTTGAACGTAACCCACAGGATGCTGCCGGTGAGGGTCTTTTCGATGGCTTCGCCGCCCCCCGGAACCTTGTTCGCGACCAGGACCGCGGCCGCGGAGGCCACCACGTACACGATGCCGATGAACGCCTCCTGCGGTACGCGGCGCTCCTGTCGCGGCGAGCCACGCGTGAGCGCGAACAGCAGCGCGCCGACGGCCGTCGCAAGCAGGGCAAAGACGTATGCCCACGTCGAATCGGCCTCAACGTGGATCAGCAATGCCGAGAGTCCGCCCAGGGCCGCCATTTGCGCCAGCGAGAGATCGACGAAGATCACCTCACGTGCAATCACGTGGAGCCCGAGGTAGGACAGCATCGCGACGAGCACCATACAGGCCACGAACGGCGGAATCATCAGCTGCAGACCACTCATCTCGCCTCCCCGTTGTGTCAGTTGGCCGTCGCGGCGCCGGTGCCGAAGGCGCGTGCGAGCTCCGAGATCCACAGATTCATGAGGTCGAAGTAGGTGTTGATCCCCGCCGCGCCGCCGGTGTTCGACGGCACGATCACCGCTTTCGCGCCCGTCTTCTGCGCCACTTCCACGACCTGATTGCGGTCGTAGTAGTTGGTAGAGAGGAGGACCTGGATGTGCTGCGTCCGCATTTCGTTGATCACCTCCAGCACGTGCCCAGGGGTGGGCGGGATGCCGGGCTTCGGCTCGATGTAATCCACACACGGGACGGCGTACTCCCGCGAGAAGTAATCCCACTCCTTGTGATAGCAGGCGACCGACTTGCCGCGGAACGGCATCGCCTCCTTGAGCCATCCCCCGAGGTGATTGATGAGCGGTGTACCCTGGTACTGCTTGGTTTTCAAGAAGTCGAACAACTTTCCCTGCCGGTCCAAGTCGGCGAGCGTCGGGCCGGTAAGCAGCTTCACGAGCTCCTCGCCGAACAGCGCCTTGTGAATGCGGTCCTCGAAGTCCTTCTCCCGCTGCGCGAAGTAATCGGCGTTCTCGGGGGAGACGCGCTTCAGCCCGGTCAGGATGTTGCGGGCGATCTGGACGGCGTTGAGCGGACTGGTCCAGATGTGCGGGTTGCCGTATACGTGGATGTCGCCCTGCGCGCGGGAGTAGCTCGTGGGCACATCCAGCAGGTCGATACCGGCGTAGGCCGCGACGTAGCCCGGCCCTCCCTCCGTCACCTTGGGATTGTTCGCTTTGTCGAGTAACGCCGGTACCCACAGCTCGAGGTCGAGCCCCGTCGTCACGAACACGTCGGCTTGGCTCAGCAGCGGGACGAAGCTGGGCTTCGGTTGGACGTAATGCGGGTTCTCGTCGCCGGTGGCGATCGAGTTGACGATGCCCCGGTCCCCGACGATTTCGCGGGCGATGGCCCCGTACGTCGTGAGCGACGTGACCACCCTGACTTTGTCCACGACCGGCGCTCGGACGGGCGGGTTTGTCACGGGAACGTGAAGAGCAACGAGCAGCGCAGTGAGTCGCAGCATGTCAGTAGGTCTCGTGTTTGTGTGGTCCAATCGCCCAAACCGCTTGGAGGGCGAACTGGTTCGTGGCGTTGAGGGCCGCGGTCTTGGCCCACGTGTACTGCGCCCGTAGCTCCACCCACTCGCTCTGCCACAGGGTGAGGGAGGGGATCACTTGCCGCGTGATGACACCGGAGAATGGGTCTTCGACGTAGTCGTAGCGCGCTCCCGCGATCCAACGCTGGCCCAGTTTGTACGTGGTCCCCGCGTACCAACCGAGGCGCGTCGTGCCAGCGCCGGCGTACTCCTTGCGAAGGGCGTACAGCTCGCCGCGCAACGTCCACTCCCGATACAGCGCCTCAGCCGGCGGGCGCCACGTGAAACGGAAGTCGATCCCGCCGACCTTGGTACGGAGGCTCGAGTCCGGGTTGGTACCGTACAGCGCGGTGCCGCCGAGCTGGGTGTAGGTCGAGCGCGTCAGTTGCCAGAAATTGAGCAGGTGGACGAGATAAGTCGGCCGCGCGCTGCCGCCGAACAGCTCGCCGTCGCTCTCGCTGCGGGTCAGTTGCGCCGTCAGCTCGTGCACGCCGAGCCCGCCGAAGGCGTGGTACAGCGAGATGCCTGTTCCCGCGAGCCCATCACCGCCCAGATAGGCCCGCAGCGCAAGCGGGTACTCGGTCTCCGGGAGCGCGTGCAGGTGCCAGCGGTTCAGCTCGCCGAACTGTTGGCGAAATTTGCCGATGTCGAAGCGGATGTGCCCTGGGAGGCCGGTCCAGTACGCATACCCCTCCTCGATGCTGACATTGCCGTTCTCGAAGCTCACGAAAATCTTCGTGCTTGAATAGGGATCGAGTGGCGATTGGAATCCCACCTCGAACTCCCGCGCGTCGAAGTTATCGCGTTGCACACCCGGCGTGGTGCCGTACGCTCGCACGTCGCCCGTGGCGCTGATCTCAGGGTTGAGTTGCGGTTGGCTGCGCTCGCGTCCGACGAACTTCGTAGGCGTGGCGGTGTCGCCGCGCATTCTGGCGGTGTCGGTGCCCGCCGCGGCCGCGGCGGCGGCGCGCAGCGCCGCCAGCTCGTCCGTCGCCGTCGTATCCCGTTTGGCGGGCGCCGCCCCGGCGCGTCCCCCCCCAACCTGCGCACGCAAGCTGTCGAGCCGGGCCTTGAGCGCCCGCACCTCAGCCGCGAGCGAGTCCACCCGACGCTGCTCCGCCGGCTGCTGGGCGGACGCCGGAGCGGCCAACGCGAGCCCGGCGGCGAGCGCGGCCACGACGGCATAGTGATGTCGCGTCATGCTAGAGAATCTCCCGTTCCGTTGTTCCAAGGTGGCGTCCCGCCGGAGGGCGGGCACGCGCGGACGGCGGCCCGGCTCAGCCGGCCGCCACTGATCTAGGAACGGGAAGCGGGGGGAGCTCGGGGTGAGGCGAGGCGATGGTCCGCGCGGCGCACCGCGCCCGAGTCGCACTCACTCGGCCGTCGTTCGACGGTCACGGCCACGTGTGCCTGGGTGCGGATCTCCTGCGACGTCCCATGCGAGCTGGCGTAGTGACACAGCCCGCAGCGCAAGCCGTCGTGCAGCGCGAGACAGCCCGCACCGTGCTCAGCCTCGATGTGCGCTGGGGCGGTGAGCCGCTCCGATGCGTGCGCCAACGGGACCGCACCGCCGGCGAGCGCCTGCAGCACGAGCAGCAGCGCGGCCAGCCGGCGAGTCCAGCGGTTCGGGGTCGTCGTCAGCGCGATCACGCCCTGCCTACGGTTTGCGTGGTGCGAGCGTTGGGGCGACCGCCGCGCGCGTACGCGCGCAGCCGCCGGAGCATGCGCCGGTCGTGGCGGAGGGGATCACCGCCCTTCGGCGTCTCGATAATCTTAATCACCGGCCCGAGCCGTGGGTCCCGCATGATGCGCCGGAACGGCTCCGGTCCGATCGTCCCTTCGCCGATCCACTGATGGCGATCGAGATGCGACCCGGGCGCGCCCTTGGAGTCGTTGAGATGCAAGCACTTGAGATGCATGAGCCCGACCTCCCGATCGAACTGCTCCCACACCTCCTCCAGCGCCTTGACCACATCGTACCCCGCAGCGTGCAGATGCGCCGTATCCAGGCAGAACCCCACTCGAGTCCGCACCCCATCGGGGAGCGTCTCGCGCAGCGCCCGCAGCTCCTCGAACGTGCTCCCGAGCGCAGTACCCGCGCCCGCCGTCCCCTCGATCAGCAAGCCGACCTCCGGGACCGCCGCCAGGCACTCGGCGTAGGCGCGCGCGTTGCGTGCCAGGCCGTCGGCCCGATCGTCGATGTAGTTGCCGGGATGCGACACGACCCAGGGGATCCCGAGGGCCCGGCAACGCTCCAGCTCGCCCGTGAACGCCCGAATGCTCTTGACACGCAACGCCTCGTCCGGCGTCGCGAGATTGATCAAGTAGCTGTCGTGCGAGACCACGGCACGGATCCCGCTCGCGGCGAGCGCCGAGCGGAATGCCGCGGCGTCTGCGTCCCGGACCGTTGGCTCGCGCCATTGGTTGGGCGTCTTGGTGAAGACCTGGATCGCCGTGGCTCCGATCGCGACTCCCCGCGCGGGCGCCTCCGCGACACCGCCCTGCGTCGACACGTGAGCCCCGAGCAGGTCCTGGAGCGCGCGCTTCATTTTCATCTCCAGGGCTCCTCCGTGAACGCGAGCCGGGAGATGAGCGGCACGAAGCGGACGCCGCCGGCGCGGCGCTCCACGAGGCCAGCGGGGCCGCGCTCTAGAATGACCAGCTCTTGGGACGCGAGGTCACCGATCGGGATCACGAGACGACCTCCGGGGGCGAGCTGCTCGGTGAGCGGCGTCGGCACGCTGGGCGCGGCGGCGGTCACCATGATGCCGTGGAACGGCCCGCGTTCGGGCCAACCGGACGCGCCGTCGCCCAGCCGCGTCTCGATGTTCGTCAGGCCGAGTCGCCGGAATCGCTCCTCCGCTTCGACCAGCAGGTCGGGCAGCCGCTCGATGGTACACACACGGCGCGCGAGGCGCGCCAGGATGGCTGTCTGGTAACCGGATCCGGTACCGATCTCCAGCACTGCGTCCCGGCGGCGCGGCGCGAGCGCTTCGGTCATCAACGCCACGATCAGGGGCTGGGAGATTGTCTGCCCGCTCCCGATCGGCAGCGGGGCGTCTTCGTAGGCGGAGCTGGCGAGGTGCGGGGGGAGGAACCACTCACGCGGTACGCACGCCATGGCGGCGAGCACGCGACAGTCGCGGATGCCGCGTCCGGCGAGCTGTCGCGCGACCATGCGGCGCCGCTGGCGGCGCGTCTCAGGCGCCGGACGCACTCACCGCGCTCCGCGGTTGCCGTCCCATAGCGTGAACTATAGCTTGACACGCTCCATCGTGCGGTAAGGATCGTTGCCGGACCAACCTAAACACCGAATCCTCCTCGTGGGCGACGCCGCGGCGCGCCCGGACGGGCTCGAGCGGTTTCTCGTGCGGGGCGGCTTCCAGGTCACCGAGGCCGCCTACCCACCGCCCGCCCCCGATCGGCCCGAGCCGCAACCGGCCGACCTTCTCATCCTCGGCATCGCCGCCAGGGAGGCAGGGCTCGCGGAGGCGGTGCACGATCTGGCGACGGCCCCGCGCTTCGCGGGTGCCCCGGTCATCGTGCTAGTAGCGGACGGCGGAGCCGAGGCTGTGGCGGAGGCGCTCCAGGCGGGAGCGAAGGACGCCATGGCGAGCCCGGTGCACTTCGGCGAGCTGCGGGCCCGCATCGACGCCGATTTGCGCCTGCGCCGCGATCTCGGCGAGGCCCAGGATGCGCTGCGGACCCGCGATCTGCTGTTCGACATCTTTCAGGAGGTCTCGGCGGCCCTGCGCGCCGACGAGATCTTCCAGACCCTGGTCCGCCGGGTCGGGCATGCCTTCGGCCTCACCCATTGCTCGTTCGTGCTGACGTCCCCGGGTCGAGCTCGAGCGCTACCCGGAGATTCAGGAAGCGATCCGCACCGAGCGGCCGGTGCTCATTCCGGACGTGCACGAGCACCCGCTCTTCGAAGTGATCCGCCGGCGCTGGTCCCAGCAGCGCATCGCGGTGAACGTGCAGTCGGCGGTGGCGCTGCCCGTGTTCGTGCAGGGCCGTGCCGCGGGGGTGTTCTTCCTACGCACCGTGCATGGCGACCCTCAGCTCCGCCCCCAGGACGTCGCGTTCGCCAATACCATCGCCCAGGCCGCGGCCCGCGTGCTCGAGAACGAAGAGCGCCGGGCGGCGATCTATCGGCGGCAGATCAGCGCCGGCGTGACCGACGTGCTCACCGGGTGTGCCAGCCTCGACGCGCTGGACCGCCGCCTGCGCGACGAGTTCGAGCGCGCGCGGCGCTATTCCCTGCGGTTCGCCCTCGTGGTCATCGACGTGGATCGGCTGCGGGAAATCAACGAGCGGCTGGGCCAGCGGGCGGGCGACCGCGTGCTCGCCGAGATCGGCGCCATGCTGCAGCGCGAGATCCGCGCGCCGGACTTCGTAGCGCGCTACGGAGGCGACGAGTTCGCGCTGGTGCTCCCGGAGACCGACACGCAGGGTGGCCGGCACTTCGTGGAGCGGCTGCGTCAGGTGCTGGGCCGCCATACCTTCCCCGACCTGCCGCGCGGTCAGGTGCCGAGCCTCACGGCGGGGGTCGTCGCGTTCCCGCATACGGAGGTGTTGCGGCCCGAAGATCTGTTCACACAGGTCGAGGCGGCCCTGGAGCGGGGGAAGAAGGGCGAGCCGGACCGGATCGGCGTCAGCGGCGCGTCTTCAGCCAGTTGACGGGGTCCAGGGCGATCCCGCCCTGGCCACGGATCTCGAAGTGCAGGTGGGGTCCCTGATCGCTCGACCCGCCTCCCACGTGACCGACGATCTGCCCTTTGGTGACCCGCTCTCCATGGGTCACCGTCGCGTCGTTCAGGGAGCCATAAAAGCTGTAGTAGCCGCCGCCGTGATCGACCAGCACCGAGGTGAGGTAGGTGCCGAGCGGTCCCGCGAGACTCACCGTGCCGCCGGCGATGGCGCGGACGGGCGTGCCAGCCGGCGCCGCGATGCCGATGCCGTGCCACGGGATGCGCGTGTTGTTGGGGCCGGTGGCGGTGCCGAACTGGTACACGATGCGGCCTTGCACGGGCCAGTCGAGCTGGCCCAGGTCCGCCGTGGTGATCGCGGCGGCGGCTGTGGCGGCGCCGCGGGCTTCCGCCTCGCGGCGGGCGCGCTCGAGGGCGACGACGCGGTCGTTCAGGCTCTTTTCGTCGCGCTCGAGCTCCGACAGGCGTTGCAGTGCCTCGCGCGCGCTGCGCCGCGTCTCGCGCAGCGAGGCCTGCCGCTCGCGCTCGAGTGACACATATCGGTCCAGCTCCTCGGTACGCTCGTCTTTGCGGCGTCCCAGCGCGTCGCGGGCATTCACCAGCGTCTTGCGCTCGCCGGCGATGCGGCGCTGCAGTTTGGCCATGTCATTGTCCAGCAAGCGATCCTGCTGGCTCACGAGATACAGGTACTTGTAGCGCGACAGCAGGTCGCCAAAGGTCTCCGCCGCGAGCAGCACCTGATACCCGTACAGGGCCCCACGCTTCGAGATGTCCACCAGCCGCCGCTCGAGCACTGCGCGTTTCTCGGCGAGGGCGTTCTGGGCGAGCAGCAAGTCGACCGTGGTCCGGTCGATCTGATCCGACAACGCGTAAATCTGCCGGTCCAGCTCGTTCACGATGCGATTGGTCGTCTCTTTCTGCCGCTCGATATTCGCGAGCTCGTCGGAGAGCGAGTGCACCTGCGTGCGCAGCCGCTCGAGCTCCTGCTCGACGTCCGAGCGCTCGCGGCGGATGCTCTCCAGGCGCTGCTGGTTGTCTCTCAGCTGTTGGTCGAAGGGGGCGGGTCGTTGAGCGGCGAGGGACGTGGCAAAAAGAGCGTAGCAGAGAGACGTCACGAGAATACGTCGCGAGAAACCGTGGTAGCAGTTACGCCTCTCCGCGACGTTTCTTCGCGACGTCTTTCCGTGACGCCTCATACCCGTCGTAGATGTCTACCTACGGACGCTGCACTCCCGAAGAGCCCAATCAGGGTGCCGAATCCTACGATCGCGAGCGCCTGCAGGTTCGAGAAGAACGCCGCCTGGATGAGCCAGCGGTTGATGAGGGTGTACGCACCGTAGGACAGCCCGACCGCGACCAGCCCGCCCAGCATCCCTTTGATCGCTCCTTGCAGCAGGAACGGGCGGCGGATGAAGCCGTTGGTGGCGCCTACGAGCCGCATAATGGCGATCTCGCGCCCCCGCTGCAGCACGGCCATGCGGATCGTGGTGCCGATGATGATGATGGCCACCACCGCGAACGCCGCCCCGACCACGAGCCCCACCGCCGCGGCGATCTGCCGCAGCCGGTCCAGCTTCTCCACCCAATCGCGCCCGAAGCGCACGTCGTCCACGAACCCGAATCCCCCGAGCCGTTCGGCGACGTCTTTCACGTGCTCGGCGTCGCGGTACTCGGGCTTGAGCTTCACTTCGATGGACGCGGGCAACGGGTTGCGCTCGAGCTCCTGCAGCACATCGCGGAACTCGACCAGCTCTGCCCGGGCCCGCGCCAGCGCCGAGTCCTCGCTCACGTAGACGGCCGAGTGGACTTCGGGGAACGCCTCGATGTCCTTTTCAGCGAGCGTGATGGATTCGATCGGCGTGCCGGGCAGCAGGTAAGCCACGATCTCCACGCGCTCGGCGACGCTGCGCAGCGCATTCTGCAGGTTCACGGCCACGAGCCCGAACAGGCCGACCACGAACAAGGAGAACGCGATGGTCGTCACGGAGAGCGCCGAGAGCAGCGGCGCGCGCCGGAAGGTGAGCAGGGCTTCGCGAATCGTGAGGTTCACGGCGTCGCCGCCTGGTCGCGGGGCTCGTCCACGGCGGAGTCGTACACCAGCGCTCCCTCCTGCAGCTCGATCACCCGGTACGGGGCCTGGCGCACGAGGTCGAGGTCGTGGGTCGCCATCACCACGGCGGTGCCGCTGGCATTGATGTCACGCAGCAGCTGAAACACGCCGCGCGTGGCGCGCTCGTCCAGGTTGCCGGTCGGCTCGTCGGCCAGCAGCACGCTCGGCTCGTTCACGAGCGCCCGCGCGATGGCGACCCGCTGCTGCTCGCCGCCCGACAGCTCGCGGGGGTAGGCCTGCGCCTTGGCGGCGAGCCCGACCTGCGTGAGGACGCGCATCACGCGCGCCGGGATCGACGAGCGCCGCGCACCGGTCACTTCGAGCGCGAAGGCGACGTTCTCCTCCGCCGGCCTGTCCTCGAGCAGGCGGAAATCCTGGAACACGATGCCCAGCCGGCGGCGCAGCATGGGGACGTCGCGCGGCCGCAGTTCCGCCACGTTGAAGCCGGAGACGCGCACCTCGCCGCTCGTCACGGGCTCGTCCGCGTACACCAGCTTGAGGACGGTGGATTTGCCGGCGCCGGAATGGCCGGTGAGGAACACGAACTCGCCCTTCGCGATGTGGAACGACACGTCCTTCAGGGCGAGCCCCCCCTTGGGGAAGGCCTTGAAGACATTCGTGAACTTGATCACTTACAGCTGCGCCAGCGCTTGCGCGAAGTCCGCGATGATGTCGTCCGAGTCCTCCAGTCCGATCGAAAATCTCAGGAAGCCGTCCGCAATGCCGGCCCGCGCGCGGGCGTCGGGCGTGAGCCCCGCGTGCGACGTGAGCCGCGGCTCGGACACGAGCGTTTCGACGCCTCCGAGGCTCGGTGCGTGCGTCGCGATAGTGAGCGCACGCAGGAACCGCTCCGCCGCCCGCGCGCCCCCCTTGAGCTCGACCCCCAGCATACCCCCGAAGCCGTTGAGGATCCGCGTCGCCACGTCGTGATCGGCGTGCGACGGGAGCCCAGGGTAGTGCACCGCGGTGAACTGCGGCTGCTCGGCGCACCACTGGGCCACCGCGAGCGCGGTCTGGTTCTGCCGTCCCACGCGCACGGCGAGGGTCTTCATCCCGCGATCGATCAGCCACGCCGCCATCGGGTCCAGCGCCTGACCCCATACGTGCAGCAGCTTGCGGACCTCCTCGATCACCGACTCGCTGCCTACCACCGCGCCCGCGAGCACGTCGGAGTGGCCGTTCAGGTATTTCGTGGCGCTGTGGATCACCACATCCGCGCCGTGCTCGAGCGGCCGGTAGTTCAACGGCGTGGCGAAGGTCGAGTCGACCACCAGGGCCAGCCCCTCGGTCTTGCACAGCGAGGCGATCGGCTCGAGGTCGAGCACGCGGATCAGGGGATTGGTCGGCGTCTCGACGAAGATCGCGCGGGTGTTCTTCTTGAGCCCGCGCTTCCAGGTGCGCTGCTCCAGCGGATTGACGAACGACACATCGATGCCGAAGCGGCCGAATTCCTGCGCGAACAACCGCTGCACCCCGCCGTAGATCCACTCGCTCGAGAGCAGGTGGTCGCCGGGCCGCAGCACCGCGAGGTGCGACAGGGCGATCGCGCCCATCCCGCTGCCCACGAACAGCGCCGCCTCGCCGCCCTCGAGCAGCGCGAGACGTTTAGCGATCGCCACGTGGTTGGGATTATTGCCGTAGCGGGCGTAGATGACTTCCTGGGATGACCCGACGGGATTGGTGAAGGTGGCGCTCTGGTACAGCGGGACCACCACGGGCGCCCAGTCGGGGCGCGCCTCAGGGTCGCCGTGCACCGCGCGGGTCGAAAAGCCGAGGCGACGCTTCACGTCAGCGTGAAGGTCCCTCCGGGCACGCGCACCGCCAGGCGCCGAACCACCAGCTCCTCGAGCAGCGCCGCCGCCGCGTCGGGGGCCCCCGCCGCTTCCAGCGTGCCGTCGGGTCGCTCGATCAGCACCGCGAGCCGATGGCCGGCCAGCACCGGCTCGATCGCTTCGCGGTGTCCGTCCGAGATGCCGGTGAGGACCAGCACGCCCGGCCGGCTCCGCAACAGCTTCGCCACGATCTCGTCGGCGCAGGAATAATCGATGCACCCCACGCCCGTGAAATCGATGCGGGCGACCGCGCCGTCCCCCGCGGTGGTGGCCATCGCCCGCTCGATGCATTCGCGCACCACTCGCCCCGTCGGGCGCGTGACCAGGTCCGTATAGATGCCCGACACCGATTCCTGGAGCACTGCGTGTACGTCGATGTGCTGTATCACGGCTTGGTGGACCCCTGCTCCGGTATGATGATGAGCACCTGGGCGCCCGGGAACGCCGGGAGCCCGTCCTTCAAGGGCACGTCGTCGTCCCACTTGGGCACGATCGCGATGCGGGCCGTCCCGCTGCGGATCGCGATCTTGCCGTCCCAACGCGCCAGATAACGGCGGATGCCGGCGAGCCCCTGCCCGCGGCCCGGATCGCGGAATCGGCTGACGCCCTGGATCAGCGCGGCTTCGAGTGCGGCCGCGTCCCCCCAGCGCGCCCCGAAGCGCTTGCTCTGCGTCGGCTCGAGGGAATGACGGAACCCTACCCCCGCGTCCGCCACCGCGATCACGACCACCCGCCTCGCGAGCTTGCGGCGCCAGGAGTACGCCTGCACCGCCACCCAGCCGCTCGTGCCCGCGTGTTCTACAATATTCTGACACGCCTCTGAAAGCGCCATAGCGAAGCCCATCGTCGCCTTCGGATCGAGCCCCAGCTCGGACGCCAGGATGGCAGACGCGCGCTGCTGGATGTTCGAGACCACGGTGTGCACGTCCTCCGCCGCGCGCACCGGCGTCACCGGGAGCAGCACGTCGCTCTCGTCCGCGGCCTTGACCCGCGGCACCTTGCCGTGGATCTCGAACAGGTCGGCGGCCTCACGGAAGAATCCCGCGCGCGTCCAGTACGTGAGCACGTCGGCGTGTGTCGGCGCCGTGAGCAGCGGTCGCTCCGCGCTGCCACCGCTCCCGCCGCCCGCCGCCCGCGCCGCCTGCCCGGCCGCGAGCAGGCCCACCAAGCCGTATGGGGACGCCCACTCGGCCGCATGCGCATCGAACAGGAGTCGCTCGCCGTCTTTCGCGGCTTCGGCAAAGGCGCTCGCGAACTGGTCGAACGAGCGATCGTCGAACTGCGACGGGACTTCGACGAGCCGGGTCACACCGCCGAGAGCTTGCCGAGCAGGTGGTCGCGCAGACCGGTGGCGCCGCGGTGGCTCACGTTGCGGGTGCC
>WNFD01000642.1_pt1 | contig 38837 bp, 33 predicted proteins | sample 5400491 | NCBI WGS metagenome assembly WNFD01 (sample SAMN13153343, study PRJNA577476) | soil metagenome | isolation source: 120 cm saprolite under Douglas fir tree site 2 hole 2 replicate 2 | place: USA:California | collected 2015-04-18 | reverse complement strand
CCGGCCCTGCTTGTCGGTGTAGCCGCTGCGGATCCTGGCCACGTGCATCGCCGCCGGCTGACCAGTCATACCCCGATGATATCGGAAAATGAATCACACCACTGTCATTCGCCAAGATTTTTATGGCTACGTCATTGAGTGTGCCAGTCACCCTCCATGCAGGTCAGGACAGGAAAGTTCTACGCAGAGTCACAGCAACTTCGGGCTAGACCCTGGGACATGACCGCCGATGCACGGGCCCGACGGGCTATTTGACGATCCCCGGGACGCGATCGTCATCGCGGTCACGACGGCGATCAGCAGCGTGATCACCAGCACGATCAGGTCGGCGGGGCCGGTAACACACAGCCCCGGCCCACGCTGTCCTGGCCGACCAGGAAAACCGGGGCCGCCGGGGAAACCTGGGCCGCCAGACAATCCCGGCACCTGGCGCGGACGATAAAAGGAAAGGAGCGGTACCCACTCCTCTCCACTCCCAACATATAGCGCACCGGGGGACTTGCGACAAGACCCGGGTCGTGCCGTAGAGTCGCCGGCCGAGGCCAGAACCTGCGGAAATGGGAGTCACGAAGTGCGTGTGTTGTCGTCGACGATGGGGTCGCGCGGGGACGTCGAACCGCTGCTGGGACTCGCGGTGCGGTTGCGGGCACTCGGCGCGGAGGTGCGGGTGTGCGCGCCGCCGGACGAAAAATTCGCGGACCGGCTGGCCGGCGTCGGCGTGCCGCTGGTGCCGGCCGGCGCGCGGTCGGTGACCGAGAAACTGGGCATCCGAAGCGTATTGGGCCGGCCGGGTGGCCGACCTGGGCATCGGCACGGCACACGTCGGTCCCGCTTCGACCACCGAGTCCCTCTTAACCGCGCTCAGGACGACCTAACCCCCGAGACCCGCGCACGAGCGACCGCCGTGGCCGGCGCGATCCGCGCCGACGGGGCGACGGTGGCCGCGACGCTGCTGCTCGACGCGGTCAGCCGGGAAAGGCCAGCGCCAGCGTTCGCGTGAACCACACGGGATCGTCGAGGCAGGACCAGAACACGAGAACCTGCAAACCGTGGTGGCCTGAACCGACAACTGCCACGGGGTCGACGTCAGGGGCAGCGTTGCTCGTCGTGGCCACCAGGTTCGTCACGCCAGTCCAGGTGCCGTGCTGCGCCCGATGGTTGCAAGCGACCTCAGATCGGAGCTGATGCCGTGAACCCCCTCACTACCAGCGCGTTTGACCTTCCCGACCACCTCACCGCCAAGGCCGACCCGACGCTGATCGCTGGCGACGAGCAGCACTTCGCGGCCATCGCGGAGAGCCTCGAGCAGTCGATCGCCGACCTGTCCGACCGCCTCGATGCCGAGCGCATCGCGCCCGGCGGCATAGGCCAGGAGGCGATGGACCGGGACATGGAGATCCACCGGCTGACCGCTCGCCTGCGCACCCTGCGTCGCTTCGGTTTGGATCTGTGCCTCGGACGCATCGTCCGCGCAGACACCCCCGAGCCCGTGTACATCGGACGGCTTGGCCTCACGGACAGGGCGGGTCGTCGGCTGCTGCTCGACTGGCGTTCCCGCGCGGCTGAGCCGTTCTTCGGAGCGACCCACGCCAACCCGATGGGTCTGGCCAGCCGCCGAAGGTATCGCTGGACCCGCGGCCGGATCAGCGACTACTGGGACGAGGTGTTCACCTTGGACGGGCTTGAGGGTCACGCCGCGCTCGACGACCAGTCCGCCTTCATCGCCAGCCTGGGCAGCAACCGGTCGGCCCGCATGCGAGACGTGCTCGGCACCATCCAGGCCGACCAGGACGCCATCATCCGCGCGGGATCCCGCGGCGCTCTCGTCGTCGACGGCGGTCCGGGTACGGGGAAGACCGTCGTCGCTCTGCACCGCTCCGCCTACCTGCTCTACTCCGACCCTCGCCTCGGTCACCGCCAGGGCTGTGTGCTGTTCGTCGGTCCGCACCAGCCCTACCTTGCCTACGTCGCCGACGTTCTTCCCAGCCTTGGCGAGGAGGGCGTGCAGACCTGCACCCTGCGGGACCTCGTCGCCGAGGGAGCCACGGCAGCGACCGAGACCGACCCGAACGTGGCCCGCCTGAAGTCGTCCGCGAACCTGGTGGAGGCGATCGAGAAAGGCGTCAGGTTCTACGAGAATCCGCCCACCACGGGGACGACGATCACGACCCACTGGTCCGACGTCTGGGTGAGCGCCGACGACTGGGCCGAGGCGTTCGAAGCACCAGATCCCGGTACTCCGCACAACGAGGCGCGCGACAAGATCTGGGCGGAGCTGCTCGCGATCCTGACGGACAAACATGACGGCGACGTCTCGGCTGACCTGCTCCGCAAGTCGCTGCTGCAGAATCGGGAGCTGCACGCGGCCCTCAACCGCGCGTGGCCGCTGATCGAGGCGGCTGACCTCGTCGGAGACCTGTGGTCGGTACCCGCCTACCTGCGGCTGTGCGCGCCTTGGCTCAGCCCCGATGACGTTCAGCAGCTGCAGCGCGAGGACGCTCAGGCCTGGACGGTGTCCGACCTGCCGCTCCTGGACGCGGCACGGCAGCGGCTCGGCGACCCGGAGGCATCACGACGTAAGCGCCGGCATGACGCCGCGGTCGCCGCTGAACGCGAGCAGATGGCCCGGGTCGTCGACGACCTGATCGAGGCCGCGGACGACGAATACGGCGTAGGTCTGGTGACGATGCTGCGCGGCGAGGACTTCCAGGACGCCCTGGTCAATGAGGCCGCACTGCCCGGTACCGATCCGGACTTGCTCGCCGGCCCGTTCGCGCACATCGTCGTGGACGAGGCTCAGGAACTGACCGACGCAGAGTGGCAAATGCTGCTGCTCCGCTGCCCGTCCCGGAGCTTCACCATCGTTGGGGACCGCGCCCAGGCCAGGCACGGATTCACCGAATCGTGGCAGGAACGCCTCGAGCGGATCGGGCTCGACCAGATCAGCCTGGCTTCGCTGAGCATCAACTACCGGACGCCGGAAGAGGTCATGGCGGAAGCCGAGCCGGTCATCCGGGCCGTGCTCCCGGACGCCAACGTGCCGACCTCCATCCGCCGCACCGGCGTTCCCGTCGTATACGGGTCTGCTTCCGATCTGGGCTCGATCGTCGACACCTGGCTCGCCGCGCATGCCGACGGGATCACCTGCGTCATCGGCGATCCCGCGTTCGCGGCGACGTCCCGGGTCCGGTCGCTGACCCCGGAGCTGTCGAAGGGGCTCGAGTTCGACCTGGTCGTCCTCATCGACCCAGAGGCGTTCGGCACGGGTATCGAGGGAGCGGTCGACCGCTATGTCGCGATGACCCGAGCGACCCAGCAACTGGTCGTCCTCACGAACTCCTGACGTCTGCCAAGACAATGTGATCGCCGCCTGACGATCATGAGGAGTGCCACCGAAGTTCAACGGCACGCGGAACAACCTCACCGCCATCCACCTGCACCAATCATCGGAGGCATCAATGAGGTCGGCTGGCAACACAGCGGCGACATCCGGGCGTGGCCAAAGACCACGGCATCGCGGTCAGCTCCCGCGGCCGGATCCCCCCAGGATGATAGAGCAGTACCAGGCCGCCGCCACAGGACGCTGAACCAGACCAAGACCGGTATGTCTGCTGTCCCCGGTATCGGCTCTTCCTTTTCGATCGGTAGCTCTGATGGGTCCGGCGTGGCCCGCCACGTCGGCGGAGTGTCCGGAGTTGATTCATGGTCCGATGCGTTGCGGGCATGCCGGCGATCTACGCTGCCCTGCGTGACTTCGGAGCCGCCTGCGGGTCCGGCCGCTCAAGCGGGTTGGGCTCGCAGCGATCACGGGGGCAGCTTCTTCACGCCGTAGCGGCGTCACCCCGGGGCATGATGACTTACTTGTCAGCTACAAATTACAGAGAGTGACGAATACTTCGTGGCGGCCTGGAAGCAGTGACCAGAGTCATGTGCTGGCAGGGGAGCGCCAGCACGCCGGGCGGCTTCGTCCGGGTGAATCGACGGCCCTGACGGTTAGTCAAAACCGCCAGCAAAATAGTGCGCACGGTTAAAGGTCGGGACCGCCGTCACCGGCCGCCGCGCCGGGCGCCTGAACGTCTGGGTGGCGCTAGCCGGCCTAGGAATCTGGCTATACATCAGCGAGCAGATGTCCCTGGCGGATGTGAAGAACCGGCTGTCCGAGGTGGTCGATCAGCTGGAGCGCGAGCATGGCCGGGTGGTAATCACCAAGCACGGGCGTCCGGCAGCGGTTGTGATGAGCGTGGCGGACCTGGAGTCGCTGGAAGAGACGCTCGACATCCTGGACAGCGAGGATCTGCTCGCTGATATCCGGGATGGCCTGGCCGAGCTGGCCGCTGGAGGGGGGCGGGCGCTCACCAAAGACGAGGCCCTGCGGCTGACTCGGGGCCAGTAACCGGTGGGCGGGTATACGGTCGCGTGGACGGCGCCTGGCCGCCGCGCGCTGAGCCGGCTGCCGGAGAAGGTGGCGTCGGCGGTCGTTGAGTTCTGTTACGGGTCGCTGGCGGCGAATCCGCACCGCGTCGGCAAGCGGCTGAAGCTCGGGCTTGAGGGACTGCATAGCGCGGGGCGCGGAGATTACCGGGTGATCTACCGCATTGACGACCAGAACCAGCGCGTCGACATTGTGGCCGTCGAGCACCGTGCCGATGTCTACCGCCCCGCCAGCCATAGGATCCAGCGCCGCGATCAAGCGCCAGCGACGTTCCGCTGCGATGCCGGACGGACTTCCTAGCTGTAGACCTTCCGCAGACACAGTCACGCGACGCGTAATCCTCCGGCCACATGTATCACGCGGTGCCGGCCGGCCTCCGAACGGGTATCCGCTGATACCCAGAGGGAGGCCTTCTCGATGGCCGACAGCATGACCGTCCTGCGCAGCGCGGGACCACCCGGCACCAAGCGCAATATCGCCATCCTCGGCGACGGGTTCACAGCCGCGGACCAGGCAGCCTACGACCAGTGGGTGCAGACGGTCCTCATCGAGGGCGTCTTCGGAAACGACTACTTCAGCGAGGACGCTTCCGCGTACAACATCTTCCGCGTCAACCTGGAGTCGGTGGACTCCGGTGTAAGCACGCGCACCTACGACGAGCACGGCACCCCGTCGGACCCGTCTGACGACACTGTCGTCTCCCAGACCATTCGCAACACCGCGCTGGGCATCATCTTCAGCGGGTCCTGGGCGCACTGCTGGCTGGAGTACGGGGCGAACACCGAGGCGCGCATCCAGGCCGCGCTCAACACATGGGTGCCGGACTGGAACGAGCTGCTCGTCGTCCTCAACAACCCCAACTATGGCGGCTGCGGCGGCGGGGGCCGCGCGCACGTGCCGATGGGTGTGAACTGGTCGGTCATCGCACACGAGTTCGGGCACGGCATCGGCGGATTCTCCGACGAGTACTCCGCGGGCCGGGGCGCTTACACCGGCGGGGAGCAGGGCTGGATCAACCTGACCACGATCACCGACCGGGCGACCACCAAGTGGCGCCAGTTCATCGCGCCGACCACGCCGCTGCCCACCGGCATTGGACCTGGGGCGAACTACAACAACGGCCCCCGACCGGCGACCTGGGACAGCAACCAGGACGTGGGACTCTATGAGGGCGGCGGCACCTACGACACCGGGATCTACCGGCCGGTCGAGAACTGCCGGATGAAAGGGAACACGCCCCCGTACTGTCCGGTTTGCTACACGTCCATCAAGACCGCCCGGGACGGCGAGACCGGCCACCACTTTCGCAACGCCCATCCCGGGCGCTTCTACGGCAGCGGCCGCAGCGACCTGCTGCTGCACCACGGGACGTCCATCCAGCTGTTCGAGGCCGACGGAACCGGTCTGACGCACCGGTTCAGCGGCGTCGAGCGGGTGCCCGGCTCGTGGCAGTTCCAGCCGCACGACCAGGTCTACGTCGGCGATTTCAACGGGGACGGCGTCGACGAGGTCGCCATCTTCAATGGAGTCGACTGGGCAATCCCGTACCTGGGTCTGCTCGTCTCCGACGGCAACGACGGGCTGCGGCTGGTCGCCCGGTACGACGGGGATATCCCGGGCTGGGGCGGCTTCGCCAGGAACGACCAATTCCTGGTCGCCGACCTGAACGGGGACGGCAAGGACGACCTCATCGTCGTCAACACCGACGACTGGGCGATCCCGTACATCGGGCTGTTGCGCTCCACCGGCAATGGGTTCTGGATGACCCACCGGTACGACGGCGATATCCCCGGCTGGGGCGGGCTGGCCCGCCACGACGAGTTCTTCGTCGGCGACCTTAACGGCGACGGCCGGGACGACCTGGTCATCTTCAACGGCCAGGACTGGTCGATGACCTACGTCGGCCTGTTCGTCTCTAGCCCGGCCGGTTACACCATGACCCGCCGCTACGACGGCGACATCCCCGGCTGGGGCGGGCTGGCCCGTAACGACCGGCTCATCCTGGGCGACTTCGACGGTGACGGCCGCTGCGACGTGTACATCTTCAACGGCGACGACTGGGCGATCCCGTACCTGGGGATGTTCCGCTCCACGGGCACCGGGTTGTCTTACACCCGCCGTTACGACGGCGACGTGCCCGGCTGGGACGGGCTGGCCCGGCACGACCGCTTCTTCGCCGCCGACATCGACGCCGTCGGGCGCACAGACCTCTGGGTATGGAACCACGACGACTGGGCCACTGAGTACCTGGGCCGGATGATCAGCTCGGGCACCTCGCTCAAGGCCGACTACGTCGGCGACTGGGTGGGAGAGTGGAACCTGGGCGCGGTGGACGCCTTCGAACCGGCCCGGATGACCGGCGCGTCCGGTCAGCCGCAGTTGTACGTGCACAACACCGACTGGTTCGGGGCGATCAACGGTCGGCGTGGGATCACGCTCGACCGCATCTTCTACCGATGGATCCACACCTACCGCTACGGCCGGAACTGGTGAGAGGGGAACGGACATGAAGCAGGTCAAGAAGGCCGACGCCCGGGCGCAGCAGGGCGGGTACGCGGCCGATATCACCGTCCGGGACAGTCGGCCGCTCAAGCCGCCGGCCGGGCAGCAGACCCATCACCGGTTCCCGCTCGCGGGAGGCGCCGTCGCCGCACCGGTCAAGCCGACCACGGCCGTGAACGCCTCCGCTCGCCCGATCGGCGGCAGCGGCGGCAGCGGCCCGGCCACCGGCGGCCGCGGCGGCCGGCAGGCAAAGGCCGCGGCCGAGACCGTGGACGAGAAGGCGGGCGAGGCGCTGGCCGCGCGCGGCCACCACCCGGACGGCGAGCACGCGGCGCAGAAGCCCCGCTCCAGGGACGGTTCCGGACGGCCGACCGAGCAGTACGTGCGGCTGCGGGTCCGGGTCCGCGGTGACCGCCTGACCGTGCTCGACAGCCACCTCGTGGATGGTCCGCTCACGGCACCGACCACGCTGCACGGAGCAGGCGTCTACGAGGTGACCGTGGGCGACCGGCTCGTGCACGCGGCCGCCGTCCCGGATCTGGGGCTAGAGCAGCGCTCCTTCCCGAACCTCGAGGGGCCGCCGGAGCAGCGCGGGCACCACTTCACCGAGCGCGCGACCTCCGAATTCTCGGTGCGGATCCCGGCCGAGGAGCTGACGGCGGAGACGATCGGGGCGGTACAGGTGCGGTTGCACCGCCTCGTCGAACCGGCCTCGGGCGTGCGGGTCGGGGCGCAGCCGCTGGGCGCCCAGTTGCGCGAGCGGGTCGAACCCATCGCCGAGCTGGTCGGGCTGCCCGCGTCCGTGCTGCCGGAGGCGATCGAAGCCCGCAGAGGCAGGACCGGACAGGGCGCCTGAGCGCGCACGGCGTTCGGGCGGACACTACGCAGGAGATGCCGCCGCCGCTTACAGCATCCGCTCCGGTGGCCCCGCCCCCGTCGCTTCCGTCGGGCGTGGACGTGACCCAGCCGCTGCCAACCTCACCGTCGGACACCTAGCCGCAGTGGGCACGGCCGCAGACCTAAACGACCTGCCCGCCAGCTGGACACCCCCGAACCCACATCGCGGATGACCGGAAGTGAGAGCGTCCACTCCACTGGTGTCAACCTCGCGGGCGTGGCGTCCTGGGCGAACAAGCATGCCAGTGACCCCAAGTCAAACGAATCGCTTCTCCAACGATTGCACGGATTTGGTCTCCCAGCCCCAGGTCCCGATCCGGACGCTATTCCTACTGTGGGAAAGGTCATCGGCTGCGTTAGCGACGCCTGGGTGGATGATCGGCCCATGCCCGCTGGGTAACCCTGCTCCGCCGGGAGGACCCGGCACAGCGCGAGTCTCCGGCTCGAAACTGCACGTTACTGCCGTTGCTCACGGGGTACAGCCGGGATCAGCGCACGCGGTGCGCATGCCATCGCCGGCCAGCGGCATCGGGGAACCGGAAGATTTCGGTCCGCCACTGCTTCCGGCAGCAGATCTTGCACCGCCGAGGCGCGCTACAAGGTGACCCGCTCCGTGAGGCGCGCCGGGTGCTGCGCCGCAGCGCTGACCGGCTCACTTGCAAGGGCCACAGCCAGGTGAGGAGGAAGTGATGGATAACCAACCACCAAACACGACCACGGACGCCGGTAGTCCAGTGGGGAGCGATGAGTACTCGCTCACGGCCGGCCCCAGTGGCCCCAATCTGCTTCAGGATGCCTACCTGCTCGAGAAGCTTGCCCATTTCGTCCGCGAGCGCGTTCCTGATCGCGTGTACCACGTCAAGGGCGGCGGCGCCTTCGGCTACTTCGAGGTGACCGCCGACGTCACGCAGTGGACCAAGGCCGCCTTCCTCAGCCAGGTCGGCAAGCGCACGCCGATGATCCTGCGCTTCTCGCAGGTGGCCGCCGAGGAGGGCTACCCGGACTCCGACCGCGACGTGCGCGGCTTCGCCGTCAAGTTCTACACCGAACAGGGCAACTACGACATCGTCGGCAACAACACGCCGGTCTTCTTTGTGCGCGACCCCATGAAGTTCTCGGACTTCATCCACTCGCAAGAGCGCGAGCCCGACACCGGCCTGCGCAGCAACAACATGCAATGGGACTTCTGGAGCCTCTCGCCCGAGTCGGCCCACCAGGTGACAGTCCTGATGAGCGACCGGGGCACACCCCGCACCTGGCGGCACATGAACGGCTACGGCAGCAGCACCTACATGTGGGAGAACGCCACGGGTGAGAAGTTCTGGGTCAAGTACCACTTCAAAAGCGAGCAGGGCGTCCAGAACTTCACCGACGCCGAGTCCAAGGCCATGCGCGCCGAGGACCTCGACTGCCACCGGCGTGACCTGTGGGAGGCGATCGCCCGCAAGGATTACCCGGCCTGGCGCCTGGAGATGCAGATCATGCCCTACGAGGACGCGCCTGGCTACCGCTTCAACCCCTTCGACATCACCAAGGTCTGGCCGCACGAGGACTACCCGATGATCCCGGTCGGCCGGATGGTGCTCGACCGCAACCCGGACAACTTCTTCGCCCAGATCACGCAGGTCGGGTTCGACGTGGCGAACTTTGTCCCGGGTATCGGGCCCAGCCCGGACCGGATGGTGCTGGCGCGGATGTTCGCCTACGCCGACTCGCAGCGCTACCGCACCGGCCCGAACTATGAGCAGCTGCCAGTCAACCGGCCGCTTGACGAGGTGCACAACTACAACAAAGACGGCCCGATGCTCTACCACCACCACGGGAACCAGCCGGTCTACGCACCGAACAGCTACGGCGGGCCCAAGGCCGATCCGCAGCGCTACCGCGATCCGGGCTGGTTCGTGGAGTCCGCGGACATCATGCGCACGGCCTACGTGGCGCACAAGGACGAGGACGACTTCATCCAGCCCGGCACGCTCTACCGCGAGGTGATGACGCCGACCGATCGGGACCATCTGGTCGGCAACATCGTCGGGCACCTGAGCCAGGGTGTGGAGCGCTTCATCCAGGAGCGCGCGGTCAACGACTACTGGACCAAGGTCGACCCCGACCTCGGCGCACGCGTCGCCCAAGACCTGGGCCTGCAGACTCCGCAGCCGCGCAGCCGATAGCGGCGACAACCGCTGGCGGTGCCCAGGCAGCTGCCGCTGGGCCGCGAAGGTGCTGCCGAATGGCTCGGCGTTGAGAGCGGGTCGTACAGGCCCGCCAGACGGCATTCCGGATTTGCCTGCCGGGTTGCAGCATCCGCGTCCCGCTGCTGCCCGGCTGATTACGATGCCGGAGATGACCCCCTTCGGCGCCTGCATCGCCGCGGGCGGCACCCTGCACCTGGTGAATCAGGGCCGCAAGCGGCAGAAGGCCGACGCCGAGAGGCTCACGCTGTTCAAGGAGGTACAGGCGCTGCTGCACCACCTGCACTCCGACGTCGTGGCCGAACCCGGGCAGGCTCCCGGCCAACCTCGCGAGGAATGACGAGCGTCCGAGCAAGTCGAGCAGCCAGCAGGGACCGACCACCGAAGCCCCCAAGGCCTCGCTCCTGGCGCCCCAACTAACTCCCTGTCGGCGGTCACTGCGAGGCCAGGCCGGGTGGTCTCGGTGGCTGCCGGACGATCTCGTCGTCACCGGAACCTCGGAGCTGGTTTCAGCGGGCCGGAGGGTTGAGTCATGTTGGCGCAGATCAGCCTTATCGGCGCTGGTCTCGCCGTTGCGGGCCCGCCCCCAGCGGGTTGGCTAGGTGACCAGGGCGGCGTTGTCGATCGCGGCGAGTTCGTGACTACCGCCATGGAAGCGGGTAGGAGCAAAGCAAGCGGGGGGATGCTGAGTGGCGAACTTGCTGCCGTTACCATCGGCATCCGCGACGTCGGCATCGCCCGAGTTCGCTGCTATCGCTCTAGGAGGGCCTCATGGCCGCCAGCACGGGTGTCGGCACTGAGGGTGCTTAGGATCCGGGTGGTGAAAGGGAGGTTTCGATGACAAGCCAGGCCGCGCAACTCACCTGGGACGTGTACGTGACGGAACTGACGCCAACCGCATCGGACGACCCGCCGCCTGGCGCCAAGCAGTTTCTGTGGCAACCGACCTCGGCGACGCTCATCTGCGGTGAGCGCGACGCCGTCCTGGTCGACGCACTGCCGACCGTCGGCCAAGCCCGCGACCTCGCCGACTGGGTCGCCGCCCACGACAAGAACCTGACGGCGGTGTACATCACCCACGGCCACGGCGATCACTGGTTCGGCCTGAGCGCGATCCTGGACCGCTTCCCGACGGCCCGGGCATTCGCCCTTCCCTCAGTGATCGAGCAGATGCGGCAAGGCTCCGCGCCGGAAATCCTCGCCATGTGGAACGGGCTGTTCCCTGGCCAGATCCCAGATCCCCTCGTCCTGGCCGAGCCGTTGCCTGATGGTGCGATCGACCTGGAGGGACACGAGCTGATCCCGGTCGAGGTAGGCCACAGCGACACCGACTCCTCGACAGTCCTGAGCGTGCCGGACATCGGTCTGGTGGTCGCCGGTGATGCCGTTTACAACGACGTCCACCAGTACCTGCGGGAGTCCGGCCCGGAAGGCCGACAGGCGTGGATGGCCGCCCTGGACACTATCGAGTCCCTGCACCCGCGGGTCGTCATCGCCGGGCATCAGCGCGCCGGCCGGCACGACGGACCGGAGATCATCGAAGAGACGCGCCAGTATATCCGCGACGTCGACCGCGCCGTTGAGACCACGGAGACATCGCGGCAGTTGTATGACAAGGTGCTGGCGCTTTACCCAGAACGCGTCAACCCAGGCATGCTGTGGTGGTCGGCGCGCGCGCTCAAGCCCTAGCCGGCTGCCGAGAACAACCGCTTCGGTAAAGCTGCATGGTACATGTACACGCGAAGACGGCCTTGACAGAACCCATCGGTGACCAGGTTCGGCAGCTATCGGATTCGGGGGAGGTGTCTGGGGGTCCGCTCAGATCACAACCGTTCCCGGAGGCGCACAATCGGCCGATCCCAGCGCCACAACTGGTCAACTGGCTGACCTCCCGCTCCGACGCAAAGCCAGCGCCTCCCGCTGACAGCGACGACCCGCGAAGTAAAGCCGCCTCATGGCCCAATGGGTCCTTCCGTGAGATCAGCGACGTCGCCCGCGGCACCGGCATCTTCGACGCAGCGTACAAAATCGGCCAGGCGATCATCGGATTCTTTGCCCAGTAAAGGGAACCCCGGCGGTTATCCGCGTAGAGCGCCCGGGTAACAAAGCGCTGTTTGCTCGATCACTTTAAAGGGGGCCCAATGAGTTACGCCAGCCAGCTGCTGGACAGCTACCCGCGCACCTTCAATATTGACGCTGCGGTGCTCGCCGCCACCATCGACGCGCTCAGCGACTGCGCTCAGGCCTGCACGGCCGACGCCGACGATGACTTGAGCGAGCCGAATGTGGCCGAGCTGGTCAAGTGCATCCGCCTGTGCCTAGACTGCGCCGACATCTGCGCTACCACCGCGGGGGTCACCAGCCGCCAGACAGATTACGACGCCAACGTCACCAGGCCTCTGCTCGAAGCCTGCGTGGCCGCCTGCAAGAGCTGCGGCGACGAATGCGAGCGACATGCCATGATGCACGCGCACTGCCGGGTCTGCGCCGAGGCATGCCGACGCTGCGAACAAGCCTGCGCGCGGCTCCTGGAAGCTATGAAATAGGCGAGCTTCCACCGGCTCGTCATACCGTGTTCGGAGCCGACGCCAGCCGTCGTCGTCGCGCAGTACAGGTCGCCAGATCCACGGTTTCGGGGCTTAAGTACCCCTGTACGCGCAGCCAAGGCGACGGAGAGGCGTCGGCCGTCGCAAGCGTGATGGCACGACCGGGTCGATGACATCGATGCCAGCGACGACCGCCCTATCTCCAGGGCGACTAGGAGGCGCATATGCGTGCAGACGCACCGGCTCCGTCCGTCCTCGTGCCGGCGGTACCGGCCGCCTCGGCGGTACCGGCCGCCTCGGCGGGCCCGCGACTCCGGTGAGGATGCCGATTTCGGCTCCAGCCAGCCGTTTCCGAACGGGTCGGCCGAGGAGGGGAATTCGACTTCAGCCGGCCATTCCTGGTCGACATTGGCCGCGGGCGTTATCGCCGAGTATCTGCGCGAGTCCGGGTACCCGCGGTATACCGCAGAAGTGGTGACGGAGGAACTGGCGAAACCGGGGAGGGAGCGGAGCAGCGTCGGGCACTTCGCCGCCGATCAGCTGAAGAGAGCAGGGTGGCGGCCCTAAGCCTTGGTGCACTGCTCCATGCCCCGCATCCGGCATTCGTCGTGCTATGGCTCTGCTGCGACCTCAGCTGTCTATAAGCCCAGGCATCGTCCACTCTGGCGAGTGCTCAGTCAGGTCATCGGGCGCGGCTAGGCCGGCTCATGCGAAAGCGCGAGCTTGCCAGGGGCTTGCTGACCCATCGCGGCTGGTAACCGCATCCCGTTCGGGTGCGGCTAAGGATGGCCTTGCTCACTATCGATCTCGACAATGCGCATCGCCGACGAGCTTGGCGTATCCAGGGCGACGCTGTTCATGCACGCCGACGCTCACCACCACCGCCCGATACCAACCTGCATCTGCAGGAGCTCATTGATTCGAAGACTTCTGTCGCGTCCTGGACACCGTGTCGAGGTTCGCCTATACCGGCCGATGGCTAAGTCCATCGTGGTCCGGCCTGGTGTGAAGGGCTCTGCGTCGCGGTGACGCACAGCGGAGCGACCCTGGGCGCGTATCTGGCACGGCTCATCGACGCCGAGTGACCACCGGCGCGGTCGCCGCAGACTGGCTCCGCAGATCGGCGGGCGAACCCAGCTGGCGGAAAGCCCGCGTGCCCGTAGACAGGCGCCAGATAGGAGGCCGTCGCGCAGCTTCTAGATGCAGAACTGACCTCACCAGAAGTATGTGTCGCTCCCCGCCGGGAAGACCGACGGTGGGAGCATCTCCTTGCTCCTGTAAGCCGCTGGGGCGCAAAACGCAGCCACACGGCGGTATGGCCCGCGGCGGCCGGCAGGCAAGCTGAATGCGTACTCGAGCACTCATCGGACCCGAAGCAAATACGGTGGGCCGGCGCTGCGTACCGTCGTGCGCGGTACTGAAACCATGAGCAGGAGGACGACATGAGCACCGGGGAGGGAGGACCCGACGAGTCGCGCCGAGACCTGACCAACAGGGCACGGCAGAGGGCCGGTGCTGAGACCGCTTTCCGCCGCATACTCGCAGGCAGTTCCGCCGCCTTCGCAACCATGCGCAGCAAGGCATCGTCAAGCTCCCTTTCCGCGCTGGTGGAGGCCCACGTCCCGCCGGCGTGGCGGCGTCCGCGGCGGTTGACGCTCGTGGGTGCCTTGCTGCTGGCCGTCGTCGTGCTCATCATCACGACAAGGCCCGCGGCCACCCCGCGCCATCCAGAACCAGGCACGACGGTCTTCCCGATTGGCCACCAGGTGGTGCTGCGGTTGGTCCGCTCGACGGGGAGTGTGCATCTGAGGGCCGGGCCGGATGGCCAGGTCAGCATCACAGAGCACCGGAGCGGCTTCACCGGTGCCATTCACACTAGCTACCGGCAGCAGGGAGATGTGATTACCGTCACCGTCTCGATCGGCAGTGGCCTCCCGACGGCCACATGGGTAGACTTCCAGGTGGCGGTACCACGGGACACGAGCGCGAATGTCCACGTCGCGGCGGGTACGCTCAAGGCAACTGGCCTCACCGGCAATTTCGTGCTGCACGACACCAACGGATCGATCTCGGCGGCCAACGTCCGCGGCGCCGTCGCGCTGCAAACGGCGAGCGGAGCCATCAACACGAGCCACGTCAGGGGCCAGGTCAGCGCCATCACGGACAACGGGACCATCACGACGATCTCGACACGCCTGCGGGGGCACTCGCTTGTGCAGGCGCAGACCGGCACGATCAACTTCCACGGCAGCCTGGACCCAGGTTGTAACGCCGTATTCAGGAATACTAACGGGGCAATCGGCGTCACCTTGCCGAGTGGTTCGTCGGTCCTTGTGAACGCACGGACTCCCCATGGGTCGATCAACTCCGAGTTCCCGGCTGTGCACGTGGTCTCTCATGCGAAGGGGCGGGTCGCCAAAGGCCGCATCGGGCGGGGCGCGCCGGCGCGCCTTAGCATCCAGACCATGGGCGGCTCGATCGATCTCAACCAGCGGAGCTGACTACTATGCGTGACCTCCTCAGATGAGGGCACCGCTTGGGATTGGGCCCGTCCGAGTGAGAGTCAGGTCATCGGATTGCTCGCACATCGCAACCGTTTGCGCGGCGTGGGTCAGGTGCTGGGTCGACGACGGCCTTTCGCCGCAAGGCCGACCCATTGACGCCGAGAATAGAATCTGATATCTAAAACATCAGATTACTCGGTTACTCAGAGCAGATGTCCGGGGTTCATCTCGCGGAGAGCGTGCCCGGGGAATGGCGCTCGGTCATCGCAGGCTGGAGGTACCGCATGGCCCAAGCGACCGACGAGCTGAGCGTCTTCGAGGGCGTGCGGCCCACCCGCAGCGGCGATCTGGCTCTGGAAAGCCAGGGAATGGCCCCGATACCGGAAGACAACCGGTATGGCGGTGTCCACCGCATGTTCACCGTCTGGTTCACGCCCAATATGGAGCTGTCCGGCGTATTCACCGGCACGTTGGCCGTGCTGTTTGGCCTCGGGTTCCAACTTGGCCTTGTGGCCATCATCCTGGGGACGATCATCGGTTCCTTGCCGGTGGCGATCCTGTGCACCTGGGGTCCGAAGACCGGCACCGCCCAAGTTCCACTTGCCAGATTGCCGTTCGGCAAGAGCATCGTCGCGCCTGGTACCGTCCAATGGCTGTCGTCGATCGCATGGGATGCCCTCGTCGGCCTATTCGGGGGAGAGGCTGCTCAGCTTCTGTTCCATGTCCCGTTCTGGCTCGGCGTCGCGATCGTCCTGGCGCTCGAGGGCGTCGTCAGCGTCTACGGCTACGAGTTCGTGCACCGGTTGCAGGTAATAGGCTCGGCAATCTTGATCGTGCTGTTCGTGGTCCTCACAGTGCGAATCTTCCAGCACCACATCGTTCTCGCGCATAACACCGTGCATGGCGGAGCGCTGGTAGGTGCCTTCGTGCTGATGGTGACGGTCTCGCTCAGCGCAGGAATTTCGTGGGCAACGTACGCCTCCGACTACAGCCGGTACATGAAGCCAACGTCATCCAGGAAGTCCATTTTCTGGCTCACTCTGGCCGGCCTTACCGCTTCATACGTGTGGGTCGAGACGATTGGGCTGGCCGGTGCCAGTGTGCTTGGCAACCAGACCGCCGCGGGTGTGCGGACGCTCATGGGCGGAGGCACGCTCGGCGTGCTAGCGCTGATCGCCATCGTATTCGGGGCAATCGCTTCCAACTCGATGAACGACTACACCGGATCGCTCGCCTTCCAGGCCCTCGGCGCCCGCGTGAAGCGGCCGATCATTGCCGCAGTCGTGGCGGTCCTGGCATTTGCGGCCATCCTGTGGATGAACGCTGGCAATACCTCGGGCAAGTTCACCAACCTATTGCTGTTCATCGGATACTGGATCGCGCCGTTCTGCGCCATCGTGCTCATCGACTGGCACTACGACAAGGAGAAGTACACGCCGGGCTTCCTGCGGATAGCTCTGAACTTCCGGAACCTGCGTAATGGCTGGGCGGCGATCGTGGCGTTCCTGGTGGGCTTCGCGGCGATGGTTCCGTTCATGGACACATCGATCATCGTGGGACCGGTCGCCAAAGCGCTGGACGGCGCTGACCTCGCCTTCTACGTCGGATTCGTCGTCGCCGGGGTCTTGTACTACATCCTCAGAAAGAGCGTGCGAGATCCAGCGCCGGTACACGTGGCTGAGGCCTCGGTCGGGCTGGCTGGACAGGCAGCAGCCCCTGGCGGCCACAAGGAATAGGACCGCGCCGACTGCTGGCGCCTGGGCTTCTCGGCCGGCACTTCGGCATCGGCGATTCAGCTGCCGCGTGAACATGCGCTCACAACTTCAGTCCCGCTCGGCGGTTTGACATGGAGGAAGCGCTTGACATATAAGATCTAATATCTGATGTTTGAGGTGACCGGATGACCGTCGACATCGCTGACCCGGCGTTCCCCGTTCCCGTTGTCGACTCCATTGACCTGGACCGCGCGGTGGAACTCGTCCGGCAGGCGTGCCGCATTCCCAGCGTCCTGGGGGACGAGCGAGCGCTTGCGGAATTCCTCGCGGCGGTCATGCGCGACTCTGGTTTCGAGTCGGTTGAGCTGCAGCCCGTGCTTCCCAACCGGCCAAATGCCATCGGCGACGTCAGTTTCGGCCCTGGGCCGCGGGTGGTGCTGACCGGTCACCTCGACACCAAACCCGCTTCCATCGGCTGGGAGCGTGCTGACCCAATTTCAGGGGACCTCATCGACGGCGCCGTCTATGGCAACGGCGTCATGGACATGAAGGCCGCGCTGGCCTGCCAGATCGTCGCGATCGAGGCGGTCCGGGCCAGCCAGCTGCCGTTGTCCGGCACGCTGGCAATGGCTGCGGTCGCGGACCATATGGGACAACAGGCAGGCTCCATCGCCTACTTCGACGCCCACCCGGCGGACCTGTGCGTCCTCGGCGAACTGACAAATAATGAGGTCTGCCTCGGGCATCGCGGCCGGTACTACTTTGACGTCACCGTTCATGGCCGCTCGGCGCACACCTGTCACAAGTACTCAGCCGTGAATGCAAACGTGCTGGCCGCGCAAGCGGTGCTGGCGCTTGACCGCTCCCGCCTGGAACCTGGCCTGCCAAGCGAAGTTACGGGACTCTTCGGCGCTGAGACATTTATCGTTCCAGGGCGCATCTATGGGGGCCTGGCTCCTGGCGGCCCGTCGATGATCCCGGACGAGTGCGTCATCCGAGTCGACTGCAGGCCGCAGCCAGGAGTGACAACGGAGGAGGTACGCGCGGAGATCGATCGCTGCCTCGCGGAGGCTACGGCCGCGGACCCGCGGTTCACCGCGGACGTCACGCTCTCCGATGTCAAGCGCGGATATCTGGCCAGGCCCGGGGATGAGGTCATACGCCTGATGTCTGACGCCGTTCGTCTGGTCCGCGGAGAAGAACCACGACTGGTCACCGAGAACTGGCTCGGCGATACGGCCAGCTTTGGCGACAAGGTCCCGACGGTGATCTTCGGTCCGGGCGGCCCGCCGGTCTACTGCCCAGATGAGCATCTGTCGATAGAGGACATTCACGAGGCGACGAAGGTATACGCGACGTTCGCGGCGCTCGCCCTCGCGGGCCGGGCCGACCCGCCTGCCGACCAATCCGCCGGCCCGTCGGCTATGTCCTAGGTGTGCCATGGCCGGTGATCGTTTCGACAGACTACTCGATCAGTGCCTTGGTGTCCGCGCCGGCGAGCAGGTCGTGCTGCTGACCGATGGCGCAACCGATGCGGGTGTGATAACCGGGCTGCTCGAGGCCGTATCGACCCATGACGGGATCCCGCTTGTTGCGCGCATTCCAGCTCCGGGGCTTCCAGGCGCGGAGCCGCCCGGCGCGGTGGCGGCGATGATGCTGGAAGCCGGCGCGGTTATCGAGCTGACCAGCCTATTCATCGGATCGAGCCTGGCCCGCAGGAATGCCAGTGCCCGCGGAGTTCGTTATCTGGCCATGCCTGGGGTGGTGCTTGACACGTTCCGGCCTGGCGGGCCGCTGGACGTTGATTTCGAGCAACTCCGATCTGAGGCAGAACGGGTGGGGCGGGCCTGGAACGCGGCCCAGCAGTTCCGCCTTAGCACTCCTGGTGGCACCGACCTGCGGGGCTCGGTGGCAGACCGTCCCGGCCGGGTCCTGCACGGCATAGCCACGGAGCCTGGCGCCTACATGGCACCACCGGACGTCGAGTCCGGGACAGCCCCGGTTGAGGGCACCGCCTCCGGTGTCGTCGTAGTCGACGGGGACCTGCTATTCATGGGCCGCGGTCCGCTGCGAGAGCCCGTGGTGCTACAGGTAGACGACGGGCAGGTCGTGGGGATTGATGGTGCCGAACGCGACCGGCTGATCCGGATGCTTGAACGATGCGCGGACGCGCGGATGTCCAATCTCGCCGAGGTATCCGTAGCCTTCAACCCGGCAGGCACCATCTGCTCGGTGCCGATGGAGACGGAGTCCACGCGGGGCTCCGCGCACGTCGCACTGGGGAACTCGATCGCCTACGGAGGTCTGGTCAACGCTGTCGCGCACCTGGACTGCGTGATGCGCGATGCCACGCTCGAACTTGACGGCCGCGCCGTGATGATCGAGGGGACAGTGCAATGACGCGGCCACGGATACTGCTAGCCAAGCCGGGCCTGGACGGGCACGACCGAGGGATCAAGGTCGTCGCCATGGGCTTGCGAGACGCCGGCGCTGAGGTGATCTACCTCGGGCTGCGGACGACCGCGGCGCAGATCGCTGCGGCCGCCGCGGACGAGGACGCCGACATCATCGGCATCTCGGTGCTCTCCGGAGCGCACCTGGAGATAGCGCGGCAGCTGCTCGCTGCGATGAAGGCCGCCAGCTTGGACATACCGCTCGTGGTCGGCGGGACGATCCCGCCCAGCGATATCGCGGTCCTGCTGCGCCTTGGGGTAGGGCGCGTGTTCGCCACTGGCACCGCGCTGCCCGACGCCGTCGAGGGCATGCTTCGGCTGGCCCGCTCGCGGGCGGCGGTCCCGTGACCGCTCGGGCGGAGGTTACGACCGACTCGGGCATCCCGGTTGCCGCGGTTTACACGGCGCAGGATGTGGCCGGCGGCCCAGAGTCCCTCGCCAAGCGCCTCGGGCTGCCTGGCGAGCCACCGTTCACCAGGGGCCCATACGCCTCCATGTATCGGGGGCAGCTATGGACCATGCGCCAGTTCGCTGGCTTCGGCTCGCCTGAGGAGACCAACGCGCGCTTCGGATTCCTGCTGAGCCGGGGCCAGACTGCACTATCGGTAGCGTTTGACCTGCCTACTCAGCTGGGCTACGACTCTGATCACGAGATGGCGCGGGCCGAGGTAGGGCGAGTGGGTGTGGCCATCGATACCGCCGATGACATGGCGGACCTCTTCGCGGGGCTGCCGCTCGGCCAGATCTCGGTGAACTTCACTATTAACGCCACCGCACCGATCATCCTCGCCATGTACCTGGTTGCAGCCGAGCGCCAGGGGATCCGGCCATCCCAGCTCAGCGGCACGCTTCAGAACGACATCCTCAAGGAGTTCCTGGCCAGGAAGGCGTACGTATTCCCGCCCGGTCCGTCGATGCGGCTCGTGGCTGATGTCGTCGAGTACGCATCTGACGTGCTGCCTCGCTTCAACCCGATATCAATCACCGGCTATCACGCGCGGGAGGCGGGCTGCGACGCGGTGCAGGAACTCGGCCTCGCGATGGCCTCAGCCATCGCCTACTGTGATGAGCTCATCGACCGGGGACTGAAATTCGACACGTTCGCGCCGCGCTTGTCCTTTCACTTCGCGACCACCCTCGATCTGTTCGAGGAGGTCGCCAAGCTTCGCGCTGCGCGGCGGCTCTGGCATGACATCGCGACGAAACGGTTCGGGGCGTCGGACCCGGCAGCGGCTCGGCTCAGGTTCTTCTCTGGGAACTCAGGGACTACGCTCACGGCGCAGCAGCCGCTGAACAATGTGATCCGCTCCACGATCCAGTGCTTGGGCGCCGCTCTCGGCGGTGCTCAGTCGATCCATGTCATGGGGTACGACGAGGCGTTCGAGATCCCCAGCGAGGAGGCTGTCACCCTGTCCTTGCGCACACAGCAGATCATCGCACTCGAAACGGGAATCGCTCGCACTGCCGATCCACTCGCGGGGTCCTACTTCGTGGAGCACCTGACCGACGAGATCGAGGCTAGGGCGCGGTCTGTGCTCACCGACATCGAGGAAAGCGGCGGAGCGGTCCGCGCGCTCGAGATCGGCCTCCCGCAGCGGTGGATCACCGAGGCCGCCTACCAGGTCGAGCGGGACGTGGAATCGGGAAAGCGGCCCAAGGTGGGCGTGAACCTGTACGTCAGCGAGGGGGACCAAGAGGCTGGACGGGATATGGAGCTGTTCCAGCCTGAGCCGGGGATGGCGGAGCGCCAGATCGTCAGGCTCCGGCGGCGGAAGGCCGGTCGTGACCGAAATGCCTGCGACGCGGCATTGCGGCACCTGGAGCAGGACACGGCGGACGGGCGGAACGTCATGCCGTCACTCATCGAAGCTGCCAGATCCGGTGCGACCGTCGGTGAGATGAGTGACGTCTTCCGGCAGGCGTTCGGTGAATTCCGGGAGCCCTCCCCGTGGTGACGCTGCCGGAGCCGGCACCATGGTGAGCGGAATGCTCGGCGGAATGCGCGTGCTCGATCTCACCCGGTTCGTGGCCGGATCACAGGCGACCATGTTGCTGGCCGCCATGGGCGCCGACGTCCTCAAGATCGAGGTGCCTCCCGGCGATCCGTACCGCTGGCAAGGGACCGATCAGATAAACGGGGAATCCGCGCTCTTCATGGCGCTGAATTCGGGCAAGCGGAGCGTTGCCATCGACTTTCGAAAGCCGGCCGGGCGCGATGCGCTCGAGCGGGTGCTCGCCTCGGCAGACATGCTGGTGGAAAATTCCCGACCGGGCAGCCTCGCACACTACGAACTGGACTGGGAGTCCGTGCACGCCCGTTACCCATCGCTCGTTTACGGGTCCATCTCCGGCTACGGTGACGTCGGTCCTGATGCGGGCAGAGGCGGCTTCGATCTTATTCTGCAGGCGGAGAGCGGCGTCATGAGCGTGACCGGCAGTCCGGAGTCGGGACCAGTCAAAGTCGGAGCACCGGTGCTCGATGTCGGTGCCGGCCTGAGTTGCGTGATCGGGCTCCTTGGCGCCTGGATCGAGCGCCAGCGGACGGGACTGGGCCGCCTGGTCTCGGCCTCGCTGCTGGAGTTTGCCTTGACCAGCCTGGGCACCGTCGCCGCGGGTGCCATCGTGTCTGGCGAGGTGCCCGGCTTGCTCGGAACCCATTCGCCAACCTTCGCTCCCTATGGCGGGTTTCGTACCGCGGACGGCTGGCTGGTGCTGGCCGGCGCGGGCTCAGAGGACCTCTGGGCGCGGACATGTCGCGTGCTCGGGCTGGAAAATCTCCTGGCCGACGAGCGGTTCATCGACAACGCCCGGCGGGTGGCGCACCGGGACGAGCTCACCCGCGAGATCGAGTCGGCCATGCAAACAATGCCGACCGCGCGTTGGCTCGCCCGTTTTGAGGAGGCCGGGATACCGGCCGCCGAGGTCCAAGATCTCGCCCAGGTGCTGGCGCGTCCTCAGCTCGCCGCGCTGGGGTCGGTCCAGGAGCTTGAGCACCCGACGGCGGGGGCCTACCGGCTGCTCAGCCCGCCGCTCCGGATCGACCGGGAGATGCTCAGGTACCTGGCGCCGGCGCCGGTGCTTGGCTCGGACACCCGAGTTGTGCTCACCGAGGCTGGTCTCGCTGCCGCCGACATCGACCGCTTGGTAAGCCAGGGAATGGCTGTGGCGGCGTGAACACAGCGGCGACCGCGCATGACATGGCCGCGATAGTGCTCCGCCGCACGACCGAGCTCGCCAGGATCGCAGCCCCGACCGGCGCTGAGCAGCATCGCGCCGAGCGGGTCGGGTGCTGGTGGGCGGCGGATGGATGGTCGCCAAGCACCGACGCCGTCGGCAATGTCTGGGCTCAGGTCACCGGGGGGCACGGTCCCGGATTGCTGGTGTGCGCCCACCTCGACACAGTTTTCGGCGCGGATGTGGCGCACGAGGTCCGCGCCGCCAGCGGGCGGCTATGGGGGCCTAGCGTGGGGGATGACAGCCTTGGGGTGGCGGCACTGTCGGCCGCGGCCAGTGTCGTCCGGCACGGTCGGGGAACGGGTCCGTTCTGGATCGTGGCGACGGTCGGCGAGGAAGGTATGGGCAACCTCACCGGGATTCGGCACGCGATCGCCACAGTGACGAATCCGCTGTCGGCTGTGATTGCCGTCGAGGGCAACTACCTGGGACGGATTGTCACGACAGGCGTCGGATCGGTTCGGCTGCGAGTCCGCTACCGTGGGCGCGGCGGGCACGCCTGGGAACTGGCCGACGCTCCGAGTGCGGTGCATGCCATTGCCCGCGCTGCCTCGATCATCGCGGGGCTGACTGTGCCCGGCGCACGCTGTAGCGTCAATGTCGGCGTCATCGGCGATGCCCCGCCAGGACTTTCGGTCGAGGTGGAAGACCTCGGGCGGCGTCCGGCTGGGAGCATCTCGGTGTCCAGCCCGATGGTGCGGGCCGCCATTGCGGCTCTCGGAAACTCAGGGATCGCGGCCCAGATCAGCGCGGCGAGCACGGACGCGAATGCCGCTTACGAGGCCGGCATCTCGGGCCTTGCTGTCGGCGTCACTACTGGCGCGGGCGAGCACACCCCAGCGGAGTGGATCGAAACGGCCCCGGTCGCCACGGGCTTGACTGTGCTCGCTGAAACCATCGAGCTCGTCCGGGAGGGGCGGGAATGACCAGCCCAAAGTCTGGCGTGGTCCTGCAAGGAGTAGACGAGCCGAGCGCGTTTTGCAGCATGGTCGGGGAGATCGACCGCCTCGGATTCGACCACCTGTGGCTCACTGACTCATCGCTGCATGCCCGCAACTGCTACAGCTACCTCACCCTGGCCGCCGGCCGAACCTCCAGGCTGCTGCTCGGCACTGCGGTAACCAACCCGGCTACCCGCCATCCGGCGATCACCGCTGCCGCTGCCGCCACAGTGGACGAGATCTCTGGCGGCCGGTTCGCCCTCGGCATTGGCACCGGCGACCGCCCGCTTCTCGCGCTGGGAGGCAAGCCCAGCACGCTGGCGAGCCTCGAAGCGGCGGTTGACGGGATTCGCCGGTTGTGGCGCGGAGAGCAGGTGGACCTCGCGTCCGGTGACTTCGAGATGGTCGGTGCTCACCTCCGATTCCCGGCACGGGCCGACATTCCTGTGTTCATCTCCGCCAGCGGCCCGAAGACGCTCGAGCTGGCGGGCCGGATCGCTGACGGCGTGATCCTCCTGGTGGGGCTATTCCCCGAGGCACTGAAGTGGGCCATCTCCCATGTGGCTCGGGGCGCGGAGGCCGTCGGCCGGCCGCGTCCGCACGTGGCCGTCTTCGCCTACGGCGCCGTGGACGAGGACGAGGACGCGGCGCTGCACAGCGCCCGCTCCATCGCTGCATGGTTCCCGCAGACCGCGCCGCACATCTGCGATCTGGCCGGCCTGCCGCACGAGGTGGCGGACCGAGTCCGGGCCGGCTACCAGGGCGGGGAATTCCAGGAAGCGGCTGCGGCGGCCAGCGAGCTCCCGGACGAATATGTGCGAAAAGTCGCGCTGGCCGGAAGCCGCGAGCGGGCGGCTGGGCAGATCCGGGCGGCACTCGAGGCAGGCGCCGATTCCGTGCATGTCTTCCCGCTTGGGAACCGGCGGATGAACACCGTGCGGGCCTTCGCGGAAGCCTGGTCGGCCACCGTTGGCCAGCCGGCCTCGCGAGAGACAGCGTCCAGGGGCGGTATCTCAGATATCGAACAAGAGATTTCCTAGAATAGATCTGAGCGCTGACCATGCACGAAGGAGAGCCGTGGGGAATCCTGAGACAGCCTGGCGGGTGATGGGCCTGCACCATGTCGCATTCGCGCACGGCTGTGACGACACGCCCCGGACGGTGGCCGACCTGCTTGGCATCTCGTTCGCTCACTGCGAGTCCGCCCCTGGATTTGTTGAGCGAATGCTTCCGGTCGGAGATGCCTACCTTCAGTTCCTTGAAGCAACGGGTCCGGGGGACGTCGAGCACTTCCTTGAGCGTCGCGGACCGGCGCTGCACCACGTTGCGCTCGAGGTGTCAGACCTTGACGAGGCAATCGCCGACCTGCGTGGCCGGGGAGTGCGCATGGCCGATGAGGCTCCTCGGCCCGGCGGGTGGGGAACGCGGATCGCGTTCGTCCATCCTGCGGCCTGCAGCGGGCTGCTGCTCGAGCTGGTGGAGTCGTCACCGGCCTCGTCGGCAGGCCCGCGAGAGTCGACGGCAGGGAGGTCGTAAGGTGGTCGCGCGCTCAGCTGGTAACGATGGGGCCCGCGCGGGCTCACTCTTCAGCGGTCACCATGACCGCCGGAAGGTGACCGACTGGGTTTACGAGGAACTCAAGGAGGCGATCGTAGGTCTCCGGCTGCCGCCGGGGCAGCCGCTGCGGGAAGCGGCCCTGGCCGAGCAGCTCGGCGTGAGCAAGACGCCGATCCGCGAGGCCCTCGCCCGACTACAGCAGGACGGCCTGGCCGAGACCACCTCGTTCAAGGGCGCCGTGGTCACCGGCTACTCGCGGCAGGATCTGGTTGAGATATACGAGCTACGTGAGCTGCTTGAAAGCTCCGCTGCGCGGCTGGCGGCACAGTCGATGAGCGACGCGGACCGAGCTCGCCTCGACCAGATCTTGATCGAGAGCCGCGCGCTCCGGGACGGATCCGATCCAGTCAAGCTCGCTGCGCGGATCGCGGAATTCGACGTCGTACTGTTCGACCAGGTGCAGAACGGCCGCATCAGGGCCCTGATCGAGAACCTGGGGGCGCACATGACCCGCATCGGCGAGCTCACCGCAGAGATACCCGGCCGCATACAGACCTCGGTCGATGAGCACGAGAAGATCGTCGAAGCGATTGCCGCCCGCGATCCCGATCTTGCCGAGCAGCGCATGCGCGAGCACATTCACAGCGTCCGCGATGAGCAGCTGCGCGCCTTGGAATGACGCAGGGGTCCGCCCTTGACTTGGCGGATGGTATCTGATGTGCTGCATATTATGTTCGGCCATGGAAGTCGGTCGGTGGTCACCGATTGCCTGCGCGAGCGGGGCAAGTCGGCATGGACGGCTGCCACCAGCCATCCCATGGTCCGGCAGATCGGCGACGGCACGCTGCCTCACGAGTCCTTCCGTCGCTACTTCGAGCAAAATATCCTGTACCTAGAGGATTACGCGCGGGCGATCGCCCTGATCACCGGGAAAGCACCGGACCTGGCCGCCGTCGGCGTGCTGACCCGGTTCCTGCAGCAGATCGTCGGGACCGAGATCCCGGCGAACATGGCCTTCCTCGCTCGGCTGGACGGATCTAGCGCAACAGAGGCGTCCGTTATGTTGCCTGCCACCTACGCGTACACGCGGCACCTGTTGTACTGCGCGGCGCAGGGCAGCTGCGCCGAGGGACTAACGGCGGTACTGCCGTGCCAGTGGAGCTATGGGGCCCTCGCCGGTCCGCTCATGGCGTCGCTGCCGGCCGATCCGGTGTATGCCGACTGGATCCGCATGTTCGGGAATGCCGATTACGGCACGCTGGTGGATGAGACCACCGGCTTGCTCGACCGCCTGGCAGACCCGCACGACGATAGGGGCCTGCAGCGCCTCGCGCGGGTCTTCGATACCTCCACCCGCTACGAAGTGCAGTTCTGGGATATGGCCTACGGCCTGCCTGCCAGCCATGGCGGTGAGCCGGGGAAGGAGCATGCTCTGTCATGCGTGCTGCCCGAATCTTCGACGACCTGAGCCTGCGCCTCGATGAGGTGGCGGTCCCGGTGCCCGGCCCAGGGCAGGTCCTTGTGCGGATCCGAGCCGCTGGAGTGTGCGGAACCGACCTGCACATTCTGGACGGCATGATCAAGCCGGACCCGTATCCGATGACTCTCGGCCACGAAGCGGCCGGGGTGGTGGAGATGGCAGGTGACGGCAGCTCGATGTCGTCCGGCGACCGGGTGGCGGTGTACAACAAAATGTTCTGCGGCTGGTGCAAGCAGTGCCTGGCTGGCCGACCCAACGTCTGTGACACCTTGCCAGGGCAGCTCGGCTTCAACATGGACGGCGGAGACGCTGAGTACGTGGTCGTGCCCGAGCGCAACCTGGTGCCGCTGCCCGATGCCGTCGACTTCGCCACCGCCGCCGTGCTCGCGTGCGCCGGCATGACGGCGGTTCATGCGGCCAAGCTGTCCGGCCTGCGCCTGGGCCAGACGGCGATCGTCGATGGCATCGGCGGAGTCGGGATACTCGTTGTCCAGGCGGCCCGGCGGACCGGTGCCCGGGTGATCGCCGTCGCCGATGGGCCAGACAAGATTCAGCTGGCCTTCGCACACGGCGCGGCTGACGGTGTTGTCGTCGCCAACGCCGAAGAGTATGCGAGCTTGCCGGCCCGGATCAGGGAGCTCACCGGCGGCCGCGGGGCGGACGTCTTCTTCGAGCTAGTAGGGACCACCGAGTCGATGACCGCCGGAGTGCGATGCCTCGCCAAGGGCGGGACGTTCGTGTCCACCGGATATACCGACCAGCCGCTGAACATACATCCGATCGAGTTCATCCTCTCCGAGGCGACCCTGGTGTCCACGGTCGCGGCGACCAGGGAAGACCTACACGACGCCCTAACGCTCGTCGCCAGCGGCGCCATGAGTGTGCCCATCACCGGGCGCTACCCCCTCGAAGGGGTCCAGGAGGCGCTGGACGCGCTCCGTAAACGCGGAGTCCTCGGACGCCAGGTTCTCGACATTGCATAGCAGGGCTCACATAGCAGGGGAAGTGACATGCCAAGCATCGTGACGAAGCCAAGGCGCGGGAGCAGCCATGGGCTGCCGGGACAGCCATGAGCGAGCGCATCATCATCAAGAACGGCTGCGTCGTGACGATGAACGACGCGGACGACGTGCTGTTCGACGGCGCCGTGGTGCTGGAGGACGACCGGATCGCTGACGTGGGCCGGACCGCGGACGTGCTGGCGCGGCATAGCGCGGATGGCGCGCGGGTGATCGACGCCAGTGGCAAGGCGGTCCTGCCCGGCTTGGTGGACCTGCACTATCACACCGCTCTCGGCAAGGGATGGAGCGATCATCTGCCGCTGTGGGAGTACCTGGAGACGTGCTGGTACCCGATCATCAGGGCGCTCGACTACGACGCCGCGTACTGGGCGGCGCTGGCCAGCTACAGCGAGTCCATCAGGTGCGGCGTCACCACGGTCAATGACATGTACCGGCAGCTGACGGCGCTCGGTGACGCGGCCGAGGAGATCGGCATCAGGGCAGTTCTGTCTAACGACATAGCGGACGCCGAGCACGATCTTGACACCTTGGAGGACAATAAGGAGGCGTTCCACGCCAAGAACGGTGCTGCAAAGGGCCGGATTGAGGTGTATATCGGGATTGAGTGGCTGCCGCTGGCGTCCGAGGAACTGCTCAGGGACGCGCGCCTGCTTGCCGATGAGCTCGGAACGGGCATCCATATCCACCTGAATGAGTCGCTGACCGAGGTCGAGAACTCCAAGCAGCGGTTCGGCCGCCGTCCCACCGAAGTGGCTTACGACGCCGGCATCCTCGGCCGTAACTGCATCGCCGCCCACTGCGTGTGGCTCTCGGACACCGAGATGGCCCTGATCCGCGCAACTGGCACACAGATCTCGCACAACCCCTCGTCGAACGCGAAGCTAGGCAACGGGATAGCGCGGCTTCCGGAAATGCTTCGCGCCGGGATCAACGTCGGGCTCGGCCATGACGCGGCTGAGTGCAATAACAGCAGGGACCTGTTCCAGGTCATGAAGTTCGCCTCGCTGATCCACCGCGCTAACCGAGTCGACGCGAGCCTGCAACAAGCAGGCGACGTCCTGAAGATGGCCACCAGGAACGGCGCGGATGCCCTCGGGCACCAGACCGGGCAGTTGGTGACGGGCAGAAAGGCCGACGTGATCCTGGTGAACCTGAACAGCCAGATGTTCACGCCGCTGATGCCTGAGAACAAAGGCCACCTGTACTCGCATTTGGTTTTCGCCGCCAACGGGAGTTGTGTCGACACGACGATCATCGATGGCAGGATCGTGTTCGAGGACGGCCAGTTCACGACGGTGGACGAGCAAAAGATCCTGCGAGAGGCCAATGCGGCGTTCCGCCGCGTGGTCGACCGGATGGTGGTGCCCCCCCCACCTAACACCACCCCGGGGCCGTGAATGGAGCGAGGCGAAGATCCATCGCCATGGCCGAGCTCCATTCACGGCTTTCTTGCGTTCTTTCCGTCACGGCATCTAGCTGGCACAGCGGAGCAGTTGAGAGAATGGTCTATGCCATGACGGCGCCCGAAGCCGAGCACGTTCAGGCGGCGCGGAGGCCGAGTACCGCTGCGAAGTTGGCCCCCATGATGCCGACTAGCTTGCGCTCCGGGATTGCAGGAAGGCTCACGGCCGCGGCCTCCTCGTTGACGGTCATGAGCTTGTTCCGCAGCTTCACCGGGTCGTAGAGGAATCCTGGGTAATCGGTCCCAAAGAACATCTTCTCTAGAGGCACGAACGCCGGTTCGCAGCGATGCAGGAACAGGAAGAGGTCACGCCGGGTCAGCGTCGCGATCAGGTAGGACAGCTCGGCGTAGAAGTGCGGGTGTTTCGTCAGCAGGAATAGCGCCTCGTCCACCCAGGGCAGCCCGCAGTGCGCGATGATTACCCTGATTTCGCGGAATTCCCGTCCGATGTCGTCCAGCAATGCAGGTCGGCCCAGTTCCAGCTTCGCGTCGATCCGCGTGGATCCGGCCTGATGGATCATCACCGGGATATCGAGGTCGGCCGCTTTCCGGTAGATCGGGAAAGCCAGGTCGCGATCGTTGGCCGCCCAGTGCTGGTACATCGGATAGAGTTTCACGCCAGACAGCTTTAGCTCCGTGATCGCCCGCTCGAGTTCGGCAACGGCTGCGGCCGGGCCGCGGTAGGCGGGATTGACCGACGCGAAGCCAATGAAATGCGCTGGGTCGGCGTCAACCACCGCTGCGATGTAGTCATTGCATTTCTCCGGATCCGGCGGGCCATCGACGCCCAGAATCCCGCTCGTATCCACAGTGCCGATCAGCCGTCCGTCGAGGAACTGCGGTGACACCGCCAGCACAACGATCTTGTCGTAGCCCGGATGGTCACGCCGCGATTCGTCTGGGCCGATGGCCGGCCATCCGGTTCTGGCGAGGCCGCTGGCCGCCCACTCCGCTTCGGTGGGGAGCCGGTGCGATGGCAGCTTGCCCATGCTCCGGTAGATACATAGCGATCCCTCGCGACCGTAGTCCACGGTGAACTCGGGATCCGCTGCAAGGCTGAGGATGTGACTGTGAGCGTCAATGATCAAGGCGTGGCCTCCCAGCGTGGGGGCTCAGATGGCGACGACGGCAATGTTCCTGTCCCCAGCCACCAGGCGCATGTCGCCCGGGTCGCTGGTCACGACCGTGATCCGGCCTGCCGGATCTCTTGTGTGATCGTACTGGCCCTCCATTCTCGGACCGGAACGGCCAGGTATGGCGGCTGCAGCCGCTGTTCGGTGAGCTGGCAGCCGAGCACCGCCCTCAGCCAAGCCGGCGGTACCGGCATTCGGGATCGGTCATCTGACCCAGGCGGTGACCCAAGCTGAGCCCGGCGACAGGCAATCGGGGTCAAGCTGCTGTAGTGCCATCGAGTTCTGCGGGCGTGAGCTCGCAGGCAGCGGATCTGGCTGGGCCGGGCCTGTTTAGAAGCCGACCGGCTGTCGGATGAGGACGACGTGGATGCGGCCCGGCGATTCCTGGTAGATCTCGAGGATCTTCCCGACGCGGCTGTGCTGGCCGTAGGCGGCCTGCGCGCGAGCATCCTCGAGCGGCAAGCTGTGCTGGTAGATCCGGTGATGAGCCGCGCCCAAGGTCGGGACGAGCTTCTGCGCGCCGACGACGAAGATGACGTTGGCAGCCCCCCAGGCGTAGGAGCCGAGTTGGCTGCCCGAGGCTGAGGCAATCACGAGGGTTCCGTCGCGGGTTACGGCGTGCGCGCTGCCGAGCGCGTAATCGGGCTGCCCGCTGATCACCTTCGCCTGCTGCACCTGGGGCGCCAGGCCCAGCGCGCGCATCTTGTTGCGCGACGAGTCATATCGCCCGCTTCTGTTTATCGCATCCGCGATCCCGGTGTCCTGCAACGTCATCGAGGTGTTGGTCATCACCGAGGAACCCACGGGGATGCGGGCCAGGACGGCCTCGCGCGCGGCGTTGAGGTCATCGACGACCTCGACGCTGAACCCGTGCTCCTCGAGCGCGACGGCGGTCGCTGCGAGCGTCTTTTCGTCAGGCAATGCCGTGAAGCGGCCGGTTGCGTGGATCGCGCTCATGGCTGGTCCTCCCGTCATGGGAGAGAGGCAGCCGGCGAGGCACGGGAGCGTGCCGGGCAACTCGAGAGCAGCCAGCCATTTCTGGCCAGGCTTTGCGCTCCCGTAGCTTGCCGACGTTCGAAATGAGACCTATACCCCGCGGAAGCGCATCGCATGCCCGGCCTTCGCCAGCGACCCTGGCGACCCATCAGTCGCCGTCGAAGGTACCCTTCACTGCCGTCTACTTCCGCCATGGCGATCATCCGCTCACCTTGCTGACAGAGGTGAGCGTCATGCAGAGTCCGCAACCGTCGCGAAGGCGGTCATGGCCGACGCTCACATCCTGGGCATGAAGAAAGCGGCCGGCACGAAGAACCGCGTGTCGGGTGCGCGCTGCTTTCGGTCGCCGCTGATCGCGCAAGGTCCGGGGGAGACAGGCTCGGAAAGCCGGCCTCGTCGGTCCCTGGGCGGCTGCCCAGGAGGTTTTGACGGAGGCGGAGCCATCACGAACTGGCTGCGGAGCCGACCGAGGCGCAGCGCGGGTCACGCGGCAGACGACCATCGATTCAGTTGACGCCGCAAGTCATCGGGACATAGGTTGGACTTGAGCGTTCAAGTCGAGGACGCCGACCTGAGCGGCGGGATGCGCGGGCGGGTGAGTGTTGCCGTTGGCAGCGGCTGCTCGGTCCGCGCCGTTCATGCTTGCGGGGCCGGCGGCGGCGGGAGCCGAGGAGGGCCGGTGCGGACGCGGAGCCGCGCCAGGTACGCAAGCCCGCAGCCGGCGAGGCGGTCGCTGCAACGGGGGTGGCCGACCGCCTCGCCGTGCGCGCTGTGCATCTGGCTGGGTCTGACAAGCATCTGGGCTGTGGCGTCGATCATCGAGTTGCGCCCGCCGCGGGGACCGGCCGGGTCGCAGTGACCGGCCGCGTCGGTGTGGGGCCGGATCTGCCCGTGTCGGGTCCGTCCCTCCTTTGTGCGGGCCGGATGCCCGCATCGGGGGTATTCTTCCGGTATGTCGAGAGGTCCGTCTCTGGTCACCATCGGAGCGGGCCGGCACCGGTTCAGCTGCCCCGTTTGCGCTGGAAGTCTGTTCTTCGACCGGGAGATCAAGCTCAACACGACCGGGGCGGAATTCTTCGACCTAGGCTGGGCGAACGAATCAGCGACTGGGCTGGTCTGCCAGCGGTGCGGCTACCTGCACACCTTCGTGTCCGACTCCGTGGAGTTGTGGCAGCCCGACGCAGGTTATCCCGACGCCGGCTGAACGCTATCGACGGCAGTCACCTCCGACCCGCTGCTTGGCTGGCTTCTTCCGCGCCATGACATACCGAATACCCTGACCTGCGCGCAGATGGCCAGCCTAGCTGGTGCGTGCCTGGGCTACGTTTCGGCGAGGTGGTCAGCCAGGATCTTGTGGATGACGTCCATGGTGAAAGCGGCGTCCTGCGGGTCGGTTTTCAGGGCACCGACAAGAACTTTCATGGCTTTCCAGATTGCCCAGCCGCGTCCTCGGACCCAGGTGGCCGAATCCACGGGCAGCCGTTCCCTGAAGACACGGCTGCTCGTGCCAGACAAGAACGTCCAGGCAATCGTCGTGTCGCATGCGGGGTCGCCCACGCCGCAGGTGCCGAAGTCGAGGACGGCGCTGAGCCGGCCGTGGTCAAGTAGCAGGTTGCCGGGCTGCGCGTCGCCGTGGAACCACACCGCGCTGCCATCCCAGGTGGCATCGAGCGCGGCCTGCCAGACCTCGGCGGCAAGCGCGGCATCGATGTGACCCTCAAGGGCCTGGAGCTCGTCGCGCGTCTCGCCGTCGTAGACAGTCAGCGGCCCGCCGCGGAAGAAGTTGTGGGTACCCGGTGGCGGCCCGCCGACCGGGTCAATCAGGTACAGGGCGGCGAGGAAGTCAGCCAGGTCGGCGGCGAACTGCGGCAGGTCCGCTATGGCCGCCGCAGTCGCCGGCGCGCCGTCGATCCATCGGTAGACCGACCACGGCCACGGGAAGCCGCATCCCGGCGTACCCTTTGCCAGGGGCTGCGGTACGGGAAGTGGCAGCCGGCCGGCCAGGATCGGCAGCCAGCGCTGCTCCTTCTCTACTGACTCAACATATTGCTCGGCGCGGGGCAGCCGGACGGACATCGTCTCGCCCAGACGGAACGTCGCGTTGTCCCAGCCGTCCACCTCGACGGGCCGGACGCGCAGCTGCTCCCACTCCGGGAACTGCGTCCTGACGAGTTGCGATACTAGCTCGACCGTCATATCCGCCTTGCGCACGAGCGCATGCTTGCACCGCTGCCGCTACCCGGGCCACCAAATATCGCCGCTGCCCAGAGTCACTATCGAACTGACGGCGGCAACGTGAGGCACGGGCTATCTCACGACGGCAGAAGTGCGCGTTGCCCGTAACAATCGGCGATGCATGATCATGCAGCTCGACCCAAATGAGTCGTTGCGCTGCTACAGAGGTTGAAAGGCCAGGGTCTGTCATCTGGGGCGGTTTCGGGTTCGAGGGTGAGCCCGGTCTGGGCGAGGAAGCCCTCGATGAGGGTGGGCCGGTGCTGGATGCTCTTGAGCCGGTTCTTGACGATGGCGGCGAGCTGTAAGTACGACACCCCGCGCAGCATGTACCGGCCATGGAACAACCGCCCGGTCAAGGTGGCGGCCCGGGCCAGGGTCCACAACTGGTCCTCGGCCCACCCATGCGCCGCTGGGCCCTTATCCAGCTCGGCGCGGAGCCGGGCTAGTTGCGCCTCGCTCAGCCGGCACACCGGACCACCTGGCCCTGCCGAGACCAGGGCGGCATCGCCGCCAGCCCGCCACCGCCGCCGCGACTGGATAGGCCGGCTTGGTACTGACCGGCAGCTCGCGGGCCACCCGCACAGGGCGGACGCCCTGCTCGAACATCGCCGCAGCCTGCTACCGCACCACCTCACGCCGGGCCCGACCCGCAGCGGACAGGCCACCACTATCGCGGTATCTCATGACGTTCCGGCATAGACCTTCCGCGAATCAGCATCACGTAGGCGCGCCGCGTGGCGGATCAGACCCTGACCTTCGAACCTCTGTAGCTGGCGGGTCTGGCGGTTACTGCTGCCAGTCCTGCGATGGCGTAGTCGATGACCTGGTTGACGAGCTGAATGAGATCGCTTCTCCATCAGCGTTGTGCTGGCCGGATTCGGCGCGGCATCCGCACTCGGCTGCGCGCTCGGCGGTCGCTGGATCGACCGGGTCGGTGCCATGCCCGTCGCCACCACAGCGTTGCTTGTGCTGGCCGCCAGCCTGGCCGGTCTTGCCATAGCCACCGGGTACGGCGCCGGATTGGCCGGCCTGGTCTTCATCGCTACCTGGGGAATGGCCGGCTGGGCATTCATCCCCGCTCAGCAGCATCGCTTGCTGTCGGTCGCGCCCCGGGAAGCCACCGTACTGCTCGGGCTGAACAGTTCGGCCATCTACCTCGGTGCCACTCTCGGATCCATCCTCGGCGCCTTGACCCTGGCGTTCTCGCCGGCCGTGACCGTCTGGGCGGCTAGCGCAATAGCCGCCGCAGCGGTGCTGGCCACGGCGCGTGCGGCGCGCCATCGAGCCGGCAACGCTACCGCACGGCAGCGGCGCCTGACCGGCTCCACCGGCCTGGCCTGCCCGCCAGTCCACCGATAGCCCCGGATGCGACCCATCCCGGACAACGAATTCAGAAAGGATCACGAACGCCATGACACACGGCACAAACCCGACCCAGAAGTTCACCCGTTCCGAATTGGTCTCCCGCCTCGTTCGCGCTGGCGAACTGGAAGTGTCGGGTGAAGATCAAGCCGAGGTCGATACTTATTTCGACCAGGAAAATTTCCGCTTTCACGGTCCCGACGGCTTCGAATCCGACTACACAGGGCTGACTGCATACTTCGCGTCGATTCGCGCAGCCTTCGACGACCGGAAGATCACCCGGGGCATCATCGTGGCCGAGGGCAACACCATGGCGTGCCAGACATGGATCGAGGGTACGTTCGTGCGCGAGTTCACCCAGTCGCCAGCCGGCCCGCTTCCCCCGACCGGCACAAGGGTCGTAATGGACCTGATCAACATCTTCCGGTTCGATGATGATGGGCGACTGATCGAGGAATTCGTGCGCACCGATTACCGCAGCCTCCTCCGACAACTCGGCGCCGAAGGCCGGTGACCAACGCGGGCCCCTAGTGTCCTGAGTCGCTGATTCGTCGGCAGGCGGGAAGCAGGCCACGTCCCAGACCGGCTCACCCCTCGAACCTGAACCGCCCTAGTGGTTTGTAAGAACGTTTGCTTTAGTCTTCGCGCGTTTGATGCTGGCGAGGATGTCGTCTGCGTCCTTGGTCCAGGCGAACGGCCTGGGGTGCTTGTTCCAGTGATCGATGAAGGCGCCGATGGTCGCGGTGAGTTCCTTGACTGAGGTGAAGGAGCCGCGGCGGATGGCCTGGCGGGTGATGACGGAGAAGAAGCACTCTACGAGATTGATCCAGGAGCATCCGGTTGGCGTGAAGTGCAGGGTTATCCGCGGGTTTCTCGCGAGCCAGGCCCTGACCTCGGCGTGCTTGTGGGTGGCGTAGTTGTCGCAGACGACGTGGAGCTCGGTGCCGGGGTAGGCGGCGGCGACCTTCTTGAGGAACTTGAGGAACTCCTGGTGCCGGTGGCGGGGGTAGCAGGCGTCGGTCACGGTGCCGGTGGCGGTGTTGAGGGCGGCGAACAGGCAGGTGACGCCGTGCCGGGCGTAGTCGTGGGTCTGCCGCTCGGGGATGCCGCTGCGCATCGGCAGGATCGGCTGGGAGCGTTCTAGGGCCTGAACCTGGGATTTCTCGTCTACGCAGACCACGACGGCGTTGTCCGGGGGGTGCAGATAGAGCCCGACGACGTCGCGGATCTTCGCGTCCAGCTGCGGGTCGACGGAGAACTTGAATCCCTCCGTGCGGTGCGGCTGCAGGCAGAACCGCCGCCACAGCCGCACGATCGAGTCGTGGCTGACGGTGATCTTCTTGCTCCGGGCCAGCCAGTCCGCCAGCCGCCGCGAGGACCAGTGCGTGATCCCCTGATCCCGCAGTGCCTGCGGCGGCGGGGTCACTGTCGCGGACAAGATCTCCGCGATCACCGCGTCGGTCAGCACCGTCTTCGGCCCGCCGGGCCGGGGCGCGTCCGCCAGCCCCGCCAGGCCCGCCTCGGCGTACTGCCGCCGCCACTTGACCACCGTCGGCTCGCTGCACCCGACCCGCTCCGCGATCTGCGGGCCGGTCAGCCCCTCCGCCGCCAGCAGCACGATCCGCGCCCGCTCCGCCACCCGCGCCGGACCGCCCCGGTCCCTGGCCATCCGCTCAAGCTTCACCCGGTCAGAATCCGGAACCGTCAGAATGCGCACCCGATTCGGCATGGCCCATTATCCCGAACCTGCGACGAAAATTCAAGAGAAACACGCGTCAGATCACTAGATGACAGACCTTGGACTTCAACCTCTGTAGCTGGGGGTGGCGCTCGCAAGCATCGTGTATCGGGGGTATGACAGCCACGGGGTCACTCAGCCCAACCACAGCTACTCGAGCCTGATCAGTTTGTGACGGCTGCGAGCGACTACGAGTGCCGTGGCCGCGGCGGTGGCGAGACCTGATGCGGCCCCCGCTCGACAATCGATAGCGGGACCATCGCAACCGTGCCCCGCACCAGCGACTGCTAGATCCACCGGTACAAGGCATGCGCGGCGCAGCGTCCGCGAAGGGACGGGACTGCCCTGCAGGCGCCGTCCCGGCCAGAATGAGCCCATGGACCCCAAAACCTGGCCCGGATCCCCGCCGACGGTGATCCGCGGGCCGAGGCAATCATCCAGCCGACCGACGGCACCGTCAGCCGGCAGATACTTGAGTCCCAGGATGACCGCGACTTTCTCGCCCTCGGCCGGTACGGAGCCACTTAGCTAACCTGTGCGCTCCGCGAGCAATCCAGCCGACGCCTCCATGATCGGCTCCTGGCGACCGTGCTCTGTCAGCTCGGCCGCCAATGCGACCCACGTGACCTGATGGTCGGCCTGGCAGTTCATCATTTCGTCGCCCAGCAGATCGGCGTAGTGCCATCGACTGTGTTCGACGACATCGCTAGTCGCCTTCCGGATGGCCTGCTGCCCGATCTGCTCCGCGGTTTCGGAGCCCGCCAGGACGTCACTCCCGAAGGGTTCGGACGGCAGCTCACAGGCCGCCGACCAGACTTCATACCAACGCTATAGAGCGCCGCCACGTCGATACGTCTAGGGCATGTAAGCGATCAGCTGAAGCCGATCCGTCAATGATCAAGTGGAGTTAGGCAACCGTTGGTCAGGCACCCGTTGGTCTGCATCGATGGTCGGCAGAATCGCCAGGTTGGGGTGTTGGTGCCTGAGGAATATGAGATGGTAAGGCTCGTTCGAACTCATGCCGCCAGCGGGATGCTGGCTCGCCGGGAGGAGTTGCCGTAGTGATGATCCATTTCATGGTCAAGCCCCCTGCGACGCCCGGCTCGGAAGCCCGCTGATCTGTTACTGCTGAACCTTCGCGCGCCCTGGGCCACGGCGGCCTCGTTTCGTCAGCCGCAACCTTGCGCGGAGGTTAGTCATGCCTATCCTTTTCCGACGTACATGTGTCGATGCGACGAGTGGCTCTCGGCAAGTTCGGCCAAAATTTCGTGACATTCGCTTCGGAGCATTTCTTGCGGGCGAGATGGTCAATTCGATCGGTGGCTGGGCATCGGCAATCGTGTTGTGGGGATTCGCCGCCTACCGGTTCAACGCGAGTTCCTACGCCGTATCGATCACAATTCTCTGCTGGGCGGCCCCGCCCGCGCTTCTAAGCCCGGTGATGGGCGTCTACGTGGATCGGCTGAACCCGAAGAACGCCCTTCTGGTCGGATACCTCGCATCGGCCGGAGCAGCGCTCGGAATGGCCGCCTCCGGCTCGCTGACCGAACTCGACATCGCCGCCGTCGCGTACGGCATCGCCAGGAGCCTCACCGGGCCGGCCGCCAGCGCCCTGCCCGCGCGGATCATGGTTTCCGATGACCTGCTCGCGGCCAATTCAATGCTCGGCGCAGCAGCGTCTACCGGTCAGGTTGTCGGCCCACTAGCCGCAAGTCTGGCGCTGGCGCTCTCGGGCTTCCAGGCAGCCTTTGTGTTCGATGCTGCTAGCTACCTGGTCGGGGTGCTAGCCATCTTGCCGCTGCCACTTCTCGCCGTGCCAGCGCAGGAGCGCTCGAGCTGGCGACGCGAGACGATCGAAGGGATCGTATTGGTTGCTCGCAGCAGGGCATTGCGGTTCGTCGTGCTGATCAGCGCCGCGGTCACCTTCTCGTCGGGCGCCTTCCTTGTCGTCGAGCCGCTCTACGCCCGGCACGTGCTGCACCGGCCGCCGTCGCAGTTCGCCCTCTTCGAGGCTGCCGCAGGTGCCGGGGCGATCCTGGCGGGCCTGACCATTCCGCGCCTGCGTCCTCTCGAAGGCAAGAAGATCCTCGCCGGTGGTGCAATCGGCTACGGCCTGACCGCGTGCCTGTTCGTCGGGACTACGTCCGTTCCTGTCGCCTACGTGGGCGCGTTCACCTGGGGCGTCAGCGGCGCCGTGTTCTACGCGGTCGCGATCACCACACTCCAGAAACTCGCGCCCGTCCACGCCCACGGCCGGATTATGGGCGTCACGGTGACCATCGGGTCTGCGGCTGACACAATCGCGCTGCCCAGCGCCGGACTGGCATTGGCAGTGCTCGGCATCCGCGCAGGAGCTATCGCCCTGGCCGCGGTGACAATCGCAACCGGAACAATCTGCCTCGCCGCCGATGCGGCTCAGCCGACTGATGGTCTGAG
>WNFD01000643.1_pt1 | contig 38879 bp, 37 predicted proteins | sample 5400491 | NCBI WGS metagenome assembly WNFD01 (sample SAMN13153343, study PRJNA577476) | soil metagenome | isolation source: 120 cm saprolite under Douglas fir tree site 2 hole 2 replicate 2 | place: USA:California | collected 2015-04-18 | reverse complement strand
AGGTTCCCGGCCATGAAATTCACGTTGTCGGTCAGATCCTTCCACGTTCCGGCCACGCCCGGCACGTTGGCTTGCCCGCCCAGGCGCCCCTCGGTGCCGACCTCGCGCGCAACGCGCGTGACCTCGCCGGCGAAGGCGTTGAGCTGGTCGACCATCGTGTTGATGGTCTCCTTGAGCTGCAGGATCTCGCCGCTGACGTTCACCGTGATCTTGCGGGAAAGGTCGCCGCCGGCGATCGCGGTCGCCACCTCGGCGATGTTGCGGACCTGGGCGGTGAGGTTGCCCGCCATCGAGTTGACGCTGTCGGTCAGGTCCTTCCAGGTACCGGCGACGCCCGGCACCTGCGCCTGGCCGCCGAGCTTGCCTTCGGTGCCCACTTCGCGCGCCACCCGCGTCACCTCCGAGGCGAAGGCGTTGAGCTGGTCCACCATGGTGTTGATGGTGTCCTTGAGCTCGAGGATTTCGCCGCGCACGTCGACGGTGATCTTGCGGGAGAGGTCGCCGCGCGCCACCGCGGTCGTTACTTGCGCGATATTGCGCACCTGGTCGGTGAGGTTGCCGCACATGGCGTTCACCGAGTCGGTCAAGTCCTTCCAGGTGCCGGCGACGCCCGGCACGATCGCCTGGCCGCCGAGCTTGCCTTCGGTGCCGACCTCGCGCGCCACGCGGGTGACCTCGGAGGCGAAGGATCGCAGCTGGTCCACCATCGTGTTGATGGCTTCCTTGAGCTGCAGGATCGGCGATGTTGCGGACCTGCGCGGTGAGGTTCGACGCCATCGAGTTGACGTTCTCGGTCAGATCCTTCCAGACCCCGCCCACCTCGCGCACCTGCGCTTGGCCGCCGAGCTTGCCCTCGGTGCCGACCTCGCGCGCCACGCGCGTCACCTCCGAGGTGAACACGCCGAGCTGCTTGATCATGGTGTTGACGATGGTGGCCGAGCGCAGGAACTCGCCTTGCAGCGGTCGGCCATCGACCTCGAGCTGCACCGTCTGCAGGAGATCGCCCTGGGCGACGGCGGAGATGGCGCGGGTGACTTCCGTCGTCGGCCGCAGCAGATCGTCGATGAGGGTGTTGACGGAGCTTTCCATCTCGCCCCAGGCGCCATGCGCCAGGCCGAATTTCACGCGCTGGCGGGTCTTGCCTTCGCGGCCCACGACTTGGCCCACGCGCTCGAGCTCTTGCGCCATGCGCTGGTTGCCGGCGACGATCTCGTTGAACGTATCCGCGATCTTGCCCAGGATGTCGACCCGGTTGCCGGGCATGCGCACGGAGAAATCGCCCACCCGCATCGCCTGCAGCGCGCTCATCAGCTCGTACAGATCCGAGCCGCCGTTGACGCCGGCGTCGGCGATGTCGGCGAGGACGGGAGCGGGAGCGGGACCGTTGGTCTTGAGCTCGCCAACCGGCTCGGGGTTCGGCTGCATGGTGTTCTCCTGGCGCGGAAGAGCGCACGATGTCACGACCACGGAGGCTCGGTCATGACCATGCCGTGACGCCTCTGTGATCTTTGACCCGTACGGTTAGGAAGTTGCTGACGGGAACTCGGAAGTCATGCCGAAAGCTTCGGAGCGGCCCGAGTGGGGAGAGCGGGCGCACACGACCTTGCATCCTGCCGGCCGGCAAGTCGCGGGAACTCGAACGCGCAGCTTTGAATGATCGGCCGAATCCGGCCATAGCTCAACCCCCTGGCGCCCGAGGTCGGAACGCCGCCTGACGCGCATAACGCCGAAAGGCCCGCATCGGTTCCGCCCACCGGTAAAAAAATTTGCCGGGCAGGAAACCCCGGTCGGGCTGGTGGGGGGCACCCGCGGGGCTGGTGGGGACCGAGCCCATTTCCCGTTCCGGCCATGGCCATCGACCTGCCCTTCAGGGCCGGAAAGCCCGACCGCGGGACCGTTGGGTGGCTGTGATAAGGCTCCGACGACCGTTGCCGACCTCGAGGAGGGAAGGATGTCCATGCCGAGGACCGCGTGCGTCACCGCGCTTGCGGGCGTCCTCGTGGTCGCCACAGGCCGTGCGCATGCTCAGGAGCTTCAGGTCACGTCGGAGCTCGCGAAAGTCGTCGCGGGCGCGAAGACCGAGGGCAAGCTCCTGCTGCGCTCGACCACCAGCGTCAATGGCGCCGCCGACGGCGCCAAGGTCGCGCAAGAAGGCATCAAGCGGATGTTCGGCCTCGACCTCGCGGCCGAATGGGTGCCCGGCCCGGCCTTCGCACCGCTCGCCGCGGCGCTCTATCAGGAGAAGCAGGCCGGACAGCCGGCCTCCGGCGACGTCTATGTCGGCACGCCGATCCAGATCACCCCCTATCTCGAGCGCGGTCTGTTCCAGGCCGTCGAATGGCGCAAATTGATGCCGGGGCGCATTGCGCCCGAGCTGGTCGAGGCCGACGGCCGGGCGCTGCGGTTCATGACGTTCCTGCCCGGCATCAATTACAACGTGAAGGTCGCGAGCTGGGTGCCGCAGGTCGCGGCGGTCGATGATCTGCTCAAGCCCGAGTACAAGGGCCGATTCGTGACCACGCCGTTCCTCGCCGGCTTCGACGTGCTGCTCGCCGATCTGAGATGGGGACCGAAGAGGACCGAGGAGCTCGTGCGCAAGCTCTCGACCCAGATCGCGGGCCTGCTCGGCTGCGAGGGCGAGGACCGCATCGCCTCCGGCGAGACCCTGGCGCTGGCCATCGATTGCAGCGGCGGCTCGCAGAATCGGCTGCGCTATCGCGGCCGGGGCATTCTCGACACCCACGTCGTGGGCGACATGGCGCAGCGACGCTACGCCTATCTGACGATCCCGGCGCACGCCGCCCACCCCAATGCCGCCATCCTCTATGCGCTCTACATTTCCTCGCCCGAGGGTCAGGAAAAGGTGGTGTGGGATCTCTACGGCCAGGACCTCGACCTCTATCCCGGATCGCATTCGGCCGAGCGGGTGCGGACGCTGCAGGCCAAAGGCGTCACGTTCACCGACGTCAACATCGATTGGTGGAAGACCAACCAGGGCATCGAGAAGGATCACCTGGAGCTCACCAAGATCATCCGGCGGTAGGCGCTCGATGGACCCGGCGCTCGAAGAGGCGGCGGCAATGAGCGGCGCCGCGCCGCACCAGACCATGTTCAGGGTCACGCTGCGGGTGCTGTGGCCGGGACTGTTGGCGGCGGCGATCTACGTGTCGGCGGTCTGCTTCGCCGCCTTCGACGTCCCGGCCGTGCTCGGCCTCACCAACCGCATCTACACGTTCTCCACCTACGTGTTCCGCCAGCTCACGCCGACCGAAGGGCTGCCCGAATACGGCGAGGTCGCGACGCTGAGCGTGATCATGGTCGTGTTCGCGGTGGCGCTCAGCTGGTGCTACCGGAGGGTTCAACGCCAGGCGCCGCGCTACGCCGTCGTTACCGGCAAGGCCTATCGGCCGCGCATCGTGCCGCTCGGACGCGCCAAATGGCCGACGGTGGGTTGCGTCGCGGCGTTCTTCCTGGCGAGCCAGGTGTTGCCGCTGTCGATGCTGTGCTGGGTCTCCGGCCTGCCGTTCCTGCAGCCGCCGTCGGTCGAGGCATTGGCCGATCTCTCGCTCGACAATTTCCGCGCGATCCCGACCGAGCTGCTCCTCCGCAGCATGGAGAACACCGGCATTCTCATGATCGTGGTCCCCACCATCACGGTCGCGCTGAGCGTGGCGGTGTCCTGGGTGGTGTTGCGCTCGAAAGCTCCCGCGCGCGGCTGTTCGACTTCTTCGCATTCCTGCCGGTGACGATACCCCCCATCGTCTTCAGCGTCGCGGCGCTCCTGCTGGCGCTGTTCGTGCTCGGCCGCATCGTGCCGATCTACGGAAGCATCTGGATTCTCATCCTCGTCTACGTCGTCGCGCGATTGAGCTACGGCACCCGCATGACCAACAGCGCCATGATCCAGATCCACAAGGAGCTCGACGAAGCTGCGCAAGTGAGCGGCGCCGGCACCGCGCGCGTGCTGCGCTCGGTGCTGATTCCACTGCTCGCCCCCTCGATGCTCTATGCCTGGATCTGGATCGCGCTGCTGTCCTACCGCGAGCTCACCCTTCCCGTCGTGCTGTCGTCGGGAAGCAACCTGCCGTTCTCCGTCCTGGTTTGGAGCTACGTGCAGTCGTCGTCCTACGGCCGTGCCTCGGCGGCGGCGCTGGTCATGCTCGTTCTCATGACTCCGTTTCTTGCGCTGTACTGGCTCGTCGCGCGCAGGGCCGGAATGATCGCGCGCGGCAGCGAATCCCGCCCATGATCGGACGCGGAGGCAATCCGTCGAGGCGGCCCCGGCGTCACGCGGAAACGCGCGGTTGCATCCCGGCCGGTTCGCGTGCAACTTCGTCCCGCCGCCCCGCCCCCGTGATGCGCCAGCAGCATTGCCCCTGACATGAAGCGACACACGCCCTCGCGAGCCGACGGCTCCAGCCTGCGTCTCGCCGCCGACATCGGCGGCACCTTCACCGACATCGCGGCGTTCGACGAGCGGACGGGCAAGCTGACGTTCGGCAAGGCGCTGTCGAGCCCGCAACGGCTGGTCGAGGGCATCAATGCCGGGGTGGAGAAGGCGGGGAGCGACTACCGGTCGGCCGGATTGTTCCTGCACGGCTCGACCATCGCCATCAACACCATCCTGGAGCGCACCGGCGCCCGGACCGCGCTGCTCGTCACCGAAGGCTTCCGCGACATCTATGAGATCGGCCGCATCAACCGGCCGGATGCCTACAACCTCTTCTTCCGCAAGCACCAGCCGCTGGTCGAGCGGGCGCTGCGCTTCGAGGTCAAGGAGCGCGTGCTGGCCGACGGCGAGATCGACACGCCGCTCGACGAGGCCGAGATCGAGCGCTACGGCCGCATGCTGGACGAGCTCGGCGTCGAGGCGGCCGCGATCCTGTTTCTGAACTGCTACGCCCGGCGCGACCACGAGGCGCGCGCCAAGGCGATCCTGGAGCGGAACCATCCGGCGATGTTCGTCTCCGCCTCGCACGAGCTCTCCGAGGAATACCGCGAGTTCGAGCGCTGCTCGACGGTGGTCGCCAATGCCTATGTCGGGCCGATCGTTCGCCGCTATATCGGCGAGATCGAGGATCGCATCCGCGGCGACGGCTTTGACGGCTCGTTCCTGATCGTGCAGTCGACCGGCGGGCTCTACGAGGCCGCGCAGGCCAAGGACAACTGCGTGCATATGCTGGAATCGGGGCCGGCCGCCGGCGTCATCGGCACGCAGGCGCTGTGCCGCGCGCTCGGCCTGAAGAACGCGATTGCCTTCGACATGGGCGGCACCACCGCCAAGGCCGGCGTCATCCACGACGGCGAGGCGCTCACCACGGGGTCCGCCTTGATCGGCGGCTACGATGAGGCGCTGCCGGTACAGATCGCGATGATGGATATCTTCGAGGTCGGCACCGGCGGCGGCTCGATCGCGCGGGTCGTGGAGGGCGGGCTGCGGGTCGGCCCGCAGAGCGCGGGCGCGGTGCCGGGGCCGGTCTGCTACGGCACCGGCGGAGCCGAGCCAACGGTGACCGATGCCAATCTGCTGCTCGGCCGGCTCGGCGCCGATCGCTTCCTCGGCGGCGAGATGCGGCTCGACGTCGAGGCGGCCGCCCGCGCCATCGACGAGCACGTGGCCAAGCCCCTCGGCATGGACGCAACCGCCGCGGCCGACGGAATTCTGCGCATCGCCGCGACCGCGATGTCCCATGCGGTGAAGGGCGTCACCACCGAGCGCGGGCTCGACGTCGGCGACTTCGCGCTGGTGGCCTATGGCGGCGCCGGCCCGCTGCACGCCGTCGCCGTCGCCCGCGAGATCGGCATCCGCACCGTGATCGTTCCGACTGCGCCGGGCGTGTTCTCCGCCTTCGGTATGCTGTTCTCCGATCTGCGCTACGATTTTGTGCGCACCTGGTTCACCCGGCTCGAGGACGCGCCGTTCGGCAAGATCGAGCGCGTCTATCGCGAGCTCGAGCGCGAGGGCCGCGCGGCGATCGCGGCAACCTCGGTCGAGCCGCGCAGGATCGTTCTCAAGCGGGCGGCCGACATGCGCTACGTCGGCCAGGAGCACGCGGTCACCGTCGACCTGCCGCTCGAGCTGTTCCGGCGGCGGGACCGGGCGGCGATCAAGCGCCGCTTCGACGCCATGCACGAGCAGCGTTACGGCACCTGCGCGCCCGACGAGCGCGCCGAGATCGTGAGCCTGCGCTCGACCGTGACCGGCATCATGCGCAAGCCGCCGCAGGAGACGATCAGGCGCGGACAAAGCGTGCCCGCGAAAGCCGCCTTCACCGGCAAGCGCCCGGTCTATCTCGACGGCAAGTTCCGGCCGACGCCGACCTATGCCCGCGCGGCGCTCGCCGCCGGCAACCGCATCGGCGGTCCGGCCTTGATCGAGGAGCATGCCTCGACCACGGTGCTCATGCCCGGCGACCGGCTCGCAGTCGATCGCCATGGAAATCTGGTGATCACGGTGGCGGGAGGCGGCTGACGGCCATGGCGAAGAGGAGGAAAGCGCGCGAGGTCGCCGCCCGGTCCCGGCGGGGCGGCAAGCGAACGGTCGATCCCGTCGTCACGGAGATCGTGCGCAACGGCGTCATTGCGGTGACCGAGGAAATGAAGACCAACCTCATGCGCACCGCCTACAACATCATCATCTACGAGGCGCTCGATTTCACCACCGGCTTATTCACGCCGCAGGGCGAGACCATCTCGATCGGCATCGGGCTGCCGATGTTCATCCGCGGCATGGCGGAGACGGTGAAGGCGAAGATCGGGCATTTCGGCGCGCGAAACATCCGTCCGGGCGACATCTACGTCACCAACGATTCCTATCTCACCGGCAGCCATCTCAACCACGTCACGCTCACGCTGCCGATCTTCCACCGCGGCGCGCTGGTCGCGTTTTCCTGCTGCATGGCGCACTGGCTCGATATCGGCGGCATTCTCGGCGGCATGAGCACCGACATCTATTCGGAAGGACTGCAGATCCCGATCCTCAAGTATCAGGACCGCGGCGTGGTCAATGCGACCGTGGTCGACATCATCCGGCAGAACGTCCGCCTGCCGAGCCGCGCGATGGGCGATCTGCGCGCTCAGGTCACCGCGGTGAAGACCGGCGAGCGGCGCTTCCTGCAATTGATCGAGCGCTACGGGCGCGAGCCGGTGCTCGCTTCGATCCGCGCGATCATGGACCACGCCGAGGCGATGGCGCGCGCGCGCACCCGCACCATCCCCGACGGCATATACGAGGCGGAATCCTACATGGACGACGACGGCATCGACGTCGGCAGGAAGGTGCCGATCAAGGTGCGGGTAGTGGTGAAGGGCGACGAGATGACCGTCGACCTCAGCGAGGTATCGAAGCAGGTGCGCGGCTTCTACAATTCCGGCGTCACCACCGGCCATGCCTGCGCCCAGGTCGCCTACAAGTGCCTGACGTCGCCGACCGACTATCCCATCAACGACGGCTCGTTCCGCAGCCTCAGGACCATCGTGCCGCCGGGCCGGGTGATCAGCGCGGTGCGGCCGGCACCGATGCGCTGGTGGATGACCTATCCGATGACCATCGTCGACACCATCTTCAAGGCGCTGGCGCCGGCGATTCCCGGCCGCGTGATCGCCGGCCATCACGCCGACCTGCTGGCGTCGTCGTTCCACGGCATCAACGACCGCACCAGCGAGTTCTTCATCGGCAGCTTCGGCCCGCTCGGCGGCGGCTGGGGCGCCAAGCTCGCCGCCGACGGCGTCTCCGGCACGGTCTGCATCAACGACGGCGACACTCACAACAGCCCGAACGAGCAGGCCGAGTTCAAGTTTCCGATCGTGGTCGAGCGCTATGCGCTGGTGCCCGATTCCGGCGGCGCCGGCCGCCACCGCGGCGGGCTCGGGGTCGAGCGGGTGGTGCGGGCGCGCACCAATATCGTGGTCAACAATCAGAGCGAGCGCGCCCATTGCCGGCCGTGGGGGCTCGACGGCGGTCTCGACGGCACCGGCAATGCCGTGGAGCTGCGCCTCGGCGGGCAATGGAAGACCGATTTCCCCAACGCCAAGGTGCTGGTGGCGCAGCTCAAGCCCGGCGATGCCTTCAAGATCCGCTCGGGCGGCGGCGGCGGCTACGGCAGCCCGCTCGCGCGGCCGCTCGAGCGGGTCGTGGACGACGTCCGGCAGGGCTACGTCACGGTCGCGGCGGCGGCGGAGCTCTACGGCGTCGTGCTCGATCCGGAAACCTTCGCGGTCGACGTCGCGGCGACCGAAAAATTGCGCGCAGTAAAACGATCGGCTGCGAGTTCCAGCGCCAAGACCGCGTAGGTGCGATCGTAGGGTGGGCAAAACCCGTCCCCGCCTCCGAGCGGGGATCGCCTGACGTGTCCTCGCTGCGTGGGCCGTCCGCGTGCACGATTTTGTCCGCGCGTCACCATCGTCGGCAGATCGGCGTCTGGACGATTACGCCCGCGTGGGCAAAGGCGCACAGCTTCCGGCGTATTTCGAAGGCGTGCATTGCGCCCTTTGGCCACCCTACAGGTTTTGAGCTGCTGCTCACCGCTTGAGCTTTGCCGTGTACGACATCGCGCCCGACCCGCAGCAGGGACAACTCATCGCCACCAGGATGTTCTGCTTCTGCTCCTCGCCAAGGTCGGTGCGATCGAGCAGCTGCCGGGCCTGTTGCTCGAACAATTGGTGGAGCGACAGGTTGCTCAAGGAAACCTGGTCGTCGGGCGCCAGGGCCGGCTCGGCCGGCGCCGGCGCGGCGCGCCCGACGTCTCGCTTTGCCGGCTTGCGCTTGCCCATCTCGATCCTCGCGTTCGCTCCATGTCCATGCCGCTGCGCCGCCCTTGCGCGACCTGCATTTTCTGTCCACGACGGCCGCTCATGATAGGATGCGATCAGGCCGAGCGGTAGACGGATGGAAGACGCGCCGCTCGCCGGGCGCGCGCATTCTTGCCGGGCAGGATGAGGGGACACGCGGCATCCCATCTCGTCGGCAGCGTGCCGCTCGCGAGCAGCGCCGAGGTCTTCGAGCCGGTGATGCCGCATTCGGTCCGCGCATCGCGCGCATTCCCGATGCGAGGTCGGCGAGCGTGCCGATCGGATCCTCGAGCGCCCGACGCGACGCCGCCATCGCGCGATCGAGGGCGGAAGCGAGGGACGATTTCCTCGATCCTGCGTAATGCCGTATGTTGCCGGCGGCCATGACCGATCCGGCGCAGATCGTCATCGAAGGCGTGAGCCACCTCTACCGGCCGCCGAGCGGACGGCCGGTGCTCGCGCTCGAGGACGTATCGCTCAGCGTCGCAAGCCGCGAGTTCGTCGCGCTGCTCGGGCCGTCCGGTTGCGGCAAATCGACCCTGCTCTATCTCATCGGCGGCTTCCTGCCGACCGAGACCGGGAAAATCCTGATCGAGGGCAAGCCGGTCGGCGCCCCCGGCCCCGACCGCGGCATCGTCTTCCAGCACTTCGCGCTGTTCCCGTGGAAGACGGTGCGCGGCAACGTCCGCTATGGCCTCGAGCGCATGGGGCTTGCGCGCGAGGAGCGCGAGAAGCGGGCGCAATCCTACATCGATCTCGTCGGCCTCGGTGGCTTCGAGGACAGCTATCCCGCGCAGCTCTCCGGCGGGATGAAGCAGCGCGCGGCGCTCGCGCGCACGCTCGCCTTTGATCCGAAGATCCTGCTGATGGACGAGCCGTTCGGCGCGCTCGACGCCCAGACCCGCAGCCTCATGCAAGCGGAGCTGTTGAGCATCTGGCAGCGCACGCCCAAGACCGTGATCTTCGTGACCCACGACGTGCAGGAGGCGGTCTATCTCGCCGACCGGGTGGCGGTGATGTCGGCGCGTCCCGGCCGCGTCAAGGCGATCGTCGACACCAGGTTCGACAAGCGGGATGCGAACATCTTCAAGAGCAAGGGCTTCGTCGAAAAGTTCGACGAGATCTGGAACCTGGTGCGCATCGAGGCGATCAAGGCGCAGGAGGCGCGCGCGATGATGGGGGGAGCCGCATGAGCGCCGCGTTGCTCCGCTACCTCCCGCTCATCCTGCTCGCGCTCGCCTGGGAGGTCGGCACCCGCACCGGCCTCGTCTCCACCCTCGCGCTGCCGCCGCTGAGCGCGGTGGCGGCGGCCTTCGTCGATCTCGTCAAGGACGGCGAGCTCGTCGTCAACGGCGGTGCCTCGCTGTGGCGGGCCGGCGCCGGATTGTTCCTGGCGGTCGTGGTCGGCGCCGCGCTCGGCATCGTGATGGCCTGGTGGAAGCCCGTGAACGTGCTCATCAGCCCGCTGGTCGAGATGTTCTACCCGATGCCGAAATCGGCGCTGATCCCGGTGACGGTGCTGTGGCTCGGCTTCGGCAACGGCTCGAAGATCCTGCTGATCTTCCTCGGCTGCATGCTGCCGGTCACGGTCGGGGCCTTCAACGGCGCGCGCTCGAGCGACCAGGTTCTGGTGTGGTCGGCGCGCAGCATGGGCGCGAGCCGCCCGCGCATGCTGTGGGACGTGGTGGTGCCGAGCGCGCTGCCGGAGCTGCTCAACGGCATCCGCACCGCGCTCGCGCTCTCCTTCATCCTCCTGGTCAGCTCCGAGCTCATTTCGGCGCGCGAGGGGCTCGGCTATCTGATCGGCTTTCTCGGCGCGAGCGGCACCTATGACGCGATGTTCGCGGTCGTGCTCACCGTGGCGCTGCTCGGGTTCTTCGCCGACCGGCTCTATCTCCTGTTGATGCGGAGGATGCTGCGGTGGCGGGACTGACCGAAGAGAGACGCACCGCGCCGACGGCGCTGCCATCCGCCGCCTATCGCTGGCTCGCGGCGGCGGCCTGGGGCCTGGCCCGGGTGTTTTCCGTGATCGCGCTCGCCGTCGCCTGGGAGGCCGCCGCGCGCTCGGGCGCGTTCACGCCGTTCATGCTGCCGGCGCTGAGTGCCGTGCTCGAGCGCATCTGGCATGATCTCGTCGCCGGCGACCTCCTCACCAATGCCGGCGTGACCCTCTACCGTGCCTTGGTCGGCTTCCTCGTCGGCGCCGTCGCCGGCATCGCGCTCGGCATGGCGATATCCCGCAACAGGATCGCCGACTGGTTCTTCGACCCGATCATCTCGGCCGGCTTCCCGATGCCGAAGATCGCCTTCCTGCCGGTGGCTATCCTCTGGCTCGGGGTCTACGACCTCTCCAAGATCACGATGGTGTCGGTCGAGGCGATATTTCCCGTGGTCACCGCCACGGTCGTCGGCATCCGCGCGGTCGAGCGGGAGATTTTGTGGTCGGCGCGCAACATGGGGGCGGGCGAGCGCGAGCTCCTCTGGCAGATCGCGTTGCCGGCGGCCCTGCCGCAGATCATCACCGGCCTGCAGGTCGCGCTGCCGATCGCGCTGATCGTGGCGATCGTGACCGAGATGTTCATGGGCGGCTACGGGCTCGGCGGCGCGATGAACACCGCCTCGCGCTTCGCCGATTCCCGCGGCGTCTTCGCCGGCATCGTCGAGATCGCGGTGATCGGCTACGCGCTGGTCAAGCTGACGGCGGTGGCTCGCCGCCGCCTGCTGCTGTGGCACCAGGAGGCGGTGGCGCCGAGCACGGTTTAGTTTTCAAGTGGCCGGAGTGCCCAGCCTTGGCAGCCAAGATGGAAAGAAGCATTATGCACGAGCCGTCATTTGCGAACCGACGGGCGAGGCGCAATTTTTGGAGAGCATGATGAGAGATGGCATGCGCGGGGTAGCCGGGGCCTTGGCCTTGTGCGCGGCGTGTCTGCAGTTCGGGTCGGCGCTGGCGCAGGGCAAGCCGAGCGAGGTCAAGATCGCGATCGTCCAGTTTCTCTCCGGGGCAGCCGCACCGCACGACGCATCTGCGGTCAACACCGCCAAATTGCTGACGGAGCAGTTCAACGCCGCCGGCGGGATCGAGGGTGTCCGCCTCGACACCATGTACGTCGACGAAGCCGGGTCCGCGGCCGACAAGGTTGCAGAGTATCGTCGGCTCGTCCAAGACGAGAGGGCCACGATCGTGATCGGCTATACGTCGAGCGCCAATTGTCTCGCCGTCGCCCCGCTCGCCGACGAGCTCAAGACCCTGACCGTCTTTCACGTGTGCGCCAACTATCGGCTGTTCGACAAGGGCGTCTACAAGTACGTGTTGCGCACCGCCGCGCACGCGGCATCCGAGAACATCAGCGCGGCGCGCTACGTCCTCGCCAGCAAGCCCGATCTCAAGACCATCGCCGGCCTGAACTACGACTATGCCTACGGGCGCGATTCCTGGGACGTGTTCAAGCGCACGATCCTCAAGCTCAAGCCCGACGTCCAAGTGGTGGGCGAGCTGTGGACCAAGTTCCTGGCGACCGAATATTCCGCCGAGATCTCCCGCCTGCTCGCGCTCAAGCCGGATGTGATCCACACCGTCAACTGGGGCGCCGGCCTGACCAGCTTCATCAATCAGGGCGAGACGCGCGGCCTGTTCGACCAGAGCCTGGTGATGATGACCACGGGCCTGCTGAGCCAGGCGGAGATTCTTCCCAAGGGGGCGGCCTTTTCCGGGCGCGGCTATCACCTCCAGTATCCGGATCCGGACAAGAACGCCGGCAACCGCGAGTATCTCAGGAGCTACAAGGCCAAGTTCAACAGCCTGCCGGACTACCAGGGGACCTTCATGGCGCAGGCCTTCTATGGGCTGAAGGCCGCGATCGAGAAAGCCGCCAAGGCGAAGAACGGGGCCTGGCCGAGCAACGAGGAGATCGCGGGCGCGATGGAAGGCCTCGAGTTCGATACTCCGCGCGGCCGCGTCCTCGTGCGCAAGGATCATGAGGCGGTGCACGAGGCCATGTGGGGCGTCGCCTCCGGCAAGAAGCACCCCGAGCTCGGCTATCCGATCCTCGACCAGTTCCGCGTCTTCCCCGCCGCCGATGTCATTCCGCCGGAGGGCAAGAAGACAGTCGAATGGATCGAAAGCTGGCCAGCGGGGAAATAGCGGCCCCCTTTCGGGGCGCGGGCCGCTGCTCGACGGGAACGCGTTCCGCAAAGTGGATGCCGGCTTTCGCAGCCCGACGCGACGCGGGCGCGTTTTGCCGGGCGGCTGCGCGGCGTTCCACCCGGCTCGATAGCGCGCTAAGGTACCCTTCTCATGAATATTCTGCCGATCATCCTGATCGACGGCATTGTGTTCGCGTCCTGGCTGTTTCTCGTCTCGGCGGGGATCACCTTCATCTTCGGCGTGCTGCGCATCCTCAACGTCGCGCACGGCAGCCTCTACGCCATCGGCGCCTATCTCGGCGCGACATTCATCCTCCAGCTCGCCGGTCAGGAACAGCGCAGCTGGATCACCTTGCCGCTGCTGTTGCTCGCCGCGATCGCCGTCGGATTGACGCTCGGTCCGCTCATCGAGCGCCTGTTCCTGCGGCGCGTCTACGGCGCGGACGAGGTCATCGGCCTGCTGACGACCTTTGCGCTCTTCCTCATCCTCGAGGACGTCGTGCGCCTGATCTGGGGAATCGAGCCGTATCTCGTCGACGGTCCGTTCCGCCTGTTCGGCCGGGTGCGCATGGCCGGCGTCGCCTTCGCCGGCTACCCTTTCCTGCTGACCGGCGTGGCGATCGTCGCCGGCCTCGTGCTCTGGCTCGTCATCCATCACACCTCGTTCGGCCGCCAGGTCACGTGCGTGATCAACGACCGTGAGATGGCGGGCGCGCTCGGCATCAATGTCCCGCGCATCGATCTCATGGCTTTCGCGCTCGGCACGTTCCTCGCGGCCCTCGGCGGCGCGTTCACGGCGCCGATGATGTCGGTCGAGCCGGGCATGGGAGTTTCCGTCATCGTGCAGGCCTTTGCCGTCGTCGGCATCGGCGGGCTCGGCAGCATCGGCGGCGCGGCGCTCGGCTGCGTCGTCGTCGGCATTGCGCGGGCGGCGGCCGTTCAGCTGTTCCCGGAGATCGAGCTGTTCGTGATCTACGCGCTGATGGTCGCGGTCCTGCTGTGGCGGCCGCAAGGCCTGTTCGGCGCCATCGAGTTGCGCAAGATATGATCGAGACCGCGACTCGCTCGAGCCTTCCGTTGGCGGCGGTCACGGCGCTCGCCGTGCTCGCGGTCCTGCCGCTGTTCCTGTCGGACTGGATCGTCTTCCTCATCGCGCTCGCGCTCGCCAAGGGCGCCGTCGTCCTCGGCGTCGTGATGCTGCTGCGCGGCGGCCTCATCTCGTTCGGTCACGCGCTCTATTTCGCGATCGGCGCGTATACGGTCGGCTTTCTGGCGAACCGGTTCGGCGTCGGCGAGGCGCTCGTCGCGCTTCCGCTGGCGATCGTCATATCGGCGGCGGTCGCGGCCGCGCTCGGGCTCTTGCTCGCGCGCTTCCGCGGCATCTATTTCGCGATGCTGAGCCTTGCGCTGTCGATGATCCTCTACACCGTGCTGATCAAGTTCTATGATCTCTCCGGCGGCACCGACGGGCTCAGCGTGCGAGGCTTTGCGCTCGCGGGGGTGACGCCGGCGCACCCCGGTCTGACACAGTACTACCTCGTGCTCGTCCTCACCGCCGCCGTGGTCTATGTCGGCGGCCGCTTCCTCGCCTCGCCGCTCGGCTATCTCATGCAGGCCGTGCGCTACAACGAGATCCGCATCGAGTACCTCGGCGCGTCCGCGAGCCACGCCATCCTGGCGTCCTACGTCGTCTCCGGCGCCATCAGCGGGCTCGGCGGCGCGCTGGTCGCCTATCTCGTCGGCCACGTGTCGCCGGAATTCGCGTTCTGGGTCTACTCGGGCGATTTCGTCTTCGTCGCGGTGCTGGGCGGGACCGGCAGCGTGTTCGCGCCGTTGGTCGGTTCGATCGCGTTCGAGTTCGTCAAGAACTACGCGCTCAAGTTCTCGCCCCATACCTGGCAGCTGACCTTGGGGGTGTTCCTGCTGCTGGTGATCTACTTCCAGCCGCAGGGGCTGTGGACCCTCCTCACGCGCTTGCGCGCCGGGCCACGATGACCGCGGCGATGATCGACGTCGAGAACGTGTCGCGTGCCTTCGACATGCTGCGCGCGGTCGACGACGTGAGCCTGTCGGTCGCGGAGGGCGAGATCGTCGGGATCATCGGGACCAACGGCTCCGGCAAGACCACGCTCTTGAACCTCATCACCGGCTATCTTCCGCCGACATCCGGCCGCATCCTGTTTCAGGGGACCGACATCACCGGGATCGGGCCGCGGCGGGTCACCGCGCTCGGCGTGGCGCGTTCGTTCCAGACTCCGCAGCTCTATGCCGGGCTCACCGTGCTGGACAATGTCCTGATCGCGATCGCCACGCATTCCGGCCGCGCTCTCGATTTCTGGACGCCGCTCTACCGTCGCGATTGCCTGAGCAAGGCCGATGACCTGCTCACGCGATTCGGGCTGCGCGATCAGGCGTCGGGGACGGTGTCGAGCCTGCCGGAAGGCGGGCGCAAGGTGCTCGACGTGGCGCTGTCGGTCCTGCTCGAGCCGAAGGTGCTGCTGATGGACGAGCCGACCAGCGGCGTGAGCGCGCGCGACAAGTTCTCGCTCATGGACACGCTGATGCCGGCCCTCGCGGAGCGCCGTATCACTACGATCTTCGTCGAGCACGACCTGGAGATCATCGAGCGCTATGCGAAGCGGGCGGTGGCGTTCGACGGCGGAAAGATCATTGCCGACGGTCCGGTCGCCGACGTGCTGGCACGCCCGGAGGTTCGCCGCGCCGTTCTCGGAGAGGACTAGGTGCTGCGGGTCGAAGGCATCACCGTCGCGATCAGCGCGGTCACCATCCTGCGAGGACTGAGCCTCGCGGTCGAGACCGGCGCCACCGTTGGGCTCGTCGGCCGCAACGGCGCCGGCAAGACCACGACCATCCGCAGCATCATGGGATTGACCCGCCTCAGCTCCGGCCGGATCGATCTCGACGGGAATAGGCTCGACGGCATGAGCTCCCACATGCGGGCTCGGCTCGGCATCGGATACTTGCCCGAGGATCGGCGCCTCGTCGGCAGCTTGTCGGTTCGCGACAACCTGTTGATCCCGGCGCAGGCGAGCGGCGTCCCGAACCATGACGAGCGGCTCAACCGGATCTTCGATCTGCTTCCGGAGCTCCGGGAGTGGTCCGCGCGCAAGGCGAGCACGCTGAGCGGCGGGCAGCAGAAGATGGTGGCGCTCGCCCGCGCCTTCGTGAATGGCCGAAAGCTGCTTCTTCTCGACGAGCCGTTCGAGGGGGTCTCGACCGCGTTGTCGCGCCGGCTGGCGCAAACCATCCGGGACTTCCAGCAGGCGGAGCATGGCGTCGCCGTCCTGGTCGCCGAATCCGACCTCAAGCGGGCCGCCATGCTGGCGCGGCGGGCATTCGTGATCGAGCGCGGCGAGGTGATCGAGGAGGCGGCGCTGCAGGAGACCGTCCGGTCCGACGCGCTACGACAGCCGCCGCACCAATAGCGCGAGCGCGGCGCCGACCGCCGCGATGCGCACCGCGTCGCGGTCGCCGGAGAAGACGTGGCGCTCGACCAGCGTCTCGGCGCCCTTGCGCGCGGCAGCGACATACACCGTGCCGACCGGGTTCTTCTCGTTGCCGCCGCCGGGCCCGGCATAGCCGGTCACCGCCACGGCGACGCCGGCGGTCGAGTGGGCGAGCGCCCCTTCGGCGAGGCCCTTGGTGACCTCGGCGCTCACCGCGCCGTGCTGCCGCGAAACCGCGTCGGGCACCCCGAGCCCGGTCGCCTTGGCGGAGTCGTGGTAGAGCACGAACCCGCGCTCGAAGGTCTTGGAGGCGCCCGGCACCGAGGTCAGGCAGCTCGAAACCAGCCCCGCCGTGCACGTCTCCGCGGTGGCGATGCGGACCGCCTGCGCGGAAGCGAGCTGCAGCGCCTGGGCGGCGCGATCGAGCGCGGCCGGCGGGAACATCGTCAGCCCGCCGCCGCGCGCAGCCGCTCGATGGTGCGGATCGCGCTCGGCTTGATGTCCTGCACGTCGAGGCTGATGTCGACCGAGGTCACGCTGTGGGTGAGGTCGCCGACGGAGATCACGTCGACCCCGGTCTCGGCAATGGGCACGATCGTCCGCTCGTTGATGCCGCCGGAAGCCTCGGTGACGGCGCGCCCGTTCACCAATTTCAGCCCGGCCTTGATCTCGTCGAGGTCCATGTTGTCGAACATGATCACCTCGACCCCGCAGTCGAGCGCCTCGCGCACCATATCCAGCGTCTCGCATTCCACCTCGAGCTTGAAGGTGTGCTGGGCCCGCGAGCGCAGGATCTCGACCGCGTTGCGGATGCCGCCGGCGATCTTGATGTGATTGTCCTTCACCAAGACGCAGTTGCTCAGGCTGAAAATGTGGTTGTGCGCGCCGCCGCAGCGCACCGCGTATTTCTGCAGCATGCGCAGCCCGGGCCAGCCCTTGCGGGTGTCGGTGATGCGCACCTTGGTGTGCTTGACCAGGTTGACGTAGCGCCGGGTCTTGGTGGCGATCCCCGACATCTGCTGGATCCAGTCGAGCGCGCAGCGCTCGATCATGAAGAAGGTGGAGGCCTTGGCTGCGATCTTGAGCAGGACCTTGCCCGGTCCCATCTCCTCGCCGTCCTTCACCATGTGCTCGATGCGGGCATCGGGATCGACGGTGCGGATGGTCTCGTCCGCCAGCAGGAGGCCGCAGACGATGCCGCTGCCCTTGGCGTAGATCTGCGCGGTCTGCACCGGGTCCTCGCCCACAAGGAAACCGCCGGTGGTGTCGCCCGGACCGATCTCGTCGCGCAGCGCCTGCTCGACATGGGGCCGGATCATGAAGCGATTGAGTTGCATAGGCTTGCTCCTGCTCGTCCGCGGCATCGCGCCGTTCGCTGCTGCCGGCGCGCATCGACGTCGGTCTAGTTCATCAGATTTCTGTGCGCCCGGCCATCCTTGAGAATGAGGTGCAGGCGCTTGCGGTCCTGCAGCACGGCGATATCGGCGAGCGGATCGCCGTCGACCGCCAGCACGTCCGCGCGCTTGCCCGGCGCCAGCGCGCCGAGCTCGGGACGCTCGATGCATTCGGCGGCGCGGCTGGTCGCGGCGACGATCGCTTCCATCTCCGACATGCCGAGCCATCGCACCATGTATTCGAGCTCCACCAGGTTCTCGCCGACCAGCAAGCGATGCGATTGGTCGGTGCCCATCGCCACCTTGATCCCGCGGCGGACCGCGTCCTTCCACAGCGGGATCTGTTTCTGCATCGCGGCGTAGATGGCGGCGTCCTTGTCGGCCTCGTTGGCGAGCTGCTGGCCGCTCCAGGCGGCGTCCGCCTTGCGCCGCTCGACCGCCAACGGCACCAGCGCGATGGTCGGCACCCACCAGGTGCCGTGCTGGATCATGTGGTCGACGCACCGCTCGTCGAGAAACCAGCCGTGCTCGAGCGAGTGGATGTCGGCTGAGAGCGCGTTGCGAATACCGTCGAGGCCTTCCGCATGCACCGCGACCCCCTTGCGCTTGGCGCGGGCCTCGGCCACCGCGGTGCGGATCTCGTCGGCGGCGAGTTGCGGCTCGTCCCAGCTGTCGGTCAGCGAGGTGATGCCGCCGGTGGTGCAGATCTTGATGAAATCCGCTCCCGCCATCAGCAGCGTGCGCACCAGCTTGCGCATCTCCTCGGGGCCGTCGACCACCCCGCTCGGAAGCCAGGCGCGCTTCGGCAGGCGGATGCCGGCCGGCACCCAGGAATCGCCGTGGCCGCCGGTCTGCGAGATCATGACGATCGAGATCAAGAGCCGCGGCCCCTTGATGAACCCCTCCGCGATCGCCTCGCGAAATCCGGCGTCGGCACCGCCCATGTCGCGGGCGGTGGTCACGCCGCAGGCCAGCGTCTCCTCGAGGATGTGGGTGGAGCGCAGGACGTTGTAGGTCGGGGTGTTGGTCAGGTGCTTGCGGATGTCGCGGGCCCGGTAGGTCGAATGTACGTGACAATCGATGATGCCGGGCAGCACGGTCCGGCCGGCGGCGTCGAGCACCTTGGCGCCGCGCGGGACCTGGACGGCCGTATCCTTGCCCGCCGCGGCGATGCGGCCGCCCTCGATCACGACCGTGCCCTTCTCGATGGGATCGCGGCCGAGCCCGTCGATCACGCGCGCGCCGACGATCGCTGTGGTCCGGTCATCAACCGCCATGGTGAATCCCGATGCCTTCTCGACGCAGCCCGCAGCCTTGCCGATGATGGGACGGCCGCGTGTATCGGCGCTCGGGCCGGCATCGCTGGGCCAGGATGACGAGCCTATCAGCTCCCGAGCTCCACGAACACGTTCTTGACCTCGGTATAAAGGGCGAGCGCATGCATGCCGAGCTCGCGGCCCAGTCCCGACTTCTTGTAGCCGCCGAAGGGAGCGTAGGTGCCGTAGCGGCTGGCGCTGCCGTGCGAGTTGATGCTCACCATTCCGGCTCGTAACGCGCGCGCGACGCGAAGCGCGCGGCCGATGTCGCGCGTCCACACCGAGCTGTTGAGCCCGTAATCGCTGTCGTTGGCGAGCCGGACTGCTTCATCCTCGCCGTCGAAGGGAATTACCGCCACGACCGGGCCGAAAATCTCCTCGCGCGCGATCCGCATTCGGTTGTCGACCCGCGTCATGATCGTGGGCGCGAAATAGGAGCCCTCCGGCCATTGCGCCGGACGGTCGCCGCCGCAGACGATGCGGGCGCCTTCCGCCGACCCGGCATCGACCAGGCTCTTGACGTTTCGCCATTGGGCGCTCGCCACCAGCGGCCCCATCTCGGTCTTCGGATCGAGCGGATCGCCGACCCGGTATGCCAGCGTCTCGCGCGCAAAGAGCGCGATGAGCTCGTCATGCACTTTGCGCTCGACCAGGAGCCGGGTGCGCGCCGAGCAGCTCTGGCCGGCATTGCCGAACCCGCCCTTGACCGCCGCCGCCGCGGCCTTGCCGATGTCGGCATCGGCGAACACGATGTTCGGGCTCTTGCCGCCGAGCTCCAGCGACACGCGCTTGATCCCGTCGGCGGCGGCCTTGAGCAGGCTCGCGCCGGTGCGCGTTTCGCCCGTGAACGCGATCTTGTCGATCAAGGGATTGGTGGCGATGCGCTCGCCCAGGGCGGCGCCCGATCCGGGCAGGACGTTGAGGACGCCGTCGGGCACACCGGCATCGAGGGCGATGCGTCCGAGCAGCAGCGAGGTGAGCGGCGTATAGCTCGCAGGTTTCAGGATCACCGTGCAGCCGGTCGCCAACGCCGGCGCCACCTTCCACGCCGCCGCCAAGAAGGGGAAGTTCCAGGGCGTGATCTGCGCCACGACGCCGACCGGCTCGCGGAGCGTGAAATCGAGCACCCGCTCGCCCATCGGGATGGTCTCGCCGAAGTACTTGTCCATGGCGCCGGCGTAATAGTCGAACACGCGCGCCGCCGCCTCGACCTCGTTTCGGGAATCGGCGATGGTCTTGCCGCCGCTGCGCGTCTCGGCCTCGGCGATGACGTCGGCTTCGCCGCGGATGCGATCCGCGATCGTCCGCAGCGCGCGGCCGCGCTCGAACGGCGCCAATCTCGGCCAGGGCCCTTCATCGAAAGCGCGGCGCGCCGCCGCGGCGGCGCGATCGAGGTCCTCGGTCCCCGCGCTTGCGACTTCGGCATAGGCTTGCCCGGTGATCGGGCTTGTCACCGTGAAGGTGTTGCCCGCCGCGGCGGCGGCGAATCGACCGCCGATCAGAAGCCGGGTCTCGAGGTCGATCACCGCTCACGCTCTCCGGCGCGCTTCGGACGGCAGGTTACACCATGCCGTCAGCTGGCGCAGATCGGACAGCTCGAGGTCGGCCTCGGCGGGTCGCGCCGAAGGCTTGCTCGTGAACCACGCGGTGCGCAGCCCCAGCGCCTTGGGACCCCTGACGTCGTTGTCGAGATCGTCGCCGACGAACAACGCCTCCGCCGCATCCACGCCGATGCAATCGAGCGCCGTGCGATAGAGCTCCGGATGCGGCTTGAGCCATCCGAGCTCGCTCGAGACCGCGACGGCGGAGAAGTGACGGCGCAAGCCCAGACGTTCGAGGGTCGCGTAGACGACCGGCGCGTGCGGATAGTTGGATACGATGGCAAGCGGCACATGACGCGCCAATTCCTCCACGACCTCGTCGGCGCCGTCCACCATTTCCGCGTCCTGCGCGATCAATTCCGCGAACCGCTCGACCCATCGCGACAAGACGGCCGCCTCGGGCGGCGCTTCGATCTCCAGCAGCTTCAACGTCGTCGCAAAGCGGTCCTCGAAGCGATGCTCGCGCCGCGTCGCCGCGGAATGCGCGATGTGCTTGCGGCAAGCCTCGAGATAGGCGCCGCGCAGGACCGGCCACGGCACGCCGAGGCAGCGCAGGTCCGGCACGCCGTTCTCTCCGCGTTCCTCCCCGAACAATTGCTCGAGGCAGGCGATATGCCGCGCGGGGCTGTGGCCCATGCCGGGAACGTGGACGAGGGTTTCGCCCCAGTCGAACAGCACGGCCTTGATGGCGGTCATCGATGGTGCTCGCGGTCAGCCGAAGCGCTGCGCTTCCCCGGCAAGCCGCTTGGCCGCCTCGGCCGGATCGGCCGCATCATAGATCGCGCGGCCGACCACGGCATAGACGTTGCAACCGGGCGCGGCGGCGAACGCATCGGCGATGGAGCCGCCGAGGGCCCCGATGCCGGGAACGAACAGGCACGGGCGCTCGATCTTCTCGACGAGCCAGCGCGCATGGTGACGCACCTTGTCCGGAGTGTTTCCCGGCACGACGAAATGGTCGACCCCGATCTCGATGGCCTTGCTGAAAATCCTGTCCAACGCGTCGTCGATCACGTAGCCGCCGCCGCTCGCGTTGTAGTCGGGGAACGGCAGATCGCCGCCGACGATCGGCAGCAGCCGGTTTCGATAGGCGCTGCCGGCAAACGCCGTCACCGCGCGCGGGCCGGCGACGGGAAAGAGGATCAGGCCGTCGACCCCGGCCTCCCGGCAGGTCGCGGCGAATTTCGGCGCCATGTCGGGCACGTCGGGGCCGGCCTTCTGATGATCGTAGATCAGCGGCAGATCGGTCGCGGCGCGCAAATGGCGAACGGCGCCGCCGAGCCCGAGCCGCAAGGTCGCGGTGAGCCCCACTTTGTAGCCGATGATGCCGGCAATGCCGCTCGTCTCCTCGACCACTTTGCGCATCGGGTCGAGCGCATCCATGTCGAGCGCAATCAGGATCCCGTGGGTGGCGCGCAGCCGTACGTCGTACCAGCGTGCAATCGCCGCCTGCGCGAGCCGGCCGTCGGCAAGCCGGCAGCTTTCGTCCGGCCGTGGAAAGTCGGCACCTGCGCTCATGACCAACTCCGAAGGATTTCCCGCTGCTTTCGCGCCGCCGCCGCCGATCATCCCCCGCGGTGGGAAGCAACGGATGGTGGCGGTTGCGCCGGAGCGCGGCGCCGGGCGCCGCCGGGCACGGCCACGGCCGTCAGGATGGATGGTGGCAGGCATATTGCAGCGAGATGATCGGGGCGACAAGACGAAATGCTTCTTTCTCCGTGCGTCCGCTCGCTGATCGGGCCGGGATCGAGCGCAACCATGAGGTCGGCGCGCTGCTCGACGCGGCACCCCCGTTGAATCGGCGCGCGCCCCGTCGCGTGAGGCATCCGCCGGCCTTCAGGGGACGGGAAGCACCGCAATGGCCTCGACCTCGACGAGGAAATCCGGGCGGGAGAGGCGCCGTACCTCGACAGTCGTGCTTGGTCGGCAGTGCGGCGCCGAAGTAGTCCATCCGCACGTCGACGTGCTGGAAGAAGGCGTCGATATCGGTGGTGAATGTCTGGGTACGCACGAGATGCCGCGCGGCCCATGCTCGGCGGGTGCAGTCGCGGCGCAATCGTCACCGTCCGCTCTTGCGCGTGAGCGTCCTCGTCCGTTTTTTGCTTGCGGTCTTTGGCCGAGCGCTGCGCTTGGGGGACGCGGCACGGGCCGATCTGAGCCGCTCTCGCAACTCATTGGTGGCGCGTTCGTCGAGCGACATGTCGCGTCGGAGAACCACGCCGTAAAGCTTGCGCGCGGCCGCGGCCGACACGAGGCCTTCGGCGACGTCCTCCCATACGCGCTCGGGGTCGCGCTCCAGAGGATTGCCCCAGCCGCCGCCGCCGCCGGTGCGCACGATGGCCTCGGCGCCGATCGGCACCGGAATATGGCTGCCGGCCATGGCCCGGAAATCGCGCTCGCCGGGCAGCCGCAGCAGATAGCCGCCGGGCTCGCCGGGCGTGCCGTCCCAGAGGCCCCATGGCGGACATTTGCTGCGCTGCGGCTGCTCGAAATTCCACTTGCCCTCGACCAGATTGCGCACGCGCATGTCGATGCCGAGCCCGCCGCGGAACTTGCCGGCGCCGCAGGAATCCTCCCGCAGCTCCCGGCGTTCGACCACCACCGGGCATTTAAGCTCGATGCCTTCGATCGAGCCGTTGCGCACGTCGCCCTGGCAGACCGAGACCGTGCCGGACGCCCCGTCCTCGAACGGCCGGCCGCCCCAGCCGCCGCCCTCGATGCTTTGCACCACGAAGCGCCGCCGGGTCGTGGGATGGGTCCCGAAGAATACCACCGCGCCGCCGAGCAGGCCGTGATGACCGGCGGGCACGCGCTCGGGCATGGCCTCGGCCAGCGCCCTGACGATGGTGTCGACCACAATGGGCACGATGCCGCTCCAGCCCGCCATCGGGGCCGGGAAGCGCGCCATCATGATGTTGCCTTCGGGGATGACGACCTTGAGCGCGCGGAACGAGCCTTCGTTGACGGGATCGAGCGGGCCGGTGAGCGCCTTGTAGGCGACGCGCGCGCCGGCAAAGGTGCGCGAATTGATCGCGGCCTTGCGCTCGGCTGAGCAGCCGGAGAGATCGATGGTCATGTCGCCGGCCTCGACCGTGATCTTGACGCGGATCGGCACCTCTTCGCCCTTGATCACGCCGTCGTCGTCGATCGAGGCCGACGCCTCGTAGACCCCGTCGGGAAGCTGCGACACGACGTTGCGGCACTTCTGCTCGGTCTCGTCGAAGATTTGCGTGATCGCCGCCAGCAGCGTGTCACGGCCGTACTTGTCGAACAGCTCGTCCAGGCGCCGCGCCGCTAGACGGCAGGCCGCCATTTGCGATTTCATGTCGCCGAGCGAGGACTCCGGAAAGCGGATGTTGTCCTTGATGACGCGATAGAGCGTCTCGTTGAGCGTGCCCTCTTCGTAAATCTTGAGCTGATCGAGCTGCAGCCCCTCGAGCCAAGGATCCGCCACGGTGGCGCCGGCGCCGAAGCCGGTCGAGGTGCCGCCGACGTCGATCCAGTGCGCCCGCACCATCAGGAACATCAGGAGCTCGCCCCGGTAGAAATAGGGCATGTAGATGACGACGTTGTTCAGGTGCTGACCGGCCACCGCCTGGTGATTGGTGATGACGACGTCGCCCGGCTCGAACCCGGCCTTGCCGTAGCGGGCCATGCCGTCGGTGACGAGCACACCGAGATCGGCGACGAAGTGCGAAACGCCGCCGACGTTCTGCGAGATCAGCTCGCCTTCGACATTGAGCAGCGCCGTGCAATAGTCGCGGACCTCGTAGATCATCATGTTGTAGGAGGTGCGCTGCAGGTCGGCCGCCATCTCGTTGGCGACCGCCGGAAGCGCGTTGCGCAACACTTCGAGCGTCACGGGGTCGAGCGCGACCGACATCAGCGGGGCCATCGCGGTTCGCAGATCGAGCGGCAACCCGCCGGCATGAATACGCCGGCCTGGCCGTCGAACCCGACCCGATCGGCGAAGCCGCCTTCGAGAACGACCGCAACACCCATCAAGCCATTGCTCCAAGTCTCATCGCACACGTCTCGGTGACTGGTCTGGATGGGCAAACTGCGCTTAATTCGCACGCGGTCGAGATCTCGCCGAACATATCTGCACTCTTGGAGCCGCTCAATGGTGACCAGTTTTCGTCAAATCATCAACAAGGCTGTCGCGGACAAGCGGTTCCTGGTTGTTCCCGGCGCGCATGACGCGCTGAGCGCGCGGCTGATCCAGAAGATCGGGTTCGAGACCTATTTCATCGGCGGCTTCCCGGCGGTCGGGGCGCGCTACGGCGTCCCCGACATCGGGCTGAAGGGTTTCGGCGAAATCTCCGCCGCCGTGCGCGACATCATGTCCGCCTGCGACCTGCCGGCATTCGTGGACGGCGACGACGGCTACGGCGACGTCAAGAACGTCGTGCACACGGTGCAGACTTACGAGCGCATGGGCGTGAGCGCGATCCTGATCGAGGACCAGCAATGGCCCAAGCGCTGCGGGCACATGGTCGGCAAGAAGGTCGTTCCCGCGGAGCTGGCGGAGGCGAAGATCAGGGCGGCGTGCACGGAGCGGGTCAATCCGGAGACCTGGATCCTGGCGCGGACCGACGCGCGCGCGGTCTACGACCTCGACGAGGCCATGCGCCGGGCGGAGCGCTACATCCGCGCCGGCGCCGACGGCATCTTCATCGAGGCGCCGCGCAGCGTCGAGGAGCTCGAGCGGATCGGACGCGCCTTCGACGTCCCGCAGATCTGCAATCCGCTGATCGGCGGCCACACCCCGATCCTGAGCATGGCGGACCTGGGCGAGCTCGGTTTCAACGCCGCCGTGCTGGGGCTCGACACGCTGATGCATGCCGCCAAGGCGATCGAGGCCGTGCTCATGGACATGAAATCGGGGACGTTCGCCCGCCGCAACGAGGGGATGGATTTCGAGGAGTACAAGAAGGTGGTCGGCTACGACAAATGGGAAGGCGTGGACGATCGCTTTGCCGTTGCCGCCATGCCGTAAGCCGCCTCACGCCGGCGCCGGCTCGCGCGGACTGCGTTTTGGTTGAAGCGGATCGCGCAAATCGGGGCAGCGCAACCATCGTGCATGACAGCAATGAAGGATTTCTGTAATCATTTCCGCCAAGGCCGAGCGTTCAACGGCCGCGGGGAGGATGCCATGCGAGTGGTTTTCCGTGCGTTGCTGAGCTGTCTCGTCGTGCTTGTTGCCACGGCGGTGCTGGCGCCCGCGGGCGCGGCCGAGAAGCTGCGCGTCGGCAAGGCGGTGCCGTTTGCCTGGACCTTCACGCCCCTCGACGTCGGCATCCAGACCGGCCAGTTCGCGACGCAAGGGCTGGACATCGAGGCGTCCGCCTTTGGCGGCGACGCCAGGCTGCAGCAGGCGTTGACGGCCGACGGCATCGACGTCGGCATCGGCAGCGGGCCCGGCATGGCGTTCATGGCGAAGGGCGCGCCGGTGAAGGCGGTGGCCGCGATGGCCGGCATCCCGACCAACATGGCGGTGATGGTCAGCTACAACTCTCCGATCAAGACGGTCGACGACCTCAAGGGCAAACGGATCGGCGTCACCACCGTCGGATCGCTGACCGACTGGATCGGCAAGAGAATCGGCGTGCTCAAGGGCTGGGGCCCCGCGGGCATGACCATCGTGGCGATCGGTGGGATGGAGCCCGCGCGCGCGGCGATGAAGACCAACCAAATCGACGGTTACATCTCTTCGCTCGAAAGCGGCTACACGCTCGAAGAGGCCAAGGAGTGGCGCGTGATCACCACCGCGACGCCGTTCGTCGATCATTTCATCACCCATGTCATCTTCGTTCGCGACGAGGTGATCGAAAAGCGACCGCAGGCGGTGCGCGGCTTCCTGCAGGGATGGTTCAACACCATCGCTTTCATCAAGGCCAACAAGGCGAAAACCGTGGAAATCACCGCCAAGGTGCTCGATCTGAGTCCGGCCGTGATCGGCCGCGCTTACGACGAGGAGGTCGGCATCTTCTCCGACGACGGCGTGTTCGACCCGAAGGCGGTCGCGGTGCTCAAGCAATCATTCATCGAGATGGGCCTGCTGAAGGAAATTCCCGAAGACAAGGTCATGTTCACGATCCAGTTCGTGCCGGTGAAGGCTGGAATGTGACGAGGTGGCGAGGCCACCAACCCGTCTTGTGACTGGCGGTCCCGAGAGAACTCGAACCTCCGACCTTCGATTTAGGAAATCACTGCTCTACCGGCGCATAGCTAACGTCGACGAACCGCTGCGCCGCAGCAAGCCGACGCGATGTCAGCGGCCCAGGTCGCAGCCGCTATCCTACCGGCTTACCAACGCGGGTTGGGGCCGCTTCCGGCCCTGCCGTCCCCAAGCGAGTGATTTCTGTGAACTGTGGCGCGCAGGTCACAGGCGGCGAGACAAATTCAGGATTTAATCGGTCGGGGGCGCGGCTGCCGAGGGGGAGTCTATGCGGTTGGGTCATGTCTTGCGGTCACCCGTGCGCCCGCATCCGTTTCGCTCGCGCCTGGGCGCGGCAGTCGGCCTGCTGGCGGTATTGACGGCTGCCGCCGTCACTTTGGATCAAGCGCAAGCGAAGGCGAAAGCGAAATCTCCCCACCGCTCGCAAGCTCACCATCGCGCGATTCACGGTCCCGATTATCGGCCGCCGTATGCGGACATCGTGGTCGACGACAATTCGGGCGAGGTGCTGCGCGAGCTCGGCGCAGACGAGCCGCGGCATCCGGCGTCACTGACCAAGATCATGACGTTATACTTGCTGTTCGAGCAGCTCGAAGCCGGCAAGCTCAAGCTCGACACGCCGCTGCCGATCTCGGCCTACGCTGCGGGCCAGCACCCGACCAAGCTCGGCCTCAAGGCCAACCAGACGATCAAGGTCGACGACGCGATCAAGGGGCTCGTCACCAAGTCGGCGAACGATGCGGCGGTGGTCGTCGCCGAAGCCATCGCCGGCAGCGAGGAAGAATTCGCCAGGCTCATGACCGCGAAGGCAGGCGCGTTGGGCATGTTGGGCACCACCTATGTCAACGCCTCCGGATTGCCCGCCGACGAACAGATCACGACGGCGCGCGACCAGGCGATCCTCGGGCGTGCGATCCAGCAGCGGTTTCCCGGCTACTATGCCTATTTTGCGACGCCGAGCTTCCGGTATCGCGGGGTCGACATGCACAATCACAACGCCCTGCTGGGACAGGTGAAAGGCGTCGACGGGATCAAGACCGGCTACACCGATGCCTCCGGGTACAACCTGGTGTCGTCGGTTCGCCGTGACGACAGGCGCATCGTCGCCGTCGTGCTGGGCGGGACCTCGAATGCGGCACGCGATGCCCGCATGCGCCAGCTGATCGAGGATCATATCGTCCGGGCCTCGACCCGGCGGACGGCGCCGATGATCACCGAGGCAGCCGGTCAGGACGAGAAGCAAAAGAGCACGTCTGTCCGCACCATCGGACCGGTCCTTCCTGCTGCCGCTGTGACGAGCACCGACGAATAGTGCCGAGCGATAACTTCTCGTGCTTTCTGAATCAAAACTGCTCGGCATTTTCCGTTTCGGATTAAGTGTCCTCTCACGATCGGCGCTTTCAATGTCGTGGGATTCCCTCTTGCGAGGAGACCGCAATCTTGCGCGAGCGTCGAAAGAGCTTTCGGGTCGAATGGAACTCACCCGCCAAGATCTATGACTGCAACGACCGTTTCGCTCGGCCGTGCGTCGTGAGCAACTTTTCGAACGGCGGGGCCAAGATCGTCGGTATAGAACCGGCCGCGGTTCCGGACGAGTTCATCCTCCGCATCACACCGCACAGCCCGGCCCACAAGTGTCACGTCACCTGGCGCTCAAAGGAAGGACTGGGCGCTGAATTTGTCGACAACGCCAAAGGTGCCGACGAGCCGGCACGAAGTCGGCGGCAAAAATCGGTAATCAGGAGCTGACGGCGGCGAGCACGGTGTGATCACCCCGCCGTCACCCGCCACGACGCAAAGCCGGCGCCGACCAGCGTTTGCGGGCTCGGGAAATAGTCGATCAGCTCGAAGCCTTTGCCGCCGGCCGCGGCATGGGCGATCACCCAGTCGCGGATCTCATGGGCGCCATTGCCGGTGCGCGGCAGCGCCTCGGTGAGGAAGGCGGCGAGCGGCGCCTCCTCGCCGCGCGCGAAATGCTCGATGCAGCGGTGGTCGAACTCCTCGTCGATCCAGCCCATGGTCGGCTCGCCGATCGAATGGCTCAAGCCCCCGGTGCCGAGCACGGCGACCCGCAGCGGCTCCGGATAGCTCTCGATCGCCTGCCGCAGGAGCCGGCCCCAGGCGAGGCAGCGGCGGATGCTCGGCATCGGCGCCTCGAGATCGTTGACGATCAGCGGCACGATCGGCAGCTCCGCATCGACCCCGATCCGCCAGAGCGGGATGCAGGTGCCGTGGTCGAGCTTCAGGCGATGCGACAGCGCCGGCTCGAAATCGTGCTCGAGCGCGGTGTCGAGCAGATGGCGCCCGAAGGCGGCGTGGCCCTTGAGCCGCCGGCGCGGAAAAACCTTCTGCATGAACGGCTCGGGCGGGCCGTCGTGCTCCTCGCCGATGCCGATGCAGACCGCCGGCAGGTTGTCGATGAAGAAATTGACCCAGTGGTCGGGCGAGACGACGACCAGGAGGTCCGGCCGGCACGCCTCGAGCCGCCGCCCGATCTCGTCGAAGGCGCCCGCGAGCCTGTCGCGGTGGCCGCGCGCCATCGTCTCCCAATCCAGCGCGATGATCGGCCCGTGGCTAGCCGCGAACGCACCGACGAGGCTAGCCATGGGCACCCTCCTTGGGCTTGAGCGCGTGCAGCCGGGCGATGAACTCGGCCTGCGGCATGCCGCGGATCTGGAAATAGAAGCGCAGCAGGTAGGCGTTGACCAGCGGCGCGATCGCGCCGACGTCGTCGTGCTCCAGCGCCGTGCGGAGCTCCGGCTTGATCTCGTAGCGGTCGAGCACGGCCGGCATGTCGGCGCGGTATTCCGCCGCGAGCTTCGGGTCGTGCTGCAGATCGAAGAACAGCTTGCTCACCCGGTAATCCGTCATCCCCGCTCCTTGCCGCTTCGCGGCCGCATTCCGCCGCCGGCATGATCTTAGCCTGCGGCCGGGCCGCTGGCGACGCGCCTGCGGCGCCATGTTCGCAGACTGGATCTCCCGTTTACGCGGACGATGACAGCGGTGGCTGCGATCGGCAACGCTGCGAAAGCCGCGCGCATAAAAAAACTGTGAAAATGGACGAACAGGGACGGACGGCAAATTTGTTCCCGCTCTCCACGCAATTCCGGATTTGCAGCGCTCCTCTTCTGCAATGCAAGGCGGGGAACCCGATCTCCGCTCACAGGTTCGTCTCGGGGCGGGGCGACGACCAACCGACATAGGGAGTTCACGCGATGGCAATCAAAATTTGGGAACCGACGCTGGTGCTCGGCCTTGCATCGGCTATGGCGCTGGCCGCGGCCGCGTCGTCCTTCGGGCAGACGCAGCAGCGTCAGGGCGCGATGACGCAAGAGCAGGGGTTGGGAGCGGCGCCGGCCGATGAAACTACCGGCCAGGCGGCGCCACGGACGCAATCCCCGGCGCGTGACGCCCAGCAGGGCGCCGCTCAGCAGCAGTGCTGGATCCCGACCAACGACGACTTGGGGGTCGGCTATTACGGCGCGTGCTCGGCGTCGCGTGCGCGGCCGGTCAAATAACGGGCAATGCAGGATCGTAAAGGGCGAGCCCGACACCCAGGGCTCGCCTTTTACGTCGCATTTATTTCAGCCGCCTCGCCGCCTCTTCGACCAAGCTCAGGTCGGCGTGCTTGCCGACGTCGAACGTCGAACGGACGAAGCCGAGGTCGCGCGTCATGTCGACGTTCTTCTGCAGCGCCGCCAGATCCGGCAGCATGTCGGGATCGTGGTAGGCGTCGCGCGCGGTGAACAGCCAATCGAACCGCTCGGGCGGCTGCTTGGTGATGCGGCCGGCGATCTCCATCACCTCCCGGCGGTTCTTGGGATCGAGGAACCAGCGGGTGATGCGCAGCGTATCTTCCATGAAATCGACCACGGCAGCGCGGTTCTTGTCGAGGAACGGCTTGCGCGCGACCCAGACGATCATGTCGGTGACGCCGATCGCGTCGCGCTGCACGAATAGCGTGCGGCCGATCTTACGCAGCTCCGGATCGTAGGAGAAGGGCACCACCGCCGGGATCATGTCCACCTTCTTCTCCGACAGCATGGCGCGCATGGTCGGAAACGGCGATTCGACCACCGTGTAGTCGCGCTTGTCCTCGAGGCCGAATTTGCGCAGCATCGCGCGCATGGCGACGTCGACCGCGCTGCCGGCGGCGTTGGTCATCACCACCTTGCCCTTGAGGTCCTCGACTTTCTTGATCGGGCCGTCGGCGAGGACCATGTATTCCTGCGAGTAATAGCCGGGAACGCCGTCGCGGAACTCGTCCGCGATGATCCGCAGGTCGTCCATGCCGGCGTTCTGGATCGCGATCGCGAGCGTGGAATAGGCGAGGTTGGAGACCTCGAGCTCGCCGTTGGCGAGCGCGGTGACCATCGGCGGCGTGCCGGCGAAGCGCATCGGCTCGAGCACGTAGGATTTGCCGAGATGGCGCGCGAGGTCCTTCTTCTCCAGGATGATCGAGGCCCAGTTGGTGACCGGCGCCACCCACGACAGGCGGATCTTCACGGGGTCCGCGCCGTGCGCCGCGCCCGCGCCGATGAGCGCGGCCGCGGCGAAGCCGGCAAGCGTCGATTTCAATATGCGCATGAGCATTTCCTCCGGGCGATGGGGCCGAGGTTGCGTGACGGTCGGCCGATTTTGCGCGACGTTGCAGGCCGGCAGCGGTCTTGGCAAGCGCCGAATTGGTGCAAACGATTGCCTCTATCCCTTCGGCAATCCCAGGAATTTCACCGCATTGTCGAAGCAGATGTCGCTTCGCACCTTGCCCGCGAGCTCGACGCCGTCGATGAAATGGGCGGCCTCGTCGATCGACTCGAAGGGATAGTCCGCCGCGAACATCACGCGCTCATGGCCGAGCGCGCTGATCGTGCAGTGGAGCGGCTCCGCCGCGCACATGCCCGACGTCGCCACCACGATGTTGTCCTTGACGTATTGCGAGGGGCGCTTGCCGAGCTTCACCGCGTAGAATTCCGGGCCGGCCCGGCTGTCGAAGCGCCAGAGCAGGAACGGCAAGGTTTCGCCGAGATGGCCGAGCACGAGCTTGGCGCGCGGGAAGCGATCGAAGACGCCGCCGAACATGACGCGCAGCGCGTGCGAGCCGGTCTCGAACGTCCATTCCCACGTTGCCCGCCGCAGCCCCTTGTGGCCGTCCAGCACCGGGGCGGGCGTGACGGGGTCGGTGGGATGAAGATAGATTGGCGCGCCCAAGGCCTCCGCCCGCTCCCAGAACGGATCGAGCGAGCGATGATCGAGATATTGTCCGTTGGTGTGGCCGTTGATCATGGCGCCGCAGAATTTCAGGTCGCGCATGCAGCGCTCGAGCTCGTTCGCGGCGGCGGCGGCGTCCTGCATCGGCAGATGGGCGAAGCCGGAATATCGGTCCGGGCGCTTCGCGATCTCGCGCGCCAGGAAATCGTTCGACTCGCGCGCCCGGCGGATCGCCGTGCCGGCGTCGGGCTCGGCCTGCACGCCCGGTCCCGCCAGGGAAAGAACGCAGCGCTCGACGCCGGCGCGGTCCATGGCGCCGAGCCGCATCTCGCCGAAGTCAGTGAGGCGGGCGAAAAATTCCTCCCGTTTCTTCGCCGGCAGGTCGACGACGGTCGGTCCCCAGTAGTTCTCGAAGCCGGGGGCGAGGCAGTGCTCCTCGAGCGCGATCTTCCTGACCATGCCGCTCCTTGCTTGTCGTTCCCCGCCGTTTTCTGTACCGTATTCTGGTCGAAGCGTATCAATAGGTGAGCCAGCCGGCAACTTTGTTTGCCGGGCCGTGCGCATTCCCCGTGCGGGCGCGGAGATCGCGATGCAGAAGCGGGTCGAGCGGTCCGGCGACCGGCGCAGGGACGGAAGCCGGGACAAGAGCCAAGTCCAGGTCATCGCGCGGGCGGCGGCGATCCTGCGCGCGCTCGAGGAGCAGCCCACGGGCCTGAGCCTCGGCCAGATCGCGCAGCGCGTTGCGCTCGCGCGCTCGACCGTGCAGCGCATCGTCGCCGCGCTGGCGGCGGAGAAGCTCCTGATCGCGGCGTCGCCGAACGGCCGCGTCCGCCTCGGCCCGACCATCCTGCGGCTCGCGGCCTCCGCGCGCACCGACTTCGTCGCGCTCGCGCGTCCGTTCCTGGTGCGGCTTTCGGACGAGCTCGGCGAAACCGTCGACCTCGCCATCGTCAAGCAGGATCACCTCATCTTCGTCGACCAGGTGATCGGGCCGCAACGGCTGCGCGCGGTGTCGGCGGTCGGCGAGACCTTCCCGCTCTATTGCACCGCCAACGGCAAGGCCCACCTGGCGCAGCTCGACGAGGTCGCGATCGCGCGGCTGATCGGCACGAGCTTCGAGCGCCGGACCGCGAACACGATCACCCGCCTCGACGACCTCATGCGCGAGCTCAAGTCCGTGCGCAAGTCGGGGATCGCCTTCGACCGCGAGGAGCACACGCCCGGCATCTGCGCCGCCGGCGTGGTCCTGCGCGATCTCGTCGGCAACGATCTCGCGATCTCCGTGCCGGTGCCGGCGCAGCGGTTCCACGCGCGCGAGAAGCTGATCGCGGAACGGCTCAAGGCCACGCGGCGGCTCATCGGCGAGCACCTGAACGCGGCGGCGGCCTGAGGCGCGGGCGGGCGGTGCGCCCCGGCCGCTCGGAGGTTTCGAACTCGGCAGTAGGCGCGTAGCAAGATGCGGGCAAAGGGAGGAGCAGCGTGACCAAGAAAATCCGCGGCGTCACGTTCGAGGAGAACCTGAACAACGGCATGGGGCTCGAGTTCTACAACCTGTCCCACCGCTTCGGTTACCAGTCCCCGAACTGGCCCTATTTCGAGGACGTCAAGATCGAGCGCATCCACTATCACGCCAAATCCGGCGTGCTGTCGCAGCGCATCACCACCAGCATGCACAACACCACGCACATCGACGCGCCGGCGCACGTGGTGCAGGGCACCCCGTTCATCGACGAGGTTCCGCTGCCGCATTTCTTCGGCTCCGGCATCGTGGTCTCGATCCCGAAGAAGAAGTGGGAGCCGATCACCTACGACGACCTCGAGCAGGCCGCCGGCAAGGCGGTGCGGCCGCGCGACGTCGTCATCGTCAATACCGGCTGGCACAAGCTCTACGAGGACAGCGAGGATTATTTCTGCCGCGCGCCCGGCTTCGTGCCCTCGGCCGGCGAATGGTTCGTGGAGAAGAAGGTGAAGGTGGTCGGCCACGATACCCAGGCCAACGATCATCCGCTCGCCACCGCCATCGGCCCGCAGCGCAACGGCCCGCTGCATCCGCATCTCGCCGACGAATACAAGCAGTGGTCGGGCGGCCGCGACTGGAAGCAGGACTTTCCGGACTGGGAGCCGGTGCACCGCATCCTGTTCAAGAACGGCATCCTCGGCATCGAGAATGTCGGCGGCGACATCGACAAGGTCACCGGCCGGCGCTGTACCTTCGCGCTGTTTCCCTGGAACTGGGAGCGCGGCGACGGCTGCATCATCCGCCTTGTCGCCATCGCCGATCCCAAGGGTTCCTACCGGATCGAGAAAGGGGAGACGTTCTGATGCAGGTCAAGCACTTGAGCGAAGCCAAGCCCTACGAGGCGCCCAACCATCGCGGCTACTCCTCGCTGCGCCTGTTCGGCCTCGACGCCGGCGGGCCGAAGCAGTTCACCGTCGGCCTCTCGCATTTCCTGCCCGGCGGCGGCGCCGGTCCCGACGCCTCGCCGACGGAAAAGGTCTACTATGTGCTGGCGGGCGAGCTCACGCTCATCGCCGGCGGCAGGGAGACCGTGCTCAGGCCGAACGATTCCTGCTTCATCGCCCCGAACGAGAGCCGTGAGATCGTCAATCGCGGCAACGACGTGGTCACGATGCTGGTCGCGGTCTCGACGCCGCAGAAGTGACGCCGTAGGCGTCATGCCCGGGCTTGTCCCGGGCATCCACGTCTCGCGGCCCAAAAAAAAGACGTGGATGGCCGGGACAAGCCCGGCCATGACGACGCAACAACTGTGCAAGTGAGGACGCGTCCGACATGTCCGAAGACTTCCTCAAGAACCCGCTCTCGCTGTTCGACGTCCGCGGCAAGACCGCGGTGATCACCGGCGCGACCGGCGCCTTCGGAGCGCTGGCGGCAAAGGTGCTCGCCGCCGCCGGCTCAAACGTCGTGCTGTGCGCCAACAATGCCGCCGCGCTCGAGATGATCGCGGCCGAATGCCGGGCGCTCGGCGGCAAGGTCGAGACGGTGGCGAAACGGCCGAGCTCGGAGGCAAATTGCGCGGCGATCGTCGCGGCGGCGGTCAAGGCCTTCGGCCGCGTCGACATCCTCGTGGTCGCCTCCGGCCAGAACAAGGTGTCGAAGATCGTCGACCAGAAGCCGGAGGATTTTCTCGACGTCATGGACGCCAACGTGACCCAATCCTGGCTGATGGCGCGCGCCGCCGGGGCGCAGATGCTCAAGCAGGGCGGGGGCGGCAAGGTGATCCTGATGTCGTCGGCGCGCGGCCTCCTCGGCCATCCCGCCGGCTACACCGCCTACATCACCGTCAACGCGCTCGGACCCACCGTGTTTCGCTCCCCGCTCACGCAATGGATGTTCGAGGACAGCGATCGCGCCAAGACGGTCCGCGCCGGCTTCCTCACCCGCGTGCCCAAGGGTCGCCTCGGCGAGCCCGCCGATCTCGCCGGCCCGCTCCTCTTCCTCGCGTCGAAGGCGTCGGATTTCTACACCGGCCACGTCCTCTACGCCGACGGCGGCTATACGGCGGGGTAGGCGATGGCGGCCAAGGCGCGCATCGCCGTCGTCGGCGCCGGCCTGATGGGGCACGGCATCGCCCAGGTATTCGCGCTCGCCGGCCATGACGTGACCATCACCGATTCGGTTGGGGCGAGCCTCGACAGCGCCAAGGCGCGCATCCGCGCCAATCTCGCCGATCTCGGCGACGACCCAGCCGCGGTCGAGCGCGTGCGGCCGCTCGCCGATCTCGCCGCCGCCGTGCGCGACGCCGACTACGTGGTCGAGGCGGTGCTCGAGGACCTGTCGCTCAAGCGAAGCGTGTTCGTCGAGATCGAAAGGCACGTGCGGCCGGCGACCATTCTCGCCAGCAACACCTCGGTCATCCCGATCACCAGGATCATGGAGGGCTTGCGCGACCGCTCGCGCGCGCTCGGCACCCATTGGTGGAACCCGCCTTATCTCGTGCCGCTGGTCGAGGTGATCGGCACGCAATGGACCTCGCATCCGGCGATCGATTGGACCATCGCGCTGCACCAGGCCGCCGGGAAGATGCCGGTGCACGTGAGGAAGGACGTGCCGGGCTTCGTCGGCAACCGCCTGCAGCACGCGCTGTGGCGAGAGGCGATCGCGCTGGTCGAGCACGGCATCTGCGACGCCGAGACCGTCGACACCGTGATCAAGGCGAGCTTCGGCCGCCGCCTCGCCGTGCTCGGGCCGCTCGAGAATGCCGATCTCGTCGGCACCGACCTGACGCTGGCCATCCACCGCACCGTGCTTCCCGATCTCGAGCACCGCGGCGGCCCGTCGCCCTATCTCGAGGCGCTGGTGGCGCAAGGCAAGCTCGGCTTCAAGTCCGGCGAAGGCTTCCGCAAATGGAGCGGCGAGCAGCAGGCCGCGCTGCGGGCGAACGTGCTGCAGCACCTCAAGAAGGCGCGGGCGCGCGACGCCTGACCAGACACGAGGGAGGTTTCGATGACGACGAGAGACACGCCTTCGACGCGCGGCATGAGCCGGCGCGGTCTCATCCGCTCCGGCATCGCGGCCGTCGCCGCGCCGGCGGTGCTGCGGGTCGTTGCGGCGAATGCCCAGAGCCGCGCGATCAAGATCGGCCACGTCAGCCCGAAGACCGGGCCGCTCGCCGGCTTCGGCGAGGCCGACGGCTTCATCCTCGAGCAGGTGCGCGGGCTGCTCGCGAACGGCCTGCCGAGCGGCGGGCGCACCTATCCGGTGCAGATCATCAGCAAGGACAGCCAGTCGAGCGGCAGCCGCGCCGCCGAGGTCGCCTCCGAGCTGATCCTCGGCGACAAGGTCGATCTCATCGTGGCCTCGGCCACCCCCGACACCACCAACCCGGTGGCCGACCAGGCCGAGGTCAATGAGGTCCCCTGCGTGACCACCAATTGCCCGTGGCAGCCCTATTTCTTCGGGCGCAAGGGCGATCCGGCGAAGGGCTTCACCTGGACCTATCACTTCTTCTGGGGGCTCGAGGACGTGATCGGTGCGTTCCTCGCGCTCTGGGACTCGGCGCCGACCAACAAGGTGGTGGGCGGCCTCTTCCCCAACGACGCCGACGGCAATGCCTGGGGTGATCCGCAGCGCGGCCTGCCGCCGGCGCTGGCCAAGGCTGGCTACAGGCTCACCGATCCCGGCCGCTACCAGCTCATGAACAACGACTTCACGTCGCAGATTTCCGCCTTCAAGGCGGTCAGCGCCGAGATCGTCACCGGCAACATGATCCCGCCCGACTTCGCCACCTTCTGGTCGCAGGCGGCGCAGCAAGGCTTCAAGCCGAAGATCGTCACCATCGGCAAGGCGCTGCTGTTTCCCTCGGTGATCGATTCGCTCGGGTCCCGCGGCAACGGGCTCACCTCCGAGATCTGGTGGACGCCGCACCATCCGTTCAAGTCCGGGCTGACCGGCCAGAGCGCCAAGGAGCTCACCGACGCCTATGTCGCTGCCACCAGGCGGCCGTGGACGCAGCCGGTCGGCTTCCAGCACGCGCTGTTCGAGGTGGCGATCGACGTGCTCAAGCGCGCGAAGGCTCTGCAGCCGAAGGCGATCCTCGATGCCGTCGTCGCCACCGATTACCGGTCGATGGTCGGCCCGGTGAAATGGACCGGGCAGCCGGTGAAGAACGTCACCAAGACGCCGCTCGTCGCCGGGCAGTGGCAGCGCCGGGACGGCAAGTTCGACCTCGTGATCACGAACAACAAGACGGCGCCCGAGGTTCCAGTTGGCGGTCAACTTCAGCTGCTGTCGTAGTCGCGCCATTCACCGTGCTGTCGTCCCCGCGTAGGCGGGGACCTAGTAACCACTGATCCCTCGATGAGGAATGATCGCGTCGCGGCACCACCTCACGGGCGGAGGTTACTGGGTCCCCGCTTGCGCGGGGACGACACCAAGTATGTTGCGGGCGGTGTCTGAATGGCGCCCATCCTCGCCTTCGAAAAGATCTCAAAACGGTTCGGCGCCGTGGTGGTGGCGCGCGACCTCGACCTCGCGCTCGCCGAGGGCGAGGCGCTCGGCATCATCGGGCCGAACGGCGCCGGCAAGACGACGCTGTTCGGCATCGCCAGCGGCACGGTCGCGCCCGATGCCGGGCGCGTTCTCCTCGCCGGCGCCGACGTCACTGGCCTTGCGCCGGAGCGCCGCTGCCGCCTCGGCATCGGCCGCTCGTTCCAGATCCCGCAGCCGTTCAGCGGCATGACCGTGTTCGAGAATCTCGTGGTGGCGGCGGCGTTCGGCGGCGGCCGCGGCGAGCGCGAGGTCTACCCCCGCTGCGTCGAGCTCGTCGGCCGTTGCGGGCTCGCCGACAAGGCGAACCGGCGCGCCGGCACGCTCACGCTCCTCGACCGCAAGCGGCTCGAGCTCGCGCGCGCGCTCGCGACCGAGCCGCGCGTGCTCCTGCTCGACGAGGTCGCCGGCGGGCTCACCGAGCACGAATGCGCCGCGCTGGTCGACCTGATCCGCGACATCCGCCGCTCCGGCGTCTCGATCGTCTGGATCGAGCACGTTGTCCACGCCCTCGTTGCGCTCGTCGATCGCCTGGTCGTCCTCCACGGCGGCGGCTTCATCGGGGCGGGCGACCCGCGCACCGTGATCGCCTCGCCGGCCGTGCGCGAGATCTACATGGGGATTCCCGCCGATGCCTGAGCCGCTGCTCGAGGTCCATGCGCTCGACGCGTTCTACGGCGACTTCCAGGCGCTGTTCGGTGTGTCGCTGCGCGTCGCGCGCGGCGAGGTCGTGGCGGTGATCGGCGCCAACGGCGCCGGCAAGTCGACATTG
>WNFD01000494.1_pt1 | contig 39033 bp, 44 predicted proteins | sample 5400491 | NCBI WGS metagenome assembly WNFD01 (sample SAMN13153343, study PRJNA577476) | soil metagenome | isolation source: 120 cm saprolite under Douglas fir tree site 2 hole 2 replicate 2 | place: USA:California | collected 2015-04-18 | reverse complement strand
CGACAAGGTCGCGATGTTCGGCTCGTTCACGTATCGCGGGCGCCAGTCCGGCCAGGAAATCACTTCGCCCTTCTCGCTCCTCGCGAAGGTGAGAGACGGAAAAATTCACTACCTCCAGTTTCTCGAGGACACGTTCGGCACCTCGGGAACCCTCGGGCGTCCGCGATCCTGACCATGCGGCGTCTTGAGCACTCTCAGAGACCAGGAGCAACCATGAACAGGGATCTCGGTGTCTGGATCGATCAAGACTGCGCGCTAGTGCTGATCGATTATCAGAAGGAGATATTCGCGACCATTCGCTCGGAAACGAGCGCCGATCTGGTGGAGCTCAATGTCCGCCTCCTGGCCAGGACCGCCAAGGCGTTCAACATGCCGATCGTGCTGTCCACCGTTGGCGTCACGGCCGGCTTCAATGGGCCGACGCGCCCGGCGATTCTCTCCGACCTTCCCGGCGTGCCGGTACTCGACCGGACGACGATGAACGCGTTCGAGGATCGGGCCTTCCGCGAGGCGGTAAAGAAGACCGGGCGCAAGCGGCTGATCTTCGGTGGTCTCCACACCGAGATCTGCCTCACGTTCGCAACCGTCCAGGCACTGAAAGACGGTTACGATGCGATGTTTGTCACCGATGCCGTCGGTGGGAGATCCCAAACGGCGCACCGCACGGCGATCGAACGGCTGTCACACGCCGGCGCCGTGCCCAATACCGCGCTCGCGGTCCTGTGCGAGCTGTTCCGCGACTGGACCTCACCGCTGGCCGACAAGGCGCGCCAGGTCATCGCCTGGTATTTCGCGGAAATCCCGAAGCTGACGGCCGAAGTGGGTGTGTGAGATGGCCGCGAAACCGCCTTGGCTGGCAGTCCATCCGCTCAGCCAGGAGGATTCCCTCGTGGCAACCGCTCTACGAGCAAGCGTCGCAGCAGTGAAAGGCAAGCTCGCAGGAACGGCTGCCCGCGGTCCGTTCGACGACGTCATGGAGCGAGTCGCGGCTCCCACGGGCGTGACCTTCGAAGCCGATACCGTCGGAGGGATCTCCGGCTTGTGGGCGAAACCGGCGCGGCCGCGAAAGGGCGCGGCGATCATTCACGTGCATGGCGGCTGGTTCAACTTGGGAACCGCCCGCGCGTACCGGAATTTCGTCGGCCACATCGCTTCGAGCGCTGGAGCGGATGCTTTCATACCCGATTACCGGCTCGCTCCTGAGTATCGCTTCCCTGCTGCGGTTGCGGACGTCGAGGCATGCTATCGCGGACTGGTTGACAAGCGGATCAACAAGATCGCCGTGACCGGCGACTCGGCCGGAGGCACTCTGGCCCTTGTGCTTCTATCGATCGCCTGTGCGCCAGCCTACAAAGGTGGCATGGCTCCCGTCGGCGCGGTTGCAGTCTCGCCGGTGACCGACCTGGCACTTACCGGCGAGAGCTTTCAGACTCGAGCCGAAGCGGATCCGTACTTCACCAAGTCCCAGGTCGCCGGGCTCGTCGCCTCGTATCTGGGTGAGACCGATCCGAAGAATCCTCTGGCGTCGCCTCTGTACGGTGATTTGAGCGGCCTGCCTCCAATCCGGGTGCACGTTGGAGACGACGAAGTGTTGCTCGACGACTCGCGCCGTTACGTGGAGCGCGCCGTCGCGGCGGGCGTCGACGCCGAGCTGGACGTATGGATGGGCATGCCGCATGGATTCGTCACCGGTGTACGCGAATTCGCCGCTGCTCGACAGGCACTCAGCGCCATCGGGGCCTTCACGGCCGAGCGGCTGCTGTAACTCGTGTCGCACTTCGAATTCGCTACGTTTGCCACATCATCGCCTCTCCGCGGGTGCATAACCTCACCGTGCCTAAACGAATCGAGCAAGGAGACCATCGGATGAGCAAGCACGTCACCATCTTTCATCAATGAGCGAGGTTTCGAAAACCCTTATGCCCACTGGAACAAGGCGGGATCCGCGCGCCGATCATCTCATCACGCCGGACAACGCCGCGCTCCTCGTGATCGACTACCAGCCGTCCCAGGTGGGGGCGGTGCGGTCGATGGACCACCAGCTCTTACTGAAGAACGTGGTGTCGACGGTGAAGACCGCGAAGGCATTCGGGCTGCCGATCGTTCATTCGACGATCAGCGTCGCGTCCGGCCGCCAGAAGCCCACGGTTCCAGAGCTGGCCGAGGTGCTCGAGGGCAACGCGCCGATCGACCGGACGAGCATCAACTCATGGGAAGACGCCGACTTCGTTGCGGCGGTGCGAAGCACCGGGCGACGGAAGCTCATCTTCTGCGCCCTGTGGACGGAGGTCTGCATGGCGTTTCCAGCGCTCGATGCTCTTCGCGAAGGCTTCGAGGCCTATCCCGTCGTCGATGCGATCGGCGGCACCTCCGCTGAAGCGCATCGCGCCGGTCTGGAACGTGTCACTCTTGCTGGAGGACAGCCGGTAAGCTGGGTAGCGCTGGCGTGCGAGCTGCAGCGCGACTGGGCGCGTCTCGAGACCGTCCCACAAGTGATCCAAATCGTACTCACCGAGCGCCTATTTCAAGAATGAACAAGCATGTGATGAAAGGGAGAGCGACATGTCCGGCAAGTTGAACGTGCTCGTGACCGGCGCGACAGGGAAGCAGGGCGGCCATCTGGTGCGCGAACTGCTCGCCCGCGGGCACTCGATACGCGCGCTGACGAGGAAGCCGGAGTCGGCTGGCGCCGCAGCCCTCGCGGCGCGCGGGGTCACGATCGTTACGGGGGACTTCGAAGATCAGGGAAGTCTCGAGCGCGCCGCACGTGGCGTCGATACCGTCTTCGCCATGTCTACGCCGTTCGAGAGCGGTGCACAAACCGAAACGCGCGAGGGCAGCAACATCGTTCGCGCGGCGGCGGCCGTGGGGGTCTCGCATCTCGTCTATTCGTCGGTGGCCGGCGCCGACCGAGCGACGGGCATTCCGCATTTCGACAGCAAGTTCGAGGTCGAGAAAGCGATACGGCGGTCGGGTGTGCCGTTCACGATCGTAGCGCCGGTCTTCTTCATGGAGAACTTTCTCGCCGACTGGCTGGCAGCCGGCATCGCAAAAGGGTCCATCTCGATGGCATTGCCGGCGACGCGTCGTCTACAACAAATCGCGGTCGCAGATATCGCGCAGTTCACCGCCCTCGTCATCGAACGCCGTGAGAGTTTCCTCGGTAAACGAATCGACATCGCGTCTGACGAGCTGACGGTCGCGACGGCGGCTGCGGCAATCAGTGAGGCATCGGGCCGGCACGTCGAGTACACGGCCCTTCCGATCGATGCAGTACGTCAGTGGAACGACGATCTCGCGCGCATGTTCGAGTGGTTCGACCGCGTGGGATACGACGCGGACGTCGTCGGCCTGCGATGGCTCTATCCCGAAGTCGACTGGCACCGCTTCAGCATCTGGGCGCGCGAGCAGGATTGGTCAGCCAGCGCCGTCCCGTCGACACCTGTTTGATCCTCCGATGCGCTGCTCGGCCTGAGGCTAGCCTAGCCAAACGGCGGATGGTGCGCCGTCGCGGACGCTGGCATGGTTCGAGAGGCAGTTAAACTCTCGAAAGGCGGAGCCCGTGACTGACGACCGTACGACCATCGCAATGCTCTCCGAACAACTCGCCGATGCCGTGGCCACGGCCGGCGCCGCACTCGTCGCCGTCCACGCCCGGCCTCGTCTGCCATCCACCGGCGTGCACTGGAAGGACGGCGTGGTGGTCACGACCGACGGCACGATCCGGCGGGAGGACGACATCGCGGTCACGCTCCCGGACGGCCGGCGTATCCCGGCGACGCTGGCGGGGCGCGACCGCGGCACCGACCTCGCGGTCCTGCGCATCGCGTCCGGGTCACTGCCCGTGGCAACATTCGGCGATCCGGCCACGTTGCGTCCGGGGCACCTGGTGCTGGCGCTGGCGCGCCTCGATGCGGGCGGCCCGCGCGCGGCGTTCGGCGCCGTGAGCGCCACGGGCGGCAAGTGGCGTTGCTGGAAGGGCGGCGAGATCGATAGGTGGCTCCAGTCGGACCTCGATATCTACCCCGGCTTCGGGGGCGGCCCGTTGGTGGACGCCACGGGACGGATCCACGGCGTGAATTCGGGCGGCCTGAGCCGGGCATTGGCGACCACGATCCCCGTCGCCACGGTGAACCGGGTGATGACGCAGCTCCTCGAGCGCGGCTACGTCGCGCGCGGCTGGATCGGCGCGGCCATGCAGCCCGTGCAGCTCGACCCGGCGACGCGGCAGCGGCTGAAACGCGAAGGTGGCCTGCTGCTGCTGTCGGTCGAGCCCGACGCGCCGGCGTCCCGGGCGGGGCTCCTGGTCGGCGACATCGTCGTGGCAATCGACGGCAAGGAGGTTGACGGCTTCGACCAGCTGCTCGACTTGCTGGGCGGCGATGTCGTGGGCAAGCAGCTGAAGCTCGACGTGGCACGTGCGGGCCAGCCGGTATCGGTCGACGTCGCGATCGGCGAGCGGCCACGCAGAGGGCGGTGACGACCATGAGCGCAGCGTTCCTGAGCGACCCGGCGGAACGGCTCCGGGCCAGTGTGGTCGGGATCGCCAACGGCCGTCGGGGTCGCGGGGCTGCCGGGGGAGCCGGCATCGCGTGGTCAGGAGATCTGTTTGTGACCAGCGCGCACGTCGTTACAGGCTCCCACGCGACGATCGTGACACCCGATGGCCGAGCCGTGCCGGGCGACGTGGTTCGTCGTGACGCCGCGCGCGATATCGCGGTGGTGCGGGCCGCCGGGGCCGGCGTGCCGCCGGCCGTCGCGGGCGATCCTTACGCCCTGCGGTCCGGCTCCCTGGTCTTCGCGGTGGGCCATCCGTTCGGGGTGAGGGACGCGGTCAGCGTGGGCGTGCTCCAGGCGGTCAGCCCATTGCCGCGCGGGTACGGGCTGAACGGCAAGGGCTCGCTCGTCTGGCTCCAGGCCGACGTGCGTCTCGCGCCGGGGAACTCGGGCGGCCCGCTCGCCGACGCACACGGCCAGGTGATCGGCGTGGCGGCGATGGTCGTGTCAGGTGTGGCGCTCGCGGTCCCGGTGCCGGACGTCGAGCGCCTGCTCTCAGGGCTCACGTGAAGCTGCGCGTCCACCTCGACGTGGCCGACCCGGTGACGCGACGCCGGCTGGCGGCGCTCGTCAAGGCGGATCCGGAGATCGTGCTCGTGGCCGAGGCGGAGGAAGCGGATGTGGTGGTGAGCGAGCGGGTGATCGCGACCGCGGCACCGGCTACCCTGCCCCAAGAAGGCGTCGCCATCACGCCGCGCGAGCTGGATGTGCTGCGCCTCGTCGCGCAGGGGCTGGGCAACAAGGAAATCGCGGCGGAGCTCGATCTCTCCACGCATACGGTGAAATACCATCTAGCCTCGGTGCTCGCGAAGCTCGGTGTACGCTCCCGCACCGAGGCGGTCTCGCGCGGTATTCGCAGGGGCCTCCTTCCCCTCTAGATTCCAGGCGCACCCGCCTGTCTTTCGCCGGCCCACGTTGAGCGATATATCCCCAGGACCGAGGAACCTCTTATCTGGAAGGAAACAACGATGAAACAGCAGGCACTCATGGCGGCGCTCGCGCTTGGCGCCGCCGCCGCCCCGGTCCAGGGCCAAGCACAGCCGGCAATGCAGCGTCCGACGATCGTGCTCGTGCATGGCGGCTTCGTGGACGGGTCCGGCTGGCAGGGTGTCTACAAAATTCTGCGGAAAGATGGCTACACGGTTCGCATCGTCCAGAACCCCACGATTTCGCTGGCAGGCGATGTCGCCGCCACGCGGCTCATCGTCGATGCCCAGGAGGGCCGCGTGCTGCTCGTCGGCCATTCCTACGGCGGCGTGGTCATCACGGAAGCCGGGAACGATCCCAAGGTCGCGGGCCTCGTCTACATCACGGCATTTGCGCCCGACAAGGGAGAATCAGTGAACTCCTTGATCAAGGACCCGGCTCCCGGCGCGCCAGTCCCGCCGATACTGCCGCCCCAGGAAGGCTACTTGTTCCTCGACCGTGCCAAATTCGCTGCATCGTTCGCCGCGGACGTGAACGCGGAGACGGCCGCATTCATGGCTGAGTCGCAAGTCCCGTGGGGCGTTGAGGCGCTGGGTGGCGCAATCACCCAGCCGGCGTGGAAGACCAAGCCCAGCTGGTACCTGGTCGTGACGGACGATCGGATGATTCCACCGCCAGCTCAGCGTTTCATGTCCAAGCGGGCGGGGTCGACGGTGCGCGAGTCGCCCGGCAGTCACGCGATCTATGTGTCGCGTCCTGCGCCTGTGGTTGCGCTCATCGAACAGGCCGCGAGGGCGCTCGAAACGGGGCCACGCTAGAAACCACAACGCAATCCCGATTCAGCCCTGCAACGACCGCTCGGCACCAATACTCGGAGGACGCTCACGTCCGCGAGCGGCAGATAAACACGGTGCGTGGTGGGATCGACCGCGACTGAGTGCGCCTTCGGCGCCCGGTACCACCCGAGCTGCACGAGAGACCCGTCCCGCTCTCCGAACACCGCCACGACCCCGGACTCGGCGGCCACATACAACCGGCCGAGCACGGGGTCGAACGCCAGGACGTCAGGATCGCTCCCGATTGGCAGCACCTGACGCAGCTGAAGGGTCCGGAGATCCAGCACCCCCAGCGTGCCGCTCTCCTGGCCTGAGATGAACGCCACACGGTGCGGCGCGTCGATGTAGAAACCGTGCGGGTAGCGGACCGCGTTGTCGAAAGTGATCCGGCGGACGATGGTCGCCGTCGCCGGGTCGATCACCGCCAGCTGGTTGGCGGTCTGCACCGCCACGATCACACAGTGCGAGCCGGCGTCGTAGTGTGTGTTTCCCGCCTCGCCGCCGAGCTCGATCTGCGCTACCACGGTGTTGGTCGCCGCATCGATCACAAAGTCCCGCCGCCCTGATTCGTCCGAGACGAAGACCCGCCGCTCCTCTGGCGCGTAGGCGATTCCGTCCGGGAACCGCGGCCCCGGAACGCGCGCCACGATCCGGAAGGTGGAATCGTGTACGACCACGACTTCGTGGTCTCCGGTCGCGGAGGCATACGCGCGGTGCTCGACCGGCACCGCCAGGACGCCGGTCACGGTGGGAAACCCGTCCAGATTGGCGATGACGCGTCCAGCGCGTACATCGAAAACGACAAGCTGCCCGGCCCCCATGTGCGAGATGAACAGTCGCCCGGACGCGGGCTCGAGGCTCTGGTAGTCGAAGCGAGACCCGCTCCCCGGCAGCGGCACATCGGCGACCACGCGGAGCGGCGCCTCAGCCCTCGAGGCGGGCGGGATGGTACCCGACCAGCGCGCTTCGACCGGTGGGCCGGCGAGTGTGCATACCGGCGCCGGAGGCCCAGGTGGGCCCATGAGCGTAACTGCAATGAGGATGTGCGCGACCATCAGTGATCTCCTTACTCAGGGCGTGAGACGATGAACGACCTTGACGACAAACGCCCCATTGAGCGGCCGGGCGAGGGCCCGGGTGTCCGGGAAGCGAAACCGGGAGAGCGGCTCCGTGGTGTACCCGGAGTTCCACACCAGGAAGACATCGTCCCCGATCACGGGGATCCAGTGGAACCGCACGTTGAAGTCGACGCGCTTGCTCTCGTTATCGTACTGGACGAACGCGAGCAGGCTGGTGCGGGTGTTGAAGTCGTACTCGAACCGGTTCGCCGACAGCACCGCCGTGAACGCCCCCACGGGCAGCTGAGCCGTCGTTCTCGTGAGATCGGTGCTCAGGATGATGTGACCGCCGCCGCGCCACGCCGCGGTGAACTCGAGATCGGTGCTGTGACCGCCGTAGAACTGGCCCCAGTTCACGAATGCGCCGAGGCGCAGAGGCCGCCCCGGGTTCATGAAATACTGCAGCTCGTAGCGGGACCACCAGTAGCGGCCGGGCTGAATCACGACCCCGGGGAAGATGTCGAAGGGATCGGTGGGCGCGTCCATGAGACGCTGGATGTTGACCTCGAAGTGATCGCCATTCTGTCGGTCGCCTCCGAACACCCGCCACTCGAACCATGCGGTCTGCCAATCCGCGCTCCGGAAGAGGGATCCTGTCTCGTTCGCGATGATGTCCCAGCTCGGAATGGGAAACGTGAAGTCGAGCTGCCGGATGCCCAGCACCCCAGGCCGCGGCATGAAGTTCACGTGCCCGGTCGTCTCCCAGATGCCCGTGCGGCGGACGAAGCCCAGCGGCGGGGAGAACCCCGAGTCGATGCGGTAGAGCGAGACGAAGTTGTCGAACAGGTCGTTCGGGTTATCGGTGGAGAACCGCCACGCGATGGGGGTCCCGGGCACCCCCGGCGTTTGGCTGCCGGCAATCCAGAACTTGGGCTCAAGGTTGGCCCCGTGGACCACGAGCGGGAGGTCCAGGTCCACGCCGCCCGCCCGCTGCACACCTTGGCCACCGGATCCCGCGTGGAGCGTGCCGATCGCGCCGATGTACGACCGGTCGAAGAGGTCGTGTTGGATCCGAACGACTGCGTCGTTGTCCTTCTCCGCCCCGCCGGTTTGCGCGTCGAGGACACCGACCCTCCAGGGCCCGAGCCGCCCGTAGAGCCGGCCCCCGGCGAGGATCGGCACCGGCGCACCACTCGTGTCCAGGCCGACGCGGCGGGAGTAGAACAGTTGCACCCGGCCCGGCGTCCCCAGGTCGAATTGCCCGCTCGATTCGAGGAAGAACTGGCGCTTTTCGGGGAAGAAGAAAGGAAATCGGGTGAGGTTGACGACCTGTTGGTCGGCTTCTACCTGCGCGAAGTCGGTGCTGACCGTGACGTCCGCGGTCAACGTCGGCGTGATGCCGAGCTTGGCGTCGACCCCGCCCTTGCCGCCGACATAGCCGCCCATTGTCTCCCCGCCGACGCTGTCGTGCTCCGTCTCCACGGCCCGACCGAGCGCATACGGGTACAGCTCGAGATCGTGGGGACGGTGCAGATCCCCGAGATCGGTGATCCTGCCTTCATTGTTCAGCCGGTAGAACCCCTGCGCCCGGCCGTACGAGCGCCACAGGTCTTCCTCATTCTTGCGTCGAATGAAGCGCCGGACGTTGAACCCGAACTCCGTGTTGGTACCGCTATGAAACCGCAGCGCGAGGAGCGGGATACGGAACTCGGCCGTCCATCCGGCGCTATCACGCGAAACGGCGACGTCCCAGATGCCGTTCCAGTTCTCGTTCAAGTCGTCGACGCCTGAGAACTGCGCATCCCACAAGGCACCGTTCGGGTTCGTGGCGAACACGAAGGCGCTGCGCCGGTCGTCGAAGCTGTCGATCAGGAGCCGGACGTTGTCGTCACTCGAAAGATCGGCGTCGCGCCGGAGCTGGCTGGCCCGCACACCGCGCATGTTGGAGTCGTAGCAGCGCACCACGATGTAGAGCGCGGTGGCGTCCCGCAACACCTTGACCACGGTCCGCTCGCTCGCGGGAGCGCCTGCCGAAGGCTCGCGCTGCCGGAAGTCGGAGATCGAATCCGCGCTGGCCCAGGCAAGGCCATCCAGGCGACCATCGAGGGAGATCGGGACGGTGGCTGTGACGACGCGCAGGCGCGCCCCTCCTTCCGAGGCGTTCGTCGTGCGAGCCTCGGCACCCTGCTGCGCCGCCATTCGGACGGGCAGCAGCAATGCCACCGCGAGAGTGGCCCGCATCAGGGCGCGAGCGCGTTTGCGGTGAGGTCGTCGAACAGGGTGTGCGAATCGGCCTTTGTCCACACGCCCACCTTACCCGGCGCTGTGAACCGCAAGTCGTGGACGTCGATCAGTTTCTTGCCGTTGAAGTACACCTCGACGTGATCGCCCCTCATGTCCGCGCGCAGCCAATGCCAAACGCCCGATGCGACGGGCACATGCACGCGCTTCACTTCGACGCGACGGCCATTCTGCACGTAGTACCAGCAGACGTTGTCCTCGAGCGCGTTCGCGCGCGTGAGGTAATAGTTGTTCTCGTCCTGGTACCGCCACACGATGCCGCACGCGCGATCCACCCGGCCGCTCACCGGCTTGCGCCGGACCGCCACGCTCACGTCCCCGAACGTGGGCCCGTCAGCCACGGCGACGGGGAAGCGATAGTCTGTCTGATCGCTGTCTTCCTGTGCGAGCACGTTGGGCCCGCTGGGGGCGTCGGCCGCGGCGCGAACGACCCACCGGCCAGGGCGCCCTGACCCCGTCCGCCCGAACGAGAAGCCGCCGGGTGGCTGCCCAACGCTCGAGCTGTCGAATGTCCAAATGGTGGCGGCCTGCGCGGCAGCAGGCGAGGGATTCACCGCGGGAGCCGGGTCGTCATCGTCCTGGTCGCGACTGCGACTCTTGCTGCACCCTGTCGTGCCGATTAAGGCGAGGCTGAGGGTCAAGAGCCCTACTTTTCGAAACGCGTGCATACGTGTCCTCTCAGTGCCCGGCATCGACTGCTGCTCTGAGACCGCGCAGCACGTCAGCGAGCGGGCCGTCGGCCCAGAAGTGGATGTAATTCAGGTGGGGGGAATCGCCGATCATGTGACTGTGCACGGCGGTCGCCGTGATCCCGTGCGCGGTGAGCGCATCCAGCACACCGGCGACGCTGGAGTCTCGCACCGCGAAGTCGCCGGTGGCGACGGCGCGCGAGGGGCTCACCATCTGCACGTTAACGGGCGAGCCGTAGGCGAGAGCGGGAGTCATCGTGCGGCCGCCCATAGTGACTGTCCCCGAGATCAGAATGAATCCCACTTGGGCGACGTTGCCGCGCGCTGTGCCGTGACGTCCCAGCGCCGCGAAAACGGCGGCGGTGTCGATCGTCAGGGGAACCGGCGGTGCCGAGGCGACGGGTCGCGGCGTTCCGGTGCGGGTCACGGCTCGATCCAACCGTGTCGCCAGGTCGAGCGCGTTCCCCTGGCCGAGGATGTGGACGTAGATGATCTCCGGCTGTTCTCCAACGACATGATTGTGGATTGCGCTCACCCCGATGCGCTGATGCGCCAACTCAGCGAGTACCGGACCCAGCTCCGCGGCCGTGAGAACGAGGTCCCCCATCATGGTCGCGTCGTTGGGGTCTCCGCTGAACCCGGCCCAGGCTCCTAGCGCGAGCGCCGGCGAGACCGTGACGTCACCGATCCGCACGGTGAGGTCGCGGCGGGGAAGGTTGTAACGGATGTACCCAGGCGCACTCGTGGGAGCCGTTCCGAGAATACGGCCGACCGAATCCCAGGCAGCGGTCGGCGGCTGTTGCGCGAGCACCGGCCTGGCTCCGGCGGTGACGACGCCAAGGAATAGAGTTGCCTTCAGGAGCTTCTTCATGGATGAACTCCTCCGTTTCGTGATGGTGCCCGCTCCTACAGCGCATGCTTCAGGAGCAAGCCAACGACGCCGGACGCCGCGATAAGCGCGGGTTCGGGAACTCGCTTCATCCTCACAATGACAGCGAGCGTGACCGCGAAGATCAGGACGGTCGGCAAATCGACGAGGGCACGCCGGCCCAGCACGAGCACCGCCCCGGCGATAGCACCCGTAGCGGCGGCCGTGACGCCGTCGACGAATGCCTTGATGCGTGCGCTCTCGGCAAGACGGCGAAAATGTGGTGCCGCAAGGACGGTCACGAAGTACACGGGCGCGAACACACCGATCGCCGCCACGGTCGCCCCCACAGGCCCCGCAACGAGGTACCCGATGAACGCGACGGTGATCACGACCGGGCCCGGCGTGATCATCGAAACGGCGACCGCATCCAGGAATTGCCGCTCCGTGAGCCAATGGAACTGCTCGACGACACCCCCGTGCAGGAACGGCACGATCGCGAGCCCGCTGCCGAACACGAAGAGTCCTGCGGCGGCGAAGTACGCGAATACTTTCCAGAGCACCCCCACAGATGCCGCCCCAGTCAGACCCGACGTGAGCCACCCTGGCCACGGCGCGACCAGCATCGCCTTGGTCGGGCGTGAAGGCCGTGCGCGGGTGCGGGCGAGCAGCGGGATCAATCCCGAAGCCACGAAAACCCAGATGATCTCCCTCGCCGTCCAGGCCGTGACGATCAGACTCACCGCGAAGAGTCCCCACAGCAGCCGGTCCCGCCCTAGAGTGGTGCGCGCAAGTCTCGCGGCGCTCCACGCGATAATCGCGATGACCGCGGCTCCAATGCCGTAGAACAGCGCCTGCATCCAGGCGAGCCCACCGAACTTGAGGTACAGCGCGGAGAGGACGAGCACCATGAGGAACGACGGGGCCACGAACGCGATTCCTACCAGTGTCGCACCCAGTACGCGGCTACGCACCCAGCCGAGGTAGATGGCGAGTTGGGCCGCGAGCGGGCCGGGGGCAAGTTGCGCGAGCGCGAGCCCCTGCTTGTATTCGTCGAGCGCGATCCACCCACGCTCGTCCACGAGATCGCGCTCCATGTAGCCAGCGAGCGCGATCGGTCCGCCGAACCCCAACGTGCCGAGCTTGAGGAAGTAAATGACGAACTGCCGGAGCGTGGCTCGGGGCGGCACGGGCTTCATCGCGACGATTGATAGAGGTTGTCGAACACGGCCGCGCCGAGACGGAGGCGCGTGGCGTCGCTAGCGTGCTTCCGGGCGATTCCCGCGAGCAAGCGCTCGACACCTGTAGCCTCGGCGCGGCCGAACTTCGCGTCCTTGCAATCGATGTCGTGCACGATCTCGCCGATCGCGCGCAGCGCGGGGTCGCGCAGTCGAAACCGTCGGAGCAACGTCTCGAAGGTGCAGCGGTCAGCTTCGTGCGTGTACTCGGCCTCGAACATGTCGAAGCGCAGCTCGCTCTTGCGAGGCGAGTAGCCCTCGGGAGCCACGAATTTGAACCGGGCCGTCGGATCGATGAAGCGCTTGATCAGCCACGCACTCGCGATTCGATCCACGAACACGCCCCGGCGCGTGACCCAGGTCCGCCCGCGCATTCGCCCCGTTCGACGGGCGGCACGAGCCCTGCCAACAGCCCGTCGTTCCCCGGCCTTGCGGAATAACCCTTCGATGTCGCGGTCGCTCAAGCCGTCCACGAAATCCCCTCGGAACACCGACGCGTCGCCCCCACGCGCCTCGATCTCCTGCAACAGCCAGCGAAAGTCTTCGACTGCTTGATCGTTGTACGGGAGGACCCACACCGAGTTCTTGACCGGCACTGCGCCGATGCGCTGCAGCCTGCGCCACACCTTCACCCGGAAGTAGTCGGGCTTCGGCGGAATCTGGTGGAACAGCAGGAGCCAACGTCCGGTCGCGGTGCCCTTGGACATCAGACGGGGGCGGGGGCGCGCTGCGGGTTCCAGGTATGACGCTCCCCCTTAGCGTGCTGGAGCCATGCATACAGCGCATCGTAGATGACGAACCCCCGGGCGAGCAGCTCGTGATCATCCGGGAACAGTTGCGACAGCCCTAAAGAGATGGCGAGCAATCCTGCCGCCTGCGGGGCAAGGTCCAGACGATCCGTGTCCGCCCCGCGGACGATAACCGCCAGCTCGTGCAAGGCCGGATCAGTTACGCGGTACTTCTGCAGGAAGGCGTCGAAGCTGCACAACGGCCCATCGTGAGAAAGCTCCACGCCTTCGACATCGTACGGGATCGCACTGAGCCCGGCGGCTCGCACGCGGACCTCCGGGGGTGGTGCAAAGAGAAACTCCGCCTGTGGGTCGACGAATCGCGTGATTAGCCACGGGCATGCGACGCGATCGATTTTCGGACGCTCACGAGTGATCCATCGCATAGGTGTCTCGCTGCGAGGTGGAACGCAAACTCGGTTGACTATAACAAGTGTATCATCGATCGTTCGAGGGGGCTAGCGCATTAGTTCACTCCACCGAGATCGGGGGCATCGATGAACACGACGAGGAAGGCATGGCTTGTCACGGTTCTGGCCGTGGCAGCGGCGTGCTGGGGAAGCACGCTCGCGGCCCAGGACAAAGACGAACAGGAGGGGAACCAGGCTGCGCTGGCAAAGGCGGTTATGACCGCGCGGGTGTCCCTCGAGCGTGGTCTGGCGGCGGGCGCGAGTGACGGCCAGCCGATTTCCGCCAAGTTCGAGATGGAGGAAGGGAAGCTGCAGCTCTCCGTTTACACGGTGAAAGATGGCAAGTACTTCGAGGTGATTGTCGACCACAACACCGGTAAGGTCGTCAAGGCCGAGCCGATTGCAGCAGGCGACGACTACACCGCCGCACAGAGCCAGAGCGCGGCGCTGGCCAAGGCGAAGGTGTCCCTTCGGGCGGCGGTGGAGAAAGCCCTGCGAGGCAACGCCGGCTTCCGCGCCGTCAGCGTCACGCCATCGTTGAAGGATGGTCACGCCGTCGCCGATGTCACCCTCGCGAAGGGCGAGGAGCTCAAGACGGTTTCGGTGCCGTTGTAACGACTGCCGAGGTTGGACAATCGAAAACGACGACCCCCCGTGTCGCGTCCTGCTCCGCCATCACGCCGCCGGCTTGATAGTACCCGGCCTCTCACGTGGTGAGGTCACTCGCCGAACCGCACGCGCCACGTCTCCCGCTCCTGGCCCGTGGGACGCGTCAGCGACTCGTACAGTTCGGGCCGGCGCGCCCGCAACCAGCGCCTGCCCGATGACGTAGGCAGGATCGAGGCGTCGAGATCCGCGACGACCATGTCGTCACCCAGCGCCCGCGACTCCGCGATGACGTCACCATAGGGGTCGAGCACCATCGCGTTGCCGGTGCGGATCTCATCGTCGTCGGGGCCGATGCCGTTCGAGAACAGGAGGAACATGCCGTTGTCGTGCGCCCGGCTCGGGAGCCAGCGCATGAGCCAACCCCGTCCTTTGGGTCCGCACAGCTCCGCCTCGCACGCCGCCGGATCTTCATCGCGACGGGCCCAGACGGCGGGATCTATCGGCTTCATGCCGCGCGGGCTCAGCGAGCTACAACCACCAGTCTGGTGCGGCGCGAGCAGGATCTCGGCGCCCAGGAGCGCCGTGGCGCGCGCGTTCTCGACGATGTTGTTGTCGTAACAGATGAGCACGCCCACGCGGCACCCGTGCGGCGTGTCGAACACGGTGTAGCGGTTCCCGGCGCAAATGTTCGGGTGCTCGAACACGTGCAGCTTGCGGTGGGCCGCCCACGCTCCATCCGGCATGGCGACGACATAGGCGTTGTAGACGCCGCCATCGGGCGCCCGCTCCAGCAACCCCGCGCCGATGGTCATCCCGTTTTTCCGGGACAGGTCCAGGAGGTCCCCCGTCGACGCGCCGTCGGGGACCGGCTCGGCCAGTGCCTCGAATGCCGCGCGCGAGAGCTTGCGCACGTGCCAGTAGCCTGTGAGGCACATCTCCGGGAACGCGATCAGCTCCACGCGCGCGCGGGCCGCCTCCGTCACGAAGTGGCGGATGCGGCCGAAGTTGTACGCCTTGTCGCCTGCGGCGTGTTGAAACTGGACTGTCGCCACACGGATGTCGCGCATAGAGCAGAGAATTGTATCGCCGAGAGGGCTGGAGTGTCACTTGTCATGGCCGTCACGCCACCAGGTTCACATCCCCCGGCGCTTCCGCGGCACTAACCTCCGGCGCCGCCTTCGACCGGACCGGGTCTCCTAAGCTGCGCGCGCTCGCCCAGGCCCCCATCACTGCGGCGTTGTCCCCGAACCGGTAGCGCACCAGCCCGTCGAGCAACCGCACCTGCTGGGCGATCTCGGTCGCGACGGCCCGGAGATCGGCGCTCGCCCCCACATGCTCGCGCCGGCCCGCCCGCGTCGCCTCCAGCGTCTGCTCGAACTCCGTAATCGAGGCAGCGAGATCTGCGAGCAGCTGCTCCGACATCCCGCGGCTCACTAGCAACTCCTTCTGCTCGATCGCCTTCTCGAGCATCCCGCGGGCCAACGTGACGAACGCCTGATTGGTGGCGCGGGTGCGCGGCAACCGGAACTGCGCCCCCAGCTCGGTGTTCTCCTTCGCCGCCACCGCACCCACCGCCGTCAGATACCTGAGGAGCTGGCCCTGAAGCGCGAACCGAACCTCGGTGCGATGCGCCGTGGACGCCCGCGAGGCGACCACGCCCGCCCGCTGCTGCGACGCGAGCGCATCGCCCGCTCCAGCAGCTGCTCCAGGCGCGTCAGCGCCGACCCCTCCGCTACCCCGTCCGTCCGATGGGCCCGAAGGAAATCGCGGACCCGCACGGCCATCTCGAGCCGCCTGCGCAACACCGCGTTCATACAGTCCTCCTTCCTCCCCCAGCACGGCGTCGGGCTCCGTGCCCCTCCCACTTGACGTCTCCCGACGGCCGGTCCGCTCTGCGACAATCGGGCCACGCGCCCTCGCGCTCGCTTACGCGGTGTTCGGCTCGCCTGTGTCCCTCGGTGAGGACGCAATGTGCGGGCAAAAAGGAGCGCAGCATGCTGCGTCCCTCCATTCTCATTGAATAATCTCGGCGCGTCCTGATACAAAACGTTCGCGCTCTGGATCGACACACATCGCGGCTCCCACAACGTCGGCTCGTCGTCGCCCGGCCGCGGCGGTGCGCACGCGGGGGACGCCTGACGCTCGCAAGCCGCCAGCGATGCGCGCGCAGCGCTGTTGCAATTCCCGCAAACCCGTCCCTGCGCCCCGCAAAACCTCGACGCAGTGGAACCCTACGCGCCCGAATTCCGGCTAAACGCACCCGGCACCCCGCAACCACTCCGCTCACCCGCGCAACCCATGCCCGCACCGCGGCGAACCGGAGGCGTTAGGGAGCTGAACGGAGACTCATCGGGGACAAACGGGGGCGCCAGGTTGCTCAGGCGAGCGGAGCGGAACCTATTGCAGGGAAAACGCCCACACGGCGCCCTCCGCGGTCACGAGCACATACTGCCGACCGCCCACCGTGTAGGTCTCCGGAGCGTTCTCGATCGAGCCGATCTGGGCATGCCACAGCGGCACCGGAGGCCTCCTCCCCCGCAAGCCAAAGGCAACCAGGCTCCCGGATCCGTCGTTGGCGAACAGCAGGCCGCCCGCCGTGGTGAGCAAACCGGTGCCGCCGCCGCCGGTGAGCCGGTATTTCCAGGCGAGCTTGCCTGTCTGGTAATCGATCGCGACGATGGACGTGCCGAGCGATCCCACGACGTCCTGCTCGCTGCCGCCCAGCCCCACGAGCATGCGCGGATCCTTATCCGTCAGGTAATACATCGCGTAGATCTCGCGCAGCACGACATACAGGAGGCCCGTCCGGGGATCGTAGCTCGGCGGATTCCAGTTCGTTGCGCCGCCGTTGTCGGGCGATACCAGCGAGCCGGCCACCGTGTTGTCCTTGGCCGCGTTCCGCACCGGCTGACCCTTGGCGTTGACGGTTTCGGCCCAGTTGGCGGCGTCCGAGTACTTCGCGGTGAGGAGGTGCTCGCCCGTGGTCCGGTCCAGCACGAAGACGTAGCCGTTGCGCGACGCCTGCATCGTCAGCTTGCGCGGCTTCCCCGCGAGCATTCCGTCGAACAATACCGGCGCCTGGGTCGCATCCCAGTCATGCGTGTCGTTGGGCGACGTCTGGTAGTACCACGCCATTTTTCCGGTGTCGACGTTCAGCGCCACCACCGAGCAGGTGTACAGATTGGTGTGTTCGTCGCGCGGCGCGCGCAGCCTGGCGGTGTACGCCGGTGTCGGATTCCCGGTCCCGAAGATGTACAGATGCGTCTCGGAGTCGTACGAGCCCGGCGTCCACACCTGCGCGCCGCCGTGGCGCGCCGCGTCCAGGCTCGCCCAGGTGTCCAGTCCCGGGTCGCCCGGGTTCATCGGCACCGTGTAGAACTTCCACTGCAGGTCGCCGGTCTTCGGATCGAACGACTGCAGAAAGCCCGGCGCGTCCAGATCATCGCCCGTGCCAACCAGCACGTGATCCCCGACCACCATGGGTGCCGTGGTGGAGAAGTACTGCTGGCTGAAATCGGCGATCTCCTTGTGCCAGCGCTCCTGGCCCGTCTTCGCGTCCAGCGACACGAGATAGTCGTCCGGCGTCTCGAAATAGAGCCAGTCACCGTACATCGCCATACCGCGGTTGCCGATGTGGATACCGCCGCGCGACCTCCACCAGTAGTGCCAGAGCACATGTCCGTCGAGCGCGTCCACCGCCCAGGCATTGTCCGGGGATGAGATGTAGAGAATGCCGTTCACCTGCAGAATCGATCCCGACAGACGCGGCGATCCGCTGGTCGATCCCGGACTGTTCACCGGCTCTTGGGCCACACCGCCGACGATGGCGGGAGGCCCGGGAGGCGGGCCGAACCAGCTGCCTTCGCCTGCGTCCGGTCCGGCCGTCAAGCGCCGCACCCAGGCGAGGGTCAAGTGCCGAACGTTGGTCTGGTGGATCTGTCTGAGCGTGCTATAGCGACGCTGCGAATAGTCGCCCGCATAGGTCGGCCATGCGTCCGTCGCCAACCCCTGGCCCACCAGCGGCCCGTTCGGCAGACAGAGCGCAATCGAGAGCAGCAGCGTGCCGGTCTTCATTTCAACGTGACGAGATACGCCGTCAGGTCATGGATGTCCGCGTCGTGCCACTGCGGGAGCCTGTCGATATGCCATTGCAACGGATTGGCCACGACGACTTTGGGGATCGAATCGTGCCTCGCGAAACTGCGGTACGTCCCGTCGGGCTCTCGCAGCGCCACGACGAAGGCGGAGAGGTGATCGAGCTCGCCCTGGACGCGCCGCCCCGAGGGGAACGTCACGGTTACCGTCGTGGGCGGCACCTTCACCGGCGGCGCGGCGCCGGCCGACCGGCGGCGCCTGCCCCCGCCGCCGCCGGAGACGATCAGATTTTGAATCGTCTTGGGTTCGGACCGGCTGCCGATCCCGGCGAGATCACCGGTCGCCGAGTGACACTGCGTGCAGTGCCCGGCGCCGTTGAAGTAGGCCTCGCCGTGCTTGGCGTCGCCCGCCAGGATATCGAGCGCGCTGGGCACGCCACGATCGGAGAGCGGTTGGCTGTGCAGCCAGGCGGCGATGTCGGTGATCTCCGCCGCGGAGAGCGCGAACTTGGGCATACCCTGGGCGGGGATGCCGTTCTGCACGATGGGCGTAATCAGCTCCCCGCGCTGATCGCGGAGCACCACCTCGTCCCGGACGAGGTTCGGGCCGGCTTCTCCACCCCTGGCATCCGAGCCATGGCAGAAGCTGCAATTGCTCCGGAAGATCTGCTGGCCACGGGCAACCTGCTCGGGAGGGGCGGGAGGACGCTCCGGATAGTTCGGAGACGGAGTCTGCGCCGGAGCCTGCGCAGCAGCCAGTGATGTGAGGCCGGCGATGATCAGCGCACCGCAGCACCGCAATCGTCTCCGTAAATGCATCGGACGTCACTCGAGCGACCGGGACGCCGTAATAGTGCGGTCCACCGGTGAATGGCGGAAGTACCCAGGATCCGGGCCAGAGCGTTCGGAGCGGATCCATCATCTCAGAATGCCAATGCGATTGCGTATCGAAGCAACCAGAATTCCCCGACGCGGGAGGAAAGGGATAGCCACTTGACACTCTGTAAGTAGTTACTTACCGTAAGCAATGGCTTACGCTGCAGTGTTCACCGCCCTCGCCGACCCGACCCGCCGCCGCATCCTCGAAGCGTTGCGCAGGCAGCCCAAAACCGTGGGCCAGCTGGCGGCCGGCCGGCCGGTGAGTCGACCCGCCGTGTCGCAACACCTCAAGGTGCTTCAGGCCGCGCGACTGGTCACCGTGCAGCCGCAGGGCAATCGTCGCCTGTATTCCATCAAACGCGATGGACTGGATGACCTGCGAAACTACCTCGAGAGCTTCTGGTCCGATGTCTTGTCTTCTTATGGCGCCGAGATCGTGCGACGCATGACACCGAAAAGGAGAGCGTAATGCTGGATCCGATCGTCAAGACCATCGAGGTCCCCTGCAGCCAGGCCAAAGCGTTCGACGTGTTTCTGCGCGAAATGGACAGCTGGTGGCCGCTCGGCAAATTCACCGTATCGGCCATGGGTGGCGCGCCTGCCAAGGCGATACGCGTCGACGCGAAGCCGGGAGGCCAGATCGTGGAGATCGGGCCGAATGGCGCGGAGTACCTCTGGGGCACGATCAAGTCATACCAGCCGCACGATTTTGTCAGCATGGACTTCCACTTCGCCCCACCCGGCGAAAAAGTAGACGCCAGGACCCTGGTTGAAGTGCGGTCTACCGTCATTGGAAATCAACGCACGCGAGTCGTCCTAACCCAGAGCAATTGGGAAGCCTTCGGCGAGAAGGCGGCGATGCTGCGTGACCGGGGATACGGCCAGGCGTGGGTCGCCATTTTCGAGGGTGCATTCAAGTCGGCCTGCGGTGGCTGAGCAGCGTCGCGGTGCTTGCCACGCGCACGGCGCGCGGCTATCTCCCAGGGGGAGGGAGCGAGCATGGCGCTGACCCCGACACAACGGAAGCATCTGGAGACTCGCCTGCTCGAGGAGCGCACCCGCGTCGTGGACGCGCTCGCGCGCTACAATCGCGCAACCCGCGACACGGTTCAACAGGAGCCGGGAGACCGGGGGACGGACACCGCGGACCAAGAGCGGGATGTCGTGAACGCCGCGCGCGAGACGACGGAGCTTGCCGAGATCGACGCCGCGCTCGAGCGGCTGTACCAGCGACCGGAACAGTACGGGCGATGCGAGCGCAGCGGGAAGCCGATCCCGTTCGCGCGACTCGACCTAGTGCCATGGGCACGGACGTGCGACTGAGATGAAATGGTCCTGGAAGATTGGAACCGTGGCTGGCATCGGCCTCTATGTGCACGCCACGTTTTTCCTGCTCATCGCTTGGGTCGGGGTCACCTACTGGCTGGCGGGCGGCAGCGCGGCGGCGCTCTCCGGGATCGCGTTCATCCTTGCCTTGTTCGCCTGCGTCGTTTTGCACGAGCTCGGCCACGCGCTCACCGCCCGGCGTTACGGCATCCGCACCCGCGATATCACCCTGCTGCCCATCGGGGGCGTGTCCCGACTCGAGCGCATACCGGACGATCCGCGTCAGGAGGTTTGGGTGTCGCTGGCGGGCCCCGCCGTGAATGTGGTCATCGCGGCGGCACTCTACGCCTGGCTCCTCGTCTCGCAGACCCTGCGCCCGTTCTCCGCGCTCACCATGGCCGGTGGTCCGTTCCTCGAGCGACTCCTGCTGGTGAACGTCTCACTGGCGGTCTTCAACCTGCTCCCCGCCTTCCCCATGGACGGCGGTCGCGTGCTACGGGCCCTGCTGGCCATGCGCATGGATTACGTCCGGGCCACGCAAGTCGCCGCGCACGTCGGGCAGGCGATGGCCCTCGGGTTCGGCCTGCTCGGTCTGTTCACGAACCCGTTCCTCGTGTTCATCGCGCTGTTCGTCTGGATCGGCGCGGCCCAGGAGGCGAGCATGGTGCAAATGCGCACCGGGTTGAGTGGCATTCCGGTGAGTCGCGCCATGCTCACCGACTTCCACTCCGTCGCGCCGGATGACACGGCGAAGCGGGTGCTCGACCTGATCCTCGCGGGGTCGCAGCAGGACTTCCCAGTGGTAGACGGGGGGCAGGAGGGCCGCCTTGCGGGCGTGCTGCTGCGCAGTGATGTGCTCAAGGCGCTGGCACAGCGAGGGTCCGATTGGCGGGTGCGCGACATCATGCGCCGCGAGTTCGAGGTCGTGGATGCAGCCGACATGCTCGACACGGCCTTCGCGCGGCTGCAGTCGTGCAACTGTCACACGCTGCCCGTGACGAGTCGCGGTGCCTTGGTGGGACTGCTCACGATGGAAAACGTCGGCGAGTTCCTGCTCATTCAGTCCGCTCTGGGACGCTCGCCGCGGTCCCGGGCGGCTTAGTTTCATGCGTGCTATTCGGTGTCGTAACTCGGTGCCCTAACGAGTCGCATGGGGTTGACGCCTGGCGCGATCAGCCGCCGGGGCGCCCGACCAGCTGGCCGACCTCGATCAAGTGCCCGTCGGGGTCGCGCATGTAACAACGGATCTCCATCCCACGGTTGATCGGCGGCGTCAGAAACTGCGCTCCGCGGGCGCTCCACTGCTTGTAGACGGCCGCGATGTCGGCGACACGGATGTTCAGGAAGCTCGAGGCGTGATCGGGATCCGAAGGGGGCACGAGCGTGACGGTGGGCTTGTCGTCCGTGGGTCCTCCGCCGACACTGATCGTGACCCAACCGTTCGCCAGGGCGACGATCGAGAGCTCACCCGCTAGCACCGCCTCGCCTCCAAGCACCTCGGTGTAGAAGCGCCGGGAACGCTCGACATCCCTGGAGACGATGAAATGGGTGATCGCGATCCCCTCCGTGGGCGCTGGGAACTGTGCCATCCGCTTACTCCTTTCTCAGCTCGGGGAGCTCGCTTAGCGAGACCGATCGTACTCGTCGTGGCGGCGGAGCCAGTCCATGCCCTGCTCTCCTTCGTCCCGTCCCTTGGGCACCAGATCGAGGTAGTTGTACGCCGTGTTGAGCAGATCGATGCCGCGGGCGTACGCCGAGTAGGTATGGAACACCCGTCCCGCCGGGTCCTTGTAAAAGACGCTCACGCCCTCCCGCTCGGAGAGCAACGGGTCTTGCACTGCGTAGTTGTAGTAGGCCTGGTGCTTCGCCACCTCTTCCGGCGTGAAGGACACCTGATAATCCTGGTTGAAATCGCTGTCCCTCGATGAGACCCAGGTAAACGTCCAGCCCATCCGTTTCTCGTAGGCGGCCAACGCGGCGCGGGGCGCTCGCGATACGGCGATGAACGTCACGTCGCGGTGATTCAGGTGGACGATGATCCCGTTGAAGTTGTCGGCCCAGAACGAGCACGCGTGACAAGCGGCGTCCTTGGTCCACGAAGTCGACTCCGAGGCGTTAGGCGGGTCGAACATCGCGTGGTAGACGACCAGCTGGCTGCGCCCCTCGAACAGCTCGGCCAGGGTCCGTTTGCCGGTCGGCCCATCGAACACATAATTCTTCGTGACCGCTTCCCAGGGCAGCTGGCGTCGCTCCGCACTCACCTCGTCCCGCAACCGCGTGAACTCCTTTTCCCGGACGAGGAACGCCGTCCGCGCCGCGAGCCACTCTGCGCGAGACACCACGGGGTGCTGGGCCAGACTGCTCGCCTTCTGTCGTGCCATGGTTCGACGCTCCGTGCACTGATTCGGTGAAGGTGGACAACCGGCGCCGCATCGATAATATTCTACCGTGCGGTTGAATGATATGACCCGACGAAATCGCTCGCAAGGCCTGAACCGGGTGTACGCGGCCATCGCCGACCCGACGCGCCGCGCCATTCTCGCCGTCTTGGCGGGGGGCCAGCTCAACGTCGGCGGCGTCGCGCGCCGGTTCCCCATCTCGTTCAACGCGGTCTCGAAGCACCTGAAGGTCCTCGAGCGCGCGGGGCTGGTCCGCCGGCGCGTCCGCGGCCGCGAGCACTGGCTCAGGCTCCGGCCCGAGCCGCTGCGGGCGGCCACCCGGTGGCTCGAGCACTACCGCGGGTTCTGGGAAGCGCGGCTCGACGCGCTGGAGGCGCTGCTCGTCGGGAGCCGGGGACCTCAGTTGTGAGCGCGACCGACGATTCGTCCGACGCATTGCGGATCCGCCGGGTACTCCCCGTGCCACGGGACCGGGTGTTCGACGCCTGGCTGGATCCAGCGTCCCTGGCGCGCTGGATGGGCACCGGCGAGGGCGCCGAGGTGACCGCGCTCGAACCCAAAGTGGGGGGGAAGTTTCGCATCGTGATGCGGCACCGGGGCGGGGACGTCGAGCACTGGGGAGAGTATCTGGCTATTGATCGTCCATCGCTGCTCTCCTTCACCTGGCTCTCGGTCAATACCGACCACCGCCCCACCGTGGTCACGGTGGAGCTGCTGGAGCGTCCCGAGGGCACCGAGCTGATCCTGACGCACCGGCAGCTTCCGCCCAACCAAGTGGACGCGCACCGGCGTGGCTGGACTGCCATCGTCGCGGCGCTCGAGCGGACGCTCACGGCGTGAGGAAGGCCGTCTTCCTGACCCTCAGCGCCGTACTGTTCGTGGTCAGCGTCGCGGCGACGCTCCGCTGGTCGCGCGCCATGGCGGCGGGGATGACCATGCCCGGCGAATGGACCTTGTCGATGGTGTGGATGGCCATGCCTGGACAGACTCGATTGGGCGCTGCCCTCGGCTTCGAGGCGATGTGGATCGCCATGATGGCCACGATGATGCTCCCCTCGCTGGTCCCGACCCTGGCGCGGACTCGCCTGGATGTTCTCGCGAGCGCGGGCTACTTCGCGGTCTGGGCGGCGATCGGCGCAGGGGTGTACGTCCTCGGTATCGCGCTGGCGCAGGCGGAGGTGCGCTGGGCGACACTGGCGCGGGTGATCCCGATCGCCCGCGGAGTCGTGTTGGTCGTAGCGGGGTTGGTGCAGCTGACCTTCTGGAAAGCCCGGCACTTGCAGTGCTACCGGGAGGGCTGCCTCGGCGCCGCGCACGCTGGCGCGTCGTGGCGGCGAGGGATCGCACTGGGGCGCCATTGCGCACTGTGCTGCCTGCCGTTCATGGCGGTGCTCGTGGTCGCCGGAATGATGAACCTCGCCGTCATCGCGGTGACGGCGCTCGCCATCACCGTCGAACGCGTCGTCCGCGAGCCGGCGCTGGTAGCCCGACTCGCGGGACTGATCGTGATCGTGGCCGGGGCATGGGAGATCGCCCGAGCGGCAACCCAGGCGAGCGCACGCCGTACGGCGTACCGGACGGGCCAGTCGCGCAGATGCCGCCGAGCCTCAAGGAGCTCGCGCAGGACGGTTATATCCTGGTCCTCCAGAACCTGCGGGGACGGTTCAAGTCCGAGGGCGTCTTCAAGCTGACCTCGCAGGTCGATCTCACCGACTCGACGGCCACGAACGAGACGACGGACGCGTACGACAGCATCGACTGGTTGGTGCAGCACGTGCCGAATAACGGCAACGTCGGCATGTTCGGGGTGTCGTACGACGGGTTGACCACGGCGCTCTCCCTGTTGCATCCCCACCCTGCACTCAAGGCGATCAGCGAGCAAGCGTCCCCGGTCGATCAGTGGATGAACGACGATGACCATCGCTACGGGGCGCTGCGCGAGAGCTATGCGTTCGAGTACGCGGTCCTCGAGCAGGCGGACAAGTACAAGAACACCAACTTCGCGTTCGAGACGTACGACGGCTATTCGTGGTACCTAGCGCTCGGCCCGCTCTCGAACATCAACGACCGCTACCTCCACGGCTCCATCCCCTACTGGAACGACGTGGTCGCGCACCCCGACTATGACGACTTCTGGAAAAAAGAAGCATGGATCAGCCAGCTCCACGCCTCAACGGTCCCGAACCTGAACGTCGCCGGCTTCTGGGATCAGGAAGACCCGTGGGGGCCGTGGCAGATCTTTCGTCACGCCGCCGAGCACGACCCCGACCACTCGAACTTCATGGTCGCGGGCCCGTGGTATCACGGCCAGTGGCGGACACCCAAAGCCGACAGCATCGGCCTCATCCCGCTCGGTGGCCACGAGACGGCGCGCGAGTTCCGCGAGACGATCGAGGCCCCCTTTTTCCGCTACTACCTCCACGGACGCGGCGAGAAGCTGACTTGGCGGGCGACCACGTTCCAGTCGGGGGCCAACCGCTGGCGGACGTACGCCACGTGGCCACCCAAGGAAGCCAAGCCCACCAATCTGTACCTCCACGTCGACGGGACGCTGTCGTTCGACGTCCCGAAGGCCGGAGCCCGCGTGCCCGCGTACCGCGAATACGTCTCAGACCCGGCGAACCCGGTGCCCTACCGGCGGCGTCCTATCTCGCCCACCTATCCCGCGGGTGATTGGCGGACCTGGGAGGTCCAAGATCAGCGGTTCGTCGATCAGCGACCCGACGTCCTCACCTTCACGAGCACACCGCTCGAGCACGACCTGACGATCACCGGAGAGGTGGCGGCCGACCTATTCGCGTCCACCTCCGGCAGCGATGCCGACTTTGTGGTGAAGCTGATCGACGTGTACCCGGAAGACGCCCAGTCGAACGCGTGGAATCCCGACGCTGGCCCCGCGCCGGAGCAGTACGCGCGCTCGGTGAATGGGTACGAGCTGCCGATCGCGATGGAGGTGCGCCGCGGTCGCTACCTCGCGAGCTACGAGCACGCACAGCCCCTCACCCCCAACGCGCCCGTACAGTGGCAGATCCCCCTGCGCGACCGCGACCACGTCTTTCTCAAGGGGCACCGCCTGATGGTCCAGGTACAATCGACCTGGTTCCCGCTCATCGACCGCAATCCGCAGAAGTTTGTACCGAGCATCTACCGAGCGACGGCGGCCGATTTCATCAAGGCCACCCAGCGCGTCTACTGCTCCCCGTTGCGGCCATCCCACTTGGTGCTGCCTGTAATGCCCTAGACTGATTGAAGATCAAGCTTCACCTCAACGACGCCGTGAGAGGAGCATGAGAAGTCTCTCATAACGCCCGTGCGCTAGATCCGCGGCGTCGCTCATCAGCGTTACTTGCCCGAGAAGCCAAACACGCTCATCCACCACTCTCGGGAGGTTTCGCTCCATGACGAAGTACCTCGGGTTCATCGCACTCGCCACCGTGGCACTCGCTGCGTGCGAGCAGCACCGCGGCGTCACCAGCCCAGCGGCAGCCATCGCGACGTCGCTTCAGGCCCAGCGCGGCGACCAGTCCGGCGACGACGGTGATGGTCCGCGCGCAGTCTACACGCTCACGAACCAAGTCGCGGGCAACGCGGTCGCCGTCTTCAATCGAAGTGCCGATGGCACACTCACCGCCGCCGGCACCATCGCGACGGGTGGAACGGGAACGGGCAGCGGGTTGGGCTCGCAGGGCGCGGTCGCGCTGAGCGACGACGGGCGCCGGCTGTTCGCCGTGAACGCAGGCTCGAATGACGTCTCCGTGTTCGACGTCGGCCCGGCCGGCCTGTCGCTCGCGAGCCGGACGGCATCCGGCGGAACGCTGCCGATCAGCCTCACCATGCACGGCAACGTGCTCTACGTGCTGAACGCGGGCGGCAACGGCAACATCAGCGGCTTCACAATCGGCACGACCGGCGGGCTCACCGCCATCCCGGGCTCCACCCAGCTGCTCTCCGGCACCAACGTCGGGCCGGCGCAGGTGTCGTTCAGCCTCGATGGCCGCCGCCTGGTCGTCACCGAGAAGAATACCAGTCTGCTCGACGTGTACGCCGTGGACGCAAACGGCGCAGCCGGCGCTCGCACGTCGTTCACTTCCGCCGGCGGGACGCCATTCGGCTTCGCATTCGGTCCGCGTCACGTGCTGCTGGTATCTGAAGCCGCGGCCCCAGGCTCGGCGTCGTCCTACGTCCTGGGATCGGACGGGCAGCTCCGGCTCGCGAGTGGCTCGGTGCTCACCCACCAGGGCGCACCCTGCTGGGCCGTCGTGACCAACGACGGACGCTTCGGGTTCACCGGCAACGGGAGCGGATCGGTCTCGGGCTTCTCCATCGCGGACGATGGCTCCATCGGCCTCATCGATCCGAACGGGGCGAGCGCCCTGATCGGTGCCGGCGTGAACGATATCGCGCTGAGCAGCAACAGCCGCTACCTGTACGTCCTGCAGACCGGAGGCGCCCAGGCGATCCACGCGTTCCGCATCGAGCGGGATGGTCACCTCGCCCCCCTGGGGCCGGTCGGCGGCCTTCCCACCGGCACGCGGGGGCTCGCGGCTTTCTAGGACTCATTTGATAACCGTGGGGCGCGGTGCGCCGCGCCCCTACCCTGACACTCACTGAGGAAGGAAGATGAACATGACTACCCGCAAATCCTTACTCGTCGCCACGGCCGCCGTGGCAGCGGCCGCCTTGTGGTACGTGTTCCGACCCGATGCGCTCGTCATCAGCAAGACCGTCAACGAACCGTTGCCCGCCGCGGAGCACTCCATGTCGGCGATGGCCGAAACGTCGGCGATGGCGCCGTCGGCCATGGGTGCTGACGAACCCGTGAAGCTCGCCGGTGGGCGGTTCCACACGAATGCTCACAAGACGAACGGGGTGGCGACCATCTATCGCCTCCTGGACGGCCGTCGCGTGTTGCGCCTGACCCAATTCGTGACCTCCAACGGTCCCGACGTCCGCGTGTACCTCGTGGCGGCGAGCGATGTTCAGGACGAGGCCGCCGCAAAGCAGGCTGGGTTCGTCGACTTGGGAGCATTGAAGGGCAACATCGGCGACCAGAACTATAATGTGCCGGCCGGTCTCGACCTGAGCCGGTACCGCGCCGTCTCCATCTGGTGCCGGCGGTTCAGCGTGAATTTCGGGGCCGCCCCGCTCGCGGAGGCCATGTGATACGAAACCTTTCGATGGGACTGTTGCTGGCCGGAGTCGTCGCGGGCACCACCGCGGCGCTCCAGTCAGCGGTTCCGAGCGTTGACGGGACCCCGGCGCCCGAGCTCACCAACACGAGTTGGCTCAATGCCGACCGGCCGCTGCGACTGTCCGAGCTGCACGGTCGCGTGGTGCTACTCAACTTCTGGGTGTTTACCTGCGGCAACTGCACGCGCACCGTACCGTCGCTGGTGGCCTACGACCGCCGCTATCGCGAGCGTGGACTCACGATCATCGGTATTCATACGCCGGAGTTCCCACCCTACGCCGGTGAGCACGACAAGGGCAACCTCGCCCGGGCGCTCGCCCGTCAGGGCATCGCGTATCCAAATGCCCAGGACAATGACCGCCGCACGTGGGACGCTTACAGCATCCGCTATTGGCCGAGCTTTGTTTTGATCGACAAGCGGGGGATGATTCGCTACACCGGGTATGGAGAGTTCCATCTCGACGACGGGGATTTTCGGACGTGGGACCAGCGCATCCAGCGGCTGCTCGCCGAATGACGAAGTTCGTGATGCTCGTGCTGGCGACGCTCGCGATAGCCGCCTGTCATGGCCCCCCACCGCTCGTCGCCCTCGAGGCGGGGCCCCAGCTCCGCCTGGTCGCCGCACCAGGGGTCCGCATCAACGCCCGCCTGAAGCCGGCGCTCGAGCTGGACGACGGGACGGTCCTCCGCTTCGACTCACCCCGCGTGACGCCTGACTCAGCCTACTTCGCGGCCGTACCTACCGTCGCGACACCGACGAGCGGCGGTCGGCATGGCACGCTTCGCCTGAGCGTCTGTCCGGCCGGCGAAAGGCTCTGCCGGCTGGTGGTGATGGCGGTGGCCTGGTAGGGCCTGGGGGATTCACGAAACGACGGGGGACTCCGCCGTGGGCAGCCACACGGTGAAGGTGCTGCCCGCCCCGGGTGCGCTGGCGACCGTGATATGGCCGCCTTGCAGCTCGGCCAAGAGCCGCGCGATCGCGAGGCCGAGACCGGTGCCTCCCAGGTCGCGGCTGCGCGACTGATCGACCCGGAAGAACCGGTCGAAGATCCGCTCCACGTGCTCGGCCGCGATACCGGGCCCCGTGTCGCGCACGCTCACGCCGACCATCGTTCCGTTGCGCTCGAGCCCGAACGTGACGTTGCCGCTGGGCGTGTAGCGCACCGCGTTGGAGGCGAGGTTCAAGAGGATGTGGCGGGTGCGATCGGCGTCCCCCAGGGCCCAGAGCGCTGGCGACGGCGCCGCGGACACCGTGAGCTCGCGCCCCAGCGCCATCGCTTCCGTGATCTCCCGCACCTCGTTCACCACGGCGCCGAGCTCGAAGGGCACGTGCGCCAGCGCCAGCTGGCGGTTCTCGCCCCGCGCGATGAGCAACAGCTCCTCGACGAGCTTGGCCGTCTGATCGAGGACGCGCTCCATCGCGCCGAGCGCCTCGCGCATCTCCCCCTCCGTACGGCCCTCCGCCACCGCCCACTGGACGCGGGCCCGCAGGTGGGTCAGCGGCGTCCGCAGCTCGTGACTGGCGTCCGCGGTGAAGGCCTGGAGAGCCCGGTGCGCTCGGTCCACCCGCTCGAGCATGCGGTTGACGGAGTCCGCGAGCTCCGTGACTTCGGCCTGGCCTGTTGGGCTAGTGAGGCGGCTGCCCAGCTCCGCCGGACCTATGGCGCGTGTCTCGGCGGCGACGCGATCGAGCGGGCGCAGCGCGCCGGCCACCGCCTGGCGGGCACCCCGCGCGACGGCGAGGCCCGCGCCGGGGAGCAGCAGCGCCGCCGCGGCCGCGAGGGCGCCCAGCGCGACCACGTACGATTCCCGGCTCGCCACCACGTAGATATCGAACGCCCCCGCCGCGCGGTGCAGCACGCGGTAGCGCCAGCGCGCCCGCTGTGCGATGGCGGCGAGCAGCGCTTGCCGTACGTCGTCCGGCGAAGCGCTCGCCGGCAAGCCCTCGAGCCGCCGTGCAGGCATGTCGGGCGATACGAAGTAGACGTCCTGCTTGCCTCCGGCGCCGGTGGTCGTGCGGGTGATCACCACCTGGCCGCCCATCGCGACGAGCTGGTCCGCCAGCGCAGACGGCATGACGCCCCCGGGCTCGCTCGTCGAGTCGCGGTAGGCGCCGAGCAACGACTGGGTGAGGTCGGCGGAGTGTTCGAGCGAGCGCCGTAGGGCCATCTCCGCGGCCGCGGCGAACAGCGCCACGACCAGCAGCGCGTACCCCGCGAGCCCGGTCCAGGCCACACGCGTGAACCGCCGGGTGAGGACCGTGCCGAGCCGGGACTCGCTCACGGTGCGGCCCCCTCCAGGCGGTACCCCACGCCCCGGACGGTTCGGATCGGCGCCGCGCGGCCCCCGAAGCTCAGTTTCTTGCGGAGGTAGTTGACGTACACGTCTACCACGTTCGTCTCGGGATCGAACTGGTAGTTCCACACCGCTTCGGCGATGCGGGAGCGGGACACGGAGCGCCCGACGTTGCGCATCAGGAACTCGAGCAGGGCGAACTCGCGGGGACTCAGATCCACCACCCGCTCGCCCTGCGTGACCCGGCGCGTGAGCGGGTCGAGCGTCAGGTCGTCCACCTTCAGCGTGGCGTCTTGGTGACGCAGCTCGGCGCGGCGAATCAGCGCGTGCACCCGGGCGAGCAGCTCCGGCAGGTCGAATGGCTTGGTGAGATAGTCGTCTGCGCCGCCTTCCAGGCCCCTCACCCGCGCCTCGAGCTCGTCGCGAGCCGTCAGCAACAGCACCGGCGTGAACACGCCGCGCGCGCGCAGCTCCGACACCACACTGAAGCCGTCTCGCCCCGGCAGCATCACGTCCAGCACGATGCAGCCGAAGCCGCCGCCCAGAGCGCGCTCCAGCGCGCGGTCGCCGGTCTCGGCCTCGGTGACGCCGTAGCCTTCTTCGCGGAACGCCTTGCTTAGGAAGCGCCGCAGCTCGCGATCGTCTTCGACGAGGAGTATCTGCACGAGAGCCTAAGCTACGGCGCAGCGGCTGGCACGGGGAGTGTGAGCTGCGTGAGAAAGCTCTAAGAAAGCGCCCGGGGCGCTTCACCCGCACAGCGTGCCCGGCTACGTTCAGCCCATGAATTTCCTACTCGCACTCGTTGTCACGACCGCGCCGCTCGACACCGCGACCTTCGCGGGCGGCTGCTTCTGGTCGATGGAGCGCGCCTTTGACCAGGTCCCGGGCGTCGTGTCCGCCACCGTCGGCTACACCGGCGGCACCCTGCCCCATCCGTCGTATGAGCAGGTGTCCACCGGCCAGACGGGACACCTCGAGTCGGTGCAGGTGGTATACGATGCCCGAAAGATTTCGTACGACCGCCTGGTGGACGCGTTCTGGCACGATATCGACCCGACTCAGGCCGACGGCCAGTTCTGCGACCACGGCCCGGAGTACCACACCGCCATCTTTTACCGTGATACGGCCCAGCATCGCCTAGCCGCGGCAACGCGGCGCGCGCTGGAGCAGCGGTTCCGCCAGCCGATCGCGACCGAGATCCGGCCGACCGCGCCGTTCTACGCGGCCGAGGAGTATCACCAACACTATTACCGCAAGAATCCGGTCCGGTACGGCATGTATCGTGTGGCGTGCGGCCGCGACCAGCGCCTGCGGAGAATCTGGGGCGCCGATGCCCCAGCGACGGAGGAACGAACCAGCATGCATGACACCAAGCCGGGCGACGCGGAGCTGCGACGGTCGCTGACCCCATTGCAGTATCAGGTGACGCAGCACGAGGCCACCGAGCCGCCGTTCCACAACGAGTACTGGGACAACCACCGGGCAGGGATCTACGTGGATGTCGTCTCCGGAGAGCCGCTGTTCAGCTCGCTCGACAAGTTCGAGTCGGGCACCGGGTGGCCCAGCTTCACACGGCCGATCGAGCAGGCGAACATCACCGAGAAGACCGACCGCTTCCTTTTGATGGAGCGGACCGAGGTCCGGTCGGCCCACGCCGATTCCCACCTCGGCCACTTGTTCGACGACGGTCCCGCGCCGACGGGGCTGCGCTACTGCATCAACTCGGCCTCGTTGCGCTTCATTCCGGTCGAGCGCCTGCAGGCCGAGGGCTACGCGCGCTTCCTGCCGCTGTTCCAGACGGCACAGCGCTGACCCGACTACTCGAAGATCAAGCCCCGCAGCGACTTCTGCTGCGGGGCTTTGTGGTTCCCTCTTCCCGCCCATCAATACGCAACACCAGAGTTGCATATCGGGGCGCTAGCTGATATAATACGCAATATGAATGTTGCATATATCGGGAACCAACGCCTGGAGGTCAAGATGAGAAGGGTTAAGGCAATCGCGGTCACTATCGGCCTATTGTTCTCGCTTACAGCGAGCGCGCAAGATAAAACCACTGCGTTGCCGCGAGATTTGGAAATCCAATTGGCCCTGAGCGCCCTGCCGCCCCACCTCAGAGACAATGCGACGGTGTACGTGTTGAATCCTCCCAAGGGCTTCGAGGTCGCCCGCCAGGGTACCAATGGATTCCACGCTTTTGTTGCCCGAACCGGCGATGACGCGTTCAGGGGATCGTGGCCACTGAGGGAATACAGAGACGATATTCTCTACCCGATTGCCTTTGACAACGCGGGCGCCCAGGCACAGATGCGGGTCTTCTTTGACGCAGCCGAGACGCAAGCCAAGGGCACTCCTCCCGGCGAGCTGAAGAAGATCATCAAAGGCCGCTACAACGCCGGATACTACAAAGCGCCGGCACGAGCTGGCATCTCATACATGCTGTCTCCAGTGCTGAGGACCTATTGGAACCCGGAAGAGAACGACAGTGTCGGCACCTTGAACGGGCCACACGTCATGTACTACGCCCCCAATGTATCCAGTGAAGACATCGGGGCCGGGAAACTTGCCGGCATGTATCCCTTTGTCATTATGCCCGGCCGCCATGGATACATGATCCAGTTCATCGGCGTGACGGAAAGAGCAGGCGTTAACAAAGAGTACGAAGAGATGCTGGCAAGACTGTGCAAGATCAAAGCCGTGTGGTGTTTGTAATCGGCGAGCCTGCTCAACATCCGCAGAAGAACAAGACGAACGTCGGCCACTCGATGTAGTCCGTGATTTCGGCGGGTACGTCGAAGAGACGGCCGAGCACGTGCGCGTCGGTGGGATCCGTGACTTCCTGGCCGTGAGAGTCGGCGGCGCCGGTGCCGGATGCGTTGCGAATCACGGTCGCCACATGGACGCCGTTGATCCTGACCTCCATGTCGCCGAACAGCTGCCCCGCCCCGGGATGCAACGGGCCTGAGGTGGTGCGGATCGAGTCGCCCTGCCAGCTGAACGCCCAGTTCGCGGTGGCGGCGGTGGAGCCTGGGCCCGGCAGGGTCGCGCTGTGCATGAACGAGAACCCGCCCCCATAGGAGCTCCCGGAGAACGTGCCATCGCCACCGAGAGGGATGCTGTAGGGGATGGTCAGGTAGATGAACCTGCCGCCGGGTGTAACCGGGCTCGTGGACGCATAAATGGTGGCGCATTGACCGCAGGCGGCGTCGGCAGGCCGGCGCCACACGTTCCAACTCACGATATTCCCAAAGCCCGGACCCGGCAAGTTGAACACCGCGAAGAGCAGTGACGTGCTGTCGGGCCGGCCGCCAGTGAATTGGTTCAGCGGCTCGAGATACGCATACCCGATCTCGACTTTGGGATACGCGGGCAGGCCGGTCTGATCGAGCTGGTAGAGTGTCACCTGGAGCACGTTGCCGGGCGTCCCGGGGCGCGTCGTGAGGAAGACGCGCCCTCTGATCGCATCCCATTCGACCGTCTTGCCCAGCACAGTCGAGTCCATGTGCTGAATGTCCAGGCGAGCGGCGAGCATCGGCAGCGCGAGTGCGCTGAGACTCTTGAGCTGCGGGGACCTGAAGCCGGCCTCGATGGTGTCGAGCTGGGCGGCCAGGTCGCTGACGCCCTTCAGGGGCAACCTGCTGGCGGTGCCCGTGCCGTCGGAGCAGGCCAGGACGGCAAGCAGCAGAACCGGGATGCTTCGCCTCATTCCATTACATATATCACGCGGTCCGACGCTCGCCAAGCCAGCCCGGGGCTACGAAACTTCCCCTCCGCTCGTCGCGTACTCCCCCTCAACCCCCGCATCCGTTCAGCTACGGAGGGCACATGAGCTGGGCCCGCAATCCCGGAAGAGTGGCTGGATTCTGGTATCTGCTCCTCGTTCTACTCGGCCCGCTGCGCCTCATCTACATCCCCAACAAACTCTTCGTGCACGGCAACGCCGCCGCGACGGCCGGCAACATCGCCGCGCACGAGCTGCTCTTCCGATTCGGCATCCTGAGCGATCTGTGCGGCGCCGTGGTCCTGATCTTCCTCGTGCTGGCGTTTTACCGGTTGTTCAAAGGGGTCGATCAGCAGCTCGCGGTGCTGCTCGTGATCGTGGGCGGCGTGATGCCCGCCCTCATCATCTTCGTGAACGTGGTGAACGACGCCGGAGCCCTCATGGTCGCGCAAAGCGGGGGCGGGGGCGCCGACTTCTTGTCGGTCTTCGAGAAGCCACAGCGTGACGCACTCGTCATGGTGTTCGTCCGGTTGCATCACGCTCAGATCGTTGCCGCCGAGATCTTGTGGGGGCTATGGCTGTTCCCGATGGGGGCCTTGGCGTACAAATCGGGTTTCATGCCCCGGTTCATTGGCGTGTGGCTGATCATCAACGGCGTCGCCTACGTGGTCCTGAGCCTCACGGGGCTGTTCTTTCCGGATTATCAGGACAAAGTGTTTGCCTACTCCCAGCCTGCCCTGTTCGGGGAGCTGGCGATCATGTTATGGCTCGTGTTCAAGGGCGCCGGCGCACATAGTCCAAGCCTACAACCCCGCTTGGATACGGCGTCGTAGACCGGAGCACGAACGCCCGGTCCACCCCGCCCGGCCACAACCGCTTGCCGGTGCCCAGCATCAGGGGATAGACGAGCAGGTGCAGCTCATCCACCAGATCGTTCGCCAATAACGCGTGCACGAGCTGGCTGCTGCCATCCGTGGCAATGCTCTTGCCGGGCTGCGCCTTCAGGGCGCGCACCGACTCGATCACGTTCTCGCGGATGATGGTAGTGTTGCGCCACGTGGGCTTCTGGAGGGTCCTCGATACCACGTACTTCCTGGGCGCGTTCATCATATCCCCGAACGGGTCGCCCGGGGCCATCGGCTCGAATGCCGCAGCGTGGGTCACATAGGTGCGCCGACCCAGCAGCAGGGCATCGACATCCTGCATCATCGCGCCGAAACTCCTGCCGATGTCATCGTGCCAGTACGGCATGGTCCAGCCGCCGTGCTCGAACCCGCCATCGCGATCCTCGTCTTTGCCGCCCGGCGCCTGGATCACACCATCCAGCGTCACGAACTCCGAAACAATGAGCTTTCGCATCTGATAATTCCTCCGACTGTCGCGTGAGGGTGACGTTTGCGCCCTTCGCCCAGGTTCAGTAAACTGACGGAGCTCTGCCGCTTCAGCGGTAAACGCCGAGCCGCGGCTTCAGCCGCGCACGAGGAGCGGCATGTTGGACCTCCCCCCCTTGGTGAGATCGCGTGCGCGCGCCCCCGAGTCCGCGGGTAAACCCGCGACTCGGCACGTGTCAGTAAACTGACTTCAACTTGACGACGATCGGCGGGGGCCGGAATCGACGGGGTTACGGGGGACCTGGCAAGAATCACCGCGCGCAGGCAACGTAAGCGCCCGAGGCCCACGCCTACTGGAGGACCCTTTGCTCAAGACCCTGCTGCTGTCCGTCAACGCTTTCTGCGCCTCCATCGTATGGGCGCAGGCACAGTCACCACCGTCGACGCAGACCAAGCTGTCGGTGCATTGGGAGGAGCTGAGCGCCGCCGAGTTCCGCGACGCCATCGGCCGGGCACGAGGGACGTGCCTGCTCCCCTTCGGCATCCTGGAGAAGCACGGCCCGCATCTGCCGTTGGGCAACGATCTGCTCAACGTCCGCTACGTGGCGCTCAACGCCGCGCAGCAGGAATACGCGATCGTGTTTCCCGAGTATTACTTCGGGCAGATCTTCGAGGCCAAGCAACAGCCCGGCACGGTCGCCTACAGCGCGCACCTGCAGCTCGAATTGCTGCAGGAGACGACCGAAGAGATGGCGCGGAACGGCTGCAAGAAGATCATCATCGTGAACGGCCACGGCGGCAACAACAGCCTGCTTCCATATTTCGCGCAGGCGCAGCTCGAGGCGCCGCACGATTACGTCGTGTACGTAGCGGGCATCGCGCGCAGCGGGAAGGGCGAGCCGGCGCACAAATCGAACCCCGCGACCGACATGCACGCCGGTGAGAGCGAGACGTCCATGAGCATGATCGCCCGGCCCGATCTGGTGCACCTGGATCGCGCGACGCAGGAATCCGGGGCCGATCAGGCGCGCCTGGCGGCGTTACCGGAAGGCCTCTACACCGGCATCTGGTGGTACGCGCGGTTCCCGAATCACTACGCCGGCGAAGGCGCCGCCGCGACGCGCGAGCTGGGCGAGTTCGAGGCGAAGACGTGGATCAACGGGATCGTGCAGGCGATCCGCGCGGTCAAGGCGGACCAGGAGAGCCTGCGGCTGCAAAACGAGTTCTACGAGCGGAGCAAGCATCCGCTCGACACACACTAAAGCCGCTCAGCCCAGGAGCCATGCAAGACCTCACCACCGGCCCCATCACCCGCCACCTGCTGAAAACCACGGGCTTCATGCTCGTGACCATGCTGTTTCAGACGCTCTACTTCCTGATCGACCTCTACTGGGTGGGCCGCCTGGGCACGGCCGCCGTCGCCGCCGTCGGCATCGCCGGCAACCTCACCTTCATCGTGCTCGCCTTGACGCAGATGCTCGGCGTCGGCACCACCGCGGTTATCTCACACGCCGTGGGCCGGAAAGACGCGCCCCAAGCAGTGATGCTCTTCAACCAGGCGCAGGTGCTGGCCATGGTGACGGGCGCCTTGTTCCTCGTGGTCGGCCTGGCGACGCGCCTCCCTTACGCCCGCGGCATGGCCGCCGAGGCGCGCACCGCCGAGCTGGCGGCGCAGTACCTCGCCTGGTTCGTCCCGGCCATGGCGCTGCAGTTCGGCCTCGTGGCCATGAGCGCCGCCCTGCGCGCCATCGGCAACTTCAAGACCGGCATGGTGGTGGGAACGGTTACGGTCATCCTCAACATGATCCTCGCGCCATTCCTCATTTTCGGCTGGGGCACCGGCCATCCGCTCGGCGTCGCCGGCGCGGCCGTGGCCTCGCTCATCGCCATCGTGGTCGGCTTGGTATGGCTCACCGCGTATTTCCGAAAAGTCGGCTCGTTCCTGCGGTTCGACCCGTCGGCCTGGAGGCCGCGACCCGACGTCTGGAAGCGCATGCTCGGCATCGGCCTGCCGAGCGGCGTGGAGTTCGGCATCATGACGGTGTATCTCAGCCTGGTCTACGCGATCACCCGGCCGTTCGGCGCCGCGGCGCAGGCGGGATTCGGCATCGGCATGCGCATCATCCAGGCGGGCTTCATGCCGGTCGTCGCGCTGGCGTTCTCCGTGGCTCCCGTGGCCGGCCAGAACTTCGGGGCGCGCCTGGCGCAACGCGTGAAGGACACGTTCAAGGATGCCGCGTGGCTGTCGGTGGCCATCATGGTGGCGTTCGCGACCGCCTGCCATTTGCTGCCGGGGCCGTTGGTACGCGTGTTCAGCAAGGACCCGGCTGTCATCGCGGTCGGGACCGAGTACCTGCGCATCATCTCGTTCAACTACGTCGCGTCGGGCCTGGTGTTCGTGGCGGGGAGCACCTTCCAGGCCATGGGCAACACCGTCCCCTCGCTCATCGCGTCGGTGGTGCGCATCGCCCTCGTGGCCATCCCCGGCGTGATCCTCTCCCGTTTGCCGGTGTTCGAGCTACGCTGGCTGTGGTGGTTGTCGGTGGCGTCCGTGTTCGTGCAGTTCGGGCTCGCGATGCTGCTCTTGCGGCGGGAGTTCAGATTGCGGCTGGCGTGGCCAAGCGGATCGCAGCCAGCTGCGAGCTATCGGTGAAGCGAAACGCTTTGGCTTATTCTCACCCGGAGGCTTTGGCCTGCTTGTTGTAGTCCAGCGACAGGCGGACCCAGTAGTCGAGGTCGCGCTTGGTCTTCACAGCCGCCTCATCGACGTACACCCACCCGCGGTACTCTCGCCCTTTCATTACTACTGTCCGCGCTCCCTTGCGCTTCAGCGCGGCATCGTGCCGGGCCGGATCGATCCGGCACATGATCCGGCCCCTCCCGGCGCTGACGCACATCTTGCCGCGCACCATGAACGTGACGCCGCCGAACATGCGCTTCTCCTGGAGGCGGGGGGCGCCGGCTAAGGCATCCTTGACTCGGTGGACGAGCGCATCGTTCGGTGGCATGAAGATGATCTTACGCCTGCTCGTGTCTGCTGGTCAGGTGGTGGAGTGGAGCAACGTGCCGGCCAACAGGATGGCCAACCACAGCACGAGGCTTGCAACCGATGCCCGCCGGAACCCACCCCATCCGGCGGCGGCGCCCTGTCGGAGCGCGGTCTCCGCTCGCATCCGCACGTAGCCATTGCCGAGTAACAGGGCGATGAGCCCCATCTTGGTCCAAAACACTACCGAGGTTGTAAACGTGTCGAGCTCCGCGAGCATCATGAGCAGGCCGCTCGCAAAAATGAGAGTAAGGCCGCCGAGCACCCACCGATGCACACTGGCAAGGCGGGCCAGCTCCTGGGACCAGTCCGGCGTCGCGGGCGAGAGCCTGAGCGACGCGCGATCGGCCGAGACGGCCACGCCGCCCCCTACCAGGATGCCGAGGAGATGGAGATAGGTCACCGAGGCCCTCACGGGCGTGTGGCCGTAGAAGTGCCCCCACCGCGCGAGGAGCTGCGATACTGCCGTC
>WNFD01000922.1_pt1 | contig 39037 bp, 42 predicted proteins | sample 5400491 | NCBI WGS metagenome assembly WNFD01 (sample SAMN13153343, study PRJNA577476) | soil metagenome | isolation source: 120 cm saprolite under Douglas fir tree site 2 hole 2 replicate 2 | place: USA:California | collected 2015-04-18 | reverse complement strand
GATCCACGAGCCCTTGAGCTGATTCGGTGCGCGCTGGGCCTGGAGGGCCGCCTCGACGGGCGGGAGCATCTCCACATCGCGAGTTGACGCGACGGTCTTCGTCGCCCCTTCGCCCCACCGCGAGCGCGAGCGGCGCACGCCGATCAGCTTTCGGTGCCAGTCGAGATCATCCCACCGGAGCCCCATCTGCTCGCCGGGCCGGAGTCCTGAGAAGAACGCGACCGTGAAGTAACGCCGCTGCGTCTCGTCCTGGAGCACGTTGTCGAGGAACAGGCGCAGCTCGTCGAAGGAGAACGGGAGGATCTCGGGTTTGTCCTCGCGAAGCCGCTCGACCTCGCGGGCGGGATTCGTCTCGAACAGTATGCCGCGGCTCAGTTCCTGTTGAGAGGAGCTGATGACGTTCTCAGCGTTTTCGAACAGAGAGATTAGGATGCCGACGACGAGACCAATGGCGAAACACACCGAGACAATTGCCAGCTCGCGCCCGCCCCACTCGCGGATCCGCTTTGGGAGACTCACCGCGCTCATTGCCCTTGGTCACCGCCGATCCCCGCGAGAAGGGGACCCCCGCTTGGCGTGTCTACCGCTGTTCGGCGCGTGAGCTAGGGAGGGACCCGATCAAGCGCCGCATCTGTCCTTCATCGAGTTTCGCGTCACCGATTGGCTTCTCTCTCGAATCCAAGGCCCGTATGCACTCCGCGGCGGTTCGATAAGCTATTTCGACCCTCCACAAGGACACGTTGTCAGGATTGCGGGACGACCATAAGACCCAGGGGCCCTCGGCCGAGGCCGACGTGGCGAGGGCGAGCAGGCAGCAGAGCGCGGTGATCACGATGCAGGGCGAGCGTCGGGTCATCGGCAGTTCCCTCCCACCAGAGTACGGCAGCGGGGATTTTCGAAGTCCAACTCAGCGGGCGAGACATGCAGCAGACTCGGAAGGACGTAGAGCCCGAAGGGGCAGCCTCAAGAGGGCGGCTATCCACTTCGGGCGATGGCCGGGCGCCTCGCCATGCGCGGTCCGCCAGCCTCGGCCAGTCCAGTATTTCAAGCGGGATGGTGGGCGCCAGCCGGCGGAGGTCGTCGACGAACGTCCACCATCAGTTCTACGCGATCGTCACGTTCCAGAAGAGCGGCGCGGTGAACTTGAGGATGCCTTGGACGTTCTTCCGGAAAGCCGTCGGCCAGAACCACTCTCCCCACGGCACGTATGCCACTTCGCCGAGAGCGACCCGCTGGATGTCGTCGGCGATCAGCTTGCGCTTCGCTTGATCGGTCGCACGCACCCAATCGGCGGTCAGCTTCTCGAGCTGAGGGATGTCGGGCCAGCCGAACCAAGCGTCCGCGCCGGCCCCGGATACGCCAAAGTGGACGGCGGGACTGATTACGTCCGCCGCCAGCCACCACGTGTGAAGTATGTTCCAGCCGCCCTTGGCGGGCGGGTCCTTGCGCGCCCGCACGACAAGAGCCTCCGCCCAGTCCATCGCCTTGCGGTCGACGTTGAAGCCGATGGCCTCGAGCCGTCGGCCAGTGACGAGCGCCGCTTGCTTCAGGTGCGGGAAGTCGGTGACGTGGATCACCACGATCGGTCGGCCATCGTACCCAGAGTCCTTCACGAGTTGTCTTGCCTTGGCGAGGTCGTGTTTCATCATCGGCTCGGCACCGGCCATCGTTGCGTAGGGACCACTGCAGGCGAAGACGGAATAACACGGCCGGAAATATTTCGCCGGCCCGATAGCCATCGCAAGATACGTCACCTGATCCATCATGTGGAGCAGTGCCTCGCGGGCCTTCTTGTTGTTGAAGGGCGGGTGGAGGTGGTTTGGCTGAAGCCAACCCTGCGTCCCGAGAGGATCGGGGAGGAACGTCCTCAGATCCGGATTCTGTTCGATCTTCGGGAGGAAGTCGAGGGGCGGGACCTCCCACCAGTCGACTTCACCTGCATGTAGGGCCGCCGACGCCTCCTCGGGGTCGGGCATGTAGCGCCAGATCACCTTGTCGAGGTACGCCTTCTTGCCGCCGGTCGAGCCGCTCGGTGCCTCATTGCGTGGGTTGTAGTCGGGGTTGCGCACGTACACGGCCTGGTGACCGGGCTGCCACTCGTCCCTGACGAACTTGAACGGGCCAGAGCCCACGATCTCCTTGATCTGCTCGTTTGGAGAGGTGGCGGCGATCCGCGCCGGCATCATGAAGGGCACATTGGTCGACGGCTTTCCGAGCGCGTCGAGTACTAGGGCGAAGCGCTCGGCAAGCGAGAGCGTGAACGTCTTCTGGTCAACGGGCTCGATCTTCGCCGTATGCGCCATCAGCAGCCGGCCGAAGCGATCCTTCTTGCCCCAGCGCTTGAGCGACTCCACACAGTCTTCCGACCGGACCGGCTGCCCATCATGCCAGCGCAGGCCGTCACGCAGCGTGAACGTGTATTTCATGCCGTCCGCCGACACCGTGGCGTGATCGACCATCTGCGGCTTGATCCGGAGGCTGGCGTCCGTTCCGAAGAGAGTGTCATACACGAGGTAGCCGTGATTGCGCGTGATGTAGGCAGTCGTCCAGACGGGATCCACGATCTTCAAGTCGGCCTGCGCCACGAACCGGACGGTCTGAACGCGCTTCTGTGCATGGACCGACGGGGCGCCCAGCGTCACGGCAGCCGCTGTCGCGACGGCGCTTCCGAGCAACCGTCGGCGACTCAGACGGCTCATCTCACGCTCCATGTGGGACGTCTCCATTGAGGACCCCGCTCCATCACTCGATCGCCTGGTCCGCCCGCTGCAGGAGCGACGGCGGGATCGTCAGGCCGAGGGCCTTGGCGGTCTTGAGGTTGAGAATCAGTTCGAACTTAGTCGGCAGCTCGATGGGGAGGTCAGCGGGCTTGGCACCCTTCAAGATCTTATCGACGAAGACGGCAGCACGCCTCTGGAGATCAGAAGTATATGAGTCATACGCCATCAGACCGCCGACATCGACCATGAGTTTGTACGGGTAGATCCCCGGCAATCTGTGTTGGGCCGCGAGTTGAACCACTCGGTTGCGCTGAGCAACGAAGATGCTCTCGGCCGTCGTAAGGAGTCCTTCGGCACGCTCCCTCGCTCCAGCGTCGAACGCGGCCGGAAGGTCGTCGGGGGTGCGGATGTCGCGGACCAGCAGTGCGACTCCCAAGGAGTGGGCCGCACTTTCCAGTTCCTTCACCTGGGGCGCTGCAATCGGGTCGACGAGATACGAGAGCACGAGCACGCGCGAGATTCGGGGCACGATCTCCTTCAGCAACCCGAGACGCTTGGCAGCAAGGCCGGAAGCCATCAACGTCGTCCCGGTGACATTTCCCCCGGGTCGAGCAAGGCTGGCGACAAGGCCGGTCGCCATAGGGTCGCCGAGTGAGTGCATGACGATCGGGATCGTGTGAGTTGCGTTCTTCGCCGCCTGAGCGGCCGGGGTGGTGGTTACAACGATGATGTCTGCCTTGAGGCGCAGGCATTCGGTGGCGAGGGCGGGAAACCCCACGGTCTGGCTAGCCCCCGCGGAGAGGTAGTCGATCGTGATGGTGTGCCCATCCAAATAACCCAGATCGCGCAGACCTTGGAAGAACGGGTCAAATCTGCTCGACTGCGGCGTACCTGGATCGAACGTAAGGAAGCAGAGCCGCGGGGTCCTCCCCGCCTGCTGCGCCTCGACGGCGAGCGGCGCGATGAGGAGACTCCCAGCGATTGTCCCGATGAACGCCCGTCGGTCCACAAGAACTCCCGCATGACCGCTGATCTAGGAGGGACGGGGCGGGGCGGCCAGCGGGTCGAACTTACACCAACAGCGCGGGCGTGTGGACTACGATTTGTTCCTGGAATCCCAGCCCCGCTCCTCAATCCGATAGTCCGCCGCTTCACCGTGAGCCACTTCAGCGTACGCCCGCCGACGGTAAGACCCCTTCTCGGTCACAGCCGGTTTCTTCCCGGGCCGATTCCAGCTTGGCCCAGCGCGCCCTCAATCGCTGATCCACAATGGTCTGACCTCGATTCTCCCGAAGCGGGCCATTGGATGCTTCGACGCGATCTCAATGGCCTCATCGATGTTTTCGCAGTCGAGGAGATCGAAACCCCCAATCCATTCCTTCGTTTCGACGAAGGGGCCGTCGGTGACCAGGAGCTGGCCCTTGCGCACACGGACGGTCTTGGCTTTGTCGATATGGGCCAGACGGTGGCCAAGGATCCGGCTTCCGTTCCTGTCGTGGCTCGAGGCCCATTCCTTGGTGTCGTCGAGGGCCGGATCAAAGGGCTCGGCCGAAGGATCGACACACACGAACATCAGGTAGCGCATATGGCCTCCTTTGCCTTCTGGTTCTTACATGGTAGTCGAACGGCAAAGGGCAGATCGACGGACGGGCAAGGCTACGACCCTGCCGGAATATCGTGCCCTCCTACGACGACTGGGTTGACCGTCCGCGCTCTTCGACACGATAATCTCTCTGCTTTACTTTGAGCCACGCCATACCCGGCCAGGAGCATACACCGTCCCTTTAGTCGGGCTACCAGCCCAGTTGGGCGGGAGGAACGCTGCCCCGGGCACCGACCGATCGCCGCTCCGCGAGGCGTGGCGGCCCTGGTCGGGACGCTCGCGGCGAGGACATGACAGTGCTACGCTCGGGCGGCGAATTGTTGAAGGCCCCAGAGGACACGATTCGTCGCATCGCGGGCGGCGAAGTACGCGACGATGACCCAGCTTACCGGCTCCGCCGGGTCACGGTCGGGACCATCTACTGTCCGACGTGCCACCCGCCCGCGGCGACTCCGGGCGGGGAGCGCGGACATTGACTGTGTTAGTCGCTTCGCCCTTCGCGCTCCGGAAATTCTGGCGTCATTCTGGCGTGCTCGCGGGATACCCCAGGACACCCCGGGATAGTTGACCTTTCGCAACTCCGCGAAAAGGCGACGGCGGGATATGACGGGATAGTGGTCGAGGAGGTTCCCAAGCTGGGCGTCGCCGGTTCGAATCCGGTCGGCCGCTCCAATTCTCCGAGGGGGTCGCGGTGAAGCGCCGCGGCCCTCTCGTCGCGTCCGGCGCGCGCCAAGTTCGGGCTGCACCTGATGGGCGCCGGAGCAGCCGGCCCGCCGGAGCGAGAAGGCCGCGGCGCTTACACAGGTGTCGCGCGGAGCCGGCGGCGCCCGGCGAGCCGGTCGATCAGGGCCAGATCGAGCGCCCGGAAGACCGGGACGAGATCGGGAGCGGGGTCACGCCGCACCGCCCAGACGGTGAGGGGAAAGTCGAGCCCGCGCACGCGCCGCACGCGGAGACGGTCCCGGAACGGGCTGCGGGCCAGGATGCGGGCCGGGACCAGGCCGAGGCCCCGGTGGCGCGCCACGAGCGCGAGCTGCAGCTCGTAGGTGTAGGTCTCGACGGCCACCCGCATGCGCACGCGGGCCGCATGCAGCGCGCGCTGCAGCATCGCGCGGGCGGCGCAGCCCTCGGGGTTCAACACCCAGCCGGCCCCGTCGAGGCTTGCGAGGCGGGCGTCCCGCGCGCCGCTCGCCCGACGCGGCTCGACGACCACCAGCCTCTCGCGGCCGAGCCGGGTGGCGTCGAGGCCGGCGGGGAGGCGCTCGCCGTCCGTCAGGAGGATGACCGCGGCGTCGAGCGAGCCGACCCGGACGCGCTCCAGCAGATCGTGGCTCCAGCCGGTGGCGAGCGAGAGCGAGACGCGCGGGAACGCGCGCCGCAGCCGGTCGACCGGGTCGGTGAGGGCGACCTCGGTGAGAGCGTGCGCGACTCCGACCCGCACCTCGCGGGCGGGCCGGTCATCCCCGCCCGTCGCGGAGCGCACGTCACGCACCGCGTGGAGCACGCGCCGGCAGCGCTCGAGCACCGCCTGCCCCGCCTCGGTCAAGACGAAGGGCCGCCGGCGCCGGTCGCAGAGGGCCACGCCGAGCGAGGTCTCGAGGCGCTGCACCCGGCGCGTCACCGCGGGCTGGGTGAGGTGGAGCTCGCGCGCGGCGCGGCTCACCGACCGCGACTCCGCCACCGCCACGAAGGCCCGGATGTCGTCGAATTCCATCGCGGCATACTAGTCATGCGCACTATTCATGTGCAACATGCGGGCGGCGCCGGTATCCTCACTTTCATGTCCGCGCCGGCCGGCTCCCCATCCGCATCCGTGGTCCGGTCGTGGTCGGCCCGCGCGACGTCGGCCGGCGCCGACGCGTACGTGGCGCACTTCCGCTCGGCGGTCCTCCCGGCGCTCCAGGGACTGCGCGGGCATCGCGGGGCGATGGTCCTTCGCCGGACGGAGGACGGCCTGATCCGGATCACGGTGCTCACGCTGTGGACGTCCATGGCGGCCGTCGCGGAGTTCGCGGGGACCGACCCGGAGGCGGCGGTGGTGGAGGCCGCCGCCCGTGACGTGCTGGCCGACTTCGACACGCGCGTGGAGCACTTCGAGCTGGCCCTCCACGCCGAGCCCTGAGGGGATCATGTCCCGCTACTTCTGTCACGAGTACCCGGAGGTCCTGCTGGTCGAGACCCGCGTGGTGGACGCGCGTCCGGGAGCGGTCCTCCTGGAGCAGTCCCCGTTCCACCCGGGCGGGGGCGGGCAGCTCGCCGACCGCGGCGTCCTTCGCTGGAGCGGCGGCGAGGCGCGCGTCACCGGCGTCGAGGCGGTCGACGGGCGTTACTGGCACCTGGTCGGCGAGCCGGTGGAGATGGCGGGGGCGATCCAGGCGGCGGTGGATCCCGGCTTCCGGTCGATGATGGCGCAGCTGCACACCGACACCCACGTGCTCAACGCGCTCGTCTTCCAGCGCTTCCAGGGCGCTCTCGTCACCGGGGCGCAGCTCAGCGAGGACGGCACCGCGCGCATGGACTTCGACCTGCCCGAGGCGGACAACGACCGCTTGCGGGCGCTCGAGCCCGAGATCAACGAGGTGATCCGGCAGGATCTGCCGCTGCGTTACGCGTACGTGGCGGAGGCCGCCGCCCTCGGGGAGCGGGGCCTCATCCGCAACCGGTCGGTGGCGCCGCCTCCGGCCTCGGACGGGACGATCCGGGTGGTGGAGATCGTGGGACTCGATCGGCAGGCGTGTGGCGGGACGCATCTGGCCTCGACCGGGGCTTCGCGGCCGGTGCGCATCCTCAAGATCGACAACAAGGGCCGGCACAACCGACGGATCAAGATTGGTCTCGCGGGCGGGTGGGAGTAGGCCGGCGCCCCGCGGGCTCGTTCCCTTCCAGATCGAGGTCCCTTCGCGCGTCCTGGATGATCTGGCGGAGCGGCTCGCCCGGGCGCGGCTGCCCGGTGCCCCGGCGGACGCGGGCTGGGACTACGGGATCGAGCCCGGCTACCTGCGGCGGCTCGTCGACTACTGGCGCACCGACTACGACTGGCGAGCGGTCGAGGCGCGCCTGAACCGCCTCCCCCAGTTCGTGGCCTCGGTCGGGGGCTACCGCCTGCACCTGGTGTACGAGCCGGGCAGCGGGCCCGCTCCGCTTCCGCTCGTGCTCACCCACGGCTGGCCCGGCTCGTTCGTGGAGTTCGAGGCGGTGGTGGAGCCGCTCGCGCATCCGGAGCGCTTCGGCGGACGGATCGAGGACGCGTTCGACGTGGTGGTGCCGAGCCTACCCGGCTACGGCTGGTCCTCCGCGCCGCCGGCCCCGATCAGTCCCCGCGACATCGCGCGGGTCTGGGACGAACTGATGGCTTCCGCGTTGGGCTACGCGCGGTACGTGGCCCAGGGTGGCGACTGGGGCGGGCTGGTGACGTCCTGGCTCGCAGTGGACGCGCCCTCACACGTGGCGGCCATCCACCTCAACATCATGGGCTTGCGCCCGTACCTGGGCGAGGGCAGCGCGCCGCTCGCCCCGGAGGAGGAGGCCTGGGTCGCGCGGACCCGCGCGCGGCTCGCGCGCGAGACCGGCTACCAGGCCATCCAGGGCACGAAGCCCCAGACGCTGGCCTACGCGCTGACCGACTCGCCGATCGGGCTGGCCGCGTGGATCGCCGAGAAGTTCCACGGCTGGAGCGCGCCCGGGCCCGATGGCCCGCCCTTCACGATGGAGCAGATCCTCACCGACGTGATGATCTACTGGCTGACCGGGAGCGCGAACACCGCGAGCTGGCTCTACACCGCGGCGCGCCGACTCGACGGCATGCGCCTGGGGCGCGGCGAGTTCGTCGACGTGCCGACCGCCTTCGTCTCCTGTCCGCACGATCTCTTCCCCGCGCCGCCCGACCGCTGGGTGCAGCGGGTCTACCACTGCGTGCGGCGGACGGATCTCCCGGTGGGCGGGCACTTCCTGGCCTACGAGCGCCCGGCCGAGTTCGTCGAGGACGTGCGCGCGTTCTTTCGGGACTACCGGGGCGGACGCCCGGACTAGGCGGGGCCGAAGCCGATCATGGTGCGGCCGTCGATCTCCACCGGGCGGAAGCGGACCGGCAGGCCGGCCTTGAGGGCGTCGAACGGGATGTTGACGACCCGCCCCAGGAGGGAGACGCCCTCCGCGAGCCGCACCACCGCGACCGCGTAGGGCACCTCGCCGCTCCGGCCGCGCGGGGCGATGCGGATCACGGTGAACGAGACCACGGTGCCGGCGCCGTCGAGAGCCACCGGCTGCCATTCACGCTGGTGGCCCTGCTCGCAGAACTCCTTGGGCGGGATCGCGAGCGCCCCGCACCGTCCGCAGCGGATGCCGGTCAGGTGCCCGGCGCGGGCCTCCTCGAAGAAGTCCTTCAGGTGGACCACGCGCTCAGTCACGGCCGAACAGGCTCACCAGCACGGTCGCGGTGTTGCCGCCCAGCGTGTGGGTGAGCCCGGTGGAGGCTCCGTCGACCTGCCGCTTGTCGGCCTCGCCGCGGAGCTGGGTGACGATCTCCGCGATCTGGGCGGCCCCGGTCGCGCCGATCGGATGCCCCTTGGCCTTGAGGCCGCCGGACGGGTTGACCGGGAGCTTGCCCCCGAGGCTGGTCCAGCCCTTCTCGGCCGCGAGACCACCGGTGCCCGGCTCGAAGAAGCCGAGTCCTTCGGTGGCCACGATCTCGGCGATCGTGAAGCAGTCGTGCAGCTCCACCACGTTGACGTCTGCGGGAGTCTTGCCCGCCTGCCGGTAGGCCCCCTGCGCGGCGCGCTCGGTGGCGGTGACGCGCGAGAGGTCGCGCTTCTCGTGCACGAACATGGTGTCGCTGGCCGCGTGCGTTCCCAGGACCCAGATCGGCCGCCGGTGCTTGCGGGCGACCTCCTCGGATGCCAGCACGATGGCCGCGCCCCCGTCGGTGAACGGGCAGCAGTCGTAGAGCTTGAGGGGATCGGCGACGTAGGCGCTCTTGAGCACGGTTTCGAGCGAGATCTCCTTCTGGAACTGGGCCTTCGGATTGAGCGTGCCGTGGCGGTGGTTCTTGACCGCCACGTGGGCCATCTGCTCCTCGGTGGTTCCGTACTTGTCCATGTGGGCGCGCGCGATCAAGGCGAAGACGCCGGGGAACGTGAGGCCCGCGGGCTGCTCGAGCGAGGCGTCCGAGCAGTAGGCGAAGAACTCGGTCGCGGACTCGGTCGGCACGTTGAGCACGCGCTCGGCGCCTCCGACCAGGATCACGTCCGACACCCCGCTCGCGATCTCCATGACCGCGTGCCGGAACGCAACGTGGCTGGTCGCGCAGGCGTTCTCGAAGCGGGTGGTGGGAATGTTGGGCAGGCCGAGCAGCGTGGCGGCCAGCGGGGCCATATGCAGCTGCCGCTCGGTCTCACCACCGGTGACGTTGCCGAAGTAGAGCGCCTGGATCGCGCTCGGGGCGATGCCCGCGTCGAGGATGGCGTCGGCGCCGGCCTGCGCGAACAGCTCGGCGCTGGTGCGATCGTGCTTGCCAAACTTGGTGACGCCCACTCCGATGACGGCAACGCGGCGCATGCGGTCTCCTCGGGTCCGGCGAAGATTGCGAATCGGTCGCTGCTCGCATCATACCGCGCCGCGCCACGTGAACTCAAAGGCGGCTCCCGACCCGGCAAATCGTCGTGGAATGCCGGGGGGGCATGGTACGGTGGGCCGCATGACGCCGGTCCGATGGTCCCGAGGTCGGGAGTGACCGTCGAGGAAGCTCTGCTCGCGCTGCTGGCGGGCGTGGCGATCGTGCTGCTGTTCCTGGGCTTGGCGGATGCGCTCGAGGGAGACGTGCGCGCGCGCCTCCGTGCCCGCCGGCGCGCACTGGCCCGCCGTCCACCGCTTCCGCGTGGCGCGCCCGAGCCGCCCCGTGCGGAGCGTTCGGCCCTCGCGCGGCGGCCGACCGCCGGGCGGCCCAGGGCGGTGGAGGCTCCGCAGGTCGCCGAGCCGCCGTCCCTGGACGACGCCCCCGAATGGCGAGATCGCGCCGCCGCCCTGATGCGCGGTCGGGAGTGGGCCGAGGCTCGGGGGGTGGTGGAGTCGGCGCTCGCCGCCCGCGACGCACGCCCCGAGAGCGTGGGCTTCCTGCTCGAGGTGTGCTCCATCGCCACCGCGCGCGAGCTCTGGCGCCTGCGCCGCGCGCTCCGGCGCGGGGTGGGCGACGAGGCGTCGCTCGGTGGCGCGCTCGAGACGACGCGTCTCCTTCTCGACTCGGAGCCCGCGGCGGGCCTGCCCTCGGAGGCGAGGGGCCGGGCGGGCCGGCGACTTTGGCGCGGCCACACTCGCCTGGGCCTCCGGCGGTGGCGCGCCGGGGAGTTCGACGACGCCGTCGAGGCGCTCTTCAAGGCCCTCGCGGTGCCCGGCCTCGACGACCGGCGGCGCGCCCTGGCTCGGGATCTGCTGGTCCGCACCCTGGAGGACATGGCGGGGCAGCGCCTCGAGCTGATCCCCCAGCTCCTGGGCGACGGGGACCGGCCCGCCGCGCTCGAGCAGGCGCAGCGGCTCGCGGCCCACGTCGGACGGGCGCGCGAGGAGGGCGTCTCCGCGGAGGACCTGGCAGTCGCGACAGCCCGGGCTCGTCAGCTCCTGGAGCACATCGAGCACACGCCGGCGCGATGACCGATGTCGGTCCCGGGGTGACGCGCGATCGATCGTCCGACTAGGCGGTAGGGCGGTCGAGCGAGCGCGCGCGGGCCGTCTCGAAAATGTGCAGCGGCATGGCGAGGAACGTGGCCACCACGTCGGGATCGAAATGGGAACCGGCGGCGACCCGGATCCGCTCCCGGGCGGCCTCCATCGGCATGGCCTTCGAGTAGGGACGGTCGAAGGTGAGCGCGTCGAAGGCGTCCGCGACTGCGAAGATCCGGGCGCCCAACGGGATCGCGGGCCCGGCCAGGCCGAGCGGGTAGCCGGTCCCGTCCCACCGCTCGTGGTGGTGGTACACGACCGGGATCGCGTCGCGCAGGAAGGGGATCCGCTCGAGGAGCTGCCGGCCGACTTCCGGATGCCGTCGCATCACCTGCCACTCCTCGGGGGTGAGGGGGCCCGGCTTGAGGAGGATCGCGTCCGAGATGCCGATCTTGCCGATGTCGTGCAGGAGGACGCCGCGGCCGAGCGCTTCCAGCTCTTCCTCCGGGAGGCGGTGCGCCCGAGCGAGCGCGATCGAGTAGGCGTGCACACGCCGGGAGTGGAGCTCGGTGCCGACCTCCCGGGTGGCGAGGGCCGAGCCCAGAGCTTCGAGGGTCGCCAGGTAGGTCTGCTGCAGCTCCCCCAGGGCGGCGGCCAGCTCGCGGGTGGCCTCCGCCACCCGGTACTCGAGAAGGACGTGATGCTCACGGTGTTCGATCAGGAGCTGGCGGCGCTCGAGCGCGCGCTCGGCGGAGAGGAGAATCTGGTTGAGGTCGACCGGCTTCAGGATGAAGTCGCTCGCCCCCTGCTTGAGGCTCTCCACCGCGACAGAGACGTCACCGGCGCCGGTCAGCATGATGACCGCCGCGTCGGCGTCCCGGGCCCGCACGTGGCGGAGGAGCTCGAGACCGTCCATCACCGGCATCTTGAGGTCGGTGATCGTCAGCGGCGCCCGCTCGCTGTCGTACATGACCGCCGCTTCCTGCCCGTTGCCCGCGATGCGGCACTCGTAGCCGGCGGAGCCGAAGGCGGCCCGGAGCGTGGCGCGGATGTCGAGCTCGTCGTCCACGATGAGGACGCGCCGGCTGCCGGATCCCAGAGGTGCGGTGGTCGTGCCAGTCACGCTCACGCTCCGGGCCGGACTCCGGGGGCGGCGCCGATGTCCTCGTGGACGGAGACGCGATTCTTGCCGGCCCGCTTCGCCGCGTAGAGCGCCTCGTCGGCGGCGCGAATGAGCTCGTCGGCGGCGGGGGCCACGTCCTCGGGCAGGGAGGCGATGCCGAAGCTCGCGGTTACCCGGCGGCCGTGGGCGAACGCCCAGGTGGAGAGCACGTAGCGGATGCGATCGGCGTAGAGGCGGGCCCCGCTCTTCGAGGTCTCGACCAGCAGCACCGCGAACTCGTCCCCGCCGTACCGGCAGATGACGTTGATACCGCGGGACTGCTTGAGGAGGATGTCGGCCATCGCCCGCAGGGTCTCGTCCCCGGCCCCGTGCCCGAGATCGTCGTTGACCGCCTTGAAGCCGTCGAGGTCGAGCAGGACCACCGAGACCGGGTGGTTGAAGCGGCGATAGCGGGAGACCTCTTCCTCGAGCCGGATGGAGAAGAAGCGGCGATTGTAGAGGCCGGTGACCTCGTCCTTGAACGAGAACTCCTTGAGCTGGGCGCTGGTGGACTCGAGGTCCTTGTAGGCGGTGTCGAGGCGACGCGCGTACTCGTTGACGTCGGCGGCCTGCTGCTCGATGGTGACCAGCATGCGCGAGAAGGACTGCATGAGGGAGTCGACCTCGTCGCTCTGCTGCACGTACTGCTGGACCGCCGCCGTCTCCGGGCTCGCCACCGGCGTCGAGGTGCCCGGCTTGGACACCAGACGGCTGCCGATGCTCGCGTCGGCGTGCCGCACCACCGAGGTGGCCAGGTCCCACAGCATGAAGCTGCCCGCGGCCATGAGCAGCCCGGTCCCGCAGAGCATGACCAGCATCCACGGCAGGTCGCGCTCCTGCGTCTGCGCGTCGAGGAGCGGGAACGCGTAGGAGTAGACCAGGTACGCGACGACCAGCATCGGCAGGAACGCGGTGAGGGTGATGGCCACCAGGATCTTGCGCTTGATGCGGCGTGCGGCGGGTGTCTCCGGAGCGGGCAGGCGTTTTGGCATATCGAGCCGCCTCCAGAATATCGGCGTCGGGGCTCGGCGGTGAGGGAATTTCACACCGGTTCGGCCGGAACGCTCCCGGGGTCCCTTCCTTGACGGGGTGACGATGGCTAGGGTACGGTAGGTTCCGATGGTCCTGGGGTCCAAACTCGTCAATCCTGACAGGCAGATTGACTGCACCGGGCTGTTCTGTCCGATGCCGATCGTCATGACCCGCGAGGCCATCGCACAGATGGGGGTCGGAGAGCTCCTCGAGATGCGGTCGGACGATCCCGCCTCGGAGGCCGACATGCGGAGCTGGGCCCGCAACACCGGTCACGACCTGCTCGAGATCACCCGGAGCGGGATCGTCTACCGCTTCGTGGTCCGGAAGACGCGGTAGCGGTGGCGCCCGAGGCGGTCGAGCCCGAGCGCGTCTATCTGGACTACGCGGGCTTCGCCCCCGTCGATCCGCGGGTCCTCGCGGTGATGCGGCCGTTCCTCGAGGCGGGGATCGGCAACCCCTCCGCGCGCCATTCTCTCGGCGCGGAAGCGCGCGAGTCCCTCGACGCCGCGCGGGTGAAGGTGGCGCGCCTCTGCGGCGGCGCGGCGGGCGGGATCGTGTTCACCTCCGGGGCCACCGAGGCGAACAACCTCGCCATCAAAGGGGTGGCGCTGCGCGCGCGCGCCGGAGCCACCCGCGTGGTGCTCTCCGCGGTCGAGCACATCTCGGTGATCAACGCGTGCCGCGACCTCGAGAAGTCCGGGGCCATCCTCTGCGCGCTGCCGGTGGACGGGGACGGGCGCGTCGATCCGGGCATGCTCCGCGCGGTGCTGACCCCGGATACGACGCTCGTCTCCATCGCGGCCGCGAACCCGGAGATCGGCACGCTGCAGCCGCTCAAGGAGATCGGCCGGATCACCCGCGAGGCGGGGGTGCCGCTCCACGTGGACGGCGTCGGGGCCCTGGGACGCGTGCCGCTGAACGTCGAGGCGATGGGGATCGATCTGCTCACCATCTCCGGGAACGACCTGTACGGGCCGCCGGGCAGCGGCGCGCTGTGGGTGCGTCCCGGCGTGCGCGTCCATCCGCAGGTGCTGGGTGGAGGCCAGGAGGGCGGCTACCGCTCCGGCACCGAGAACGTGCCGGGCATGGTCGGCTTCGGGGTGGCCGCCGAGCTCATGCGGGTGGAGGGCGCGCACCAGGAGGCCGCCCGGCTCGCGGCCCTGCGTGACCGGCTGCTGAGCGGCCTGCTCGAGGCGATTCCCGACTGCCGGCTCACCGGCTCGCGGGGCGCGCGGCTGCCTCACCACCTGAGCCTCGTGCTCCGCGGGGTGAAGGCCGACGGGGTCCTGCTCGACCTGGACCTGGCCGGCATCGCGGCCTCCTCGGGCTCGGCCTGCGCGTCGCTCACCCAGACGACGTCGCATGTGCTGCGCGCCATCGGCTGCCCCGCCGAGGAGGCGGACGGCTCCCTCTGCTTCACCCTCGGGCGCTGGAACACCACCGCCGACGTGGACGCGGTGCTGGAGCGCCTGCCGCCCATCGTGGCGCGCCTGCGCGCGCTCGCCGCTCCGCTGCACACCTAGCCCGGACGGCCCGCGCGCTCGTGAAGCTCGTCCTGTTCGACATCGACGGGACCCTGATCACCTCCCGGGGCGCCGGGCGTCGCGCGATGCGGTCGGCCTTCGAGCGCGTCTTCGGGACCGCGGGCGGTATCGACACCTACGATCTCCGCGGGCGCACCGACACCCGCATCGTGCACGACGTCATGGGCGCGGAGGGCTGGGAGCCGGCGCGGGTGCACGAGCGGCTCGACGACTTCTTCGAGGCGTACGTGGGCGGGCTGGCCGCCGAGATCGGCGACGGGCAGGGGGTGGTCACGCTCCCCGGCGTCGCCGCCGTCGTGGAGCGGCTCGCCCGGTCATCCGAGGCGGTGCTGGGGCTGGTGACCGGCAATATCGAGGAGGGAGCCCGCATCAAGCTCCTGCCGACCGGCCTCTGGCCGCGCTTCCGGGTGGGAGCCTACGGCTCGGATCACATGGACCGCCGCCATCTGCCGTCGCTGGCCGCCCGCCGCGCGCACGCGCTGCTCGGCCGGGAGTTCCCGCCCGCCGACCTGGTGGTGATCGGCGACACCCCGCACGACGTGGACTGCGCGCGAGCCTGTGGGGCGGTCGCGGTGGCCGTCGCCACCGGCCAGTACCCCCGGGAGGTGCTGCTCGCGGACGGCCCCGATCACTTCTTCGAGGACCTGAGCGACACCGAGCGCGTGCTCCGCGCCATCCTGGGCGGCTAGGCGAGGCGCTTTGCCGCTCGGCCTCGGGCTCGCCCGCGGTGGCCGGCGCCTCAGGGCAGCCCGGTGATCGTGATGCCGGAGTTCTTGAGCTTGTAGCGCCGGTTGATGGTGGCGAGCACCGCGGTGATGCCTTCGATGGGCCCCGCGTTGGTGAGCGGTCCCACGTCCACCGGCCGGAGTCCCATCGACGCGCCCAGGTCGGAGACGAGCTTCTTGGCCTCCGCGTCGCCACCGCAGAGCAGGAGGTCGCAGGCGATCTCGTGATCGCCGGCGGAGAGCTCGTGGGCCGCGATGTGATGGAAGGCGGCGACGACCCGGGCTTCCGCGCCGAGGATCTCCTGGGCTTGCTCGGCCGCCGAGCCCTGCGGCGGCGGGGTGAACAGGCGGCCGCCACCGAAGGTGAGCGGGACCACGGTGCTGACCACCACCTTGCCGCGACAGGCCTCGCGCAGCTCGGGCAGGGTGGCCGAGAGCCCGGTGGCCGGCACGGTGAGCACGACGACCTCCGCCGCCGCGGCCGCGTCGCGGTTGGACTTGCCGTCCACCTGCCGGCCCGGTCCGTGGAGCTCCGCGGCCTTGGCGCGGGCGCGCTCCGCGTCTCGCGAGCCGATGATCACCTCGTGCCCGGCCTGGGCCCACCGGAGCCCGAGCCCCACGCCTTCCTTGCCGGTACCGCCCACGATGCCGATCCGCATGCGCTCTCCCTTGGCTCTGGATTAACGGAACAGGTCGCGCGCCGGGTCGCGCAGCAACGCCCGGCTCGAGCCGTCGCCGCGCGGCCAGTCGAGCCCGCGGATGATGGCCACCGGCACTCGGTCGAGCTTGCCCATGACCGGCTCGGCGGCTCCGGCCAGCTCGTCGGCCAGGGCCAGGATGGTGGCCTGGAGCACGTGGCCGGCCGGATCCTCCTGGCCGAGGTAGCTGACGATCGGCTGGAGCCCGGCGAGGCCGACCGCGACGTTGACGAGCCCCTCGCGCCACGGCCGCCCGAAGGTGTCCGCGATGATGATCGCCAGCTCGTGGCCGGTGAGCGCCCGGAGGCGGGCGCGCAGCGCGCCCGCCGAGCGGTCGGAGTCCTCGGGCAGGAGACACGCGGTGTCGGCGTCCACGTTCGACTGGTCGACGCCCGCGTTCGCGCACACGAAGCCGTGATGTGTCTCCACGATCAGCACGTCCTTGGCCTTGCGGACGATCCGGCGGCTCTCGCCGAGGATCACCGCGACCAGGCGCGGGTCGCGCCCGATCTCGTCCGCGACCGTCCGGGCCTCGTCCGAGACGGAGACGTCGGCCAGCCGTACCACCCGCCCCTCGGTCTTGGAGACGATCTTCTGGCTCACCACCAAAAGGTCGCGGTCCTGGATCGGGGTGTCCTGGCGGCGGGCGGCCTCCACGATGAGCGGGGCCAGCTCTTCGCCGCGTCGGATCTCGGGCAGGCCTTCGAGCGCGATCACCTCGTAGCGGGCGGGCACGGCTACCGGGCTCCCGCGCGCTGCGCGCCGGAGGGGAAGCCCCGCAGCAGTCGCGCGCTCCGCGTGTGGGGGCCACGCTCGAGGAGGACCGCGAGGTCGTCGGGCGCGTCGACGTCGAGCCCGATCCCGGGGAGCTCGAGCACGCGTGGGGAGAGCCCGACGGCTCGGGCCGCGGCCAGGTGATTGGCGAACGACGGCTCGCCGAAGGTGAGGGGCATGGCGCCCGGCGGGGCGAGGAGCGCCGCGTTGGTACCGAGGCCCGACCGCGACGGCACGAAGACGACGCCGGGGGCTTCGTCGAGCGCGCCACAGAGGGTCGCCACCTCGTCGGCGGTGACGCAGGGCACGTCGCCCGGGATGGTGAGGAAGCGCGCGAGGCCGCGCGCGGCGGCCTGCTCCTGCGCGAAGGCCACCGCCGCGGTGTGGCCCCGGTTGGCGCTCTCGATCCAGCACTCGGCGCCCGCGGCGCGGGCGAGGGCCTGGACCTCCGCGTCGGTGGTGATCACCACCACCGAGCCGGGGAGCGCCGCCACGAGCGCTTCGAGCACGTCGCCGAGCATGGCCTGCGCCAGCTCGCGCCGCTCGGCGGGCGAGAGGGCCGGCACGAGCCGCTGCTTGGCGTTCACGAGGTCCTTGACCGGTACCGCCGCGATCACGCTCATGGCGCGGCGCGCGCGGCCTCGAGCGCGGCGACCACGTGCCGGGCCAGGGCCACCTCGGCGTCGCGGCTCGACATCATGGTGGGGGCCACGACCGGGGCCGCGCCGGCGGACCGGATCTCGGGGGCGAGGGCCCGGTCCTGCTCGTCGAAGACCAGCAGGTCGAGCCAGCCTCCGTAGGCGCGCGCCACGCCGGTCGCCGAGACGGGAAGACCGGCCGCGGCCATGAGCCGGCCGGCGGGACCCGACACCGCGTCGCCGCCCACGATCGGGCTGACCGCGGCCACGGTGGCCCCCGTCGCCTGGAGCGCCTCGACGAGTCCGGGCACGGCCAGGATCGGACCGATCGACGTGATCGGGTTCGAGGGGCAGACCAGGACCGCGTCGGCGCCGCGGAGCGCGTCCAGGACGCCCGGCGCCGGGCGGGCGACCGGCGCCCCCGCGTAGTTCACCGCCCGCACCTCGACCTGCGCCTTCTCGCGCACGAAGTATTCCTGGAACGCGAGCCAGCCGTCGGGGCCGAGGATCCGGGTGCGCACCGGCTGGTCGGACATGGGGAGCACCGTGGCGGGGACTCCGAGGGCCTGGGCGATCGCCCGGGTGATCTGGGTGAGGGTGCGGCCCTCGCGGAGGAGGCGGGTGCGGTGGAGGTGGGTCGCGAGGTCGCGGTCGCCCAGGTTGAACCACACCGGCTCGCCGAATCGCGCGATCTGGTCGAGGGCGTGGAAGGTCTCGTCGGTGAGGCCCCAGCCCTTCTGCTCGTCGATGACGCCGCCCAGCGTGTAGCAGACGGTGTCGAGGTCGGGCGAGACGTGCAGGCCCCAGATCTCCGCGTCGTCCCCGGTGTTGACGATGACGGTGAGATCGCGCGGGTCGATCACGCGACCGAGACCGCGGAGGAGCTTGGCGGCGCCGGTGCCGCCCGCGAGCGCGGTGATCTTCATGCCGCGGCTCGTGCCGTCAGTGTTCGCCGCGGGCGAGGGCGGAGCGGGAGCCGCCGCGACCGGCGGTGCTCCACAGCGCGGTGCCGCCCCGCCAGCCGAAGAGGCCGAGGCCGGGCCGGCCGCGAAGCGGGCGGGGCAGCTCCGCTTCCGGAACCGGGATGAACCCGGTGCGCACCCAGACCCGGTCCAGACTCTGGGGGCGCGCGAAGATGGTTTCGATGCCGCCCGGGGCGGCGAGGGCCAGCGCCTCGGCGGTCAGGGCGGCGGCCACACCCAGCACGTCCTCGGCGGGCGTGCCGGGCGGGGCGACCACGACCGGACCGTGCAGCATCGCGGCGCCGCCCGCCCGCTCCATCAGGAGAGCTCCCACGAGCCGCTGCTCTTCCCAGGCGCCCCAGCCGGCGGAAACGTCCGCCGGGGCTGGAGCCCATGCGCCTGCGAAGCGAAACAGCTCGAGGGCCGTCTCCCACGGTGCGGCGAGCGGCCGGTAAGCGGGCGCGGGGCCCGTGCTACTTCTTGCCAAGCACCGTGTCCTTGAGAGACTTGGCGAGCCGGAACTTCACCACGCGCTTGGCGGGGATCTTGATGGGCTCTCCGGTCTGCGGGTTGCGCCCCATCCGCGCCTTGCGATTCGCCAGCACGAGCCGGCCGAAGTTCGGCAGCACGAAGACGTTCTTGGCTTCCTTCTGGGCGAGCGACAGCAGCTGGTCCATCACGTCGACGACCTGCTTCTTGCTGAGCTCCGTCTTCTGGGCCAGGTGAGCGATGATGGCGGACTTCGTCATCGATTTCGCCATGTGCATTCCTCCGTTGTGCTGGATGTGAGAGTGAAGGGCCGGACCGTCTAGGCCGACCGCTTAGAATGGTCGCGTCCCGCGTGAAACCAAGGCCCAATTCTACTCAAGGCGCCTCGCGCGCTCAACAGCCGAATGCGTACGCCCGGCGGCTCAGCCGTCCTGGACGCGCGTGGGATGGAGGAAGCGGAACTTGCCGGACGCGGCCAGCATCCGGTAGGAGCCGAAGCGGGCCTCCGCGTTCTCGACGTGGTCCAGCGGGGAGTCGTCCGCCGCGTCCTCCACCTCGTAGACCCGGAGCAGGTCGTAGGTGGTGGTGCGCTGGGCGGGCAGCCGTCCCGCGTCCCGGATGAGCCGGCGCAGCTCCGCGGGCGCCACCAGCTGGCCGTAGGACGCGCCCGCGGAAGTGGAGATCGATTCGTTGATCAGGGTGCCGCCCATGTCGTTGGCTCCCGCGGCCAGCAGGATCTGGGCGAGCTTCGGCCCTTCCTTCACCCACGAGCACTGGATGTTGCGGAAGAGGGGCCCCAGGAAGAGCCGGGCGAGTGCGTGCATCTTCACGACCTCGAGGCCGGTCGCACCCTGGCGGACCCCCGGCACGAGCCCGCGGCGGTACATCGGCGCCTCCTGGTGGATCAGGGACAAGGGCACGAACTCGGTGAAGCCACCCGTGTCCTTCTGGATGCGGCGCAGGAGGTCCATGTGGCGGATCCAGTGGGTGGGCTGCTCCACGTGCCCGTACATGATGGTGGAGGTGGTGCGGATGCCCTGGGCGTGGGCGGAGGTGATCACCTCGATCCACTGCTCGACCGTGATGCGGCCCCGCGCGATGAGATCGCGGATGTCCTGGTCCAGCACCTCGGCCGAGGTGCCGGGGAGCGTGCCGAGCCCGGCTTTCTTGAGCTCGGCGAGGTATTCCGGGATGGGTAACCCGGAGCGGGTGGAGCCGTACAGGATCTCCTCCGGCGAGAAGGCGTGCAGGTGCATCTCGGGCAGCGCCGCCTTGATCGCGCGGCAGAGATCGATGTAGTAGCTCCCGTCGAGCTTCGGGGGCAGGCCGGCCTGGATGCAGACCTCGGTCGCGCCCATCTCCCACGCCTCGATGGCGCGACGGACCACCTCGTCCATCGGGAGGAAATAGCCCTCCTCCTCGCGGTGGTCGCGGCTGAACGCACAGAAGGTGCAATGCTTGATGCACACGTTCGTGAAGTTGATGTTGCGGTTGACGACGTAGGTGACCACGTCGCCGGCCTGGCGGTGGCGCATCTCGTCCGCGACCAGGGTGAGGGCCTGGAGGTCGCGCCCGTGGGTCTCGGTCAGCCGGACGCCGTCGTCCACCGACAGCTCGCCCCCGTCGAGGAGACGACCGAGGATGCGGCGGACGTCGGAGGAAGCCCAGTCGAGGGCGATCGGGGTCGGGTTCTCGTTCTCCATTACCAGTGTCTCCATACCTCGAGATCGGGTCTCACGAAGCCCTCGGAATCGACCAGGCGCGCCACACGATCGCGGAGCCGTGGGTCCAGGAACGCGTCGCGGGTCGCGTACTCCGGATACACCGCCAGCCGCTCGCGTAGCTCGTGGCCGGCCGACTCGGTGCGGCGTCGCAGCTCGGACAGCCCGGGCCAGGGTCGCTCGGGATTGATGTGATCGGGGGTGAGGGGCGAGACGCCCCCCCAGTCGTTGAGGCCGGCGGCGGCGAGCCGCTCGTACCCGTCGGCGGACAGATTCGGCGGCGCCTGGATGTTCATCGCCGGTCCCAGCAGCAGGCGCGCCACCGCGACTGTCCGGAGAAGTTCAATGGACCCGGGATCGGGCCACCCGCGCATCGGGATCGTGGGCTTGGCGCGGAAGTTCTGGACGATGACCTCCTGGATGTGCCCGTGACGCTCGTGCAGGTCGCGGATCGCGAGGAGAGACTCGACCCGCTCGGCGTGGGTCTCGCCGATGCCGATCAGGATGCCGGTGGTGAAGGGGATGCCGAGCGCGCCCGCCCGGGCGATGGTCCGGAGCCGCCGCGCGGGCACCTTGTCGGGGGCCCGATCGTGAGCGGCCCCGGGCGCGAGCAGCCGCTCGGAGGTGCTCTCGAGCATGATGCCCATGCTGACGTTGACCTCGCGCAGGGCGGCCAGGTCGCGCTCGCTCATCAGGCCCGGGTTGGCGTGCGGGAGGAGGCCGGTCTCCTCGAGCACCCGCTCGCTGACTTCGCGGAGGTAACCGAGGGTGGTCCGGTGTCCCATGCGGCGCAAGAAAGCCCGGTGCTCCGGGAAGAGGGCCTCCGGCTTGTCGCCCAGGGAGAAGAGCGCCTCCTTGGCGCCGAGCCGCGCACCCGCCCGCGCCAGCGCCAGCACCTGCTCGGGCGTCATGGTGAAGCCGCCGGGCTCACCCGGATCCTTCCTGAACGTGCAGTAGCCGCAGTAGTCGCGACAGAGCGTGGTGAGCGGGATGAAGACCTTGGCCGAGAACGTGATACGGCGGCCGTGACCGCGATCGCGCAGCGCCACCGCCGCCTCGAGAAGAGCCGGCAACCGCGGAGCCGGCGTGTCGAGCAGGGCGGTCGCCTCCGCGGCGGAGGGCACCCGGCCCTCGGCCACGCGGTCCAGTGCCCGATCGACCGGGCTCAGCTCGAGTACTGCCATGCCGACACCCGGCTCGGGGTCACGCGGATCATGAGGCCGCGCTCGCGGGCGAGGCCGAGGGCGCGGTACTGGGAGTACTTGGCGACCAGTAGGTCCACCCCGTGGGCGAACTGGGGCCCGTCGGTCAGCAGATCGGCCCGGCCCTGGATGATGACGTAACGGAGCTTCGTCCAGTCCTCCTGATACTCGTCGATCACGATTGAGACGCGCGGATTCTCGCGAAGGTTGCGGATGCGCTTGAGTCCCTCGGGCGGGGACTTCTTGGGCTTGGCGTCCACCGCGGAGTAGAACGCGGTGCCGTCGAACGCATAGCAGATCGGCACCACCATCGGCTGGCCGCCCGCGTCGGCGGTCGCAAGGCGCCCGACCCGGGCGCTCGAGATGAAACCGGCGACAGGGCCCGGCAGCGGAGCGGCCAGCGTCGACGGCATCGGGGCGCTCAGCGGGGAGCCCGCAGAACCTTCGGACGGACCTCTTCGGCGAAGCGCTCCATGAGGCTCAGCTGGCCGCGGAGATCGGGCGGGGCCAGGTCGAACACGAAGTGCGAGACGCCGAGAGCCTGGTAGGCTTTGATGTGCTTGATCACCTCCGCGGCGGTGCCGCGGAAGCCGGGCTGGTCGGCGCCGGTCCATGTCCCGCGCCGAGGCGCGAGCTCGAGCGGCACCCGCAGCGAGAGCGTGATGTCCTTGGGATCACGTCCGGCCTTGCGCGCCCAGTCGTGGATGGCCTTGACCTTCAGGGCGTACTCGGGCGGGTGCAGCATCGCGGGCGGCCGCATTCCGATGGGGTGCCAGGCGTCGGCGAGCTCGCCGGTGCGCCGCAGCGCGGCGTCGGTATGGCCCCCGACCCAGATCGGGATGCCCCCGGCCTGCCGAGGCTTGGGCAGGGCGCTCACCGACGGCAGCCGGTAATACTTGCCGGTGAACTCGGCGGGCTCCTTCGTCCACATCACGCGCATGAGGCGGAGATACTCGTCGGTGACCCGGCCGCGCTCGTCGAATGGCGCCGCCTGCACGGCCTCGAACTCCTCGCGCATCCAGCCCACCCCGGCTCCCAGGATCAAGCGTCCCCCCGACATGACGTCGAGCGTCGCGAGCATCTTGGCGGTCACCACCGGGTTGCGGTAGGGGACCACCAGCACGCTGGTGCCCAGCTTGATGCGCGAGGTCAGGCCGGCCAGCACGCCCATCAGCGCGATGGGCTCCAGGTAGCCGTTGGTCCAGTCGGTCGCGAAGCGGCCGCTGGGGGAGTAGGGATACGTCGAGTTGTTCGCGGTCGGGATGACCACGTGGTCGGTCACGAAGAGCGAGGTGTATCGAAGTCGGTCCGCCTTCTCGGCGAGCTTGGTGAGGGTCTCCGGAGTAGCGAGCGGACCACGACCCGGCAGCGACACGCCGAAATGCATGCCCCGCATATTGCTCGCGGCCTTCCGGCCTGTCAAGGCGCGGGGTTTTCGCGCATCGGCGGGCGAGTCAGGTCTTTTCCGGAAGCGAAGTGTCACGTGGGTGACACGGAAAAAATCGGCCTGTGCTAGGCTGAAACGCATGAAGCCCCGCATCCTCGTTGTCGACGACGAGACCGTCATCGCGGAGAATCTCCGCCTGACTCTCGAGCGCGAGGGACACGACGTCGAGACCGCGGCCAACACGGTCGGCGCCATGCTCCGGATGGAGACGCGCGAGTTCGCCCTCGCCATCGTCGACCTGATCCTGCCCGACGGAGACGGCCTGCACCTGCTCCGGCTGCTCAAGGCGAAGGACCCCTCGATCGAGGTCATCATCATGACCGGGCACGGGTCCATCTCGAAGGCGGTGGAGGCGACCAAGCAGGGCGCCTTCTACTTCGTGGCGAAGCCGTTCGACGCCGACGAGATGCTGATGCTGGTGAGCAAGGCGCTCGAGCGCCGCCGCCTTCTCGCCGAGACCTCCGATCTGCGGCGCAAGCTCGCGGAGCAGGCAGCCTACGGGGAGATGCTGGGCTCCTCCCCGGCCATCAAGCGGGTCTTCGAGATGCTGGAGTCGGTGGCGTCGTCCGACGCCAACGTGCTGATCGTGGGCGAGAGCGGGACGGGCAAGGAGCTGGCCGCCAACGCGGTCCACGCCAAGAGCACCCGGGTCGACGGGCCGATGGTGAAGATCAACTGCGCGGCGCTCCCGAAGGACCTGATCGAGTCCGAGCTCTTCGGTCACGTCAAGGGGGCCTTCACCGGGGCGTCCACCGACAAGCCGGGCCTGCTCGAGGAGGCGCACCGCGGCTCGCTGCTCCTCGACGAGATCACCGAGATGCCCCTCGACCTCCAGGCCAAGCTGCTGCGGGTCCTCGAGGACCGCACGGTCCGGCGGCTGGGCGGCGCCAAGACGGTGCCGGTCGACTTCCGGCTGATCTGCTCGACGAACCGCGAGCCGGAGGCGGCGCTGCGCGACGGGCGTCTGCGCCAGGACCTGTACTTTCGGATCAACACCGTCACCGTGACCCTGCCGTCCCTGCGGGAGCGCTCGGGGGACATCCCGCTCCTCGCGAAATCCTTCCTGGAGCGCTTCCGGCTCAAGCACAGCCGCGAGGTCGATACCATCGACCCCGAGGCCTACCGGCGGCTGCTCTCATATTCCTGGCCCGGCAATATCCGGGAGCTGGAGCACGCGGTCGAGCGGGCGGTGCTCGTGGCCCGGGGCAAGGAGATCGCGCTTGCCGACCTGCCGGAGCCTCTCCAGGCCAACGCCTCGCCGGAGGGGTCGGCGCCGCCACCGGGATCCCTCGAGGAGATCGAGCGGGTGTCCATCGTGCGGGCGCTCGAGTCCACTGGGTGGAACAAGCAGGCCGCCGCCCAGGTACTGGGCCTGCGCCGGCCGACGCTGTACTCCAAGATGCGCCGCCACGGGATTCCGCAGCGCCGCACCTGACGTTCGCCGCAAGACGTCCTGTCCGCTCAGCCTGTCATGCCCTTGCCGCGGGGCATGAGGCCAGACAGGCCAAGTGTCTGGAAAACAAGGCGCCCAACCTTGGCAGCAGTCTTGCGTCTGCGACCCACTCGGAGGTGCACCATGCCGCGCATACTGCTCGTTGACGACGATCCCGCCTGGCGGAAGCTGTACCGGATGGCCTTCGAGGGGCAGTTCGATCTGTTCGAGGCGACCGACGGCTACCAGGCCCTCTCCGTGCTGGGCGCCGTGCGACCCGACGTCATCGTCCTGGATCTGCGTATGCCGAGGATGGACGGCATGGACTTTCTCCAGCGACTGAGCCGGCGCAGTCCCCGACCCAAGGTGGTCGTCTGCTCGGGAAGCTTCACCGAGTTCGAGCGCCCGCAGATCCCGGGGGTGCTGCTGGCCGCCAAGACGGCGGATCTCAAGGAGCTGTGGGCGGCCCTGCGCGCCACGGTGCCGGCATCCGTCGAGGCGATGGCGCCCGTCAAGCATGCCGTCGCTGTCGAGGACGCGGTCTGGAGAGATTGACGCTCGGCCCACCTCGCCCATGTTGCCTAGCCGAAAGGCACTTCAGAACGCCCTGCCTAGTTAGTAGGCACATCCCCCCCAGCCCCTGAGGGGTCCCACCTGCAATTCCTTGATTTGCTGAGTCCCGGCAGGCGTCTGTCCAGCGGCACGACGAGTGCAAACAGCCCGCCCGGGAGGCTCACATGAAAAAGATCGAGGCCATCATCAAGCCCTTCAAGCTCGATGACGTGAAGGAGGCCCTGACCGGAATCGGGGTCATCGGCATGACGGTGTCTGAAGTCCGTGGGTTCGGTCGCCAGAAGGGTCACACCGAGCTTTACCGCGGCGGAGAGTACACGGTCGATTTCCTTCCGAAGATCAAGGTGGAGGTCGTGGTTCCCGACAATCTCGCGGACAAGGTGGCGGGGGTCGTCGCGGAAGCCGCCAAGACGGGCAACATCGGCGACGGGAAGATCTTCATTCAACCGGTGGACTCGGCGGTCCGGATACGAACCGGCGAGCGGGACGAGAGCGCACTCTGAGCCGCCGCCTTCCGCACTTCACTCGATCCGCCGACAGGGAGGTCATCGCACGGATGAGAAGGACAGGATCAGTCGCGATCACGCTCGTGCTGTGCGCCATCGCGCTCGTGAGCGTGCCGGCCGCCTTCGCCCAGTCCACCCCGTCAGCTCCCGCTCCGGCGGCCTCCTCGGCCCCTGCGCTGGCCAAGATCGACAGCGGCGACACCGCCTGGGTCCTGATGTCCTCCGCGCTCGTTCTGCTCATGACCGCCCCCGGCCTCGCCCTGTTCTACGGAGGGATGGTGCGGCAGAAGAACGCCCTGGGAACCCTGATGCAGAGCTTCATCATCCTGGCCCTGATCTCGGTGCAATGGGTGCTCTGGGGCTACAGCCTGGCCTTTGGCCCCGACAAGGGCGGGATCATCGGCGGCCTCGAGTGGGTCGGGCTCAGCGGGGTCGGGGCGACGCCGAACGCAGACTACGCGGCGACGATCCCGCACACCGCCTTCATGCTGTTCCAAATGATGTTTGCGGTGATCACGCCCGCGCTCATCACCGGCGCCTTCGCCGAGCGCAAGAAGTTCTCCACCTTCCTCGTGTTCATCCTGGTCTGGGCCACGGTCGTCTACGATCCGTTGGCCCACTGGGTTTGGGGGGTCGGGGGCTGGCTCCGCAACCTGGGGGCGCTCGACTTCGCGGGCGGTACCGTGGTGCACATCTCCTCCGGTATCTCGGCCCTGGCCGCGGCCCTGGTCATCGGCAAGCGCAAGGGCTACGGCCACCAGCCGATGCCCCCGCACAATCTGCCCCTCACGGTGATGGGGGCAAGCCTGCTCTGGTTCGGCTGGTTCGGGTTCAACGCGGGCAGCGCGCTGGCCGCCAACGGACTCGCGGCCCACGCCTTCATGACCACCAACACCGCGACCGCCGCGGCCGCGCTGGGCTGGATGTTCACCGAGTGGTCGTCGCGCGGCAAGCCGACCGTCCTGGGCGCGGCCTCCGGCGCGGTGGCCGGGCTGGTCGCCATCACCCCCGCGGCGGGCTTCGTGACGCCGATGGCCGCGATCGTGATCGGCGCGGTGGCCGGGACCATCTGCTATTTGGCGTGCAATCTCAAGTCGAAGCTCGGCTACGACGACTCCCTCGACGTGGTGGGCGTGCACGGGGTGGGCGGCACCTGGGGGGCCCTCGCCACCGGGATCTTCGCCACCAAGCTCGTGAACGACGCGGGCGGAGACGGGCTCCTCTACGGCAATCCGAAGCAGCTCGGCGTCCAGCTGCTCGCGGTGCTGGTCACGTGGGTGCTCGGGTTCGTGATGACCACCGTGATCCTGAAGGTCCTCGACGGGATCATGGGACTCCGGGTCACCGACGAGGAAGAGGCGGCGGGCCTCGATCTGTCCCAGCACTCGGAGACGGCCTACACCCTCGGCGGGGCCTCGGCCTACGGAGACGCACGCACCGGGCACTAGACGGCACGAGGGCCTTGACGGGTCCGTGCCAAACCACTAACGTTGGGTGCCCGACGGGACGGTGAGCCCGTCGGTCCCCGTTTTCTTCGACTCCACGACGAGCCGACGAAGGAGGCAGACGGATGACGCCGAAGGACGTGCTGAAGATGGCCAAGGAGAAGGGTGTCAGGATCGTGGATCTGCGGTTCATCGATCTGCCCGGTCTCTGGCAACATTTCTCGATCCCGGTCTCGGAGCTCAACGAAGGAATCTTCGAGAGCGGCCTCGGCTTCGACGGCTCCTCGATCCGCGGATTCCAGACCATCGACGAGTCGGACATGCTGCTGATTCCCGACCCGACGTCCGCGCAGATGGACCCGTACACCGCGGTGCCGACGATGGTCCTGATCTGCAACGTGAAGGACCCGGTGACCGGCAAGGCCTACTCCCGTGACCCCCGCTACGTGGCCCAGAAGGCGGAGGCCTACGTCAAGAAGAGCGGGGTCGCGGACACGATCTTCATCGGCCCCGAGCTCGAGTTCTTCTTCTTCGACTCGATCCGCTTCGACCAGAGCTACAACTACGGCTACTACTTCATCGACTCCAACGCGGGCGCGTGGAACTCCGGCGCCGAGGGCACGCCGGACCGGCCCAACCTCGGCTACAAGCCGCGCTACAAGCAGGGCTACTTCCCGGTGCCGCCCATGGACCAGTTCCAGGACATCCGGTCCGACATGGTGCTGGCGCTGGAGTCGGTCGGCATCCGGGTCGAGGTGCACCACCACGAGGTGGCGACCGGCGGCCAGACCGAGATCGACATGCGCTTCGACACCCTGACCAAGATGGCGGACCGGGTGTGCTGGTACAAGTACTGCGCGAAGAACACCGCCAAGAAGTGGGGCAAGACCGCGACCTTCATGCCCAAGCCCCTGTTCCAGGACAACGGCTCCGGCATGCACACCCACCAGTCGCTCTGGAAGAACGGCAAGAACCTCTTCTTCGAACGGGGCGGCTACGCGGACATCTCGAAGATGTGCCTCTACTACATCGGAGGCATCCTCAAGCACGCTCCCGCGCTGCTCGCCTTCATCGCCCCGTCGACCAACAGTTACAAGCGTCTGGTGCCGGGCTACGAGGCGCCGATCAACCTGGTGTACAGCCAGCGCAACCGCTCGGCCGCCATCCGCATCCCGATGTACTCGAAGGCCGAGGGAGCCAAGCGCATCGAGTTCCGCACCCCGGATCCGACGTGCAACCCCTACCTCTCCTTCGCGGCGTGCGTGATGGCGGGGCTCGACGGCATCGCGAACAAGATCGACCCGGGCAAGCCGGTCGACAAGGATCTCTACGAGCTGCCTCCCGCCGAGCAGAAGAAGATCAAGCAGCTGCCGGGCGCGCTTGACATCGTGCTGGACAATCTCGAGAAGAACCACGAGTTCCTGCTGAAGGGCGACGTCTTCACGCCCGACCTGATCGAGACCTGGATCGAGTACAAGCGGAAGAACGAGGTGGATCCCGTCCGGCTGCGTCCGCATCCGTACGAGTTCGCCCTCTACTACGACATCTAGGCGGCAGATGTTCCGTGCCACGCCCCCCGGGGCCGCCACCGCGTCGACGGCGCGCCCGGGGCCGTGGCCGCTACCGCCGCGAGGCCGCGCTGCTCAGGCGATGGGCGTGTTGATCGTCGGCTGAGCAGCCGTCTCGGGGCCGCGTCTCGCAAGCGCCCGGTTTCGCTCGACAGCGGCTCTGGCACCTCCCTTGCTGCCCTGGATCGCCATGAAACCACATTGGCGAGTGCTCATCATCGACGATCACGCTGCGTCACGGGCCGCGGTGGCCGAGGCGGTGACGGCCCAGGGCGGGCAAGTAGTGGGGAACGGGAGTCGCGCCGAGGACGTGCTGCGGCTCGTGGACAAGTACCGGCCGGACGTCGCGGTGCTGGCGGTCGGGCTGCCCGACGGCGACGGGGTGCAGGCCGCGCGCGAGGTCATGACCGTCTCTCCGTGTCCGGTGGTCATGCTCACGAGCCACACCGACGCCCCGGTCGTGGCGCGGGCCGTGGACGCGGGGGTGCTGGGCTTCCTCGCGAAGCCGGTGCGGGCCGAGGAGCTCGGCCCCACCCTCGAGGTGGCGGTGCACCGGTTCCGGGAGATCGAGGCCATGCGCAAGGAGAACGAGATGCTCAAGCGCAAGCTCGAGTCCCGGAAGCTGGTCGAGCGGGCCAAGGGCATTCTCATGACCCGGCTCGGCCTCAGCGAGCCGGAAGCGTTCCGGCGTATCCAGAAGACGGCCATGGACACCCGCAAGCCCATGGCGGAGGTCGCCCAGGCCCTGTTGCTCACCGAGGAAGTGGGACAGGTCCGCACCGCCAAGTCGTAGTCACTGCTGAAATCGCGGGCACACCGATCGGACTGCCTACGCAGTAGGCAGTCCTTTTGGTTTCTCGGGACGACACACGAACGTAACCACGGGGAAAACTTCACCCCGGACCGGGGCACGCGGTTTGCTCCTGGGACCGGGCGGCGCACCGAGACAGCGGGGTCGGTGGTGAGCGCGCCGGTACCGGCCAAGGCCGTGACCCAACGAAGGGTCCGCGACACATCACTGCTCGGAGCGAAAGGAGACCCGTATGGCAGCAGTCTCACGCAGGGATTTTCTGAAGACGGCCGGCGCGATCGGAGCGGGCGCGGCGGCGGGCATCGGCTTCCCGGCCGTGCTCAGGGCGCAGGGCGGGGGGACCGTGAAGGTGGGGGTGCTGCACTCGCTGTCCGGCACCATGGCCATCAGCGAAGTGTCGCTCCGTGACGTCTGCATGATGGCGTTCGACGAGATCAACGCCAAGGGCGGGGTCATGGGGAAGAAGATCGAGGCGGTCGTGGTGGACCCCGCCTCGAACTGGGATCTTTTCGCGGAGAAGGCCAAGCAGCTGCTGCTCCAGGACAAGGTCGCGGTCACGTTCGGCTGCTGGACGTCGGTCAGCCGCAAGTCGGTGTTGCCCGTCTTCGAGAACAACAACGGCCTGCTCTTCTATCCCGTGCAGTACGAAGGCGAGGAGTGCTCGAAGAACGTCTTCTACACCGGCGCCACGCCCAACCAGCAGCTGATCCCGGCCGCGGAGTACCTGATGTCGAAGGAGGGCGGCGGATACAAGAAGTTCTACCTGCTCGGCACCGACTACGTGTTCCCGAGGACGGCCAACAAGATCCTGCGCGCGTTCCTGCTCGCCAAGGGCGTGCCCGCGGACTCGATCGCGGAAGAGTACACCCCGTTCAACCATCAGGACTACCAGACCATCGTCGGCAAGATCAAGCGCTTCTCGTCGGGCGGTAGCGCGGCGGTGCTCTCGACGATCAACGGCGACTCGAACGTGCCCTTCTACAAGGAGTTCGCCAACCAGGGCCTGCGCTCCGAGCAGTGCCCGATCATGGCCTTCAGCGTGGCGGAGGACGAGCTGCGCGGCATGGACGCCTCCGCGCTGGTCGGTCACCTCGCGGCGTGGAACTACTACCAGTCGGTGGAGACGCCACAGAACAAGAAGTTCGTCCAAGCCTTCAAGGCCTACGCGAAGAAGAGCAACCTGCCCGGGGGCGACAAGCGCGTCACCGACGACCCGATGGAGGCGGCCTACTTCGGCGTCTACATCTGGAAGCAGGCGGCCGAGAAGGCCAAGTCGTTCGAGGTGGACGCAGTCCGCAAGGCGGTCTACGGCCAGACGTTCCTCGCGCCGGGTGGCCAGATCAAGATGGACGAAGCCAACCAGCACACCTACAAGCCGGTGCTCATCGGCGAGATCCTGAAGGACGGCCAGTTCAAGGTCGTCTCGCGCTCCAAGGGGCTGGTGAAGGCCGATCCGTGGAGCCAGTACACGAGCCCCGACAAGGGCTGCGACTGGATCAAGCACCAGGGTACCTACCAGAAGAAGGCGTAAGCACATCGTGTGGAAGTCGCTTCTCCTCGCGCTCGCGCTGCTGCCGGGGCTCGCCGCCCCGGCAGTGGCGCAGAGCGCGGGGGCAACCCCGGCGGGCCCGGGCCCGGCCGCCGGTCCATCCGCGGAGGTCGCCCAGCACATCGCCGACGTGGCCTCCGCCGACGCGGCGGTACAGGAGGCCGCCGCGGTGGCGCTCGGCAAGACCGGCGACCGCAAGATCCTGCCGCTGCTCGAGGCCCTGCGCGAGGGCAGCGTCTACGTGCGGCCCCTCCCGGGAGGCAAGAAGGAAACCGTCATCGTGGGCGACAAGGTGAGCGACGGGGACAAGACGCTGGTGCCGCTCTTCCGTGCCTACGGACGCGAGCCCATCGGCGGCCCCGACGGCAAGCCGGTGCTCGCGGACCTGACCACGCTCGAGGAGGTCTCGACCGGGCGCAGCCTCCGCATCGCGATCCGCCCGCTGATCGACGCCTTCTCGGGCCAGAGCGACCTCGTCAATCCCGACCCGGCCACCCGGCGCGCCGCCGCCACCAAGATGGGCTACACCGGCGACGTGACCACCCGCCAGGTGCTCGAGGACGCGCTCGGCAAGGAGCGCGACCGGTGGGTGCGCTTCGCGCTGGAGGAAGCGATCGCCCTGATCCGGCTACGCACCGGTGGGGAGGCCGAGCGGGTGGCCGCGGCGGAGGCGCTCGGACGGCTCCGCAGCGCGAACGCGATGGAGCCCCTCTACCAGATCGCGGGAGATACGCAGGCGCCCGCACCGCTCGCCGCCGCCGCGCGGGCGTCGATCAAGCGCATCGAGCGCTGGGGCCTCTTCACCCAGGCCATCGAGATCGCCTTCCAGGGCCTCTCGCTCTCCTCGATCCTGCTGCTGATGGCCCTCGGCCTGGCCATCGTGTTCGGGCTGATGGGCGTGATCAACATGGCCCACGGCGAGTTGATGGCCCTGGGAGCCTACGCCACGTTCCTGATGCAGGGCTGGTTCATCGCGCACTTCCCGGCCTACTTCGACTACTACTTCCTGGTCGCGCTGCCGTTCTCCTTCCTGGTGTCGGCCGGCGCCGGGTTCCTGCTGGAGCGGGGCGTGATCCGCTTCCTCTACGGCCGTCCACTCGAGACGCTGCTCCTGACCTGGGGCGTGAGCCTGATGATCCAGCAGGGCCTGCGCCTCTGGTTCGGGGCGGCCAACGTGGACGTGACCTCGCCCCGCTGGCTCTCGGGCGGCATCCCGGTGATGATCGGAGTCCAGCTCCCGTACAACCGGCTCTTCATCATCGGATTGGCCACGGTGTGCGTGGGCGCGATGTACCTCCTTCTGTTTCGCACCGACGCGGGCCTGCGGATCCGCGCGGTCACCCAGAACCGGGGGATGGCCGCCTGCCTGGGGGTGCGGGCGCGCTGGGTGGACGCGGGCACCTTCGCCCTCGGCGCGGGGCTGGCCGGCCTGGCCGGCTGCGCGATCACCCAGATCGGCAACGTGGGGCCCGAGCTCGGCCAGAACTACATCGTGGACTCGTTCATGGTGGTGGTGACCGGAGGGGTCGGCAAGCTCCTGGGCAGCATCCTTGCCGCCATCGGGATCGGCGGCCTGAACAAGATCATCGAACCCGGAATGGGCGCCGTCTTCGGGAAGGTGCTGATCCTGGTCCTCGTGATCGTGTTCATCCAGCGGCGGCCGGCCGGCCTCTTCGCGACCAAGGGACGCTATGCGGAGTCTTGAGGGCTGGGGGCTCGTCGGCCTGGCGGTGCTGCTGGTGGTGGTGCTGCCCGCGCTCAACGCGCTGCCCGCGGGGGCGCCGCTGCGGGTCTCCGACTTCACCCTGAACCTCTTCGGCAAGTTCCTGGCCTACGCTATCCTCGCGCTGGGCATCGACCTGATCTGGGGCTACACCGGAGTCCTCTCCCTGGGCCACGGGGTCTTCTTCGGGCTCGGGGCCTACGCGATGGGCATGCACCTGATGCTCGAGATCGGCACCCGCAGCGTCTACGGCAACGTGCTCCCCGACTTCATGGTGTGGAACCGGGTGACCGATCTGCCGCTCTTCTGGAAGCCGTTCTACAGCGTGCCGTTCACTCTGCTCGCGGTCGTGGTGGTGCCCGCGCTGTTCGCGCTCGTGTTCGGCTACTTCACGTTCCGCAGCCGCATCCGCGGGGTCTACTTCTCGATCATCACCCAGGCCCTCGCGCTGAGCACGTGGCTGATGTTCAATCGGAACGCGATGAACCTGGGCGGCACCAACGGGCTGAGCGGCTTCAAGTCCGTCTTCGGCTTCACCCTGAACAGCGCCGCGACCCAACGGGGGCTCTACGTGGCCACCGCCCTCTGCCTCTGCGGCGCCTTTCTCCTGTGCCGCTACATCACCCGCTCCCCGGCGGGCCGGGTGCTGATCGCCATCCGCGACAGCGAGACTCGCGTGCTCTTCTCCGGCTACTCTCCGGCCGCGTTCAAGCTCTTCCCCGGCCAAGATCGGGGTGCTGCCGTCCATCGAGATGATCATCTGGGTGGCGGTGGGAGGCCGGGGGACCCTGCTGGGTCCGGTGGTGGGGGCGCTGGGCGTGAACTGGCTGCAGAGCCTGCTCACCACCCACTATCCGGATCTCTGGCTCCTCGTGCTGGGAGGACTCTTCGTCGCGGTGGTGCTCTTCTTCCCGGACGGCGTGGTGGGCACCGGCCAGAAGCTGCTCGCGCGGCTGGGGCCGGGCGGTGGCGCGGGCGTGCGGTTGAGCCCGCGCCCGGAGGAGAGGCAAGGCTCCGAAGAGGCCAAGACGCCGACCGGGGTCTCCCATCTGGAGGCGCGCTGAGGCCCGGCCATGAACTTCACCGCGGCGGCGGCGGAAGGCTCGATCATCTACCTGGAGAACGTGACCGTCGACTTCGACGGGTTCAAGGCCCTGCACGACGTGATCGGGCCGAACGGGGCGGGCAAGACCACGCTGCTCGACGTCATCTCCGGCAAGGTCCAGCCGGTGGCGGGGCGCGTGATCTTCGGCAAGCACACCGACCTGACCGGCCGGCGCGAGAACGAGATCGCCTCGCTCGGGATCGGCCGCAAGTTCCAGACTCCCTCGATCTTCGCCAACCTGAGCGTACGGGAAAACCTCGAGCTGTCGCTCGCGCGGCCGAGCAAGGGCGTGCTGGCCACCCTGCGCTCGCACCTCGACGGGGGGCAGCGGAGCCGGATCGAGGAGACGCTCGAGACGATCGGGCTCGGGGGGCGAGGCGGAGAGCGGGCCGGCGGCCTCTCCCACGGCGAGAAGCAGTGGCTCGAGATCGGGATGGTCATCGTGCAGCAGGCCGAGCTGCTCCTGGTGGACGAGCCGGTGGCCGGGATGACCGACGAGGAGACCGCCCGGACCGCGGAGCTGCTCCAATCGGTCGCGCGCGAGCGCGCGGTGCTGGTGATCGAGCACGACATGGAGTTCGTCCGGAGCCTGGCTCGCAAGGTGACGGTGCTCCACGAGGGCAGCGTGCTGTGCGAGGGGTCGGTGGACGAGATCCAGCAGGACGAGCGGGTGCGGGAAGTCTACCTCGGCCGGAGCCGATCGAGGACGGTGGCCGCCCATGCTTGAGGTGCGGGGCCTCAACGTGGCCTACGGCGAGAGCCAGGTGCTCTGGGACGTCTCGCTCGACGTGCCTCCGGGTAGCGTGGTGTGCCTGATGGGCCGGAACGGGGTGGGCAAGACCACCCTGCTCAAGTCGATCATGGGGCTCCTGCCCGTCCGGTCCGGCCGCGTCGCCTTCGACGGCTGCGACCTCGGCGGGCGCCGCCCCGAGGAGCGCGCCGCCTGCGGCATCGGCTACGTGCCCCAGGGCCGCGAGATCTTCCCGAACCTCACGGTGCAGGAGAACCTGCGCGTGGGGGTGCTCGGCACCCGGCGGGGGAGCAACGGGGGCGGGGATCCGCTCGAGCACGTCTTCGAGCTGTTTCCCAAGCTGAAGGTGCTGCTGGCGCGCAAGGGCGGCGTGCTCTCGGGGGGCGAGCAGCAGCAGCTCGCGATTGCCCGCGTCCTCCTGGCGAAGCCCAAGCTGCTCTTGATGGACGAGCCCACCGAGGGCATCCAGCCGTCGGTGATCGACCAGATCGAGGAGGCCATCGAGCGCATCCGGGACCAGGGCATCTCGGTGCTCCTGGTCGAACAGTATCTGGAGTTCGCCTGGCGGCTGGCCTCCTCTTACGCGATCATGCGCAAGGGCACCATCGTGTCCCGGGGCGCGACGAAGGATCTCCGGGAGGATATGGTCAGGCAGCACCTGACGGTTTAAACTCCCGCCATGCACCTGACCCCCCGCGAGCAAGACAAGCTCCTCATCTTCACCGCTTCCGAGGTGGCCCGCCGCCGCCGCGCGCGAGGCCTCAAGCTGAACTACCCCGAGGCGCTGGCCCTGATCACCGCGGAGGTGCTCGAGGGGATCCGCGACGGCCGGACGGTGTCCGACCTCATGGCCTTCGGCATCACGATCCTGACCCGCGACGACGTGATGGAGGGCGTGCCCGAGATGCTCGAGGAGGTCCAGGTCGAGGGGACGTTTCCGGACGGGACCAAGCTGGTGACGATTCACCATCCGATTCGGTGATGATTACCAGACGCGATCCGGTGATGATTCCCGTGCGCGCGTACGACGGTTTACTTCTTCAAACCTTTCATCTGCGGGGGCCCCGAAATGGCCCCCGCACTCCCCCAGTCGGCGGACATTCGTGGTTCTGCCGGGCGTGCTTTTGCTCCTCCTCTTGGTCCTCGGGGGGTGGGCATGATTCCGGGTGAGTATCTGCTGGGGGAGGGGGACATCGAGGCGAACGTGGGGCGGCGGACGCTTCAGCTCACGGTTGCCAATAGCGGGGACCGGCCGATTCAGGTGGGGTCGCATTTCCACTTCTTCGAGGCGAACAAGGCGCTGCGGTTCGACCGGGGACGCTCGTTCGGGATGCGGCTCAACGTGCCGGCGGGGACCGCGGTGCGCTTCGAGCCCGGCGACGAGAAGGTGGTGACCCTGGTGGAGCTGGCGGGGGCGCGCGAGGTCTACGGGCTCAACGCGCTCACCGACGGGCCGGCCGGCGAGGGACGACGCGCCGAGAGCGTCCGTCGTGCGATCGAGGGCGGGTTCCAGGGGGCCGGCGCATGAGCCTGCGGCTGCCCCGGCGCCAGTACGCCGATCTCTACGGGCCCACGGTCGGCGACCGGGTGCGCCTGGCCGACACCGATCTCCTCATCGAGGTGGAGCGCGACTTCACGTCGTACGGGGACGAGGTGAAGTTCGGAGGCGGCAAGGTGATCCGCGACGGCATGGGCCAGTCGGCCCGCGCCACCGCGGGGCCGGAGGTGCTCGACCTGGTGATCACCAACGCGCTCGTCCTCGATCACTGGGGCATCGTGAAGGCGGACATCGGCATCCGCGGCGGCCGCATCGTGGCGATCGGGAAGGCGGGCAACCCCGACATCATGGCGGGCGTGAGCCCGGGCATGGTGGTGGGCGCCTCCACCGAGGTCATCGCGGGCGAGGGGCGCATCGTCACCGCCGGCGGCATCGACAGCCACATCCACTTCATCTGCCCGCAGCTCGTGGACGAGGCGCTGGCCTCCGGGCTCACCACGCTGATCGGCGGCGGGACCGGGCCCGCCACCGGCACCGCGGCGACGACGTGCGCGCCCGGGGCCTGGAACATCCACCGGATGCTGGAGGCGGCCGAGGCCTTTCCGATCAACCTGGGCTTCCTCGCCAAGGGCAACGCCTCGCGCCCCGAGCCGCTCCGGGAGCAGATCGAGGCGGGGGCCATCGGGCTCAAGCTCCACGAGGACTGGGGCACGACGCCGGCCGCCATCGACGCCGCCCTGACGGTGGCCGAGGAGATGGACATCCAGGTGGCGATCCACACCGACACCCTGAACGAGGCGGGCTTCGTCGAGGAGTCGATCCGGGCCTTCAAGGGCCGGACGATCCACACCTACCACACCGAGGGCGCGGGCGGGGGCCACGCCCCCGACATCATCCGGGTGGTGGGGGAGGCCAACTGCCTGCCGTCCTCCACGAACCCCACGATGCCGTTCACGGTGAACACCATGGACGAGCATCTCGACATGCTGATGGTGTGCCATCACCTCAACGCGCGGATCCCGGAGGACCTGGCCTTCGCGGAGTCCCGCATCCGGGCCGAGACCATCGCGGCGGAGGACGTGCTCCACGACCTGGGCGCGATCAGCATGCTCTCGTCGGACTCCCAGGCCATGGGACGCATCGCGGAGGTCATCGCCCGCACCTGGCAGACCGCGCACAAGATGAAGCTCCAGCGGGGCTCGCTGCCGGGCGACGGCCGGCACGACAACGCCCGCGCCAAGCGCTACGTGGCCAAGTACACCATCAACCCCGCGATCGCCCACGGCATCTCCCACGAGGTGGGCTCGATCGAGGTCGGCAAGCTCGCCGACCTGGTGCTCTGGAAGCCCGCCTTCTTCGGGGTCAAGCCGGAGATGGTGCTCAAGGGGGGCCTGATCGCGGTGGCCGCGATGGGCGACCCCAACGCGTCGATCCCCACTCCGCAGCCGGTGCGCTACCGCCCGATGTTCGCGGCCTACGGGGCCGCGGTGCACTCGACCTCGATGACCTTCCTCTCCCGCGCCGCGGTCGAGGACGGGGTCGCGGGCCGCCTCGGCCTGCGCAAGATGACCGCGGCCGTCCGCGGCTGCCGGGGCCTCGCCAAGTCGTCCATGGTCCACAACGGGTACTGCCCGCGCATCGAGGTGGACGCCGAGACGTACGAGGTGCGGGCCGACGGCCAGCTTCTCACCTGCGAGCCCGCCCGCGTGCTGCCGATGGGGTGATCACGGATCCCCCGCGGGCGATCGAGCCGGCCGCGCTGGCGGGCAAGGCGCGCGATACGTTGTGTCTCTCGTGGGAGGAGCGGCGCTGGACGCGCAAGCGCGTCACGACCACCGGGGGCCGCGAGGTCGCGCTGGCCCTGCCCACCGGGAGCGTGCTGGAGCCGGGGGCGATCCTCGCGGTGGAGGAGCGGTGGTACCTCGTGGTGGAGGGTCGGCCGGAGGCGGTGCTCGCCGTCTTCCCGTCGAGCCACCCGGAGGCGCTGCGGATCGCGTTCGACGTGGGTAATCGGCACTTCAGCCTCGGGATGGAAGACGGCGCCCTGGTGGTTCCGGATGACCCCGCGATGTCGCAGCTCCTCTCGCGCCTGGGGGTGCGGTGGGAGCGGCGCGAGGCGGTGTACACGCCCCTGGGCGGAGGCCGCGATGACTGATCCACGGCTCCTCTCGCTCCTGCACTTCGCGGACAGCGCGCTGCCCACCGGCGGCTACGCGCACTCGTTCGGGCTCGAGCGCTACTGCCAGGCGGGTCTGGTGCGGGACCGCCACGGCCTCGAGCGCTTCCTGCTCAGCCACCTCGAGGGCGCGACCGGCCCGTGCGACGCGACCGCGGCCGCCGGCGCGCTGCGCGCACTCGCGCGGGGCGACATCGCGGCGTGCCACCGACTGGACGAAGAGCTGGAGGCCATGAAGGTCGTGCGCGAGTTCCGCGAGGGGAGCCGGCAGATGGGGCGGCAGACCCTGCGGGTCGCCGCCTCGCTCACCGGCGACGGCCGCCTGGCGGCCTACCTCGAGGCGGTCGAGGCGCGCCGGGCCCCGGGCCATCACGCGGTCGCGTTCGGTATGACCGCGGGCGCCCTCGGCTGGGAGGCGGGCGCGGCCGCGACTGCGCTGCTCTACTCGACCACCGCGCTCCTGGTCGGCGCGGCGCTCCGGCTCCTGCCCATCGGGCAGCTCGAGGGGCAGTCGGTGCTGTGGAGCCTG